>Ga0228536_1000164_pt1 | contig 173568 bp, 148 predicted proteins | sample SJ1Smetagenome_FD_168611 | JGI IMG/M metagenome (GOLD analysis project Ga0228536, IMG submission 168611) | Enriched culture of PCE-dechlorinating microbial communities from Ithaca, New York, USA - SJ1.S | ecosystem: Engineered > Modeled > Simulated communities (microbial... > Unclassified... | reverse complement strand
TGCCTGATCATGGCCGGATCGATTTGCACCGGTGGCTTGCGGTCTGCGAGTCGTTTGGTAACAAAGGTGTCGGGGATGCCGATGCGATCGACGATGATGTCACCGGCGGCGAAACGGCCAGGAGTCGCACTGATTCCGGTTTTGGGCCGGACCATGGTGATGGTCGCATCGGCCTGGATTGCGCCCGGAGCGATCTGGGCCGTGTCAGAATCGACGCCGCTGGGCAGATCGATCGCGACCACTTTTGTCCCTGCCTGACGCCACCGGCTCAGCTGCCGGGCCCAGGTGATCACACGTTCCGGCAAAGGCCGGTCTGCGCGGTAACCGGTGCCGAAAATGCCATCGATGACGTACATTGGGCAGGGATAGATGGGCTGGCTGGCGGGGTCATTGAAGAAAACCGAGTCCGGATCTTCAGATGGCAAAGTAGTCTTGATGTCATAGCCGAGGTTGAGCCAGGCTTGACGGTTCAGAGCCGCCTCTGCAGGCAGGGAGCTGTCTGGAAAAACATCGACCACCGTGACTGGGAAATTCTCGGCTGTCAGTAAACGGGCGACTGCATAAGCGTCGCCGCCATTTTGCCCCTTCCCTGCCAGGACCAAGATAGGGGTCTGGCTGCGCTCGTCGAGCGGAACATGCTCGAGGAAGTATCGGCAGACCGCCGTGGCGGCTTGTTCCATCAGCTGCAAAAGGGGCAGGCCGGTCTGTTCGGACCAGGCCTGGTCAATCAATTTCTGGTCATCACGTCGCAAAGTCAGCATGGGCGCTGCCTCCATCCCGGGAAGTCATTCGGCATCTGGTTACATTATAAAGGAAAACCAGTCTGCTGCGCCCCAAATGCTGCTTATGGCTCTTTGCTTGTTTCCGTGAAAAATTTATTAAGAGAAAAGGGTGTCACGCGAGGGGTGAGCCCGAAATCGGCAATTGCCGAAAATAACACCGGGGTCGAGGTGCAGATAAAAAACACTGGCGTACCGTGTGATGCTACAGCCTCAGAGATTTCCAGGCAACCACCGGACTTATTGCCGATTTTCTACCCCGACTTCAAAAAGGAATTCTCCGAATTTAAGTCGGGGTGCTTTTTCGGCAGCAAGTCGCACTTTTGTCCGCGGGCCCTACAGCCGCAGGCGTTTCCAGCCGAAGAGAATCATAAGATGAAACAATCAACCCTGCGCCCGAAATCGGCAATTGCCGAAAATAACACCGGGGATCGCGCTAGGGGTGCACCCGAAACCGGCAATTGCCATCTAAGTTGCCACCCCTCGTGCCACCCCTGGCCCTGGATCGTGCAATTTCCGCTCTCGGTGCCACCCCTGCGGCTAGGTGTGGCTACTGCTGAGGAAAATTCCAGATATTGTGCCAGGCTTGGCGCTAGGAGTGGATCCAAATCTGGAATATTCCAGATTTGGGGTCGGCGCACTTGCAGGGAAAATCTCTGATGATCCCGCGGGCCTTAGAGCCGCAATGTTTTTATGGCGCACCGGAAAACTTCCACTTAAGTGCTCCGACATAGGGTGGGAAATTTCCACTTCTATGTCGGAACCCCATTGTGGAAAGTCCGAGACCCAGACCCGCGAAGCTTACAGCCGCAGCCGTCTTCGCTCCTTTCGGAGTTGTTGCCGCTTGAGTGCACCGACCCCGATAATGGAAGTTTCCAGCCAGGGTGCCAAACCTGCGACTAGGGGTGGTCCTGTTTCCTGAAAATGGTGCCACCCCTGCAGCCAACCCGGGTGCTTCGCAAAGCTTTTTACATGCTTTTCATGGAAACAAGCAAAGAGTCTGCTTATGGCAGGGTATTGCCGGCAGCACGGTAGATGTCGTACCACTCCGTGCGAGTCAGGTGGATTTCGGTTGCCTGGATGCAGGCTCGCATGCGATCAACGTTCATGGTGCCGATGACCGGCTGCATGTTGGCCGGATGGCGCAGCAACCAGGCGATCGCAATGGTTTCCGGCTGGACGGTGTACGTTTCAGCGATGCGGTCGATCACCTGGTTTAATTCGGGGAACTGCTCGTTGCCCAGGAAAACGCCTTCGAAATAGCCGTATTGGAACGGTGACCAAGGCTGGATGGTGATGTCTTCCAGCCGGCAGAAATCAAGGATGCTGCCATCGCGATCGATGGCGGTGTCATCGAGCATGTTGACATGGACACCATTGGAGATCATGGTCGCATTCGTGATGCTGAGCTGGAGCTGGTTGGCAACAATGGGCTGGTGGAGATATTTTTGCAGCAACCGGATCTGCATCGGCTTCTGATTGGATACACCAAAGTGGCGCACTTTGCCGCTTTGCTGCAGGCGGTCAAATGCCTCTGCCACTTCCTCCGGTTCAACCAGGGCATCCGGCCGGTGCAGCAGCAAGACGTCGAGGTAGTCTGTTTTCAGTCGCTTCAGGCTGCCATCGACAGATTCAAGAATATGTTCCCGGGAAAAATCGAACTCGCCCTTGCGGATGCCACATTTGGACTGCAGGATCATCGACTCGCGGATCGTGCTGTTCATGTCGATGGCAGCGGCGAACTGGCTTTCGCACGCCCCACCCCCATAGATATCGGCATGGTCAAAAAAATGGGCACCTGCCTCCAGGGCAGTCCGGATAAACGTCGCGGCGGTTTTCTGTTCCAGGCGGTTGATCCGCATGCAGCCGATCGCAACAGCAGGCACAGCCAGGCCACTTTTTCCGAGTTGAATGGTTTTCATGGTGAAACCTCCAGTCAGTCGACTGCGAGTTTGACGATCACCTTGCGCACAGGGTTGCTCTGGCCGGTCTGGATGGCAGGCCAGTGGGCGTCGGTTGGCAGGGCGATCCAGAAATGGCCAGGCTCTACGGTCAAAAGTTGGCCGCGCCCAGTCAGGAATTGGCAGTCGCTCTCTGTAGTATAGTCGATTTCCGGCGCCAGTTCAGCCAGCGGGGCATACGCGACGGTCTCGACACCACTTAATACGACATGGCAGTCGATGTAGGTGCGATGGACTTCGAATCGCGTATCCGCCAGATTGACAGGTTCGATCGTGGTGACGATGGCGTATGCCTGTTCACCATCGATCACATATTTTCCATTCTCAACCAAGCTGAAATCCTGGGCCTTCAACCAGGCCAGTGCCTTGTCGAGATTGTGCACGAGCGGAATATACTGCTGGATCTGTTCCAAACGATCGATGATCATGACGACTCCTTGATCTGCAATTCTTCAGGTGTCAACCTTGACGATTTGACCACCGATCACGACTGCTTTGAGTTCCAATTCGGGGGTGACCACGAGCAGATCGGCCTTTTTGCCGATTTCCACACTGCCGACCTGGTCGTCAATCCGGGCGATACGCGCTGGGTTGGCAGTCGCAGCCCGGACGGCGGCCTCCACGGGTACGCCAAAGGAAATCGCATTGCGCAGGCACTGCATCAGGTCAGTCACCGATCCGGCGAGGGTGCCGTCAGCCAGGGTTGCACGGCTGCCGTTGACATGGACCATCTGGCCGCCCAGGTCATAGGAACCATCGGCGAGGCCACAGGCGCGCATGGCGTCACTGACCAGGACAACTTTGTCACTGCCAAACCATTTGAACACCGAGCGGATGACACTCGGATGCAAATGGATGCCATCGCAGATCAGTTCCACTGTCGCGCCGGCATCACTGGCTGCTCCAACCACACCTGGGTCACGATGGTTGAACGGCGGCATGGCGTTGAAAAGGTGCGTGACATGGCTGGCTCCGGCGTCAAACGCTGCGGTTGCCTGTTCATAATTGGCCATGGTATGGGCGATTGAAACGGTTGTGTGCGGCGCAGCATACCGGGTCAGCTCGAGGGCACCTGGACGCTCCGGTGCGACATCGACAATCCGGATCTGTTGGCCAGCGGCCTGTTCCAGACGCTGGTATAGATCAACATCTGGATCGATGATGAATTCAGCCGCCTGGGCGCCTTTTTTCTCAACAGCAAAGAAAGGGCCTTCCATGTGGATGCCCCGCATCTGGGCTCCGCCCGGCAAACCAGCCAGGATAACCTCCTGGCCAACCTGGAAAATCCGGGCCAGGCGTTCTTCGCCCAGGGCCATCGAGGTGCCCAGGAAAGACGTCACACCCTGGCGGGCGAGGTGACTGGCCATGACAGCAAGTCCATCGGCATCAGCATCGCAGAAATCATGTCCGGCACAGGCATGGATGTGGATATCCACCAGACCCGGGATGACCAGGCAGCCAGTTGCATCGATGGTGTCCGCAGGCAGGATGAGGCGGTCTGACTGGGCGCCGGAAACCGGCACGGTCTCCTCCCCTGATGATCGCAGATCCAGCCCGGTGATCCGGTCCGATTCGATTGCGACATCCATTGGAACAAAGACAAAGTCCTGATTCAGGACCTGTCCATTGATGATTTTCATAAAAATTCCACCTGGCCCAATTGTGCCAGGGCTGCTTCGTCGGCCACAACCGTGACATCCGGGTGCAGCTGCAGAATCGAACCAGGCACGGTCGGAGTCACAGGGCCGGTCAAGGCCTGTTTGAGAATTTCAGCTTTATCACTTCCATTGACAACCAAAAGGATCTTCCTGGCCTGCATGATCGCCCGGATACCCATCGTGTAGGCAAATTTGGGCATTTCATCCGCGCTGGCGAAGTAGCGGGCATTGGCTTCGATCGTGCGCGCATTGAGCCGGACCTGGTGCGTCATCTTGCCGAAGGCTTCATCAGGCTCGTTGAATCCGATGTGGCCGTTGTGGCCGATGCCCAGCAGCTGCAGATCGATGCCACCGAGTTCGCTGATCAGATGATCGTAGCGGGCACATTCGGCAGCCGGGTCCTCGGCCAGGCCATTGGGCAAATGGGTGTTTTGCTGCTGGATGTTGACCTGGCTGAACAGGTTGGTCTCCATGTAGAAGCGGTAGCTTTGCGGGTGATCCGGCGCCAGACCACAGTATTCGTCGAGATTGACCGTGCGGACCTTGGCAAAATCGAGGTCCCCCTTGCGGTACCAGTCGGCCAGCTGGCGGTAGACACCGACCGGGGTCGAACCCGTGGCCAGGCCGAGCACACTGTCCGGTTTGAGGATCACCTGGGCCGAAATGATGTTGGCAGCTTTGCGGCTCATGGCGGCATAATCGGAAGCGGAAATGATTTTCACGATGGCACCTCAGAATAATTTGTCAGCAACAGCTGCGGTTGTTTTTGAACGGCTTTCATTCAAAGGTAAGATCGATCCTCTGTTCGTGCAAGATTCTTTCCTTAACAAAGAGAATTTGTGCAAATTCTCGAAAGAATCCTCCCGGCCTTTGTCTCACTCACCCCGACACAAGCTGCAGTTTGACCACATCGTCGCTCATTTTCGCCAGATCGCCCCGGTCGAGGACTATCTCCGCGGCCCGGGCGTTTTCTTTGACATGCGAGACCTTGCGGCCGCCACACAGGGCATTGGTCTGGCTGGAGCGGGCGATCACCCAGGCAATCGCCAGGTGGGAAATGTCACACTGGTATTTTTCACAGAGCGGCACCCAGCTATCCAGGACTTCGACCACCTGGATCCGGTTCTCCGGCTTGTACCAGGGATTGCGGTTTCTGACATCACCGTCAGGAACGATCGTCTCCATGGTGACTTTACCGCTCAATAGTCCTTGTTCCAGCGGCATGTAGGCCTGGAGCGTGATCTTGTGTTCTTCACACAGTGGCAGCAGGTTTGTTTCCACTTCCGCGCGGGTGAGCAGGGAGTATTTCTGCTGGATCAGGTCGATCCGGCCGTATTTCAGATAGTCCTGCACATGCTCAGCCGTGACATTGGAGACACCGATTGCCCGGATCTTGCCGGCCTGCTTGAGTTCCAGCAGGGCTTCCATCGTCTCAGCGATCGGGGTCTTGAACGGTTCGATGGCCTGCCAGTGGGTGATGAACAGATCGATATAGTCCGTGCCCAAGTCGCGCAAGCTCTGTTCCGCACCCGCGATCACGGCTTTTTTCGACAGGTTGCGGTAAAAGCGCTTGCCGTCGCGCTCGATCAGGAACGAGCCTTCATCCGTGTCCCAGACTATGCCGCATTTGGTCGCGATGAGTGCCTCCGAGCGTCGTCCGCGGATCGCCTGGCCGACAAGCTGCTCACTGTGACCGAGGCCATAGGCCGGGGCCGTATCGATCCAGTTGATACCCGCATCGAGCGCGGCCTGGATCGCTGCGATCGCCTGGGTATCGTCGCGACCGCCCCAGCTGGCATCACCGCCGGCTGCCCACGTTCCCAATGACACAACAGATCCCTGAAGGCCTGACTGGCCGATTTCCCGATAACGCATGTGACTCCTCCGTGCTGAACTGGATTGAGCGAACGCTTTTTGATGTACTATCTTCATTATACAGAGACACTGACTAACTTCTGCAAATTCATTTGGAAACAATTTCAATAAAATTTCAAGCGGTGACCATGTTAAACTGGCAGTAGCAAATATTCAGGCCAACCAGGAAAGTAATGGACAAATTTCACTTTGAAACGGTTCGACAAAAATATCTTTCAGGCATTGGATCATCCGGAACCACTGGTTTGACGAGCTCGAGCATTGGAACACTCGGTGAAAAGGCTCTGCATGCGATCGTTAAATCCTACATTGAGCCGGATCCGGCTAATCAGGAGATCAAGATCGGCTCTTTCCATGTCGACTGTTTTGACGGCACGCGCATTCACGAAATCCAGACGCGCCAGTTCAACAAGCTCAATGCCAAACTGGCAACGCTCCTGCCCCAATTCCCTGTCACCATCGTCTATCCCATGCCCGCACGCAAGTGGCTGCTCTGGATTGACCCACAGACCGGTTTGGTCAGCAATCCGCGCCTGTCGCCCAAGCGCGGCAACCCACCCGACATTTTCCGCGAACTCTACCGGATCAAAACCCATTTGACACATCCCAATTTCTCGCTCTTGATCTTGCAGATTGATCTCGAAGAATACCGCTTGCTCAACGGTTGGAGTGACGATCGTAAAAAAGGTTCCCACCGCAGCGACCGCCTGCCCCTCGCACTGGCTAATGAGCTGTGGATCCAAGATCCTCCAGATTTTGTCCAGCTGTTACCAGACACCCTGCCGGATAGCTTCACCAGCGCCGACTACGCCAAATCAGCCCGTACCAGTCGCGGCACTGCCCAGATCGCTTTGAATATCTTGCGGTCGCTGGGTGTGATCGAATCCTGTGGAAAAAGTGGTCGAGCGTTGATCTACTCCAGGGCGTCAGGCATGTGCGTGACACCTGCTCCACACGAAACAGAAACCAACGTGTAACAGATTCTGACTGAGCCTGTGACGCCGCAACAAAGACTGACTATATGAAGTCAAGAGGCAATTGGGAAAAAGTAGCGTAAACGCTAGGTGACATTGAACCTTGAAAAGTGCACGCTGACGCATGGCTCTGAAATAGCAGAACCATGCCGAGAGACCGGAGAAGAATGTTGTTTAGGCAGCCTGTGAAACGAAGGGCTCGTTGGCAGTCAGAATGTGGAAAATAACGCGTACGAGTTTTTTAGCAACGTGTCCGAGGACGACGAAGTGGTGTTTACCCTGAGCAAGCTTTTTCGCTTGAAATTGCCTGAAGTCGGGGCAACGCATGGCGACCAGCCTGGCGGCCTGCATCAGAGCCCAGCGAAGGTAAGTTGAGCCATGCTTGACCATGGGTGTCTTGCCTGCTACGAATCGTCCTGACTGGTAGGTCGAAGGATCAAGACCAGCGAAGGCTAAGAGCTTGTCTGGTGAAGCAAAACGATTAATATCGCCAATCTCGGCCAGGATAATAGCAGCCAGCGTGCAGCCAATCCCAGGGATGCTGAGCAAGGGGGTTCCCAAAGCTTTGACAAAACCAGCAAGCTGCTTGTCCAGAACATGGATCTGACGTTCAAAGAATTGGATGGATTCAATGACCTGAATCAACTCAAAACTGAGCGCCTCGCTCCCTCGTCCAACCGACTGACGGGCCAGGACCTTAATCTCTTCAGCCTTACCCTGTTTGTATTTTCCGTGGGAGTTTTCGGAAAGCAGATTGGGCAACCGATCAATTCGACAACCGGCGATCCTGGTAGCTCCTGGAAGCTCCTTAAGAAGCGACAGAATGGACTTTTGGGAGAGGGACCAGCAAACGGATGGCAACTCGGGAAAGAGGATATCGACAAGCCTGGCGAGGTGGATCTTGGCTTTGGCACGACTTGAGACAAGTCTGGAGCGATGCCTGGTGAGAGATTTGAGTTCCTGAATCTGGTAAGATTGGGCTACAGGATTTGAATCATCAGACATGAGCAGAGACGCGATGCATCGAGCATCGACCTTGTCCGTCTTGGTTTTGCGCAGTGAGAGGGCTTGTCGAAAGAGCTTCACACGCAAAGGGTTAAAGACCACAGGCTCGACTCCGCTGGTACGGAGAAAAGCCACAAGGTTTTCGCTGTAGTGTCCGGTCGCTTCGAGTCCTGCTTTTATTTGCAGATTGTCCTGCGAGCCGACAGCTTCTTGAATGGCTGTCCTAAGTGCTTCGAATCCCTGGCGAGTGTTGGCAAAAGAGAACGAATCCCGGAGAATCTCCCCGGCTGGCCCAAGAACGCAGCAATCGTGTTTATCCTTGGCAACATCGATACCCACATAAATCAAATGGAATCACCCACTTTCTCAAAAGTACGCTGATTGCTCCACAGACTTTTTGCTACCGGATCCTAGTTCCATATAAACCGTCGAGCGGTATCTGACTCATCACCAATCGGGCAAAAAGCTGTGGCTGGAGCCTTTAGGAAACCGTCGAAGCGGTAGGAGAAACAACCAGTCCACAGCGTCTGCGTGCATTATATCAAGCAACAAGAAAACTAGCGCTTGACTGCGCAATTAAAGAATACTAGGAGTGTCTCATGCAAACCATCAAAGAGGTCGCCAAAATGGCAGGCGTCGGATTGGGAACCGTTTCACGCGTTCTCAACGATTCGGGCTATGTCAAGGAGTCTACCAGGCAAAAAGTGCTCGCAGCGGTCGAAGCGCTCCATTATGTCCCCAATGACGTCGCCCGCAATTTACGCCACCAGTCGACGCGTTTTGTCGGACTGATCATCCCCACGATCTGGCATCCTTTTTTCTCAAAGCTTGCTTATTTTATCGAACAAGAACTCTACCTGTACGACTACAAGATGCTTCTGTGCAATTCCGAGCAAGCGCTCGACAAAGAACTGCGCTATTTTGAAATGCTGCAAAAAAGCCAGGTTGCCGGCATCATCATGATTTCCTACAATGACTTCCCGGAACCGCAATCCGATCTGCCGATTGTCACGATCGATCGCATCATCTCCCCTCGTTTTTTGCACGTTTCTGCTGATAACAGACACGGCGGAGAGCTGGCAGCAGAAGCACTGGTTCAGAGAGGCTGCCGGAAGCTGCTGTTTCTCGGCAGCGCATCGCCCGTCCCCACCGAAGTCGACAAACGGCGGGAAGGCTTTGTCCGTAAAGCGCGGGAATTAGGTGTCAGCTGCACTGTCTACGAGGAAACCGTCCTGCTGAAACAGGAACTGTCTGTCATCCAGAATTTTCTCGCCCAAGACATCCCCTTTGATGGTGCCTTGACTTCATCGGACCTCTTTGCAGCCGCCCTGATCAAAGCATTGGGTGACAAAGGGCAAACTTGCCCAGATGACTTTCAGGTCATCGGTTTCGACGGTATCCAGGACAATCCCTATTTCAAACCCATTCTTGCGACTATCCGGCAGCCAGTTGAAAAAATGGCCCGGAGAAGTGTCGAACTGCTGCTAGATAAAATCAACAACCAGGCAGCAGGTGAAGATACCATCATCGACATCGAATTCTTCGCCGGGGAAACCGTCAAGCCGATAGTGTGATTACCAAGCTCCCGAAAGGACTAAAGAAGCTTTTTATTCCAAATATTTATGCATGATGCATAATATGTCATTCGAATGTTCTAATCTTTATTTTGCTGAAAGAGCTATTATTTTTCGAAGTCCAGTGGTATATTATACGTATGTGGAAACGTTGCCACATTGAGATCCGATGGGCTCAGCCCATTGAATTCCGGAAGTGGCGAACGATCATCAGGCAGCGAGGAGGCGAGATCAATGGCAACTGGCGTTCAAGATATCCGTCCTGTTTACCATTTCACGCCCCGCCAGGGCTGGATCAACGATCCGAACGGTCTGGTTTTTTACAACGGACAGTATCATCTTTTTGCCCAGCATTATCCGCACGATGTTCGCTGGGGCCCCATGCACTGGTTACACGCGGTCAGCGATGACCTGATCCATTGGCAGGAACTCCCCATCGCCCTGACACCGGATGCCGATGGTATGTTTTTTTCCGGGTCAGCCTGGTATGATGCCGACAATCGCTCTGGTCTGGGAACGACAGAAACCCCACCTCTGCTTCTGTTCTATACGCTGACTGGCGACAGGCCCCAGGCTCAGCACATCGCCTGGTCTAGCGATGGTATCCACTTTCACTATGACAATCAGAATCCTGTTGTCGAAAATCCCGGCATCGTTGATTTCCGTGACCCGAAAGTTTTTTTTGACCCGAAGGGGAAACGATTCCATATGGTGGTAGCCGCCGGCGACCATGTTGAGTTTTTTGCTTCAGACAATCTGCGCAGCTGGTCATACACCGGTCAATTCGGGCCAGAGGGGAACCATTGTCCCGGCGTCTGGGAATGTCCCGACCTTTTTTTGCTGGAGTGTGAAGGGCGGACGTATTGGGTGCTCCTCGTCAGCCATATCCGGCCGCGCGAGTCCGGTGGCCCCAAAACTCAATACTTCGTGGGTCAGTTCGACGGCCGATCCTTCCACTGCACCCAACCGGAATCAGCCCCCGTCTGGCTTGATCCTGGCTTGGACAATTATGCGGCTGTTTCTTTTGCCGGCGTCCCCTTTCCGCTTGTCATCGGCTGGGGCAGCAATTGGGACTATGAGACGCGTCTGCCGACGCAGCACTACAAGGGCCAGATGACCTATCCCCGGGCCTTGCGCCTGGTTGAGACCAGCCAAGGCTTGCGCCTGGCAGCCAGTCCCTGGCCCGATATATCCAGGTTGAGCCCCTCGCAACCAACCCGGGTGATCGATCAACCTGGCGTCACAAGTGCCCTGGCCAATCCAGCGGTGATCCAGATCCAGGCTCAGGGATCCTTCCAGTTGCACCTAAGCAATGACTGCGATGAGCGCTGGTCGATCCAGCGAAACGATGATAACGAACTCATTCTCGACCGCCAGTTTGCTACCAAAGACATCTTTTGGCCAGAGACATCTGATGATGTGTTTAGCCGAGTCAGGATCAACCGCACGAGCAATACCGTTTGCTCGATCACAGTATTCCTGGACCGGACGAACATAGAAGTATTCGCCGATGATGGACTGATCGCCTGTCACCAGTTGCTTTTCGCCCGCCAGCCCTATGACCAGTTGATGGTCGAGGGTGAAGCCACTGTCACCGTCCGAGACTTGACCGGAGATGCAAACATCCTGGACTGACCCCGGCCTGTCTATTTAAAAAAGCAAAATTGATGGAGGATGCATGAAGAACATGAAAAAATGGATGTCCCTCGTTCTGATCGTTGCCCTGTTTGCCACTTTGCTGGCCGGTTGTGCCAGTCAGGCAACCACCGCTGCACCTGCCGAAACATCCGCTGGCGAAACCACCGCTGCACCTGCAGCACAGTCCGACGTGAAAATCACGTTCCTGAACTCCAAAGGCGAAATCACCGCGCAACTGGAAGAAGCAGCCAAAGCTTTCACCGCAGAAACTGGCATCGAGATGGAAATCATCCCCTGCCCAGCCGGAACTTCACCGTTTGAAACGGCCTCTGCCATGTACAGCTCGGGCAGCGCCCCGTCGATCCTGATGGTCGACCCTAATGACGTACCGAAGTTCACCGACAAAGTCCTCGACCTGAGTCAGGAAAGCTGGGTTTCCCTGGCCATGCCGGGCGCCCTGGATGCCGGTTCGGTCGATGGCAAAGTCCTGGCCATGCCTTTGACCGTTGAAGGTTACGGCATCATCGCCAACAAGAAGACCATCGAGACAACCACAGGTGCTGCGTTTGATCCGTCTACGGTCAAAACCTACAGCGACCTGGAAACCCTTTTTGGTAAAATCAGCGCAGCTGGTGTAGCCCCGGTCAAGATCTGCCAGGAAAACTGGTCCCTCGGTGCCCACCTGTTCTCCCAGGTCTACATCAACCAATCCTCTGACCCTGCTGTTGTGCAGAAATTTGTCGACGACCTCAAGGCTGGCTCTGTCAAACTGATGGACAACAAAGTCTTCGTCGATTTCATGAAAACCTTTGACCTGATGATCGCCAACAACTACGGCAAAGCCGATCCGCTGAACTTCCGCTATGAAGAAGAGCCGCTCCTTCTGACCTCTGGCCAGGCTGCGATGTGGTACCAGGGTAACTGGACATGGCCGAACTTTGTCGACAGTGCAGCTGCTGATGACATGGACTATGTCTTCCTGCCGCTCGTCCTGGGTGATGACGCCAATGCCTATGGCAACAGCCAGATCATCGCTGGTGTTTCCAAGGAAATGATGATCGACAAAGAGCAGAACTCCCCTGAGCAGCAAGAGGCTGCCAAGCAGTTCCTCAACTGGCTGGTCACCTCTGATGCTGGCCAGAAAGCCATCGCAGTGGACATGAAGCTGATCCCGGCCTTCACCGGTTTCGCTTACGCTCCAGAGGATCCGCTGGCCCGTTCCATCCTGACCTACCTCGAAGCCGGCAACACCATGCCGACCATTGCCACCCTCCCTGCTGACCATTGGGAAAAAATCGGCGGTATTCTCCAGAAATATCTGGCCGAGCAAAGTGCTGGCAAAGGCAATCACGAGACCCTGGCCCAGGAAATCGAAGCGTACTGGAAAAACACCTGATCTGATTCACTTTGTTCCATCGAGGGGCAGCCTGCCAATCCGGCAGGCTGCCTGCTCATTGAGGAGGCCGCTCTATGTATGAAAAAACGCTCAAAGATAGAGTCGCGACATTCTTGATTTTTGCAGCGCCGACCCTCTTTATCTTTGCCACCGTCATGATCGCCCCATTGGTTTTTGGCATTTATCTGACCATGACCGACTGGGATGGTCTGAGCAACAACCTGAATTTTGTCGGGATCCAGAACTACCTCGGTGTGTTCCAGGATGCCGAATTCTGGCAATCCTTCTTTTTGACTTTGCGCTATGTCCTGGTATCGGTCGTCCTGATCAACATAGTTGCTTTCCTGATCGCCTATGCCCTGACTTCCGGCATCCGGGGCCAGAACGCCATGCGCGCCGGATTTTTCACGCCAAACCTGTTAGGCGGCGTCATCCTCGGCTATCTCTGGAGTTTCGTTTTCTCCAAAGTCTTGCCCTTTGTGGGTGCAGGACTGAATTGGTCGCTGTTCAAGTCCAATTGGCTGACCGATCCAGACAAAGCGTTCTGGGCGCTGGTCATCGTCACGGTCTGGCAATACTCAGGCTATATGATGATCATCTACGTCGCCGGCATGAGCAACATCCCGACTGATCTGCTCGAAGCTGCTTCGATCGATGGCTGCCACGCCTGGCATCGCACCCGCTACATTGTCCTGCCCCTGATCGTGCCGTCTTTTGTCGTCTCGACCTTCTTGTCCCTGCAACGCTGCTTCATGATCTATGATGTCAACTTTGCCCTGAATAAAGGTGGTCCCTACAACAGCACGCGAATGGTGGCCATGCATGTCTACCAGAAAGCATTCCTTTCCCAGAAGCTCGGTGAAGGCCAGGCTGAAGCACTGTTTCTTTTCATCATGATTGCTGCTGTCACAGGCGTTCAGCTGTATTTCAGCAAGAAACTGGAGGTGGAAGGCTAATGGCTGGCACAAACCGGATGAGCGGCCAGAACAAGGTTCTCGTCGCTGCAAAAACCCTGACCATGCTCGTGTTGCTGGTTCTCTACATCGTGCCGTTTGTCATGGTTCTGATCAATTCCTTCAAACCAAACAAAGTCATCCTCAGCAATCCTTTGAGTCTGCCGGATGGCCTGTTCCTGGATAACTTCATGAAGGCATTTGAGAAAATGAACTACCTGACATCGGCGGCCAATTCACTGGTCATCACCTTGGCCGCGGTTTTTTTCATCGTGATCGCAGCTTCCATGACCGCGTATTACTTCGTCCGACTGCCCTATAAAAGCAGCAATGTCTTGTTTGGCGCCATGGTCGCTTCGATGCTCGTACCTTTCCAGGTCCTGATGATTCCGCTCGTCTCGATCTATGGAAAATTCAACCTGCTCAACAACAAGTATGTCCTGGTCTACATGTATATCGGATTTGGCGCATCCCTGGCCGTTTTCATCTACCATGGCTTTCTCAAATCCATCCCGTTGTCGATCGAAGAGGCTGCCTTCATTGATGGTGCCACCCGGTTGCAGACCTTTTTCCAGGTCGTCCTGCCTCTGATGAAAACGACGACGGTCACGATCATCATCCTCGACGTCCTGTGGATCTGGAACGATTACCTGTTGCCATCGCTCGTCCTGCGGACAGCGGTCAACCGGACCCTGCCGCTGACAACGGTCTATTTCTACGGCACCTATGGTGTCGACTTCGGCCCTCTGATGGCTGCCCTGATGCTGATCATCATCCCCGTCATCATCCTCTATGGCTTCATGCAAAAAAGCATCATCGAAGGCGTCGTCGCCGGAGCAGTCAAAAGCTGATCGAGCGTTTGCAGACGCAGTTCTGCACTCAAAAAACCACATCGTCCAGCATGAGATCCAGTGCCAGGTTTTTCTTCCCGAAGAAGTCCGGCACTGGATTTTATTATCCCCTCAAACCCTGGTCCAAACGTTGTCTTCGCGGTTGCTTTGAACGCAGGCAGCGATGAATTTCATGCCGTCGAGCCCGGTCTGCATGTCGGGGTAATAGTATTCACCGGCAACATGACCAGCTTTTTTATCAAGCAGATGGCGGCAGAACTCGCGGTAGATGTTGGCAAAGGCTTCGTAGAAACCTTCGGGATGGCCGGCAGGCAGGCGCGACATCGCCCGGGCTTCCGGGTACAGGTAGGCTCGTTCGCAGGTCATGATCTGCACCGGCTGGTCAACCAGCGCGACGCGCAAACGGGTCGGATCGTCGTGCTCCCATTCGATCGCGCCCTTTTCGCCGAAAATCTTGATCGAGAGGGTGCAGTCGTGGCCGATTGCGGTCGATGAGGTCCACAGCACACCCTGCGCACCGCCCTGGTAACGCAGCAAAATTCGCGCGTTTGATTCGAGACGGGCGCTTTTTGGGTAATACCCGAACTGGGCAATGACTTTCTCTTCTTTCAGGCCCGTCATGGCGCGCAGCAGGTACCAGGCATGGATGCCCATGCCGCCGACGACACTCGACTCGCCCGCTTTGGCCGGGTCACTGAACCAGTTGCCAAAATGGTCCGGCTTCTGGTTCTGGGCCAGCATCTGCCAGTCCTCCGGGTATTCGGCGACAATCTCCATCACCTCGCCGATTGCTCCATCGCGGATCAGGCTGCGGGCCTGGCGGATCATCGGGTAATGCGCATACGTATAGGTGATCGCGATCTCGAGATCCTTTTCCCGCGCGATCGCACACAGTTCCTCCGCCTCAGACACTGTCAGTGTGAACGGCTTTTCACAGGCGACGTGGATGCCATGCTCCAGAAACACCTTGGCCACCGGGTAATGCAGATGATTGGGCGTGACGATGATGACAAAATCGATACCATCCCCGCGCTGCGACTCGGCAGCGGCCATCGTCCCATAGTCCGGATACACCCGGTCCTGCGATACGCCCCACAGATCACCAGAAACCCGGTTCCGTTCAGGGTCCCGGGAAAAAGCCCCCGCGACCAGCACCGCCTGGTTATCCATCAAAGCCCCACGCAAATGACTCTTGCCGATATTGCCGCCAACACCGCCACCAACGATACCAAAGTTCAATTTCCGGACCGGGTCCATTTTTCACCTCACATGCTTTTTTGTCGTACTGTTGTCTCTTCTACTATACATAATCGTCATATCTAACGCCAATCACCTGAAAAAAGTACATTTATTCTGAGCATAAATCCTCATATTCAAGAGGAAAACTGAGAAAAGCGGCGTTTGAGCGAGCTGCCCCCAAAAGGGACCCGGTCCCTTTTGTTGACACCAGCCCTTCGCCGTGCTACAGTAGCCCCATCAACTAAATAGGTGTTCTTCAGGGATAGGTGAAAATCCTTACCGGCGGTCAAGCCCGCGAGCCGAAAGGCAGATCCGGATCATTTCCGGAGCCGACAGTAGAGTCTGGATGGGAGAAGAACGAGATGGCTTCGTGTGAGTGTCATTGCATGCAGCATCCCTGCCTTTTTCCGGCATTCAAATCCCTGAAGATTTTCTCTTCAGGGATTTTTTAGTTCGATCGGAAACCAAAGGGGATTCAATAAAAACCATGGAAATCACTCAGGATGTCAAATGGATGCGCCGGGCCTTGAAACTGGCGGAAAAAGGCTGGGGTCGCACACGTCCGAATCCGCTGGTCGGTTGTGTCATCGTCCGAGACGGCGAAATTTTGACCGAAGGCTATCACGCCGCACTTGGCCGGGCTCACGCTGAACGTGCCGCCATCGAGCAAGCCCAAAGCCAGGGCATTGACCTCACCGGCGCCACCCTCTATGTCAATCTCGAGCCGTGCAGCCATTTTGGCCGCACCCCACCCTGTGCCGACCTGATCGTCGAAAGCCGACTCGCTCGCGTTGTGATCGCCATGGAGGACCCCAATCCGATCGTCGCCGGTCGCGGCATCCAGACGTTGCGCACGGCTGGGATCGAGGTGACCACCGGGGTGCTCGAGCGTGAAGCACGCCAGCTCAACGAGATCTTCATCAAGCACATCACAACCGGCAAGCCATTTGTTATTTTGAAGGCTGCCATCAGCATCGATGGTAAAATCGCCACCCACACGGGCGAGTCGAAGTGGATTTCCGGTGCCCAGTCGAGAAAGCTGGTCCATCGCTGGCGCAGTCGCACAGCCGCGATCCTGGTTGGCATCAACACCATTTTGCAGGATGATCCGTCCCTGACCACCCGTTTGCATGGCAAAAGGGACATGGACCCCGCCCGGATCATTGTCGACAGCAAAGGTCGACTCACCCCGCAGCATCGCGTGTTCAATGCTGATTCGAAAGCGCCTGTGATCGTGGCGACCACATCCGCCATCGATCCACTCCACGCCAATCAGCTGCAACAATCCGGTGCCATGGTGCTGATATTGGACGGTCCGGAAGGCCAGGTGGACCTGCAAGCCTTGATTGACCAGCTCGGCGAGTCGGGGATTGACAGCATACTGCTCGAAGGTGGCGGACGCCTCAACGAAGCCTTCCTGCGCGCCGGCCTGGTGGACAAGATCATGCTGTTCATGGCCCTGAAAATCATCGGTGGCAGCGACTCAATCGCCTGCTTCCACGGCGAAGGAACCGAGCACCTGACCGATGCCATCCCCATCTCTGACATGACCATCACGCCGGTCGGTGACGATTTCCTGATCGAAGGATACCCGCAAAAACCTGGATGCCAGCCGCAGCAGCAGGCTGGACCCAGTACTGGCAACACGCCGGAAAGGACGACCTGATGTTTACTGGCATCATCGAAGAAATTGGCACCATCCAATCCATTCAGCACAGTGGTGCAAAAATCCGCTTCACCATCCAGGCGGGAAAGGTTCTTGAAGGCACTCGCATTGGCGACAGCATCGCCGTCAACGGCATCTGCCTGACTGCCGTTGATCTGACCGGAAGCACCTTTGCCGCCGATGTCATGCCCGAAACATTGCGTCGGTCGAGTCTGGGCGAGATCCGCCCCAGCAGCCCGGTCAACCTCGAACGTGCCCTGCGTCTGTCCGACCGGCTCGGTGGTCACATCGTCAGCGGCCACATCGACGGCACCGGCACGATCCAGAGCCGCAGCCCGGAGCAAAATGCCATCCTGTTCAAAATCCAGGCTGCCCCTGAGCTGCTCAAATACATCGTCGCCAAAGGATCCGTCGCCCTGGATGGCGTCAGCCTGACCGTCGCCGCCGTCAGCAGCAACGATTTTACGGTCTCGATCATTCCCCATTCCGCCAGCGAGACAATCATCGGCCACTACCAGCCCGGCGATCTCGTCAATATCGAATGTGATGTCATTGGCAAATACGTCGAAAAGCTGCTCGGCCTGGCAGGTGGTTCAGGCTCACCTGAGCAGACCGCAGAAAGCCAGCCAGCCAGCCGTCTTAGCTTTGAATTTCTCCGTGAGCACGGATTTTAAGAAGGAGGACCCACCTATGTTCAGCACCATCGAACAAGCCATCACAGCCATCAAGAATGGTCAAATGATCGTTGTCGTCGATGACGAAAACCGCGAAAACGAAGGCGACCTACTGATGGCCGCCGAAAAGGCCACGCCGGAGGCGATCAATTTCATGGCCACCTACGGCAAGGGCATGATCTGCGCCCCGATCACCGCAGCGCGGGCCCAGGAACTCGAACTGCCCCTGATGGTCGAGCGCAATTCGGAAAGCATGCGTACCGCCTTCACCGTCACCGTCGACGCCAAGTCCGTCCACACCGGCATCTCCGCCCACGAGCGCTCGACCACCATCCAGCTGCTCTGCGACCCAACCGCGACCAGCAACGACTTCGTCAAACCTGGCCACATCTTTCCCCTGATCGCCCGTGAGGGCGGCGTCATCCAGCGTGCCGGCCACACTGAAGCCGCCGTCGACCTGGCCCGTCTCGCCGGCCTCAAGCCCGCTGGCGCCATCTGTGAAATCATGAATGACGACGGCACCATGGCGCGTTTGCCCCAGCTAATCGAGTTCTGCCAGAGGCACAACTTGCTCCTGATCACAGTCGCTGACCTGATCGACTGGCGCCTCAAGCATGACCACAAACGGATGGTCAGTCACGCCGCCACAGCCAAGTTGCCGACACGTTTTGGCGAATTCACGATCCACGCCTTTGAAAACGCCCTGACCGGAGAACACCATGTCGCCCTTAGCATGGGTGAAGATACTTTCAGCACTGCACCGGTTCTCGTCCGCGTCCACTCCGAATGCCTGACCGGCGACGCCTTCCATTCGCTGCGATGCGACTGTGGTGAGCAGCTCGACGCTGCCCTGCAGAAAATTGCCCACGAAGGCCGCGGCGCCGTCCTGTACCTGCGCCAGGAAGGTCGCGGCATCGGCCTGGTCAACAAGATCCGCGCCTATGCCCTCCAGGACCAGGGTCAGGATACCGTCGAAGCCAATCTATCCCTCGGTTTTGCGGCCGATGCGCGCGAATACGGCATGGGTGCCCAGATCCTGCACGACCTCGGCATTCGCCAGATCCGGCTGATGACCAACAACCCGCACAAACTCAGCGGCCTGTCCGGTTTTGACCTCGAAATCGTCGAGCGGGTCCCGATCGAGATCCCTTCGCACGAAGAAAACAAATTCTATCTCCAGACCAAAAAAGAGAAAATGGGCCATTTGTTTGGCCACTGGCATCATTAATCAAACCCACTCCAGCTAGCACATTGATCCCCAGGCCGCCACAGGCCATTATGAAAGTGAGGAACACCCCATGTCCATCAAAGTCATCGAAGGCAACCTGATCGCCACCAGCAAGCAGCGCTTTGGCATCGTCGCCGGCCGTTTCAACGAATTGATCACCAGCAAGCTGATCGGTGGAGCGGTCGACGGTTTGCAGCGCCACGGCGTCGCAGAGGCCAACATCGATCTCGTCTGGGTGCCCGGCGCCTACGAAATCCCCCTGGCCGCCCAGAAAATGGCCCAGTCCGGCAAATACGACGCCGTGATCTGCCTCGGCGCCGTGATCCGCGGCTCGACGCCCCATTTCGATTTCGTCGCCAATGAAGCCGCCAAAGGCGTCGCCCAGGTCTCGCTTCAGACTGGCCTCCCCGTCGTTTTTGGCGTCCTGACCACCGACAACATCGACCAGGCGATCGAGCGGGCTGGCACCAAAGCCGGCAATAAGGGCTTTGATGCCGCCGTCACTGCAATCGAAATGTGCAACCTGATGGGTGCCCTGTAAGCGTTTTGGGCCCACATTATGAATGACTTTGTGCCCAAGGCAGCGGACGGCTGGGATTTCGAGAGGGCATCCCAGCCGCCGCGTACCCTTTTCTTCGACTATGATGGCTGTCTCCACAACAGCCTGAAAATCTATGCGCCGGCTTTCCGTGCCGCCCAGGACTTCCTGGTTGAGCAAGGTCTGGCCGTGCCGCGTGATTGGGCAGACAGCGAGATCCAGCCCTGGATCGGTCTGCCGCCCACGGACATGTGGCAGCGTTTCAGACCCGACCTGGCGCCAGACATCACCCGCCAGGCTTCGCAAATCATCACGGACCATATGCTGCAGGCCGTCCAGAACGGTCGGGCCGCCCTCTATCCACACACTGAAAACGTGCTCCAAACGCTGGCTGCGCAAGGCCTGAATCTGGTCCTTGTCAGCCATTGCAAGAACGCCTATCTCGACGCACACACCAGGCAATTCCACCTCGACCGCTATTTCAAGCAGCTCATCGCTTCGGAAAGCTACGGCTACCAGGACAAGGCCACGATTCTGGCCCAGCTCAAACCCCAGCATCCGGGCCCTTATGCCATGATCGGCGACCGCGCCTCCGACATTTCCGCCGGACGAGCCAACCACATGCTCACGATCGGCTGCACCTACGGCTATGCCGCCCCGGGCGAGCTCGATCAGGCTGATCTGCGGATCAGATCCCTCACGGAGCTAATCGAAATTTTGACATCCACACCGATCTGAGGACCAAGACCAGGAGGGCGGATCATTCCTGAGTTCTTTCCTGCGCAAGGAAAGATAATAGCTCCGGGCTGGCCGGATAAATCAACCGGCCCATCCGATTCCGCTGAGCAGAACCAGCAGGCTGAACACCAGTTTGACTTGTTCCACATTGCGCTTGGTCATGGTACACGCACCTGACTGAGACGATCCCCATGATCTGCCTCGGCATAATAAGCATAGGTCCCGTCACAGCTGATGTAAATCGACCGGACATCGTTCAATTTTTCCCGGTTGCTGCCGTCGGTGCGGATCCGGTACAGTTTGCCGCCATCATCGCCATTGGAGTAATAGATCCACTCCCCTGCAACAGTGAGATAAGACGCGTAATCATCACCCAACCGGGTGCGCTTTGTCCCATCGACTCGGACCCGGAATATCTTGGATGAGTCACTGTCATTGGCATAATAGACCCAGCCGTCTTGCACAGCCAGGCCGGTATAATCCAGCTGGTCATCAACCAGACGCTGTTCGTCTGTGCCGTCAATTTTTGTCCGGTACAGGGTATAGTTGTCATCGACATTCCGATAGAAAAGACTGTCGCCATCGAGCACCAGATTGGTGATCTGGTGCTCGTTCAAAAACTCGCTCTGGCTGCCGTCAGTCCGCCGCCGGCTGATGCCTGAGGTGTCACTCTGGCCTTCCTCTGCATAGAGCCAGCCATTTCCCACGGCCAGTTCATCCAGCCACAGATTGTCCAGCTGGATCTTTTCTGAGCCATCCGATTTGATCTTAAAGAGTTCCATCCCCGAGAAATAGAGCCAGTCTCCATCTGCCACCAACCGGAAGGCTGTCGAACCATCCATTTTCTCTTTCCCGGACCCGTCCGGATTCATCCGGTAAAGCTGGTAGTCATCATTGGTATTGATGTAAAACACCTGGCCGCCAGCAAAAACCACGGGCGAGGAAAGGGCATGGCCTTTGAAAAACACCGATTTGACGCCAAAGCCGGCTAAAATGAGGATGACAACCACCAGCAGCGGCAGAAGGAATTTCCTGAGCCGATTGTGACGCAGTGGGTTTTCAGGCAAAAGAGCCCCTGCGCCTGCGCTGTGTTCTCGCTGCAGAGGTCCGGCGCTGGCTGCCGGAACGGCCGCGATTTCAGCCAGATCGTCAACCGGTTGACCGCATTCCGGACAAAATCTCGCATCGGGTTCTTCGAGCGGGGCTCCGCACTGGGCACAAAACTTGATTGTATCCATTCCTGAATTCCTCATGGTTTTGGCTTCGATTATAGCAAAACCTGCCGAAAAAGGGACCGGGTCCCTTTTTGTGCAAAAAGGTCTATAATCAACTTATACGAGGCTTCTTCAGGCTTTTTTAGCGAAAGTGGGTGAACACGAGCCATGTCTTCACGCCCGATTCTGGTCCAGGCTGTGATCAAAGCCCTGCTCTCGGTGCTGGTCCTGGGCGTGCTGATTTTCCTGCCCGCCGGGACGCTTCGCTTTCCCAATGGCTGGCTCTTTCTGATCACGCTCTATGTGCTGATGTCCGTCACCATGGTCTACCTGCTCAAGAAAGATCCCGAGCTCCTGCGCAAACGCCTGCAGTTGAAAGAACGGCAAAAGCAGCAGAAAAGCCTGATGAAAATCACGGCGGTCTTTTTCCTGCTCGCCTACACCTTGCCAGGATTCGACTTCCGTTTTGGCTGGTCGCAGGTCCCGCTCTGGCTCGTCATCCTGGCCGTGATCATCATGATCCTGGGTTATGCGCTGTTCATCGAGGTCATGCGGGAAAATTCCTATGCCTCGCGCATCATCGAGATCCAGGAAGGCCAGAAGCTGATCGACACCGGTCTGTATGGGATCATTCGCCACCCCATCTACGCCGCAGCCCTGCTCATCTACCTGGCCTCCCCCTTCGTCCTCGGCTCCTATTATATGATCATCCCCATTCTGCTGCTGCCGGTCATTCTCGTGATCCGGATCCAAAACGAAGAGAAACTGCTGCTCAACGAACTGCCCGGTTACGAGGCCTACCGGAAAAAAGTCCGCTATCGCCTGATTCCCGGGATCTAGTGAGCCACCGGTCCAAGATGAAAGAAGGTGCTTGATCCATGTCACAGAAAAACGTCATCACATTCCGGACAAGCCGGCAAAACCGCAGGCTAAAAGTGCTGCTTCTGGTCCTGCTCATCCTTCTCGGCGCCGTGTTGCTGACCGCCTGCATTCCCGGCGACGGCAAGGCCACCCCGGACAAACCCGCAGGATTTTTCTGGGGCGTCTGGCATGGCTGGATTGCCCCGATCTCCCTGATCGGCGGCCTGTTCAACAAGAGCCTGCGCGTCTATGAAACCAACAATGCCGGCTGGTGGTATGATCTGGGCTTCTACATGGCGATCATCAGTGGGTTCGGTGGCTTGTCGCTGGTACGCAGGTCCAAGTCAAAAAAATGTGAGTGAAGGCTTTCACCAGACCATGGCCATAAAAAAGTCTCTAGCTGAGTTTCTCCTTCAGCCAGAGACAACGCATCCAACCCGCTTCCGGCCTTTAGTCCGCTGTCGCTTTTAATTGGACCCATAGTTCGTTGCGTTTGAAAATTCCCGGAATGAACGGTGGATTATAGCGCGCCAGTTCGATCGGGCCGATCGTCTCCAGATGGCGCTGCTCCAGCCATTCAAGCAGGGCAGCCCGTTGCCGGGCAATCGCCCGGGGCGTCGCATTGCCTTTGAAAACAATCGCGGCCACTTTGCGGGCAGGCACTTCACGGATCCTGACCGCTGGATCTTCCGGCTGGGGGACTGTCCCGGCCTGATACTCGTGCGGCATGACAAAAGCAATCGTCAATTGCTGCTGGTCAAGATCATTCAGAACCGGCGCTGTCATGGCGATTATCCTGCGGTCACGGTTATTGCCACTGATGAAATTGAACAGGCGGCCAAAGCCCGATGAACCGCTCAAATCGGTCTCCGGGCTGATCGCCAGCATCAGCGGTTCGTAGGAGCGAATTTCAAACGTCTTGTCCCTTTCCAGAAGCTGGTAAGGCGCTTGTTGCACAGCCAGTTTTCATCACCTAAATTCATTATGACACAAAAAGGGACCGGGTCTCGATATCGAAATTCGATATCGAGACCCGGTCCCTTTTGTGTTCAACTGCCCTGAATCGCTTGCCAGAGTAAGCTTTGCGGGTCAATCAGATCCTCGATCTCTGTGTAGGGGATCGGGAAGGTCGGGAAGCCGGCGGCATAGGCGGCAATGGCATAGGGATCGTAATACAGCTCCAGATGATCCGCTGTCAATCTGAAATTATGTTCGTTCAAAGAAGGATTTTTATCATCATACATCGCACCGCCAGCCGCTTCCTGGGCCTGGATCTGCTGCCGGATCTTGCCTTCGAGCCGTGCCTTGTAATCCACACCCGCCTTGAGCAGATCCTTCAGAGCATAGATCTGGCCGGTCCGCAGGTCGATATGAATATTCGTCTGGGTGGGCATCCCATGGGCTGCGCCGATTGGGTATAAATAGCCAGCCTGCTGGACGACCAGCAGCTGAGCGACAGTCTCGGCGTTGAAATCTGCCCAATAATAGGCGGTTCCCGGCGCAGCTTGTGAGCCGTCAAAATTGATGGTTGCAGCATCGCTGGCAAAAGCCGCCTTCAAGGTGGTGTTGATCGTCGTCTGCACGGACGGATCACTCAGTCCAGAGATTTCTGGATAATAGATCACGGTAAACCGGTCCGGACTGGATTTTTGCCGGGTCACTTGCCAGCCATTAGCCAGCTGTTCGACTGGATTTTCCTGCCAGACCAGCTGGCCATCCCGGGTATAATAAGACAGCTGCTGGTCAATGGTCGCCTTGTACAGGCCCTGGTCCAGTTCAATCGTCCCGTTCCCGGGCAATTTCCCCAGGGCTGCCACCAGCTGGCCCGCCTCATCCAGCAAATAGGTGTCTTGCAGATCTGAGACAGAGACCAGGCCGTCGCCGGCCGCAGTCAAATCATAGTAGACAAAATCACTCAGCTGTTTGCCATTCTGGTCAAACAAAGCCTTGGGCAGGTCGCGGTACCAGAAAATATCGGGCGTTTCCCTGGCCGCTGCGAAAAGCGTGTCGCCCAGACGTTCAATGCCGGCGAATTCCTGGGGCAAGATCGCCTGACCATCCGCGGCAAACAAGCCATAGAGGTCTTTGTATTCGACCGATTTGCCGATGATTGCCAGCCCATCGGCAAACGTCTGGTCATATTGCAAAACAGTTCCAGATCCGGGCGCCGGCGCCTGGTAGTCAGCCACCTTCTCGCCTTTGGCATTGATATAGTATTGGCTGCCATCCGCGGCATAGACCAGAGCCCGGCCGTTTGCAAAGGTCCCGACCGAACCGTAGACCTGCGCAATCACCTGCCCCTGGGTGTCAATCAATCTGCTGGCCTTCGCATTGTCCCAGTCATAGGCCGTGGCAATCCCTTCGGAAAAATCCGTGATGTCGTCATAAGTCGGATCCACCACCCACTGGCCTTGCCGGTCAATCAGCCCGATCTTGCCATCGAACTGGACCTTGGCCAGACCGTTCTCCTGATAGTCATCAGCCATGCTGTAAAGAGGAGCCAGAACAAATTTGCCAGTGGCATCGATGTATCCCCAAAGCTTGGTACCCTTCTCCCGGACATAAGCCGGATACAGACCATCCGCCATGTCGGCCACTGTTGTCTGACTGCTCTCTTTCTCAGGTGTTGCCAAGCTCGTTGCAACCGCAGTTGCTGACGCAGATGCCGTCGTCGCAGGCGTTTTCGCCGCACAGCCAGATAGCAGGCCCAGGAACAGGGCCAGGATGCAGATCAGAGCCAGCAGCTTCGGTCCCCTTGGCTTTTCAGCCCGCCTGCAAAATGGAAAATCGTGTTGTGAAGCTCGTTTTGCTTGTCTCATCTGTCCGTCCTCTTGGTTCGTAAATCGACTCAATTCAATTGCTACTCAGTATGACAGAAAACGAAGCCAAAAGTTCCCGCCAAGAAAGACCGTTTCTTGTGTCGGCGCCGAGCGATAATTGACCATGGGCAAATATCTTCCGGTGATGACACTTGCTCACTATGCGATCTGGCCCCATTGAGAGGGTGCTTTTCGCCCTGCTTGACAAGGCCAGATCACATAGGGGGCTCGAGAGCTTGCCGCTTCGCCATTCAATAACGACAGTCAAAAAGGACCGGGCCACCACAGACCGGTCCTTTTTGCAAAGAGGAGGAAATGAAAAAGCGAATGGGTTGTCGAAAATCAGTCAGTCAGCCTCAGCGCGGCCAGCGGGCTGGCGGCTCTGGCAAAGTGGGAAAAACCGTATGCGGATCGGCCTGGTACCAATAGGCAACCGAGGCGACGTCGTCCTGGCGTTCGAATAAGCCGCGTTCCTTGCAGACGCCAATCTGCTGCAGGGTCACCTTCAGGTCCGAGCTGAAGTGGATCGGGTCCGGGATATGCCAACGGTACAGGCCGCGCATTGGCGGACAGTCATTGTTGTAGTAGGGATTGATGACTTTGTCATGATGCGAATAAAAGGGGTAGCCCAAATAGGGCGTGCAAAAGGTCTGTTCGATGGTCTGGCCGTCGCGGGTCGCGGCAAAACTCCAGGCGCCGCCGAAATAGTCCTCCGTCCCGGTCCCACAGATCGTCGGATATTGCTCATCACCATCGATGAAAAATTTCATTTCACCTTCGCCCCACCAGTAGCGTTCGAGTGAGGTCAGAGCCAGGTATGTGCCGACATAATAGCCATGGCCACGGACCTGGTCGAGCAGGCAATAGTCCTCCTTAAGATTGGTCAGGCGCTGGCGCCGCCATTGGGAGTGGAAATAGACGGTGTTTTCCGGCAGCTCATCATACAAGCAATAATCCACCTGGTAGAAAAATCCGCTGATTTCGGCGCCATGCTGGTTTTCGACGGTGATCCTGGCTTTCTTGCGGAAGGGCATCGGGAAATAGCTGTTCATGCCGCGCTTCGGATTGACCACGATCGGCTGGGAATTGACCAGCGTCTCGGTCGCGAAGCCGCAGCAGAAGAAATCGCCCAATGGCACCTCGACCGACGGAACCGGTTCGTCATCCCAGTAGAAGCGCAGGACCAGGTCGCGCAGGACAAACAGGCCATGATCGGTCTGGTCGGTGACGGTGATCCAGATATGCTGGATCACGCCAGGCCCGGACATTTCGGCCAGCGTCACGGTCGAGCCAATTGGCAGCTTCAGGCAGGGGCTGCCCTTGCGGGACGGGCCCAGAGGGCTGGCCGCCATGCCACCCTTGCCCGGTTCACCGGTCGGATTCTCGGCATTGATCGTGCGGGTCCGGCCCGGCTGGATGCAGAATAGATTACCCAGATGATTGCCAATAAATGGTTCCATGAAAACCTCCAAGATTCGGTGGGTGCTGCCGCCCTGCAGGTGCAAGGACCTGGCCAGGACGAAGAACCCACCATTTGTTTATTGCTTGACGCCACCAGCCATGATGCCTTCCATGATGTTTTTCTGGAAGGCCAGGACGAAAAGGATGATCGGGAAGACGATGATCCAGCCCATGGTGCTGATTTTGTCCCAGGGCAGCTGGTAGCTGCTTTCGCGGGGAATGGTCGTGATCGCGACGCTCAACACCTCGATTTTCCGGGCATAGAACAGTGGGGTGAACAGGTCATTGAGGCAGGTGATGAAATTGATGATCGACACCGTGGCGATCGCCGGCCGCATCAGGGGGAAGGTGACATAGATCATTTTCTGGAGGAAATTGGCACCATCCACCTCGGCCGCCTCATCGATCGATAGCGGGACTTCCCGGATGAAATTGTAGAGGATCAGCATGGTGAAGGGGATCAAGGCACTGGTGTAGAGCACAATCAGGCCCGGGAAGGTGTCGACCAGATCGACCATGCGCATGAAGTCGTACAGGGGGCGGGCTGTGACGATGCCAGGGATCAAGGCGGAGAAAACCAGGGCGCTGAAGGCGATCGTCAAGCCGCGGCTATTGAAGCGCGAGAATGCATACGCCGCTGCCATGCAAAGCACCGTGGAAATCACGAGGGCAAAAACCGTGATCACCAGCGTGTTGTTGATCTTGGTCATGATGTCGAGGCGATTGAACAAGTAGAAATAATTCTCCAGGGTGGCAGCAGATGGCCAATAATTGATCGGCGAAGCAAACAGCTGGTTTTTCGGGGTGATCGAGGAGATGAAAATCCAGTAGAGCGGGAACAGGATGACAAACGCCACGATGAGGGTCAATGCCCACCGGACAAGAAAGGCCAAGGTTCGATTCAGGGTGGATGACATGGCTTTGACCTCCGATTAATCCAGTTTCTTGATCGCAAACAGGTTCAGGCTGCTGATGACGACCATGACGGCGAAGAGGAAGACAGCAATGGCCGAGGCATAGCCGAGGTTGAGATTGGTGAAGGCCTCCGTCATGATCCGGTACGACAGGAGTGTCGTGTAGTCGGCCGGCCCACCGGAGGTCATCGAATAGACGACGTCGTAGCTGGTCAGGCGCCAGAGGGTGAAAAAGATGCTGATCGTCAGGACGGTTTTGGTGATCATCGGCAGCGTGATATGCCAGAAAATCCGCAGCGTCTTGGCGCCATCGATTCGGGCGGCTTCATAAAGCTCACCGGGGATGAACTGCAGGCTGGCCAGGACCAGGATCGCAAAGAAGGGAACGTCCTTCCACAAATCGACTGCAACAACTGCCAGGCGGGCTGAGTCGGCATAAACCAGCCAGTCAAAATGAAAACTGCTATTGAAGCGCCGGATCAAATCATTGATCAGGCCGTATTCGTCATTGAAAGCCCAACGGGCAGCCAGGCCGGCAACGACCATGGGCATGGCCCAGGGGATCAGGACTATCGTCCTCAGGAATCGCTTGCCCCGGAAATTGACATTGAGCAGCAGCGCCAGGGCAATGCCAAATACAATGTGAAAGAGCATTGAGACAATGGTGAACAGAGTGGTGAATTCAATCGAGACCAGCAGTTTGGGATCACTGAAAATCCGGAAGAAATTGTCCAGGCCGACGAATCTGGGGCCCCCCGGGCGCAGCAGGCTGATATCAAACAGACTGTTGCGAAACGTCATCGCAACTGGGTAAAGAGTGGTGAATCCCCTGACGAGCAGTACTGGCACAACCAGCAGCCAGGCCAGGAGCAATTTGTTTTTCGCTTTCATAACCGTATGACCCCGTGCGTGGATTGGCAGGCAGGCCATCCGGGAACAGCCTGCCTGCGGCATGAATCAAATCAACTCAAGCAAATGAAGCTTAGGGTTTGTAGCGGTCGACTTCGGCCTGAGCTTTGGCGCAGAAGTCGTCGAGGGTGATTTCATCCGAGATGTACTGCTGGAACAAGCTGCCCATCGCGCTGATGAATTCCATGGACTGTGGTACCATCGGACGGCCACGCAGGGTGGCATTGTTCAGGTAGTCACGGATCACATCGAGACCTTCCGCTTTGAAATCAGGGGCATTGAGAACATCCGAGCGGGCCGGCAGACGGTTGGACATTTCGAAGTAAGCCTTCGAGCCTTCGGCCGATGCAGCATACTGGAGGAATTTCTTGGCGGCGTCCTTGTTCTTGGAAGCAGCATTCAAAGCATACTGCCAGGTCGCCATATAGGCACTCTTGGTTTCGAATTTGGGCATCGGGATCAGGTGGATGCCATCCGGGCCATATTTGCCAGAATCGAGGAAGGTCTGCATGGCTCCGGTGTACATGATCAGTGAGCCATACTTGCCGTCAAAGAACTTCTGCATCATCGGATCATAGATGTCAGCCAGCTGGGCTTTGGGCGTGTAACCATCCTTGGCCAGGTCATAGAGGAACTGAACAGCTGCCTTGGACTTTGGATTGGTCCAGTCATAGTAGTCGCCGCCAAACAAGTTGACGAAGGTACCGATTTCGTTGAAGACATAGGTCTTCTCCCAGGCGCCGCCATAACCGAAATTGCCGTCTTTGGTGGCTGCCTTGACGAAGGCGAGGAATTCTTCCTGGGTAGTCGGCACGGCCAGGCCGGTCTCTTTGACTTTCTGTTCATTGATCCACATGGCGAGGATTTCCATGAACATCGGGACGGAATAGATCTGGTCACCCACCATCAGCATGTCTTTGATGTAAGTTTCCGGGAAAAATTTCAGGACATCGGGGGTCAGTACATCGTTCTGGACGGGTTCAAGGAATCCGGTTGTCTTGAACGCAGAGATCATTTCATCGTTCAGGGTCAGGATATCCACGCTATCGTCACCCGATGAAAGGATGGTTGTGACTTTGGCCTGGCGGTCATCCGGGTTGCTGGGCATGGCAATGACTTCGATGTCGATGCCAGTCGCCTTTTCTGCGTCTGCGATGTACTTGTCAAAGGCTTCACCAAAAGTGGTGTCGATGGTCATCAGGGTCAGCTTGCCACCGGCAGCAGCGGTCGTTTCACTGGCGGCAGCACTGGTAGCAGTTGTCTCTGCAGCAGCCTGTGTGGTTGGGGTCGAGGCGGCCGAACAGCCGGCGAGCAGTGCCAGAAGCATGCTGACGCTCAGCAAGATGCTGGTGATTTTCCGGAACTTGATCATGGAAATAACCTCTCCTTCATGTGTTTGTGTGTGGCAGTTCCCTTAAGCTTAAGTGGAGTTCATGGCATCAGCATACTGGATCCATCCTGTTGTAAAAATACAAAATTCACGGCACCTTTTATAAATTATTTGGTTGATCTATCCAGTGAGATGTTCAACCCAGATTGTAGCCTGTACAATTCAAGTATGCTCTTTTCCCTGGAGGAATATGCCAATTCAACGTCTGACCCGATTTTTCAATCAGAAAAACAGCACGTTCCGCAGGAAAATCCTGGCGGGCTTCCTGGTGTCTTCAATCATACCGGTACTTCTCATCGGTAGCCTTGCCTACGCCTTTTCCTATCGGATTGCACGCGACAGCATCCTCCAGTCGATCACCTATTCCAATGTCCAGCTGAGCAACACCATCTCCAACCGGTTCCTGCAGGGTGCCAATGCCGCTGACATCCTGCCAGCTTACCTCTTCCCTCTGGTCCAGGCCAAAGACCAGTCGATCGTCAGCCAGCTGGACCAGGCTAGCCAGATCAGGAGCTACCTGGCCATTCAGCGCGATGCTTACCAGTTTTACCAGATCGTCGTCTACCTCCATCCGGATTACCTGGCCAGCAGCGAAGGCCTGACCTTTAAAAGCACAGCGGACTTGCCAGAGCGCGGAATCGATCTGATCCAGCTGCGCAACAACACCGCGGCCTGGAACTTGTCGCTCGACCAGACCGCTTCGGTGGTCATCAAGCAGCGCAACAATGTCGCCAACCTGATCTCCATCTACCGGGGGCTGAAACGGCCCAATAGCACCGAGTGGGAATATCTGTTCTTTATCGATCTCGATGCTGCTGAAATCGGCGAACTGCTGCAAAATGCCCATTCTGGTTCTGGCATCCGCAGTTATCTGGTCGACCCGGCGGGTCGCATCATGGCCAATCCGGATCCAGACAGGCTCGGCCAAAACCTCCCTTCCGATATTCTGGCTGTCATCCGCCAGGATGGCAGCGGGCCATACATCTCTGGCAGCAAGCTCCTCCTGACACAGGAAATCACCCCTACTGGCTGGCAGATCGTCACTGAGGTCCCCCAGTCCTATATCATCAGCCGGTCCAGGATTTTAGTCAGCCTGATCCTGGTCACCTTGCTGATGACGATTTTCTTCACTGTATCCATGGTCATATTCCTGTCGAGAAACCTCAGCCAGAAGGTCCGCCAGCTCAGCGGCACGATCAGCCGCCTTTCGACGACAACGCCAGACCAGCTGGTCCAAGACCTGGCCCCATTTACCCACCGCGATCCCCGGACCATGGATGAAATCGACCAGCTGGCCATTGTGTTCCAAACCATGTTCCGGCAGCAGCACGAAAACGCCAGCAAGCTTCTGGCAGTCAGTGTCCAGAAAGAACGTCTGGAATACCAGCTGCTGCAAGCCAAGATCAATCCCCATTTCCTGTACAATATTCTCGAATCGATCCGGCTCTGCTATGCCGCAGGGCATTTACCGGAAGCCCAGCGGATGCTCGTCAACCTTGGCCAGTTCTACCGTCTAAGTTTGCGCAAAGGAGATGACCTGGTCACCATCGACGATGAGCTGGAAATTGCCGAATTGTACCTGGATCTGGAAAAAGTCAGCCGCAAGGATGCCTTTAGCTGGACAATCAGCAAGAATGAGTTCATTGAACAGTTCATGATCCCCAAATTCACCTTGCAGCCAATCCTGGAAAATTGCATCCTGCATGGAACCCCGCCTGGCAAACAGCGGCTTGAAATCACTCTTTCAGCTGTCCTGGAAGACGAACACATCCGCATGACCGTGCAAGACAATGGCCGGGGGATTGAGCCTGTGACACTGGCCCGGATCCGGGAAACCTTGGCCAGCAAAACAATCCAGACAAGCCAGTTCTATGGCTTGAATAATGTCAACAAACGCCTGGCCACATATTCTTCGGGCGAGGCCCAGTTGATGATCGATAGCCAGCCCGGCAAGGGAACGACCGTCACCTTGACCTTCGATCAAATCCTGAAAGAAATCGAGTGATCCACATGAACGAAAACCAGCCCAAGCGAATCCTGATCGTCGATGACAATGCCATGGCCATCGACGCCATAAAAAGCAATATCGACTGGCCAAAACTGGGGTGTGACTTGGCCGGCACATTTTCCAATGCTCCAGAGCTTCTCGATCAGCTTGGCCAGCTAGCGCCAGATCTCATCATTTCCGATATCCGCATGCCCGGCATGACCGGTCTGGAATTGGCCAAGTCCGTCCTCGCGATCAATCCGGCCATCAAGATCATCCTGGTCAGCGCCTACGATGATTTCGACTATGCCCGGCAAGCCATCCGGGTGGGCGTCTTTGATTATGTCGAAAAACCGATCCATTTCGATTACCTCAGCCAAGTCATCGCCAAAGCCGTGGAAAAAATCGCTCAGGAACGATTGCTGCTGGCAGAGTTTACGCGCAATCGCCAGGCCATGGAACAAAAATTCTATCTCGATCTATTGAACTACATGCCTGCTGAAGGTGAATATGCGCTGTCATCAACCGCTGAGTATCTGGATGTCCCCATAGCCTGCACCCAGTATCTTTGCTTTATCGTGCGTATCCTCAATGCCCAGCAAAGGCAAAGTGTGTTCGGAATCCAGCATTATCATGTCCAGCTCCTGAACCTGATCGCCGAGGTCAATCAGCTGTTTGCCGATTGCCGTCTCCTCCGCCAGGTGACGATTGCCAACCAGGTAATTTTCTTCCTGGGCCAAGACCTTGCCCTGGCCCAGTCCCTTTATCAGCTGGCCCTGTACCGGTTGACCGATTTTTTCAATAACCATCCGGATACACCCCTTGCCTTTGCGATCGGCATCGGAAATGAGGTACCCTCATTCTGGCAATTGCCGCTTTCCTTCAACGATGCGAAAACCGCTGCTGATTACCGGTTCTTCTTCCCGGAGCGCAATGTCTACAGCATTCGTGATCTGCATCCCGGGACTGGCAGCCCGCTGATTTTCACCGATTTTGCCGAAGAAAAGATGCTCAGCCTCTTGTTCAACAAAAACATTTCCGGGATTGAGGATTTTGTCCGTGAACTGGAAAATGAACTGGCCCATTCCGGGCTGGACCGCAGTGGTGTTTTCGCCTTTGTTTATTCGATCATTGCCAAGTTGCTGCAGTTTTTCCAAAAAACCGGGGTCGCTGCCGAACCGGTCGATACCGAAATCGCCCGGACCTTTGCCAATCTGGCGACCTTCTCGACGACTGCTGAGGTTTGTGCCTGGCTAGGCCAGATCCTGATGATGTCCTGCCAGATTCTGCAGGACTCCCTGGCCTCATCGCATCAGCAAGTCAGCCAGAAAGCATTGAATTACATCGAAACCCATTATGTCGACGCCGCTCTCAACCTGACCCAGATCGCTGAGCACGTCAATATGAGCCCCTCCTACCTGAGTGAAATCTTCAAGAAAGAGCTGCAGATGACGGTCTCCGAAGCCATGACCCATGTTCGGATCGAAGCCGCCAAGGCCTTGCTCAAATCGACCAACCTCCCCCTCAAAGACATCAGCGAGCGCGTCGGTTATGCCAACCAATACTATTTCAGCGCCTGCTTCAAAAAGCAGACCGGGCAGACGCCGTCATCGTTCAGATGAGGCCAGATTTGCATAGGATTCATTTACGAAGCGACTCGGATTTGCTAGCATATGAGCAGAATATCCTCACATAAAGGACGGCTCGATTTGGCAAAGGCAATCTGGATTTTAAATGATCAATGCAGTCTGACCAACTCAGCCCTGGCGAGCTGGCATGACGGAGATTTGATCATCATGGTCGAGAGCAGGAAAGAACTCGACCTGCCGTTCACGCACCAGAAAAAGACCCTTTTCATCCTCGCGGTCAACCGGACCTTCGCCCAGACACTCACGAAACAAGGCAAGCACGTCATCTATCTGGATTTTCAGTACAGCCATCCCGGCTGGACTCAGATCGAGCAGCTCGCCGAGCTGACCAAGATATACAGGCTCGCAGAGGTCTGTCTGATGCGGCCCAAAAGCTGGTCCCAGCGCCAGGAGCTGGCTCAGCTGGAGAAGTCCGAGCTTTTCCAGATCACACTCACGCGCGACACCAACCTGATCAGTGACGAAATGGCGATGCGGCCATGGTTTGCGGCCAAATCGTTCCGGATGGAGACCTTCTACCAGAAAATGCGTCGCCAGACCGGCCTATTAATGGACGGTGCCGAGCCCATCGGTGGTTCGTACAATTTTGACAAGGCCAACCAGCAAGTCCTGAAAAAAGTGCCAGCCAAGCTGCCTCACCTGAGCTTCAAAAAGAGCGCGCTGCTGCTCGCTGTGATCGCGGATGTCCAGCGCCACTTCCCCCACCAGCTCGGCTCCTGTGACCCCTTTTATTTTTCCCTCACTCCGGAGCAGGCGCGGCGCGAGCTGGACCATTTCATCATGCATATCCTGCCCACCTTTGGCCAATACCAGGACAATCTGATCCTGGGCGATCCTTATGTCTCCCATTCCCTGCTTTCCGCCTACATCAACATCGGCTTGCTCGATCCGCTCGAGGTCTGCCAGGCTGCTGAAGGCGCTTATTTCCGGCACCATGCCAGCATCGAAACGGTCGAAGGCTTCATCCGCCAGATTCTCGGCTGGCGTGAGTACATGTTCTACAAATACATGACCCTGATGCCCGGTCTGGAAAAAGCCAATCATTTGCAGGCGCATCGCCCCCTGCCGGCCTTCTACTGGACTGGGCAGACCCGCCTGCGCTGCCTGGCCCAGGCAGTTGCCGACACGCTCGAGCATGCTTACTCGCATCACATCCAGCGCCTGATGGTCACGGCCAATTTCGCGACCCTGGCGCAGATCGACCCCCATCAGGTGCACCAGTGGTACCTCGGTGTCTACGCCGATGCCTGGGACTGGGTGGAGATTCCGAATACGATCGGCATGGGCCTTTTTGCCGACGGCGGCAACATCGCCTCCAAACCGTATATCAGTTCCGCCGCCTACCTCAACAAAATGTCCAACGCCTGCGGCCCCTGCCCTTATGATCCCAAAGCTCTGGCCGGCGAAAACGCCTGTCCCTTCAACGCCCTGTACTGGCATTTCATCGCCACCCACCAGGACACCTTGCAGCACAACACCCGCATGGCCATGATCGTCCAGTCCTATCGCAAATTCGACCCGGAAAAGCAGGCCACCATTGCCCGCCAGGCCGATGCAGTTTTCGCAAAACTCGAAGCAGGAGAACTCTGATCGCGATCGGAAGACGACCTGGACTATCTGAGTATCCCGGCAGACAGCCCATCCTTTTTCAAATACTACCGCAAAGTCGAACCGGTCCTGAAAAAGCAGGCAGTGGAATGAATTCACATCTCCTCGATAGATATCAACGACACATCTTCTCTCGTCTGAACCTTTTTAGTCAGCTCCTGGGTGAACCCCGTTTTTGAAAACAAAATAAAATAGCTTTTTGGATAAGGCTTTAGCATTGTTGCTCGATGTTCCAAAAGGTCGAGCACAGTCGACCCACACGGTTCATTGCGCCATTTGCATTCGTAAAAAGAGCCGCATCCTGTCTGGTCGCGAAGAGATCGATTTCCGCCTCAGTCCTGTTCTGTGGATCATTGCCCCACCAGCGGCCGATTTTAGAAAAAAGGAATGGTAACTGGGCCTTTTTGTTATGCCCCCATAAGTAATACAGGAAGATCTTTTCAAACTCGGTTCCTACGAACAAGTCCAGGGCTAGCAAGATTTTTTCTTGTAAAAGGATCTCGCCCAGGCCTCGGTCAATCAAGTCCCGATTGGAGAAAACAAAGCGGTTCCAAATTACTGAAACATACGTTACTTACTCGTAATTCACTTATTGTTTTGAGTATACAGGGACATCGTATAATGATGTACAATTCCAAATCACATGAACTCGGTAAAACTTGATACAATACGTCCATGGACTACAAAGAATTTATCGATCAAATTGAACTACATCTTAAGCACATGACAGCAGCTGACTTGAAGCATGTGATTCGTGCCATGGCAGAGGATGTCAAAGGTGTGCAGCGCCATACTTTTTTGTCACAGCTGGAATCTATTTACAGCGAAAAGAAAAAAGGCCGTCAGGCTTCGCAAACAACAGCTGACAAACTGCGCAAACAAATAGTCAAGTTTGCAGCTGCAATCGATGACGGATACTTCTGCGATGGTTGGGGCTGGGACTCCGATCTTCATGACAAACGGGATTGGGGTGACGAAAGCTGGGCAGGTCAAATGGATGATTACCTCCAAAAGCTGCGCAGACTTGTCCTGGAGGGCGAATATTCTCTAACCAGAGAACTCTACCAAGTTTTACTTGATTCATTTGATCAGGGTCATGAACCCGGTCATTTACCGGGTCATCCTGATCCTTCCTACATGATGGATGAAGACGTAGAGGAGCATCTGGCCTTTTTTCTGGTGACCGTCTATTTGACAACTCCCCCGGACGAACGTCCAACCGTATTGTCCAACTGCTTGAATCGTTTTAACTACATTGGATATGGTTTTGAGATCGGAGAGCTCACAAAATGTCTCAGTCACCCACTGCCTGATTTTGATTCCTTTCTTGTCGCCTGGCTGGAGCTGCTTTTAACCCAGGATGCTAAAGGTAATCTTTCATCCATCCGCGAGGCATTGAAGTTACAAGGAATAGATGCGCAAGCAATTTTTGCCAGTCGCCACTACAGCGATTTGCCAGACACATACATCGACTGGGTTGATCATTTAACATCCTTACATCGAATCGATGAAGCAATCCAAGTCGCACAAAAGGGGCTAAAGTTGTCCGATCTTTCGATCAGTGCCAAAGCCGAACTCGCTGACCGCCTGGCCAGTTTGGCATATTCAAGGAAGAGATCGGCATTACAACTGGAAGCCCTCTGGAAAGCCTTTGATTATTCGCCTTCATTGGACCGCCTGATTCGCTGGTTTGAGCGTACGGATCAGGTTAAAGACGATCAATCAAAAGCAACCGCTTGGCAAGCCGCAATTGACAGGCTTCAGGATCATTCATCCATCACCCTTCGTGGGCATGCTTTACTGATCAGCGGTCGATTGATCGAAGCCTTGGACTTGTGCATCGATCAGAGTCGTACTGTTAAAAGTTTTGGCATTGGTGCTTTGGATGATCTTGTCTTAGGCTACTTGTTGAAAGCACTTGCTCAAGGAGGTCCATACAGGACTCAAATTGAACGCATCTGGCAGCAGCTGGTCGTCGAGTCTTCAGGCAGACCTTTAATCGAAGTTGTAAAATCTGATGAAAGTAAAAGAATCTACGCCAAATTAGCCACTCCAGCATTTTCAAAGCAGACGCTGTCGCCGCAGCAAATGAACCAGATGATGGAATGGGTCACATCCCAAGTGAATCTGAGGATTGCTCCCATCCTTGCTGAAAAGCATCGCTCTCGATATCCATTTGCCGCCCAGCTTGTTATCGTCATGATTGAGGTCATGGTTAACCAAAACAAGATCCGCCAAGCCAGCGAATACCTTGGTAGCATCAAAAATCATTACAACCGCCTATCGGCTTTCCAAAGAGAGCTCCGTTCTGCCATTCGAATCGATCCAGAATTTGAAAAAGTTCTTTCTCCAGTTTCGGGCGATTGCGTATAGTGGTTACTTTATTTTGACTGGCGGCAAACCATGACGACAAAAAGGCTCCTCTGTCTCGATGTGGATGGCACATTGATCAATTCACAGCATCAAATCACCGCGGCAACCCGGGATGCCATCCAGCGAGCTGATGCACTCGGTTCTGTCATCGTGGCGCTGGTTTCAGCACGTCCTCCGACCGGGCTGGATTTCTTGGTCAAGGAACTCGGCATCGATGCTCCGCTGGCCTGCTACAATGGCGCCTACATCCTCGACTCGGCGAGTAATCTTGTTTCGGAAACTTGGCTGGATCCGCAGACTGTCTGGTCAATCTACCGGATGTCAGGGACCTTGGGTCTTTCCTTCAACCTGTATAAAGGATCTTCCTGGTTCATTGACCAGCCCAACACTTGGTCGGACCAGGAAGCTGCGATCATCCGTTCGGCTTATCAAGTCGCCGATCTCGAGGCGCTTCTTTCCCAGTGGCAGGCGCAAGGCACAGGGCCAAACAAGATCCTGGTCATGGGCGAAGCGGCGCAAATCGCCCGGTTCGACGAGCAGCTGAGCCAGTCAGGGTTTTCAGGCATCAACCGGGCGTTGTCGAAATCAACCTATCTCGAAATCGGCCCTGCCACAATCACCAAGGCGGCTGCGCTCAAAACCCTGCAAGCCCATTATGGCGTCGATTCAAGCCAGACCATCGCCATCGGTGACAATTATAACGACCTTGATATGCTCAAATCTGCCGGGCTTGGCATCGCCATGGCCAATGCTCCTGACGACATCAAAATAAAAGCCCGGGCAACCACCGCTTCCAATGATGAAGACGGCGTCGCCCAGGCGATCGAACGATTTATTTTAGGCGGTTAGATTCTTGCTGCCAGTTTCAGATCCCGCAAAACTCAAACTCGAACGACAGCGGCTGGCTGACATCGAGCCGGTATTCGTCGTGGGTCCGGGCACCCCAGCTGTCGTCGCCGGCCACGCCGAGCTGCTGCTGGGCGATCCGGACAACGGTGTTGTGCACGGGCGGCAGCTCATAGGCATGACGGGCCTGCTCGAGTTCATGCGGTGTATAGGGCAGGGCTGAGACATTGATCTGATCGCCGCTGAATCGCAAGCCACGTCCAGCAACATTGACCACCGTCGCCCAGCGGACACCGGTCTTGTTGCCGCATTCCTGAGGCTTGAGATAACCGGCCAGGTTATCCTGGACTGGCGTTTCATAAACGCCCAGCTTGGCGCCATGGTTGCGATCGGCATACGTTTCGTCAGGACCGAGACCGTACCACGTCAGATAGTCGAATGCGGCGTCGAGTTGGAACATCACACCGAATTCCGGCATATCGCCCAGTTCCGGCACGGGATTGTAGTCCAGTCGGGTCCGGACGCGGCCGTCAGGGAATACCGTGTAGGTCAGCTGGCAGGATGCCACAGGCTGGGTTGGCAGCAGGTAATCAAAGGTGATCCGGACCTGATCGGCCAGGATTTCGATGACCGGCTGACGGACCGCCTGTGTTTCAGGGTCTTTATGGGTCAGGTAGAGGCTGGCTATTTTCCACTGCGCGGACCGGGCAGGCAAGCTGTTGCCGCGGTCATTGTCGGTCGGCGCGCGCCAGAAATTCGGCAGCGGTATGCCCTTGAGAAGCTCTTCGCCGGCATAGCGATACGAAACAAGGCCGCCGTACATTTTTGAGAACAGCACGTCGAAATGTTCGCCGCGGACGCCGAGATTCCAGGTCCCGTCAATCACCTCGAATGTGCTTGACTCTGTCGAAATGCTCTGCTCGCCGGCAACGACAAACACATCCTGGCCAAAGGCGACTTCATGACCCTGCGCGGCCCAGAGCGTGTCATTTTTCAGGGCGAATGACACGGTCACGATGTATTCTCCCGCTTCACTCGGACGAGCAAACGGCAGCGGATAGTCAGCTGTGGCCAAGGGCTCAACCGCCGTGGCCACCGGATGGCGCGTGATCAGCTGGCCGTCTTTAGTCAACTCGACTGTGCAGTCGAACACATCCGTCGTGGTGAAGAGATGCTTGTTGATCACCGTAAACGTGTCCCCGGAAAAAGTCATCGCGATGTTCTGGTAATTGAATTTGACTTCAGCCATTTTCGGCGATGGCTCGCGGGAGTCGGCATAGACGATGCCATTGCCGCAAAAATTGCCATCATTCGGCCGGTCACCAAAATCGCCGCCATAGGCCAGGTGCCGTTCGCCGCGGCCATTGGGCCAGAGCAGGGCCTGGTCGATGTAGTCCCAGATAAAACCGCCCTGATAGAGTGGATCTCGGTCGGTCAGATCGGTGTATTTGTGCATCGCGCCGCAGGAATTGCCCATCGCATGGGCGTATTCGCAACAGATGTAGGGTTTCTGACGGTTCTCTGCCAAGAAGGCTTCGATTTCGGTGACCGGCGGGTACATCCGGCTGACCATGTCGGTGGTGTCCGGGTAGCGGGGATCCCAATGCACGCCTTCATAGTGGACGGGGCGTGTCGGGTCGAGCGTCCGGAACAACTGGGCCATCTGGAAAATGACCTGGCCGCCAAAGGACTCGTTGCCGCAGGACCAGATCAGGACCGACGGGTGGTTTTTGTCCCGCTGGACCAGCGAGTTGACGCGATCGAGCAGCAGGTCCTGCCATTCGAGATGGTTACCCGGCAGGATCGACTCAATCCCTTTGCCAGAGAGCCGGCCCATGTCCCAGGAACCGTGGGACTCCATGTTCGTTTCATCGATCACATAGAGGCCATATTCGTCGCAGAGATGGTAGAGGCGCGAATCATTGGGGTAATGGCTGGTCCGGATCGCATTGATGTTGTTGCGCTTCATGGTCAGGATGTCGTGCAGCAGCTCGGCTTCTGAAACCGTCCGTCCGGTGTTGGCACTGAATTCATGGCGGTTGACGCCCTTGAACACGATCCGCCGGCCGTTTAAAAGCATCAGGCTGTCTTTGATCTCAAAGCGGCGGAAGCCAATTTTTTCGGTCACAAACTCGACCACCTGGCCAGATGCGTCGCACAGTTCGATCTCGAGCGCATAGAGATAAGGCTCTTCGGCACTCCAGAGGCGGGGATTTGCGGCGGGCAGGGTGACGTGGACATCACCGGCGGCGGACAGGGGCATTTCAGTCGCGGCTACGGTCTGGTCGCCTGATTTCAACGCCAGACGCACGCTGCCGAGAGCTTGTTCCGTGATCTTCAAATCAGCCACCAGTTCCGCAGACAAGAAATCCTCTGCCACTTGGGTCTGGATCTTTAGATCGGCCAGATGGACCTCCGGTACGGTGTAAAGATACACATCGCGGAATATCCCCGAGAAGCGGAAGAAATCCTGGTCCTCGACCCAGCTGGCTGCCGTCCATTTGAAGACCTGGACCGCCAGCTTGTTCTCGCCTGTGGTCAGGTACGGGGTCAGGTCGAATTCGGCCGGGGTGAAGCCATCGGTACTGTAGCCAACGTAGTGGCCATTCAGCCACAAGGCTAGCGCACTTTCCACGCCCTGGAACGAGATGCACAACGGTTTGCCAGCGAGATGCTCAGGCACCGAAAAATAGCTGACATAATGCCCAACCGGATTGAACCGCTGCGGCGCACGGCCTGGCTGCACCATCTCCTTGCCATCCCAGGGATATTGGACATTGACATATTGCGGGAGGTCGTAGCCTTGGGTCTGGATCGAACCCGGCACGAGGATTTCCGCCCATTCGCGGCAGTCGAAATCGAGCTGTTCAAATCCTGCCACGGCAGCGGCCGGGCTGGCTGCATAGGCAAATTTCCACAGGCCATTGAGGGAATGGCGGAAAGGATCTTCACCGGCCAGGGTGGCCTGGCGCGTTGGATAAGCATGGTGGTCGGAATGGGCCGGTAATCGATTGTCGGCAAAAAAACTCAAGTCATTGATTTTCTGGATGTCGAATGCTGTCATGGAAGCCTCCGGGCCGGGTGTATTTAGTTGCATTTACTTGACCGAACCTGTGATGCCTTCGGTGAAACGCTTCTGCAAGGCGAAGAAGATGATGACGGTTGGGATCGTGGACAGGAGAACGCCCAGCATGAGCATGCCGTAGTCGGTGACATACCCTTCCTTGAGGTTGGCAACCATCATCGGCATGGTGATGCTCTTCTTGTCCGTCATGATGACCTTGGGCCAGAGGTAGCTGTTCCAGGCATTCATGAAGGTGATAACCATGGCCGCGGCATAGGTCGAACGCATCGTCGGCACAAACATCCGGTAGAAAATCTGGAATTCCTTGAGTCCGTCGATCCGCGCCGCTTCGATGATGTCATGGGGAAAGGCCCGGGCACTTTGGCGGAACAGCATGATCAGGAATGGCGTGGACAACGTTGGCAGGATGAATCCCAGCGTACTGTTCAGGAGACGGGCCGTGGAAAACATCTTGAACAGCGGGATCATCGTGGCCGCAAACGGGATCATCATCGCCAGGAGGATGATGTTCAGGATGGTGTCCTTGGCTTTGTCGTGATAGATTTCAAAGCCGTATCCTGCCAGTGAACTGACGAACAAAGAGATCAGGGTCAGCGCAATGGAATACTTGAAGGAATTGGCCAATGCGCCGAGGACATCCTGGTTTTGCAGGAGATTCTGGAAATTGCTGATCAGGGCCGTTCCGGGCAGCAGGGTCCCGCGGGATACATCCACGCTGAGATTGGTGGCCGCAGCGAACATCCAGTACAAGGGGAAAACGGACAACAGTGCAGCAACCGTCAGGAACACGTAGGTCAGAGTCTTCTTGATTTTTTCCTTAGTCACGACGGTCACCTGCTTTCATCTGGATAAAGGACAGAGATGCCACCAGGATCAGGATGACATACGACATGGCTGCGGCGTAACCAAAATTCGGCACATACTTGAAGGAGAGGTTGTAGATGTAATGCGACATGGTGATGGTTGCATTGGCCGGACCGCCGTTTGTCAGGTTGACGGATTCATCGAACAGTTGCAGCGTACCGGTTGTGGACATGATGGCTGTCAAGAGGATCGTTGGTTTCAAAAGGGGCACCGTGATTTTCCAGAAGGTCTGGAGCGGCGTCGCTCCGTCAATCTTGGCTGCTTCGTAGACGGAGTACTCGATATTTTGCAGGCCGGCCAGATAGAAAACCATGTTATAACCCGTCCAGCGCCACAGCAGCGCCAGGATAATGACGACGCGGGCGGATGTCGGATTGGCCAGGAAATTGTAGCCAGTTTGCAGAACACCGAGTTTGATCAGAACGACATTGATGAAACCGTCGACGGCAAAAAGCGAACGGAAAATGATGGCATAGGAGACCAGGGAGGTGGCGCAGGGCAGGAAGATCGCCGTGCGGTAGAGGCCCTTGAACTTCAGGTCGCGGGTGTTGAGCATGGAGGCCAGGAAAAGGGCCAGCAGGAGCATGATCGGGACTTGGACGATCAGGTAGATGAAGCTGTTTGTCAGGGATTTGACGAAAATGGCATCCTTGAACAGACGGCCATAATTGTACAATCCTGCAAAAGACAACTGGTTCCCTTTTCCGGTTTGGAGAGACAGCAGGAAGGCCTGGATCATCGGGACAAAGCTCATGATGACAATCAACAGGGTGGCTGGCGCCAAAAAGATCCAGCCAGACAGACGTTGTTTTTGGGTAAGTGACATCGGATTTGCTTTCATAACACATTCTCCTCCTTGCAAAACAGGATGGATGCTGGATCCAGCCGGATTTTGCTTTCGGCCTGGTCAAAAGGGAGGCGTTCCGGGCTCGGAACACCTCCCCGGCAGATTAGTCAGGCTGGTTACTGACCCATGGCGGTCTTGATGATGTCTTCTGCAGTCTGGAGTTCGTCATCGATGGACGCACCGGAAACGGCATTGGTCAGAGCAGCTGCCAGAGCATCACGGGCTTCGTAGTAGTAAGCGCCGGTGTAGTTGCTGGGAACCTTGCCCGCAAATTCGGTGATCAGGGCGTAGATCGGCTGATTGCCGAAGAATTCCTGGGGCTGGGAATAGACGGTGCTCTTGCCGGCTGGGGCATAGGAGGTCAGAGCACCAGAGGCAGGCAGGATGGTTTCGTAGAATTCGACGCTGCCAGCAAAAGTCTTGGCCAGGAAATCGGCAGCCAGCTGCGGGTTTTTGCTGTTGGCCGTGACAGCCCAGCTGGAACCGCCATTGTTCGAATAGTTGGTCGCGGTGGGGATGCCATCGAGTTTCGGCATGTTGGTGATGGCCCATTTGCCAGACTGGTCCTTGGCGGTCTGGATCGAACCAATGATCCAGCAGCCATTGATCGTGCCGCCGACAGTCGAGTTGGTCATGGAGCCAATGTACTGGTCCCAGTCGTTGACATGGATCAGGACGCCCGATTCGATCAGTTTGACGTAGGTTTCAAAGACTTTTTTCAAGGTCGCATTGTTAGTGATGTCCGGATTGCCGTCCTTGTCAAAGAAGCTGGCACCGGCAGACTGCATCATCATCGGCAGCAGGTCAGACTCAGCGGTGGACGAGAGGAGCGGCTTGCCCGTTTTTTCGAGGACAACCTTACCCAGTTCAATGTACTGGTCCCAGGTGATGTCGGTGAAATCGGCAATGGAGAGACCGGCTTCTGCGAGGACGTCGGTGCGCAGGGCATGGATGACAGCACCATTGTCAAAAGGAACACCGTAGTTTTTGCCTTCGACAACGGAATAGGCGACCTTGGAGGCACCGAACTGGGAGAAATCGACGCCCAGGCTGGTGATGTCAACAAACGTGTCCGGGAAGCTGATGACGTTTTTCTGGAAAGCATTGTCCTGCATCAGGAGAATGTCTGGCAAGGTGCTGAGATCACCCGATGCAGAAGCAGTCGTAACTTTGGTCTGGACATCATTCCAAGGGGTTTCAACGATGTTGAGTTTGAAGTTGGGATTGGTTTTCTGGTAGACCTTTTCAGCTTCCTTCATGGCATAGATGTTGAAAGCCGGGTCCCAGCACCAGACGGTCAAAGTCTGGTCATCGGCAGCTGCTGCAGCGGTTTCACCCTGGGCGGCTGTGGTGGATTGAGCCGGTGTGGTCTGGCCGCCACAAGCTGCCAGGGAAAGGACCATGGCGGTGACCAGCAAGATAACGAGCAATTTCTTCATGTTTTCTCCTCCTCATGAATGATCGGGTCCGATTGGAACTGTCGTTATTATGTCACCGTCTATCGTTTTGTTGTTTTCGATTTCAACTCAAAACTGTGCAAATTCGACCATGATCGAATTTGCATTTTGAAGGGCTTCATGCACAATGACAAATTGAATCAGATGGATTTAGGCAAGATATTCAAAAATGCAAAAAAGGCCACTCTTACTCACTCCCACCCTTTGAGGGCAGAGATCTTGTAATCAAGCAGTTTGGCTTTGTAATTCTCGGAAACCGAACGCCATTGCCGGGGTGGAATGCCCAGGATGGTCTTGAAACAGCGGTTGAACGAGGAAACAGTGGCGAATCCTGTCTTGGCAGCGATCTCGTGAATCGATTGGCGCGTGCTGGCCAGCTGCTCGCACGCGTTCTGGATCCGAATAAAATTGATATACTCAACCGGCGTCATATGCAGGATTTCATGAAAGCGGCGCCGGAAATGTGTTTCACTGGTATGCGTGAAATCAGCCAAGTCGCGGATTTTGATTTCCTCCGCAAAATGCTGCTGGATATATTCCATTGATTCGAGAATGTCATGTTTTTTCTTGATGGCCGGCTCGGTGATGGAAATGCTATCCGGCATGACTCTGGCGGCCTCGAGCAGAAGGCTCAGGGTTCTGGACAAGGCGATCTCCGCCTGGAATTCACGATCCCCGCTTTTATACTCGTTCAGAACTGCCAGGATCCCCTCGGCCAGAATCGGATGATCCTTTTCATGTGAGACCAGGTAATAGTCGTTTAATCTTGCCGTCAGCTTATGAGCCAGCGCTTCGTTATCGGAAAATGCATGGTTGACCAGGGCGTCCAGATTGATAAACAGATACTCCCAGTAATTGATTTCCGTGCGGCTGCTGTTTGTCGTATGGGGAACACTGCGAGGAATGATGGTGAGTGTGCCCTGGGTATAATGTTGAGATGGACCATCATCGAAATAGAGGTCGCCATCACCGAAATGACAATAGCCGATCTCCAGCAAATTATGGAAATGCATTTGATTGGGAGCAGCCTGATAGAGGCGCTTCCAAGTATCGCCGACCAGGGGCAAGATATATTCATGGGGCGGCAAATCATAATGCCGCAGCTCAATCAGCTTTTTCTGCTTGGCCATTTCGCATCAAAACCCGCCTGGATGACCTGAAAAACAAACAGGCCGCTTGCTTGGAACTGTTATCAATTTTAACACAGGGCTATTTCAGCAGCCAGTCCAGAACATGGATCTACCCGATACCGCTCATGTTTTTCCACCAGTCTTGCAATCTCACCCATTTACGGGTGATGCTTGATAAAAACAGCCGAGCCCTGCCTGGCATCCAGTGCCTGGGCGATGGCTTTGCACTTGGCCTTGAGCAGGAAGTAGATCTCGCGCGGGGCATCTGACAGGGTTTCGTAATTGCCCTGCCCTTTGCTAATGACAAGGTCAGCCTGGTCGAACACGCTCAAAAATTCCGGGCTGCATCTTTCCAGCAATGTCCCAGGGGCATCGCTGCCGCTGGATAGGACTGTTGTCAGGTCTGTCAGGCCAGCTGCCCGGGCATCCTCCACGGTCACATCATTGATGATGGCCACAGCCCTGACTGCATAGGTCACCTGGTAGTGCTCCTGCAGCCGTTCGACCAAAATGGTATCGAACACGGCTTCACCGGCATTGTCCCCGATGATCAGGATATGGCCGCCGGGTTTGCCGTCAGGAGTGGGATCTTTTGCTGCCGCTGTCTGCAAATCCATTTTAAACTCAGCCAAATCGGATCTGGAGAAGTCCTGGCTGAGCTCGTCATGGATGCAAGACTCGAGATCCAAGTAGGTGTAGATAGCCGAGTCCATGAGATTGCCAATGGCTGAGATTTTCAGGGCCTGGGCCAGTAGATCAGGATCCGGCCAAGTGAAAGCCCGCACAGTGGGCAACACGGCGCGGGCCATTGCAATGTCATTCTGTTTGATGCGTGCGTAAGGGTCATTGATACCCGTGTGGCGCTTGACCAAAGGGTGGAGGACCCTGAGCATGTCAGGAGAGTTGAGATAGTCCGGATAATGGACCAGCTCCTGCAACGCTTCCTGGATCACGTGCTGCTGGATTCGTTCATCCTGCGTGGCCATCTGAACGGCGTCCACGATTTGTTTGAACATGCAGGGAATGCAGTCCAGAAAGAGTCTCATACGTTCTCCATGTTCTTGTCAACTGACACGAGGTCCGTTGCGGCGCTGATATCAGCCCCGCTTCACCTTCCAGCTTCTCTCCCACAGGTCAAACCCCGTGTCCGCGATCAGCGCCATGATCACTGGCAGGACGGCACCGAGGACGACCACTTGCCAGCGGCTGATGTTGTTGCCGGCAATGATCAGGTTGCCCAGGCCACCGCCACCGACGAAGGCGGCCAGGATGGCAGAGCCAATGTTGATGGTCACGGCGGTCCGGATGCCGGAGATGATCAGCGGGAAGGCGAGCGGCAGCTCGATTTTGTAGAGGATCCGGCGCGGGTTCATGCCCATGCCATGGGCAGCCTCGATGATCGAGGGCTCGAGTTCGTTGATGCCGGTCAGGGTGTTGTTGAGGATGGGCAGCAGCGAATAGATCCAGAGGGCCAGGATGGCTGTCAAGGACCCGACGCCCAGAAGGCCGACGGACAGAGCAACGACCGCCAGGCTCGGCACGGCCTGGGCAATGTTGACCAGGCCTATGATCTTTGGGGCCCATTTTCTCAGGTGTGCGCGCGTGAGCAGGATCCCGGCCGGGACGGCTGTGACAATCGCCAGCAGGCAGGATATTCCGACGATCGTCAGATGCTGGCCTAATAAAGCGGCGATTTTGGGATAGGACACGAGGCGCGAGACCAGGCTGTCCTGCGGGTTTTCCACGACATAGATGCTCAGGAAAAATCCCAGGGCGATCAGCCCGGCCAATTTGAGGATCTGGGCCAGATTTTTCAGGGACCGCCTAGCTGTTGCGCCCATAGTCACTCACACTTTCCAGCAGGGATTCGAGCCGGATCAAGCCCTGGACATTTTTCGCATCGTCGAGCACCAGCACGGTTGATTTGCCCGTCCGGAACATTTCAGCCAGGGCATCCTGGGCGGTCGCGTGGATCGAGACCGCAGCTGCCGCTGCAAAGTCAGTGGCTACACCTACCTTGTGCATCACGTCGCCGCAGGACAGCAGATTCATCATTTTCAGCGAGTTGCGGCCGCCGATCAGCTCTGAGACAAAGGGATCGGCCGGTCTGGCCAGGATCTCCATCGGGGTGCCGTACTGGACGACGCGGCCGGCTTTCAGGACAGCGATCCGGTCGCCCATTTTCAAGGCTTCGTCGATGTCATGGGTGACGAAGACGATCGTCTTCTTGATTTTGGCCTGGATATTCAGGAATTCATCCTGCAGCTTGGCCCGCGTGATCGGATCCAGGGCGCCAAAGGGTTCATCCATCAGCATGATCTTGGGATCAGCCGCGAGGGCGCGGGCGACACCGACCCGCTGCCGCTGGCCACCGCTCAGTTCACGCGGCTTTTTGTGGCGATAGATCTTGGGTTCGAGTTCGACCAGGTCGAGCAGCTCGTCGACCCGGGCGCTGATCCGGTCCTTTTTCCAGCCCAGCTCGACGGGCACGGTGGCGATGTTTTCCGCGACCGTCATATGGGGGAACAAGCCGATGTCCTGGATGATATAGCCGATGTTCAGGCGCAGCTGGATCGTATCGATCGCGCCGATGTCCTGGCCATCGATCAGAATCGAACCTGAGCTGGGTGGGATCAGTTTGTTGATCATTTTCATGGTGGTCGTCTTGCCACAGCCGGACGGACCGACCAGGATGCAGATCTCGCCATCGGGGATGGTGAGTGATAGTTGATTGACCACATCCACAGTCGAATCGGGATAGCGCTTGGTCACCTGGTCAAATACGATCATGTTTTCCACCCTCAGTCTTTGGCTTGGCCTGGACGAGCCGGTTCTGCAATTTGCCGAGGTATTTGTCCGCCAGAATCGCGATCAGCGAAATCAGGATCGCCCCGATGATCACCATGTTGTCGTTGGTCCGGCTGATGCCCTGGAAGATATAGGTCCCCAGTCCTCCGGCCCCGATGTAGCTGGCGATCGCGCCAATGCCGATGCCCATGACCACTGCGGTGCGGATACCAATCATCGAAGCCGGAATCGCCAGCGGGATCTGGATCCGCAACAGGATTTTCCGGTCGGTCAGGCCCATACCCCGGGCGGCCTCGATGATCGCGGGATCGATGCTGGTGATCCCGACGTAGACATTGCGGATGATCGGCAATAGTGTGTAGGCGACCAGTCCGACTATAGCCGGCGCAGTACCGATACCCAGGATCGGCAGCAACAGGGAAAAGAGGGCCAGGCTGGGGATGGTCATCATGATGCTGGCCAGGCCGAGGACCAGGTTGGCGAGGGCTCTGCTGCGCGTGATCAGGATGCCGATTGTCACTCCGAGGACGATGGAAATCGCCATGGCGACCAGGACCAGGAGCAAATGCTCCAGGGTCAGCTCCAGGATATCCTGCCAACGGGAGAGAAAGAAATCGATTAGTCCCATCGGACGCCTCCTCGCCATGCTGCAACTTGTCCGGCGCCAGAGGTTGTCACAGCGGACAACCGTCAAGACCGGTCAAGCCGGGAATTTTTCAGGCAATCAGACCGACTGACTTGAGCCAGTTCTTGGCCACTTCAGCCGGTGTCTTCTGTTCAATGTCAACCAGATAGTTCATCTGCATGATGGAATTATTATCAAGTTTCTCTGCCACTTTTTCCAGCAATTTTACGATTTCCGGATTTTCCGTGGCAAAATCAGCGCGCAGGTTGGGTGCAGGGTTGTAGGCCGGGAAAAAGGCCAGGTCATCTGCGAGATTGACCAGGTCAAAGGCCTGGATCCGGCCGTCGGTCGAAAAGCCCATGCCGATGTCGACCTGGCTTTCCTTCAGCGCCTTGTAGACGATTGCATTGTCCATCACGATGATCTTATCCTCGGGCAACTTGAACTGGTACGTGCTTTCCAGGCCGGGCAGACCATCGGCGCGAGCGGTGAACTCGTGGTCGACGGCAAAAGCCAGGGCGCCCGGATTGGCCGCCAGATAGGCCCCCAGCTGGCTCAAAGTCTGGATACCCAGCTCTTCGGCCTGGGCCCGGCGCATCATGATCGTATAGGTGTTGTTGAACGGGGCATAGGGCAGCCAGGCGACACCATTGGCCGCATCCTCGCTCTTGACTTTTTCATAGCATTCCGCCGGGTCCGTCAGAGGCTGGTCATGCTGCAGATGTGACAGCCAGGCCGTACCGGTGTATTCCCAGTAGATGTCGATCTCCTTGGACAGCAGGGCCGTGCGAACCTTGTTCGAACCCGCAACACCCGTCCGGTCGTCGACTTTGTACCCGGCATCTTCGAGGACCTGGAGGGTGATCTGGCCGAGAAGCAGTTGTTCCGTGAACTCCTTGGAACCGACGCGGACGACCTTTTTGTCACCGGCACAGCCAGAAACAGCAACCAGGACCAAGGAACTGGCCAGCACCACGAGCAGCAGCTTTTTCAAAATTCGTAACATCATTTGCCTCCTGTTCACCGTTCGATTCATCGATCTGTCTAAACTTCAAATACCAGGACACGACCGATCACCAACAAAAGATGCTTTGTTGCCGGCAAGTCGCGCCTGGTATGAGAGACTTAAGGACTGGCGAGATTACCTTTTGCTGGCAAAAATCTCATGCGATTTTTTCAAAAGGTCATCCGTCTGGTCGGCCAGATGGCGGTAGACCTGCTCATTGATCGCCCGGTACAGGCTCACATGCTCCGCAATCGGCTCAAAGGTGTCCCGGATTTGCACCATGTTTTCGATCGCTGCCTGGCGATCCTTGTAGACACCCAGGGCCAGGGCTGTGCAGATCGCGGCGCCCATGCTGGCAGAGCCGTTGACGATGTTACGATGGGCCGGTACCCCAAAGACATCGGCAAAGATCTGCATGAAGAGATTGCCATTGGAACCACCGCCGCTGACAACGATTTTACTGAGCTCGATGCCGAGCTCGTCGCACATGGCCTGGGCATGGTTTTTCATCGTCATGGCGATGCCTTCCATGACCGAGCGGAACAGGTGCTGTCCCTTGTGCGTGCCATTGAAGCCGATCATCATGCCGCGCTCATGGGGGTGGTCAGGCCGGGCCAGCCAGTGGAGCACGGTATACAATCCATCACAGCCGACCGGCACCTCTCTGGCGAGAACTTCGAGGTAATTCTCGGTCGACAGGCCGCGTTCCTTGGCTGCCTCGACGATGTCGCTGCCGAGCAGGTCCATCACCCAGGTGATGGTCGACATGCCGCGGCGGATACCACTGCTTTCATACAGGTACTCGCCCGGTGTCGCCCCAGGATTCACCCAGTAGTTGACGGTGTTCGTATTGTTGTTGACGCCGACCATCATCGAGGTGATGTAGGTGCCCAGGGACACCAGCACAGTACCGTCATTGACCAGACCGGCACCGAGGCCTTCGACCGCCTTGTCGTTCGATGTCGCAACCACGGGGATGCCCACCGGCAGCCCAGTCGCTTCGCTGGCAGCTTCCGTGACAGTGCCGAGGACGGTCGAGGGATCGACCAGGTCAAACAGCATGTGGCGCGGGGTATGGTAGGCGTCAAATACCGCCTGGTCCGCGATCCAGTCCAGGGTATTCCAATCGATTGGCCAAGGTCCGACATAATTGGAGCGGGTGTCCTTGGTCTCGCCCGTCAGGCGGTGCGTCAGATAGCCCGTGGTGGTGGTCACATAACGCACCTGGTCATCCTCATGCTCATACGGTCGTGACAGCCGGATGTCCATCCAGCTTTGCACCGGTGAAGCCAGGTTGCCATCAGCCTTGAGCAGGGCTCGGCAGCAGCGGATGGAGCCGAGGCCAACGCCGATGATGTCTGCCAGGTCCCCGTCGAACTTGCGGAACACGCCCTGGCAAGCCTCTTTGAGGCTGTCCCAGAGATCATCATCCGGATGTTCGGCCCGGGTGTCGCCATAGAGATGCATCGGCCGGAGCTTGACTCCCTGGGAGCAGATCTCGGTGCCATGCGTGTCGAAAATGCTGACTTTGGTGCTTTGGGTGCCACCGTCAATGGCGACGATGTATTTCTTGCTCATAACGATCCCCTCTGTTGCCTGGTCGTATCGCTGACCGGGTCAGCGCATCAGGTAGCCGCCGTCGACGACGAGCGTGGCGCCGTTGACATAATCGGACGCGCGGCTGGCCAGGAAAATGGTCGCACCCATCAGGTCGGCCGTGAAGCCCCAGCGGTTGGCCGGAATATGGGCCAGGATCTCGGCATTGCGTTTCTCATCCTTGCGGGTCATTTCAGTCAGCGGCGTGGCAAAATAGCCGGGGGCGATGGCATTGACCTGGATGTTCCACTGGCCCAGTTCATCACACATCGATTTGGTCAGGCCAACGATGCCATGCTTGGTCGCTGCATAGGCGGGTGACCACTGGCCGCCGAGGTACGAATACAGCGAAGCGATATTGATGACTTTGCCGCTTTCCTGCTTGATGAAATACTTCAGGGCCTCGTGGGTCATCTCGAAAGCAGCAGTCAGGTTGATCGAGATCATCTTGTCCCATTCCTTGCGGGTGTACTGGGTGACATCGCGGACATTGATGCTGATGCCGGCACAGTTGACCAGGATATCGATGCTGCCCCAGGTATCGACGCAGGTCTCGACGATGCGTTTGCACTCGCCATCTGCCGTGATGTCGGCGACCATGAACTTGTATTCCACACCACAGTCCTCGACCAGCTTTTTGGTCGAACCATCGTCGTCGACCAGGCTGGGCACCAGGACATTGGCTCCGGCTTTGGCCAGCGCCGTCGTGAACGCCTGGCCCAGGCCGCCGTTGCCACCGGTGACGATTGCATTTTTACCCTTCAGGGAAAAGAAATCCATCGAAAAATCAGAAACCTTCATGTGTTTTGTCCTCCAGAGGTCCAAAATGTAGTATGAACGGAATGCCTGATCCGGGCGCGGCGTGCGAACCGTTTCAGGGGCTGGTCTGCTGCTTGATCTTTGCGACCAGCTTGTCGATGAATGTGACTGCATCGCCCTCGACGACGAGGTCGGACAGGCTGCAGATCGGGGCATTCTTGTCGAGATTGACCGAGATGATGTGTTTGACTTGCTTGAGGCCCTCCACGTGCTGCACGGCGCCATTGATGCCGAGGGCGAGATAGAGCGTCGGGCTGACAGTCTTGCCGGATTGGCCGACCTGGATGCTGCGAGGTGCCAGGCCGTTGTCGACGATTTTCCGGCTGGCAGAGACCTGGCCGCCCAGGCAGTGTGCCAGCCGCTCCAGTTCATGGAAATGGCCGATCATGCCACCGCCACCGGACACCAGCACATCACTTTCCCGGATGTCGTAGGTCTGCTCTTTGGCCTGCACCGCCAGCTGGCGGATCGTCCCAGTGCGAGCCTGGGCTGGGGTGAACAGTTCCGTCTGCGTCTTCTTTTCTGCCAGGCGGTCCCAATGAAAAACACCTGGCCGGATGCTCATCATGACAGGGCCCTCGCCAACGAACTCGATCGCGGCCATGATCCGGCCGCTGTACGCTGGACGGATGGCCTGCAGGTGACCACCCTCATGGCTGATGGCGGTGACATCCGCAACCAGGCCTGTTTTCAGGCGCATGGCCAGACGGGGGGCCACCATGCGGCCGAAAGGCGTCGCCGGAACGAGGATGGTGTCAAATGAGCGTAACTGATGCAGCTCGACCAGCACCTCCGTGACCGCCATCGGATCAAACGACGGGATCCGGTCGTCACGGACTTGGATGATCGTATCAAAGGCGCCTTCAGCCGGACCAGTCTCCGACCCGAACGTGATGCCGGTTGATTCATAAGCTTGCGCCGGGTAGATCTGCCGCGCCACTTCCAGAAGGTCGATTGAATCCTGAAGGGCTTGTCCATCGAGGAAAACCAGGCACCGTTTCATCTCGTGATCAACCCCTTTTCTTTCAGGAATTGATAGACGCGGTCAATGCCGGCCTCATCTGCCTGGACGACCAACTGGCCCCTTTTGTCATACTCCCTGTTGAACGTGCGGGCTACCCGGGTTTTCGAACCCATCGTGCCGGCCTCGTCTGCTGGGAAGGACAGGTCCTGGCTGGTGATCACGCGCAAGTTCGCGGAAACGTCGCGGGCCATGTCTTTGCGGCTGGCATAGGGCAGCTTGTAGGGGCAATCCCGCGTCAGGCTCAGGATCGCCGGCAGTTTCATCTCGTAGGTCACGTGTTCATCATCCGTCTCAACATCAAAGACCGCCACGGCCTTGCCGAACAGATTTTCGTCGATCCGGACGATGCCGGACATCTGGTTGAGATCGAGCAAGGCCCCCAGCTGGGCAGGGATGTGGGATGTGTCACCGTCAATGGCATGTGTGCCAGTCAGGATCACGTCGAAGTCACGGGTGGCGAGATAGCGGGCCAGAATGGTGGCGGTGGCATAAGTGTCGCTGCCGGCAAAGACCCGGTCCGAAATCAGGGTCGCCAGGTCCACGCCAATGCGCAGAAGATCTGCCAGATGAGGGGTGACAACGGATGGAGCCATTGTCACCACCTCAATGGTGGTATCCGGATGCGTGGTCTTCACACGCAAAGCGAAGGCCACGGCACACACGTCATCGGGATTCAATTGGAGGCGTGCCTTTTCCCGAATCAGTGCATTGTTTGCAAAGTCAACCTGATAGCTGTCGACATCCGGAACAAATTTGACCAGGCAGATCAGTTTCATGGTGTTCGTGTATTCAATCCTTATGCTTTCTGGGCAGCGCTTTTGAGTACAGCTTGCTCCGCTGACTTTTCCTTATGGCTGAGGCTGGCATAGATCGCGATGATGGCGATGCCCAGGGCTCCGAACACAGCACTGACGATGAAGTAGGCCACATAGCCGCCCTGGTCGCCGAAGGTGTTCCAGAGGTAGGTGTTCATCTGCGGCAGGATGATGTCCGGTAGGTAGCCGATGAAGGAAATCAGGCCGATGGCCGTACCCATCATGGCGGTAGGGATTTTCGACATACCAAGGAAGGACCAGTAGGTGCCGCGGATGGCGTAGAGGAAGATGCCGAGGACGACGACGGCGGCAGAGATGCCCATGCCAGTCAGTGGCAGCAGGGCAGCAGCAACCAGGAACAGGGCGGCACCAGCCAGGGCAATACCATTGGTCTTCGGCTTGCCGATTTTGTCAGCGAAGATGCCACCGAGGAAACCGCCAACCGGACGCATCCAGAGGATGATGACCGTGATGGAGGCGACGGTGACGGCGTCCATCATCTTGTTGGTCTGCAGGAATCCACCGATGTAGTACACGGTCCAGAATACGGCATAGCCCATGAAAATGATACCACCCATGAGGTAGACGTATTTGTTTTTGAGCAGGGCGCCAATATCCTTGATGTGGAATTTTTCACTTTCGGCCCGTTCGCCGGTATTGCCGGAGAGGGCGATCAGTTTCTTGTCACTGTCGACAAAGATCAGGATCAGGACAGCTGCGGCCAGGACGATGGCGGAATAGAGGTAGATGACGGAGACCATGGCGGATTGTTTGTCGGCGAGCGCTTCGCTGCCACCAAGGACGCTGGCAAAGATTGCCAGGCCAACGCTGGCCATCACGGCTTCAACGACGCCGCGGCCACCATCGAGGATGCCGAAGAAACGGCCTTCATCCTTTTCGGTCGAAAGCAGCTTGACGATTTTCATGTGGGAGCTCCAGAACGTGAAGACCGAGAAAATGCCCCACAGGAAGAAGATGGCATTGACCGCGCCGGCACCGGGCACCTGGGCAAACCAGAAGCCGCACAGGGAGACACCGAGCAGGGAGATGCCGATCAGCCACTTGGCCGGAACCTTGTCCGCCAGCAGGCCGCTGGGTATGTAGCCAATGACGTAGGCAATGCCGAGCATGGAATAGAAGTTGTTCAGCTGAGCCTGGGAAAGGTTGAAGACTTCAAGCAAGGTCACTTGATAGTTCGTTCTCAGGTAGATGACCGGGTAGATGGCGCCGGCAGCTAGAACGATGAGGGCGAATTGTAGATACCGTCTGAGATTCCCTGATTTCATAACTCCTCCGTTAAAATATTTTATTGTCGCATCCTGCAGGGTCTGAGCCCGTCATCTGAACAGCCCCCGCAGAGAGCTCAACCAACGTGATGGGGCATTGCCACCGGCTGTTTTACTGGATGTATTTCCGGATGCCCTCAGCCTGGGGATAGATCGTACCGTAGTTCATGATGCCATTCGGGTCAAAAGCGGCTTTGAGCTTTTCGAGCATGTAGTAGGCTGATCCATGCTCATCGAGCGTCCACTCGCTCCTGTACTTGCCAATGCCGTGGTGGTGGCACATCGAGCCACCTTCCTTGAGCGTTTCTTCGACGATGATCCGCTGCAGCGGATGGTGGTAGACCATCATTTCGTCTTCCGGTGCGCAATGGATGTTGTAGTTGTAGACGAAATACATGTTGGTCCCGTTGATGTAGCTGTGCGACGAGTGGCCGCCCAGCATCGTGATGTCGTGGCTTCTGGGGAATTCTTCCCTCACGCGGCGGATGACGTTGTTGTAGATCTTCGGGATGCTTTCCCAGTCGGCCGAGATCTCGGTCGTGAAACCGGCATGGGCGTCTTTCTCGATCATGCCCTGGAATTCATCGTCGATGTCCTTCTGCGACCAGTTCAAATGGTTGAACCAGTTTTCGATCAGCTGGCTGTCGACCTGCTCCAGGATGCCCTCCTGATGCTTGGCGACGGCCTCTTCGATCCCCTTGCAGGTGGCCTCGACGATGCCCTGGTTTCCCTCGGCCATGAACAGCAATACACATTTATTTTTATGGAAATGGTAGAAATGCTGGGCGGCGTCTTCTTCGGAATAGGTCCGGGCTACGGAGGGCCGGTAACCGTTGACCATGACTTCGCGCAGGATCTTGATTCCCGTCGCGACATCCTTGATCAGGTAGCCGTAGAAGCGGTTGTTTTCCGGGAAGTAGCGGAAAATCTTGATCGTGACTTCGGTGATGTAGCAGAGGGTGCCTTCGTTGCCGATCACGATATGGCGGATGTCCGGACCGCCGGAGCGCCGGGGCACATTCTTGATCCGGGAGATATGACCATCAGGAAAGACACATTCCAGGCCGACCACCATGTCCTCGATACCACCATACAGGGTCGAGAACTGGCCGATGCTGCGGGTCGAGACGAGGCCGCCATATTTGGCCACGGGCTTGGACTGCGGTGAATGGCCCGTCGTATAACCGACTTTTCTCAGCTCATCCTCGAGGACCTGCAGAGCCACGCCAGCCTGGACAGTTGCCTGGCTGTTGTACGTGTCGATCTTGAGAATCTTGTCGAGGTGCAGGACATCCAGGACAATGGTGGTTTCTTTCCAATTCTCCAGGCCACCCTCGGTTGCGGTCTTGCCGCTCCGGGCGATGACATTGATGCCATTTTCGTTGCAAAACTGAAGGATGGTGCTAACTTCTTCCGTCGATTTCGGATAGACAATGGCCATCGGCAGTGGTACATCCAGCACCTTCCTGGCCTTGGCATATTTTTTATATCGGTCGGCCGACGCATCATACAGCTCATCGGCATTGGTATTGACTTGTGCTTCGGATAAAAGCTCTTTCAAGCGGTGTACAACAGTCATAAAGCTCCCTCGTAACCTCCTCATGTCCTAAAAAGCAATTTCCACACGCGTGCTTTGGAACTAGCTTGATTGTAAAGGCTTATTCTAAGCTAAGTCAATAGAAAATGTGGAAACTTTTCTATTTTTTATTACATTTATCTTATATTATGGAAAACTTTCCACTTTTTCCGTTCGGATTCTTTACATCAGGCCGGCGAAATGATACGATCAATCGATCAACACACGACCAAAGCAGGTGCCACCATGTTCAACATCGATTTCGGCAAACTCAATCCGCTCGAGATCCAGATCCATAACAAACTCGATGAATATGCCAAGACCAACGACGAGATCCGCATCAACACCGCTGCCGATCTGTGCGGCTGCTCGGTCTCCAAGATCTCGAAATTCGTCAAGAAACTTGGCTTTGCCAATTTCCGCCAATACCTGGATTTCCTCAACGGGAACGACATCCCGCAGGTCAGCCTGTCCAACGAGCTGGCTCGTGTGCGCCAGTACATCGACGACTTCAATGAGACCATGGTCGATGAATTGCTCGAGCTGATCGATGGTCACCAGCGCATCGTCTTTTTTGGCTACGGCCCTTCCCTGCTCTGCGCCCAGTATTTCGAATACCGCCTGCGCATCTTCACCAGCAAGACCATCATCGCCGTCGCCGACGAGATCTCTGTCGCCTCGATGACAGACAAGGATACCCTCCTGATCCTGCTGACCGTCACCGGCACCTTCCACTCCTTCGCCAACGTCTATGCCGAGTCGAAAAAGCGCGGCTGCGACGTCGTGATGATCGTCGAAGAATACAACACTGAGCTTTTCAGCCAGTGCGACCGCGTTTTCTGGCTCAGCCGTTATCCCCAGCCCGCCGGTTTATTGCCCTATGAAAAGTCGAGAACGGTTTTTTTCATCTACTTCGAAGAAATCATCCAGCGCATGATCTACCGGAAAAAGGCCGAGTTGGCTGCGTTGGAGACTAAGGAACAATCGGAGAGCCAGGAGTAATGGTGTATCCCAATCAGGAGACCCCTACGCAAACTGGCCTGATCAAAGAGGGTAAAATCGCACCTTTCGGCAAGGCCAGATAGAGTAGGGAATCGTCAGCACAGGATCTTCACATTTTAGTGCTAGTCTTGGATCAGGACTGGTGGCAAACATGAAATCTGCAGTTTTCAGAATCATCCTCGCAAGCATCGCGATTAGTGTACTGATCTTTGCATTCAGCCTGTTTGTCATGCGCCTGTTCCGCACCTGGAGCAGCCCTTTCGCACCACAACCAAATTGGACCCAGAACAGCCAGACAAACCAGAGTTCAGGAAATTCAGGCAAATCAGGGAACGCGCTGCAGCTCCCACCTGTCCAGCCCGATGAAAACCCTGCCCCCGGCGAAGCAACTTTCACCCTCACGGCACAAGCGGGCTTCACCCAGTTCTGGCCTGATCAGGCAACAGCCACACTCGGCTACAATGGATCTTATCTTGGTCCAATTCTTCGTTTCAGGCAAGGTGAACAAGTCCGGATCCAAGTCCTTAACGAGCTGGATGAACCAACCACGGTTCACTGGCATGGCCTTGTGGTGCCGGGTGATCAGGACGGCGGTCCGCATCAGATCATCCAGCCGGGTGCAACCTGGGCTCCGGAATTCACCGTCAGCCAACCTGCCGCCACGCTCTGGTTCCATCCCCATGCCATCACAACGACCGCAACCCAGGTTTATGCCGGATTGGCCGGTCTGATCTACATCGACGATCCGGTTTCACACAGTCTCGCCTTGCCACAAGACTATGGCATCAATGACTTCCCCTTGATCGTCCAGGACCGGAATTTTGACAACCACAAGCAATTTGCATACCAGGCTACGATGATGGGACTGGTTCCCGGAGAAACGATCCTGGTCAATGGTACCCTGGATCCCTATCTGGATGTCCCCCAGGACACAGTCCGCTTCCGGATCCTCAATGCTTCCAATTCCGAAAACTACAGTTTCCAGCTCAGCGATGGCAGTGAATTGATCCAGATTGCATCCGATGGCGGGTTGCTCAGTACACCCATTGCCCAGCGATCGATCGACCTGTCCCCTGGCGAACGAGCAGAGGTGGTCATCGATTTTGCCGAAATTGCAGAAGATTCCATCCAGCTCCTTTTGGGAGGTCGACCGATCCTCGACTTTTACATCAAAGGTCCTAGCCAGACACGCAGGCCAGCCTTGCCGGAACAATTGACAACCATCGAACCCCTCCCGTCCGAGCCAGACCAGACCATCCGCGTGTTTGAACTACAGTCCATGGGCATCACCGGCACCATCAATGGCAAGGCCTTTGATAGGCATCGGATCGACGAAACCGTCCCACTTGGTGAAACCGAAACCTGGATCATTCGCAATCGCGGCGGCATGATGATGCAGTCTGGTGGCCATCCTTTCCATGTCCACGGCACTCAATTCCAAGTCATTGCCCGCAACGGCCAGTTGCCTCCAGCCGAGGAACGCGGCTACAAAGATACCGTTTTTGTCGGCGTTGGTGAAGAGGTCCACATCCGCATCCGCTTCAATCAGCCGGGCCTCTATATGTATCATTGCCATATTCTCGAGCACGAAGAAAACGGCATGATGGGGCAAGTAAAAGTCGAGTGAATGTGCAGGGCAAATTAAGATAGTCAGAGCGCAAAATCATTGGTGACCAAGACCAATAGGCCTATTTTTGTGTGATTGATTCTATGAACTTTTTATTTTTTAAACTTTGTGGCCTGCGTCATATTGAACAGTAATGATGGCGGATGATAAGTGAGTGTTTGTGTGATCCCAGTGCTTTACATAGCCTTAACATTCGCAGCGGGATTCGTAACATAGCCCAGGCATGATCAAACCATTGCTGGACGTTGGATGCCCAAAAAACTCATGACAGGAGTACTCTGATGCAAAAATTGCTGGGCCTTGGCATGTGCATTGGCTGCGGATATTGTGTCGACCTTTGCCCTTACCGGGCGATCGTCCCGACAGGGGGGACGATCTGGTTCAATTACAACCTTTGTGCCGGTTGCGCATACTGCCAGCCTGAGAGCGTCTGCCCAGTCGGAGCCTTTTACGAGGGTGAGCCAGATCCGCGCTTTCAGGACCGGTTGTTTTATTAAGCGTAGAAGCAGAAACGTTACCAAATGCTAACGTATAAGAATCTTCAGCCGGCCACATATCTAGACACGGCAGAGCCGTTGTTTTCAAACTCTAGGCAGGGGCACCGTCGATGTCAAGTCTCTGCTATGCCTTCAACAGCATTTCCCGATAATCGCGCGGCGTCATGTCTGTGTATTTCTTGAAAGTCATGGTGAAGTATTGCGGCTCATTGTAACCCACCGCATAGGCTATTTCGGTGATTTTTTTCTTGGGATCCGAAAGCAATTCGATCGCTTTCTGGATCCGAACTTCATTGAGCAGGTCAGAGAAACCTTTTCCAGTTTCATTTGAAATAATCGAGCTGAGGTAAGTGGGGGACAAATAGACTTGCTTGGCTATATCATTCAGTGTGATTCCGTTGTGGTAGTTTTTCTGGATATAGTTCACAATCCTGTTCATCAGGGTCTGGCGGCTCAATGATTTGATCGAACGATAGTCAGCCAGGTCCATGATCAGGCCATTGAATACATCGTTGAGTTCATCCAGGGATTCGCAGCTGACGATTTTCCGGAAGCTGGCATATTTATCAAACATTAGTCCGATCTGGCGCGTGTCATCCTTTAAGACGCGTTTGATGATGAGTATGATCGCACTGATAGAAACACTTTTGATCAAGTCGATCTGATCCCCCAGCTGCAACAGGGTCTCTTTGAATAGCTGGTTGCAATCCAGGCTCAAGGTGCTGTTATCGGCCCTGTCCAGCCATTCAACAACCTGGTCGCAAATGCGGTTGATGGTCTTGAAGTCCTGATGGTTCTTATCAAGGCTGCCGTTCACGTCCGATATGAAAAAATTGATGCTTCCATTTCCTGAGAAGAATTTGCGCCCAAGCGCTCTCAGGCTTTCGACATAGGCTTCATGGAGCTGGTCGATCCGGTCATGCACCAGACTGACTCCAAGGGAGAGAGACGCCCTGAAAGTGTCGGTTGCCCGGGCCAGGACCTGGTTGAGGAACTGGCGCAGGGAGTCATTGTCCGAGTGCTGTGTATCACTTTTTACGACCATGGCCAAATTCTGGTCATCGACCCGCGTCAAAGTGACGGATTGACCTGTGATCAAGGTCTCCAGATAGGTCTGCAGGTTTTGCTGCCGGACAAGGTCCCCCATCTCATAATCAAAGCGGAAAACAACAACCTGGAACCGGTCCAGACTATCGAGGAAGCTTTTGACCTGAGGAACGATTTCGGTTGACTTATAGATTTTTCCAGTCAAGAGATAACGCAAGACTTGCTCACGCTGATTGAGGATCCGTTTATTTTCCTGCTGGCTATAGATTTTATCAATCAGTTTGTTGATCGCATCCAGCAATTCCGAATAGACGATCGGCTTGGTCAGGAAAAAGGACGCGCCCAGGTTAATTGCGTCCCTGGCATAATCGAAACTGCGGTGTCCGGTCAGGATAATGAACTGTGTTTCAGGATATTGTTCGCGAACATAGCGGAGGAAAGTCAGACCATCCACACCCGGCATGACGATATCCGAAATAATGATATCCGGCTGGTTTTTCATGCACATGGCCAGGGCACTGATACCGGAGTCTGCTGCTTCCATCAATTCACAACCCATCTCACGCCAGGGGAATGCCTTTGCCAGGCTATTTCTGATCCCTGCCTCGTCTTCAACGATGAGTATCTTGATCATGAATGTCCTTTCCTTCGTCTTTCAGCAAGGGAACGCGCAGCGTGATACGGGTTCCTTCGGCCAGATTGCTTTCGATCGCCAAACCATACTCATCCCCATAGAGCAGATGGATGCGCTGCTGAATGTTGGCCAAGGCTATGCCATGTTTCCCTGCGACTGTTGTTTCATTGTCTGCAGCTCCAAGATCCAGCGCCTTTTGCAGGACATTGCTGCGCATGCCAACCCCATCATCTACGACTTGGATAACCATGTCCTCCTTGTCCCGGAAAACTTCAAGGGAAACTTGTCCCGACGAAGTCTTTGGTGCCAGACCATGTGTGATGGCATTTTCAAGGATTGGCTGGATGACGAGCTTGGGAATCTGATACTGCAAAAGCTCTTCTGGAACATGGATCCGGACCGCGATCTTGTCCACATATTTTGACCGAATGATCTTGACATAGTGTTCAATGTACTTGAGTTCTTCAGCTAGTGTAAACGTCTGGTCGCCATCGGCATAGAGCTCCGTCTCCAGCATGTAGCTCAGACTATAGATCATATCACAGACCTGGTCCGCCTCATATTCGTGGGCTTTCCAGCTGATCATCTGCAGGGTGTTGAACAAGAAATGGGGGTTGATCTTGGCCAGGAGATTGCGCAGCTGTGCTTCTTTTTCTGCAAGCCGGATTTTATAGACCGTATTGATCAGATTGTTCAATTTTGCCGTCATCTCATTGAAGCCACGGTTGAACAGGCTGACTTCGCGGATCGACGAACGCGTCTGAAGGCTCATCGCCAGATTGCCTTGCTCTGCCTGGCTCATAGCCCTGACCAGGCTGCCGATCGGTCTGCTGACCCGCTGTGCGATCATGACCGCGAGGAAAATGCCAATGGCAGCAATGGCGGCTGCAAACACATAAAGAAAGCCAACCAGTTTGTCCAAGCTGGAAAACAAGATGTCTTTATCAATCAAGACGATGGTGGTCCATTTTTCATAAGGGAAAGAGGCTGCCACATCTTCCAGGCGGCTGAATATGATCAGCTGGCTGGAGTTGCTGATGGTACCGGACTGCTTGTTCTGGATCAGTTCGGCATATTCCGCCGTCGTCCCAAGGGCCTTTTTATCATTGGCACCCATGACGCGTGCCTGTTCATCCGCAATGTACATTTTGTCGATGCTGATGGTATTGAAAGCGTTGAATTTGTCGAGGAGGAAATCCACAGATATCCGGATGACAAGCAGGGCCTCCGTCTCGTATGTTGCAGGATCATAAATCAAGCGCGAAATGTCTATGCTGTCAGACTCCGGATTGTATCCGATCCAGTTCAATTCCATCGGATAGACCAAGGCTTGTGTCATGTAGTCACTCTGGAAGGGCTGGCTCAGACGGGTCGGTTTGTTGCCATAGGAATAGACTGCGCCCGTGGATTTGACATAGAGGTCGATATTCTGGACATAGTACTGGTCCAGTGAGCGAGGCGATAAGTAGTCAGCCATCAATTGACTGAAGCCAAAATTCAAAACTGTGTCAGACTCATCCGATTCAACAAGCAATTGAAAGGCTGGTTCTTCAATCAGCTGGTCGATTTTGGCGTCGAAATCCCGCAGGGCATAGGCAATGCCCGTGCTGGTCTGGACAGCGATATCCTGGGAATAATTCTCTGCCTGGTCAGCATAGATGGATTCATAAAGATTTTTCGGTACAACCAGCAAAGCCAGCGTCATCATGACAACAACACCCGAGATGAACAGCACCATGTAGTTTTTCAAGCTTAACGTCAGTTTCAAAGCTAATAAAACCCCTTTTAGCGCTTCTCTATCCATTCGGCATCAGATGATTTGACAAACACTTCCCTTATAACACGACAGGCTTCCACCTGTCCAGAATGAATAGAACCGACATCGATCAAACTGTTTATTTTAGGTAGTATGCCTATATTTTATACATTCTTAGCATTTTGCTACGATCGTAATAAATTATAAGTGAAAAACCTGATGATAATTGATTTACTTAAGGTTCATAAAATCTTAACATCTAGGTGTCGCACGATTGGAATTGGAGTGAACATGACCAAGAAGGGTTGCTCGTTTGTCAGGTCAATCATCGTTTTGCTGATGATCAGTTTCTTGCTGGCAGGATGCCAGTCCAGTCAGGTCATTCCATCCAGTTCCAGTTCAACGCCTGCGAGCGAGATCAGCCAGGCATCTGAAAAACCAGTCGAGATCAATGTCGCCTGGCAATATATCAAGGATAGCCAACAGCAGGTTTGGTTCAAGTATATTTTTGAACCATTTACTGACAAGCATCCTGGAGTAAAAGTCAATTTCCGTACCTATCCTGACTGGCAGACATCCGTCCGAATCCAGATCGCAGCCGGCGCAGGACCAGACATGTTCTACATGGACAGCTTTGATGTACCTTACTACGCGACTCGCAATCAGATCCTGAACCTTGAAAACTATCGCAAACAGTATAACCTGGACCAGGTCATGTACGACTGGGCGATCCGGGCCACCCTATACAATGGCCAGATGTATGCTTTGCCACAATCTGTGGAGGCAACCGCCCTGACCTACAACAAGACCTTGCTCAATCGCCTTGGTTTTAATGTGCCAAGGACACGCGAAGAGTACGTTGCCCTGTGCGAAGCAGCCTTGGATGCCAATTTGATTCCCGTTGCGTTTGGGTACCAGGGCGTCAACATCCTGTTGAACTGGTATGTTGAACACTATTTGACGACGTATTGCGGTGCAGATGTCATCCGTGAAATGCTTGAAGGCGTTCGTCCGTTCAACGATCCTGTCATCAGGGACGCGTTTAAATTGATGAAAGCGGACTGGGATGCAGGCTACATTGGCGGTCGGCGCAGTGCAGCAACTCCACTCAACGAAGCCAGGGAACAGTTTAGCAACCAGCAAGCCGTCATGAATTTCGAAGGGGCCTGGCTGACCATGGTGGATACAGCCCCGGGAACGTGGAAATTCGATTGGGGACAAACCATCTGGCCGTCGATGCGTGACGGGGTGCCACCCGCATCAGCCATCTCCCTGGGGGAAGCAATCGGGATTTCTTCAACCTCAAGGAATGCCGACCTCTGTGTCGAGATGATGATGGACTACTACCTGGATGAGAAAGTTGCTGCCCAAGTCGTTGCCTCCGGATTTTCCACACCTGCCCGTCCCATAGACCCCTCCCTCTTTCCTGCTGACATGCCAGGTGACATCAAAAAAGCCCTCGATGCCCAAGCCTATAACATGAACCAGCCAGGAACAGGCTATGCACCCTGGGGGTTTTTCCCCACCGGGCTGAACGAATACATTTTGACCAACTTTGAAAAGCTGCTCTATAACCAGATGACCCTGGACGACTTCATGGCCAAAGGCCAACCCATCCTCGAACAGGATTTTGCCGAAGGATTTGTCTTCGCCGGTTAAACGGCCAGGCACAAAATAAAAGAAAGAACAGGAAGCGGCCATGGAAAGTGAATATTTTCTCCGTGTCAGGAATGTCAGCAAGACATTCCCCAGTGTTAAAGCGCTCGATAACGTCTCCTTCAGTGTGAAAAAGGGAGAGGTCCATGCTTTGATTGGCGAAAACGGGGCTGGTAAATCAACCCTGATCAAGGTCCTGGCTGGCGTTTATGAGCCCGATCCCGGAGCCCATATTGAAATCGAAGGTGAAGTCATCGGCAAACTCAATCCGATCACCTCCGTTCGCCATGGCATCTCGATCATCTTCCAGGATTTCTCGTTATTCGCCAATTTGACGGTCGCCGAAAACATTGCGATGAGCAGCTCCCTCCAACAGGGCAGCACCCTGGTTGACTGGAAAGACATGCGCCAGGTCGCCCGCAAAGCCATCGATTACCTCGGTGTCGACATCCCGCTGGACAGCCGGCTGGGCAACTTGTCCATCGCCAAACAGCAGCTGGTGGCCATCGCTCGTTCACTGGCCAGCAGCGCCAAGCTGATCATCATGGACGAACCAACATCCGCACTCTCCAAGGGCGAAGTCGACTTGCTGTTCAAGATCATCCGCAACTTGCAGGCGGATGGCATTGCCGTCGTTTTCGTCAGCCACAAGCTGGAGGAACTCTTTGAAGTCTGCGAGACCTTCACCGTGCTCCGGGACGGCAAATTCATTGGCGACTATCCCGCCAAAGACATGGATAACAATAAACTGATTGCCCTGATGGTCGGTCGTTCTGTCTCCTACGACCGGCTCGAAGCCAAGGCAATCGGCGATACAATCCTCGAAGTCCAGAGTCTGACCAAAGCAGGCAACTTCAAGGACATTTCCTTCCAGCTCCACCGTGGTGAAATCCTCGGGATCACTGGGTTGGTCGGATCCGGACGCACCGAAATGGTCCATGCCCTGTTTGGTCTGAACAAGCCCGACAGCGGTACGATCCTCCTCAATGGCAGCCCGGTCGATTTCTCCACCCCCAGCGATGCTGTGGCAGCCGGGATCGCTTTTGTGCCAGAAAACCGTGCCCTCGAAGGTTTGGTCCTGCGCCAGAACATGCGCGACAACATCACGCTGGCGGTTCTCAACCAGTTGACCAATTCACTCAAGCTGATCGATCAGAAAAGGCTCCAGGCGGAAGCAAGCAAATGGATCAGTGAAATCAATGTACGCCCGGCTGTTCCGGACATGTTGGCTGGCCAGTTCTCGGGTGGCAATGCGCAACGGATCGTCATTGGCAAATGGCTGGCAACCCATCCGAAGATCCTGATCATTGATGAGCCCACCAATGGCATCGATGTCGGTGCCAAAGCAGAAATCCATCGTTTGATGCGTCAACTGGCAGATGACGGCATGGCTGTCATCATGATTTCCTCTGAACTTCCTGAAGTACTCGCCATCAGCGACAGAGTCCTGGTCATGCGCCGGGGACGGATCAACGGCGAATTCACAGGCAGCCAGATCAATTCCGAAGCCATCATGAACAAGGCCTTCCTTGCTGACAACAAGGTCGGCTGAGGATCAAATGTGAGGAGAATCAGCGCATGAAAGAATGGATGAAAACGAAGGAGTTCATGATCCTGATGATCGTGAGTGTGGTCTTCCTGATCATTTCGATCGGGAACCCCACCGCATTCCTGAATACAGGGAATATTTTCGATATTGTCAAATCAAACCTGGTCCTGGCGATCGCCGCAATGGGCATGCTGCCCATCATTCTGACCGGCGGCATCGATGTATCTGTCGGCGCCTTGATGGGCGTCGCATCTGTCATGTCTGCCTATTTCATGATCCATGTGTCTGACAACATCGCGCTGGGATTTCTGGCTGGAGCACTGACAGGTGTTGTGCTGGGGGCGATCAATGGCGCATTCATCGCCTTCATGAAAATGCCGCCGATCGTCGCGACACTAGGTACGTTGTCCATTTACCAGGGCCTGATGAACTTCATCACCAACGGCAACTGGATCACCAATATTCCGGCCGGCTTCGTCGAATTCGGCAAGCAATACCTCTTTGACCTCGTCCCGATCCAGTTCATTTTCCTGATTGTCATGGTGACACTGACCTGGTGGCTCTTGAAGTACACCTATTGGGGCCGCGGAGTCTTCGCCATCGGTGGCAACATTATCTCAGCGGAAAGAATCGGTTTCAACGTCAAGAAGCTCCAGTTCATGCTCTACATGTTCATTGGCTTTGTCAGCGGTATCGCGGGTGTTGTCCGGACCAGCATATTTGGCCAGGTCGATCCCAAGGTTTTCACTGGATTCGAACTCAAAGTCATCGGTGCGGTCGTTGTCGGTGGTGCCAGTACATCAGGAGGCTATGGCAGCGTGCTGGGAACTCTCCTGGGCGTTGTCCTGATGGGCCTGCTCGAAAATGGCATGATCCTGCTCAAGATCCCGACCTTCTGGCAAAAGATATTCATCGGCTCGGTCATCCTGTTCGCCGTCACAGCGGATATTCTCCGTGCCAGAAGAGCCGAAGCCAAACGCGTCAAAGTTGACGTGGCCTGAAAGAGGAGGAAGCGTCATGAACCAGAGCCCCAAAATTCCCCTGTACAAATCCATTCGCGACAATTCCAAGGAAGCGACCCTGATTGTCGTGTTTATTGTCATCACTCTCCTTCTGACCTTGCTGACCAAGGGCAAGTTTCTCAGCTCTGCCAATCTGGTCTCCATGGCATTCCAGCTGCCTGAATTCGGCTTCATCGCATTGGGTATGATGGTCGTCGTTCTGACCGGTGGCATCAACCTTTCCGTCATCAATACAGCGGCCATGTCCTCGATTTTCGGCGCACTGATCATTTCAAAAGTCTTCAACCAGGGAGCAGGCAACGCCACCGTCGCGCTGATTGGCGGATTGATCGGCATCACAGTGGTCGCCCTGCTGGGCGGTGCCCTCAATGGTCTGGCAGTAGCCCATTTTGGGGTGGCACCGATGCTGGTTACGATCTCAACCATGATGATTTTTGAAGGGGTCGGTCTTCTGATCACCAAAGGAGGTGCCATCTCCGGGTTCCCGTCCAATTACATGTGGATCGGCGCCGGGAAAATCCTTGGCATCCCCTTCCCGATGATCCTCTACATCCTGGCCGTTATCGCTTTTGTCATCCTGCTCGAACACACCGTCTGGGGCCGGCAAGTCTACATGGTCGGCTGCAATCCGACCGCAACATACTTCTCAGGTGTCAACAATCGCTCCGTCCTGATGCGAGTGTACCTGCTGTCAGCAGCCTGTGGCATTTTCGCCGCTGTCCTGATTTCATCCCGCTACAACTCAGCCAAAGTCGACTACGGTTCATCCTATCTGATGAAATCGATCGTTGCCACGGTCCTGGGTGGCACAGACATCAATGGTGGCTATGGCAAAGTCATCGGCACCGTCACAGCTGTGCTGATCATCCAGGCCATTTCATCCGGCCTCAACCTGCTCAACGTCAACCGTTTCCTGACCGATGTCATCATGGGTGGTCTGCTGCTGGTTGTCCTGGCCATCAACTTCATCAGCATGGTCATCTCGGCCCGGCGCAACAAACAGCAAGCAGCGGCCAAAGCTGTCTGATATCATCCGACTCGATCAATCCCTGGATTCCGAAATCATGCACACGCCAGTGTGCTGATAAATAAAAGGAGGAAGACCCATGTTCAAAAAAGCAATCTCTGTCATGCTCGTCCTCGTGATGGTCACCCTGGTTGGCTGCTCAGCAGCGACCACGACAGCCACCACAGCGGCTCCTGCGGCAACCACTGCGGCAGCTGCCGAAACCACCGCAGCCCCAGCTGGCGGCAGCGAATCCTACACCATCGTTGTCATGCCCAAGCTGATCGGCATCCCTTACTTCAACCGTTCCCAGACCGGTGCCGAACAGGCTGGCAAAGACCTCGGCGTCAACGTCATCTACAACGGTCCTTCCGTTGGTGACGCTGCCCAGCAGGTCCAGATGATCGAAGACTACATCACCCAGGGCGTCGATGCGATCTGTGTCGCCCCGAATGATGCGGCCGCTCTGACCCCTGTCCTGCAGAAGGCCAAAGACGCCGGCATCAAAGTCCTCGACTGGGATACCCCTGCTGAAAAATCCGTTGTCGAACTGTCTGTGCACCAGATTGACGACAAGGAACTGGCCCAGGTCTACTATGACCAGCTCGTCGAAATCGCTGGAACCGATTCTGGCAACTATGCCATCATCACCGGTGGTCTCTCGGCTGCCAACCTCAACACCTGGATCGACCTCGGTGCCGAATACGCCAAGACCAAATACCCGAACCTGAAGCTCGTCACCGACAAAATCGGTTCTGACGAATCAGCTGATATCGCCTACCAGAAGTCCCTCGACCTGATCAAGACCTATCCGGCCTGATCGGCATCCTCGGCTATTCCACCCCGGCACCGCTTGGCATCGCCAAAGCTGTCCAGGAAAAGGGCCTCCAGGACAAGATCGCTGTTCTCGGTACCGCTATGCCGACTGACTCCAAGCCTTACCTCCAGGATGGCTCTCTCGATGCTTCCCTGCTCTGGGATCCGGCCACCCTCGGTTACCTGACCGTTTACCTGGCCAAGGCCGTCCTCGATGGCACACCTGTCACCGATGGCATGGACGTTCCGAATGTTGGTAAGATCGTTGTCAGCGGCAAGGACGTCGTCATGGGTCCTCCAGCCGTCTTCACCAAGGAAAATGTTGACAACTATCCTTTCTAAGCCAGATCTTGATTCTTAATGGACGTATCATTGATGTCATCTGGGCTCCCACTGAATGTCTTGCTTTGGTGGGGGCCCTTAGCCAATACGGGAGGCAAAGCACATGAATTACTATCTGGGTCTCGATAATGGCGGCACGCTGGTCAAGGCCGTCGTGTTTGATCAAAATGGCCAGATGATCACACGGGCCTCAGAGAAATTGACCATGCTGACGCCTGCACCCGGTTTTACCGAACGGGACATGGATGAACTCTGGTCAGCCAATCTCCGGGTCCTGCGCGCGGCAGTCGAACAAGCGGGTCCCCAGATCGCTACCCTGATTAAAAGTGTGGCCTGTTCCGGCCACGGCAAGGGGCTGTATCTCTGGGGCAAAGACCAGCGGCCCGCCTATCACGGGATCGTCTCGACCGATGCCCGGGCCGTAGACTATTCCGACCGGTTCAATTCAGATGGAACAACAGAAAAAGTCTTTGCCACCAATTTCCAGCGCATCCTGGCCAGCCAGCCCGTTTCGATCCTGCACTGGCTTAAAGACCATGAACCTCACGTACTAGCCAATACCCAGTGGATTTTCGAGTGCAAGGACTACATCCGCTTCCGTCTCACAGGTGAAGCGTTTGCCGAGATCACCGATTATTCCGGCTCGAACCTGCTCAATCTCAAGGAGCGCCGCTTTGACCACAATCTGATGGAGACCTTTGGCCTGGGCGACTTGTACGACGCCCTGCCCCCGCTCAAACACTCGACCGATGTCTGCGGTTTGGTCACGCCAGAAGTCGCAGCCCAGACCGGTCTTCCTGCCGGTATCCCCGTGGCCGGCGGCATGTTTGACATCGATGCCTGTGCCATTGCCATGGACATCCTCAGCGATGACAAATACTGTGTCATCGCAGGAACCTGGAGCATCAATGGCTTCATTTCCCGGCAGCCGGTCACCGATCATAGCGTCATGATGAATTCCATCTATGCCCTGCCGGACTACTATTTCATCGAAGAAAGCAGTCCGACCTCAGCCGGCAACCACGAATGGTTTATCGAACAATTCATGAGCGAAGAAAAGCAGCTGGCTGAAGCTCGCGGGATTAGTGTCTATCGCCTGACCGACGACATGGCAGCCGCTGTCGCTCCCGAAGACCACGACATCATCTTCCTGCCCTACCTCTACGGATCCAATTACAACCCCCGGGCCAAAGCCAGCCTGATCGGTCTGGACAGCTCCCACACCCGGGCCCAGATCATCCGGGCTGTGATGGAAGGCATCTGCCTCGGGCATCGGGTCCATCTGGAAAAGCTGCTCGCCCATAAAAGGCCCAGCGTCATCCGTCTGGCCGGCGGTGCAGCCAACTCCCCCTTCTGGGTCCAGATGTTTGCCGATATCTTCCAGCTCCCCGTCGAGACCCTGGAATCCAGCGAACTGGGCGCCCTGGGCTGTGCCATGGCCGCCAGCGTAGCCGACGGACACTATCAGGACCTGGCCGCTGCCAGCCACGCCATGGTCCGGGTCAAACAGCGCTACGAACCTCAATCAGCCTTAGCTGGCATTTATGACCGCAAATACAGACGCTTCAGGCAATTCTCTGAACAGCTTGACACGTTATGGGAATAAAATCACAACCGAAAACAAGGAGGCATCGATGAAACACGGTATTTACTACGCCTATTGGGAAAAGCAATGGCAGGCCGACTACATCCCTTATATCGAGAAAGCGGCTCAACTCGGCTTTGACATCCTGGAGATTGCCGCCAGTCCTCTGCCCTTCTATTCGGAACAACAAATGAAGGACATCAAAGCCTGTGCCGCAGCCAATGGCATCACCCTGACCTGCGGCCACGGCCCCAGTCCGGACCAGAACCTGGCCTCGGCCGACCCGGCCGTCCGCGCCCATGCCAAGTCCTTCTTCACCGACCTGCTGTCGCGTCTCGAAAAAATGGACATCCATGTCATCGGCGGCGGTATCTACTCCTACTGGCCGGTCGATTACGCCCAACCGATCGACAAGCCCGGTGACTGGTCCCGCAGTGTCGCTGGGGTAGCCGAAATGGCCAAAGTTGCTGACGCCTGTGGCGTGGACTTTTGCCTCGAGGTTCTCAACCGTTTTGAGGGCTACCTCCTCAACACCGCCGAGGAAGCCGTCCAGTTTGTCCAGGAAGTCAACCACCCGCGGGTCAAGATCATGCTCGACACCTTCCACATGAACATCGAAGAAGACAGCATCGGTGGTGCTATCCGCAAGGCCGGCCAGCATCTGGGCCATTTTCACACCGGTGAATGCAACCGCCGAGTCCCCGGTCGTGGCCGCACCCCCTGGCGCGAAATCGGCGAAGCCCTTCGCGATATCCACTATCAGGGCGCCGTCGTCATGGAACCCTTTGTCCGCATGGGCGGCCAAGTCGGCTCCGATATCAAGATCTGGCGTGAAATGAATCCCGGCGCTGACGACGCCCAGCTCGACCTCGATGCCAAGAACGCAGTAGCTTTCCAACGCTACATGCTGGACTGATTCTTTTTCTCCTCTAGCAAACAAGGGATCGAACGTGGTGGTTCGGTCCCTTGTTTGTTTTTATAACACTCGGATTGGTTCCCTTTTCGGGGCCAGCTTCTAAGTCCGCACAGACTCTTTCCCTGCCCGGATGTTTTGCACAAGATACCGTTTGGCGGGGCAGACATAGGCGCAGCAACCACATTCAATGCAGTCCAAGACATGGTGGTCCTTCAGTTGTTCGATGTTTTTACGACGGGCGCCGTCATCTAATTCAAATGGAAAGAGGTGCATCGGACACGCCTTGACGCAGCGACCACAGCGGATGCAGGGAGATTCAGCAGGTAAGTCCGCTTCATGTTTATCAAACACGAGGATCATGTTGATCTGCTTGATGATCGGCATGTCCAACCGGTCGATGGCCACGCCCATCATCGAACTACCCATGATGATCTTGCCTGCCTCTGCTGCCTGGCCCCCGGCATGGGCAATGACATCCGGAATCATGGAACCGATTGGGACATTGACATTACACGGTTTCTTGATACCACTGCCATCCAGGGTCAAATGCTTTCGCACCAGAGGCATGCCTGTTTTCAAGTATTTGGCGATGAAACGAACGGTGCTGACATTGATCACCAAGACTCCGACATCGATCGGCAGGCCGCCAGTCGGCACTTCGCGCCCGGTCAGGGCATGGATCAGCAATTTCTCTGCACCCTGGGGGTAGATCGTTTTCAATAATTTAACACTGATAGCCAACTTTAAACGCATCGCTTGTTCGGTCTTTGCCAATGCGTCCCTGAGTAGTTTTTCCGCCAGAGGCTTGTTATCCTCGATCCCGATGATTGCTTGGGGAATCCCCAGGTATTTTAATACCAGGCCGACCCCATCCATGATTTCATCCGGGTGTTCGGCACACTGGCGAAAATCCGTCGTGATGTAGGGTTCGCATTCCGCGGCATTGATCAACAGATATTCCGCCTTTTTCCCCTCGGGAATCCTGAGTTTCATGTGGGTCGGAAAACCCGCACCGCCGAGACCGACCAGACCGGAATCACGCAAGGCCTTGAGGAAACTTTCCTTGTCCGTGACGGTCGGTGGAGCAATCGACTCGTCACGGGCATACCGTCCGTCCGATTCAATGTGTACCACTTCGACCGAATGCCCGGCACTGGAGATCTCCTTGCGGATGGCCGTCACCTGGCCAGATACGCTGGAATGGATCGGCACGGCCATTGGACCGCTCGCCTGACCAATCAGCTGGCCAACCTTGACCTGGTCACCGACCGTGACAACCGGTGTACACGGCGGCCCGATGTGCATACTCATTGGAATGTGGATTTCCTTGAAATCATCCAGATGGACTGTCGAAAAAGCGTCCGTGTTCTTGTAACTCTTTGGATGGACTCCACCGGAAAAACGCCCTGATCTGAACATGGCAGAAACCTCATCGGTCTTGAGGGGAAAGATAGCCCAACATTGATATTATAATCCTTTTCTTCGTGTACAATGATTGCATGTTCACTGAAAGGTCAAAAAACCATGCATCACGAAAAATCCATCGGCATCGTTACAGCCGTCGCCGCATACACCCTCTGGGGCTTTTTGCCTGTCTATTGGAAAGTCCTCGGCGCAGTTCCGGCCCTGGAGGTCCTCTCGCACCGGATTATTTGGTCCCTGGTCTTTGTCACCCTGATCATTGGCTTTAGCCGGCAATGGGACAAGATCCGCCCGATCATCGCTGACCGTCAGCAGGTCCGCCTGATCAGCCTCGCAGCGGTCATGATCGCACTCAACTGGGGGCTTTTCATCTGGGCGGTCCAGTCCGGCCGTCTGCTCGACTCCAGCCTGGGCTATTACATCAATCCGCTGATTGCGGTCTTGCTCGGTGTGGTCATTTTCAAGGAACGCCTGAGCCCTTGGCAGAAGTTGGCGATTGCATCCGCTGCGATCGGCGTCCTGATCCTGGTTATCAAGGCGGGCAAGTTCCCTTGGCTGTCCTTTGCCCTGGCGCTCTCGTTTGGTATCTACGGAGCAATCAAAAAGGCGGTTAAAGCAACCGCCCTTGTGGGTCTGGCGCTCGAGACAGCTGTCCTGGCCCCGCTCGCCCTGCTTTTCATCGTTTCCCGTCAGGCCTCCGGCCATGGTTCACTGGGCGGATCGAGCCTGACCGTCACCTTGTTCCTGCTCGGCGCCGGTGTGGCCACTGCGATCCCGCTGATCCTGTTTGCCTTCAGTGCCAAGCGCATCCCGCTCTCGACCCTGGGCATCACCCAGTACATCGCTCCGACCCTGATGTTTCTATTCGGCGTTTTCGTCTACCATGAGCCCTTCCAGCTCGTCAATGCCGTCAGCTTTGCCTTCATCTGGCTGGCGCTGGCGATCTACAGTCTGTCCCAGACGAGAGCTCTCAGGCGCAAAGCAGTCGTCTAAGCACTATACTCAACACCCATAGAGGGAGATGCTGGGGGTCCCATGAAAAAAGGCAAGAAAATTATCATCGGCATCCTCGCGGTCTTGCTCACACTCGCCGGTGCCTTTTGGGTCTATACCCTGGACTACTATCATGCGGACCATTCTGCGCTCGAGGCAACCAGCATTGAAAGCGGCGTCACTATTTCCCAGTTAAACGGGGCGCTTGTCTATGACCCTGGCCATGCGGATACCGCCCTGGTCTTTTATCCCGGCGGAAAAGTTGAATACTCGGCCTATCAGCCCTTGATGATTCAGATCGCACAGCAGGGTACTCTGTGCATCCTGCCCGAAATGCCCTTCAACCTGGCGGTCTTTGACATCGATGCAGCCGATGCCTTCATTGCCAAACATCGATCCATTTCACATTGGTACGTCGGCGGGCACTCGCTGGGTGGCAGCATGGCTGCAAGCTACGCCGCAGGCCATGCCACCCAAGTGGATGGGCTGGTACTGCTGGCTGCCTATTCAACGGCCGATCTTGCATCCAGCGGTCTGCGGGTCCTGAGCATCTATGGCGATCGGGATGGCGTTTTGAACCAGACGTCTTATCAGAAATACCGAAGCAACCTGCCGGCGGATCTGGTTGAAATCATTGTGGCAGGCGGCAATCACGCTGGATTTGGCAATTATGGCCCACAAAAGGGCGACGGCAGTGCCACCATGACTCCGGAACAACAGCAGCAGAAAACCGCACAAGCCGTCGCGGAATTTTTCGCGAAATCGCGCTGAACGACCTGAAAGAAAGGGCTCATTCCGCCTCCTGTGCTAGCTGTGCTTTCACTTACGCCAGAGCCAGGTGATTGCTCTTCTGGTATTGCTTGGGCGTGCAAGAGCAAGACTTCTTGAACGATTTTAGATAGGATGTGTAGTCTGTAAATCCGCTGTCAAAGCAGGCTTCAAGGATTGATTTACCCTCGCGGATCAATTTCTTGGAATTTTCCAAACGTTTGGAGATCACATAGTTGTAAATGCTGGTCCCAGCATACTCCTTGAACAGTCTGCTGAGATGGCCTTCACTCATATTGACCTGGCGCGTGATCAGGCTTAGGTCCACATCAGGGTCCAGAAAATTCTGGTTGATAAAATGGATGATCGCGGCTACCTCGGGGTTTTGCAAGCGCTCGCTTGATCGATCATGATGCTCATAAAGGTCCAGGATCGTAATCATCAATTCCATGGAATAGCAGGTCATCAGGGCAGGTGCATATTTGTCACTGCGTTCAATGGCCTTGTATGTCTCATAGAAGACATTCCGCAGTCGCCACTGGCTCTCTTTCGTGCAGGAAATCGTGCAGGGTTCCATTAAAAAGTTGAAATCACTCTCTTCTATCGCATGCAGCCGGATGATTTCAGCCAAATATTCAGGAATGATATGGACCACAAAGCGTTTATAGCACGATGTCCCCTCTTCAATGATGGTGCAATGCAGCAGCCCGGGAGGAATGATGACAATCTCCCCGCACTTGACGGGGTAGCGGATACCTTCGGCCGAGATGGAGATGTTACCTTCGACAACCAGGATCACCTCGATGAAATCATGACTGTGCAACAGGAAATTTCCAAAAGTCCGGTCGGCGAAATAGAGGATGTTGATGCCTTTATCGACAGATACTTTCGGAATCGGCTGATCAAAAAGTTCAAAAACTTGAGGATTCAACATCATTGGACTCCTGTTTGTTTGAATGTAAATCGGTCATCGCAAACATCGTTCTGACAGATTGGCCAGTATTTGGATCCTGCATGCACAACCTTTAGGCTAGTTGCACAGCATGGGACTACTGTAGAATGCAGTTTTATAACTTGCAAGATGGTTTGACAACAAGGTCAAGATTTGCAAGATTTTCCCCATGATTTGCAACGACTCTACTAAGCTCGCTGACTAGAATCGAAAGCATCACAGCCATCTGAGCCCAACGAGGAGGAAATCAAGGATTATGTTGAACAGGAAAATCCCAGCTTTGATTCTGGCTCTCACACTGGCGACGCTCTCCCTCGCCGGTTGTGCCGAAGCAAAAGCAAGTGAAGCAACAACGGCCAGCACAACCACCGCCACCGCTGCATCAGCCACACCTGCCCAAACATCCTCAGCCGGTAAATTCAATCTCGATGATGTCCGCGAACGTGAAATCTCACTGGTGGATCGCATGGGGAAACACATATCATGGGCAAAACCCAGCTCGCTTTCGGTGAGGCCCTCAAGGAACTGAGCGACGGCAAGATCACGTATGTCAGTTACCTGAGTGGTGAAATTGACACGGGTGCCACCCATGTCCGCGATATGTTTGGATCCGGCTTGATCGGTTCAGCGCGGGCGCAGCTCGAATTGATGGGCTATTACGGGTATGAAAAGGGCGCAGTCTTTGGTCTGCCCTACCTCTTTGCAGATCGTGACCATTTCTGGAAATTTGCCGATTCGGAACTGGGGCAGCAAGTTCTCGATGATATCAATGCCCAGAACTGGAACCTGGTTGCCCTCGCCTATATCGAAGAAGGCGCCCGACATTTTTTCACCACCAAAGAAATCTCTGCTTACCAAGATCTCAAAGGCAAGAAGATTCGTGTCCAGAACTCCGACATCTATGTCGCGCTCGTCGAGGCATTTGGCGCATCCGCCACGCCGATGGCCTGGGGTGAAGTCTACGGTGCGCTCTCCACAGGCGTCGTCGACGGTGCCGAAAATCCTTACACCGGCTATCAGGCTAGCCTCTTGAACGAAGTCGCGCCCTATATCCTGGAAGATGGCCATATCTTTGCCGGCAATGTCCTGGCCGTCAGCAGTACGATCTGGAACGAACTGAACGATACCGAAAAGTCTATTTTCAAGGAAGCTGCCAAAAAAGCCAGTGCCTATAACCACCAGCAAGTTGCTGCTGACGAAGCAGCCATCAAGAAAGACCTGCTTGCCAAGAGCGTCAAGATCATCGAACTGAGCGATGCTGACAAAGATGCAATCTACCAAATGGTCCAGCCCCTCTACGAGAAGTTTGCTGCCAGCCAGAAAGAGCTGGTGGACCAGATTCGCAGCCTGCGCTGACAGTTGACGGATAGATCCTTTCGTTTGTTGGAGCCTTGCTGGCCTGTCTGGCAAGGCTCCTGACAATCAACAGGCAAGGAGACTCAAACATGTTCATCGATAAAACAATCGACAGGTTGTTCAAGATCGTCAACCTGGTCAGCCGCATCCTGCTGATGATCATCTTTATCGTCATGTGGATCGTCATTTTCGGCCGATACCTGCTGAAAATCACACCGGTCTGGGGTGAGGAGCTGGTCCTGTTTTCCCTGCTCTGGCTGGGCCTGTTGAGTGGTGCCGAGGCGTTGCGCAGTGACTTGCATATCAAGATCACCATGATCGATCGTCTAGTGTCAAAAAAATTCCTGGCCGTCCAGGATGTCATCTATGATCTTCTCATCATCGTTGTTTCCAGCCTGGTCCTTTATCATGGTGTTCTGGCCACTGTTCAAGTCATGGATGTGCGCTACATGGGTCTGAAATTCTCGGAGTCCTTTGCCTATGCTGCCATTCCTGTCGGCTTTGCCCTTTTCCTGATCGCCAAGTTTGAAAAATACTACAAGAAGTTCACCCGTCATCAAGCCGTGCAACTTCAGGAGGAACAGCCATGAGCACCCAAGAGATCGGTATCATCATCCTGCTGGGGGTCTTTCTGGTCCTGCTGTTCATGCGGATGGAGATCATGTTCTCCATCTTGATTTCCAGTGTTGTCACCATGCTCTACCTGGGTATCCCGCTGTCGGTTGTCATCACCCGCAGTGTAGCCACCATCCGCTCCTATGGCATGCTGGCCATCCCACTTTTCATCATCGCTGGCGAAGTCCTGTCAGATGGCAGTCTTTCCCGGAAAATCATCGAATTTGTCGAGTCGCTGGTCGGTTGGATCCGCGGCGGACTGGCCATGGTCAATGTCGCAGCCAGCACATTTTTCGGTGGCATTTCCGGCTCGCCGCTGGCTGACATCTCATCGCTTGGTACCGTCCTGATTCCCATGATGAAAAAGCAGGGCTATGACGAGGAATTTGCGACGAACATCACAATTACCAGTGCCCAGCAGGGACTGATGATCCCACCCAGCCACAACATGATCATCTATGCCATGGCTGCCGGTGGTGTTGCCTCTGTCAGCAAACTGTTCCTGGCTGGCATTGTCCCTGGCATCCTGCTTGCGATCGTCCTGATGATCTATTCCTACTATTGTGCCGTGAAGCGGGGCTATCCCAAGGGCGAACCGTTCAACTTCATCCGGCTGGTCAAAACCTTCTTTTCATCGTTCTGGGGCTTGATGACGCTGGTGATCATCATCCTGGGCGCGACAACAGGTGTTTTCACAGCAACGGAATCCGCTGCCATTGCCATTCTCTGGGCTTTGATCGTGACCAAATTCATCTACAAAGACATGACTGCCAAACGCCTCTGGGATCTGATCGGCCGCAGTGTCATCACCGTATCCCGATTGCTGATCGTGATGGGCATCGCTTCCAGTTTTGGTTTTGTCGTCGCCTTCCTGCGCGTTCCCCAGACCTTGGCCAGCCTGATCTACACGCTGACCGACAACCCGATCCTGATCCTTCTGATTATCAACGGGATTTTGATTCTCCTTGGCATGATCATGGACATGGGTTCCATCCTGATCATCACGACCCCCATTTTTCTGCCGATTGCCATGAGCATTGGCGTGGACCCGGTCCATTTTGGCATTATCATGATCTTCAACTTGGCGATTGGCATGCTGACGCCACCGGTTGGTGGCGCCTTGATGGTTGGGCACCTGATTTCCGGGGTCAAAATGGAGCGACTGATTGTCACCCTGATTCCCTTTTTCATCATCATGCTCTTGACCCTGCTGGTCGTCACCTTTTTCCCGCCGCTGGTCATGACCCTGCCCAATCTGATCAAATAATCTCACCAGGAGCCCTGCATGACTATGAAAATCGACATCCATTTGCATATGGCTTACAGCAACACGTCCTGCAAGCAGGTTGGACCTGACGCTCAGGTCCTTGCTGATGCAAAATCCATGCGCAATTACCTGCTAGCTAACAGTTTCAGTCATGGCATTGTCTTGTCAACAGATGAATTTGCTACACGCTGCGGTAACAACATGGATTCCTGCGCCATCGCCCATCAATACCCTGAAACCTTTTCCTGGCTTTGCAGCATCGATCCTTCACCGCTGACCAGCGAAACGATTGGCCATACCATTGAGCAACGCCTGCAATTCTATAAGAACCTTGGCGCCAGAGGCATCGGCGAGTTCATTTTCAACCAGAGGCTGGACCATCCAGATGTTGAAGCAGTTCTGGCAGCCTGTGAAAAGCTGGAACTGCCCTTTCTGTTTCATATGAGTCCCCAAGTCGGATACAATTACGGTCTGGTGGACGAACCCGGCCTGCCATTACTGGCAAAAGCCCTGGCCCGCTACCCTGCATTGACCCTGATTGGTCATTCCCAGCCATTCTGGTATGAAATCGGCGGTGAAATGCCAGGAGATTTTCATTCGCGCAACCAATACCCGGTCGGACCGGTGAAACCTGGTGGCTGTCTGCCTGATCTGTTCAGGCGTTATCGAAATCTGTATGGGGATCTTTCCGCCCACAGTGGCGGTAATGCCATCATGCGCGACCCGGATTTCGGGTATGCTTTCCTGGAAGAATTCCAGGACCAGCTGATGTTTGGTTCCGATCGTGTCAATCCAACCATGCAGTTCCCGCTGGCGGAATTCATCTACAACGCCGTGAAAAAAGGCCGGATCAGCCGGACTGCTTATGATAAAATCTTTTACCGGAATGCCATCCGGGTCTTCCGGCTGGACCACCTCATCAACAGCTAGTCCTGCCTAGCCCATTTCAATCCAGCATTCAGCGTGCCAGGTTTCACCTGGCAATAGTTGCAGGGCTGTGCCGGCACTCACATCCGCAGCGGTGCCACTCCAGGGCTCCACACACAGGTATTTGTCATATCGGTTGGACCAGATCACAACCGTTGAAAAGCTTGAATCGAACCCCATCGTGATCTGCCGGGAACCTTGAGTCATCACCACTGGACTTCTAACCCCCTGGCAAAAGATACCGCCTTCCGGACCTTGCGCCGGTAAGGATAATAGGCTATCCAGCATGGGCCTCTCTGCCGGGATCGGACTGGCCGGGCCAAAATAGCGTGCTGCCGACATCTTCAGGTCCATTTGAGCCGCCGCTGCATTTTCTACTATGAAGTACGGGTGAAATCCATAGACAAACGGCATCGCCTCTGTCCCTGTGTTGGCATAGGCTTGCCTGACCCAAAGGCGTCGGCCCTGGAGGCGGTAGCGGAAGGTCAGTTCAAAGGCAAACGGAAAGGCCGTCAGAGACTTTTCATTGGCAGCCAGCTGCAGCACCGCTTCCGCGCCATCTGCAGCTGACGTTGCAACCAGTTCCCAGGGTAAAAGATGCGCTACACCATGGATGCCCATGGTGTAGCGCTTTTGGTTCCAGGTAAAGGTATCGTTTGGCAGAGGGCCGCAGATCGGGAAAAGCACGGGCATGGCACAGCGCGGTCGCTCGTCTGACAGCAGGTTTTCAGGATCACCATAGAGGTATTCGCGCCCTTGGAGCTGAAGTCCTGTCAACATCCCGCCCCGGGAGGGTGTCAGGATAGCCTGGCTTTTGGCCACATCATCCTGGAGCACAACCTGCAGGCGGTCGCCAGCATGATCCTGAGTCACTTTGTACACCAGAAATACCCCTCCCCCTGGTTCAGATCACCTGACGCCCTGATAAGAAGACTGCCCGGGTCCTGATCGCATCATCCAGCAGCACCAGATCCGCATCCGCGCCGATCACCAATTCACCTTTACGCCCGGAAAGGCCCAGGTGGCGAGCAGGATTTCTGGTGAGCATCCGAACGGCTGCCCACAAAGGCTGGCCCGCTTGCTGGCAGACCGTACGTACCAGTCGATCACCTGAAGCAATGCTGCCAGCAAAAAACTTGCGGTCAGGAGATTTGGATACACCATCTTCAAGGATGATCTTCATCGTTTTGCCAAAAATTTCCATCTCATACTCACCGTCCGGGTAACCGGCCAAGGAGGTCGCATCCGATACGAGCATCAATCGGTCATAGCCAATGCACTTGACGGCCAGGCTGATCAGCTCAGGTGGCAGATGGCAGCCATCCGCGATGATTTCCACATCCAGGTCATCCAGGAGCAAGGCAGCCTCCACGACGCCTCCTCTGCGGAAACCACCTTGCCGAGTGACTGTGGACATCACGCTGTATAAATGGATCACACTGGAAAATCCGGCCAGCTTGGCTGCCTTTACTTCCGTAAAAGTGGCCTGGCTATGGCCAATGCAGGGAATGATGCCCAGTTTTCGGATCGCGCGGCCGAATTCCAGGACACCTGGCAGCTCTGGAGCCGCCATCCAGCGCACAATTGTGCCTTCGGCAGCGGTCACAATGGCCTGGTAGAGAGCTGGGTCAGCTTTTGCGAATTCCGATTCCGTGGCCAGTTCTTTGCCTTTGGCTGGATCATCCGCCATGTAGGGGCCTTCTAGGAAAAAACCCAGGAAATGGGGCAGGTTTTCGCGCCCGGCCATGCCCCGCACCGCGGCAACATGCTGCTTCATCTCAGCGGCTGAATGGACAATCGGGGTCGGGGTCAGGGAGGTGACACCGTGCTCGAGGTGCATCCGGAACCCTTTTGCATAATCCTCGGCAACTGGATTCATGAAACTGCCACCGCCACCACCATGGGCATGGACATCGATGAAGCCTGGTGCCAGATAGTGACCTGAGCAATCGATCTTCTCAGCATTCGTGACCTCGGGCGCATCTGGTTCCAAACCCAGCCAGGAGATTTTTCCAGCATCGACCAGCAAAGCACCGTTTGCCAGCAGTTGATCCGGTAAAACCAGGGTACAGTTGTGAAAAAATTTGGTCATACACACACCTCCGGGCATTTCATCAGGAAATAGCGCCTACCAGTCTGGGAATGAACAGACTGATCTCCGGGAAAAGAAGCAGGATGATCGTACAAGCCACCATGGCCAGCACAAAGGGCATCAAGTCCTTGATCGTTTTTTCGGCCCTGACCTGAGCGATGTTACAGCCAAGGATGATGGCATTGCCAACAGGCGGTGTCACCAGGCCAATCGCCATGGCCAGTATGAAAACGATGCCAATATGGTATGGGTTGTAACCCAAGTTCATGGCCATCGGCACCAAAACAGGGGTCAACATCATCAAAAGCAGTCCCATGTCGATAAAGAGGCCCATGGCGACAATGGCCAGGATGATCAACGTCATCAGGACGGTCCCATTGTCCGTCATGGCCATCAGCATCTGTGTCAGTTTCAGAGGCGCCTTCAGGAAAGAAAGGACATAGCGGAAGGCGAACGAGGTCGCAATCGCCAGCATGATCATCGTCATGTTGTCGACAGCTTGCGCCATGCTGCGCCAGAACTGCCTCAGCCCCATGTTCTTGTATATGAAAACCGTGACAAAGAGCGAATAGACAGCCGCAATCGCAGCCGCTTCAGTTGCAGACGCGACACCCTGGGTCGTGCTGTAAATGATGATGACCATGGCGAACAAGCCAAACAAGGCGTCCTTGACGATCCGAAGATTTTCCTTAAGGCTCTTTTTTTCACTGTAGGGGTATTTGCGTTTGACCGCGATCCAGATCGTCGGGATTAAAAGCGCCACACCCAGCAAGATGCCCGGCAGATAGCCCGCGAGGAACATGGTCGTAATCGATAATCCGGCATTCGCATATATGACAAAGAAGATCATGTTCTGGCTCGGCGGAATGATGACACCTTGCACCGAGGAGGTCACGGTGACCGCAACAGAATATTCCGGATCATAGCCTTCTTTTTTCATAGCTGGAATGATCATGGCCCCAATGGATGAGACATCGGCAACCGAAGATCCCGAAATCCCGCCAAAGAGCATGCTGACCAGGACATTGACGATCGCGGTCCCGCCACGCAAACGGCCCACCAGCAACGAGCTGAACTGGACCAGACGCGTCGAAATATGGCCGTCGGACATAATCTGGCCCATGATCATGAAAAAGGGCACGGCCATGAATGTGAAGGTGTTCAGGCCGGAAGCTGCTGCCGAGAACAGATTGTAAAGCGGGATATCCAGATACAGGGCGGTGATCAGGGAAGCACCACCCAGGGCAAACGCAACCGGAATCCGGATGATAATGAAAAAAATAATGCTTCCAAAAAGCAGTGCCAGGGCTATCAATTCATTCGCCGACATGGATGATTCTCCTTGTCTTCTTTTCATCTTTGACAAAAACGCCAATCAAGTTGATGATGCAAAAGAGCGTGCTCATTCCGGCGCCAAAAATGACTGGAATGTACCGAAGTCCCTGGCTCCAGCCACTGGCGGCCATCGGCTTGTTCCAATACTGGTTCATCAATTTGACTCCAAAATACGCCAGGATGACCAGAAACACGCCCTGGAGCAGATAGCGGAAGACGTCCATGGCCTTTTGTAGTCCAGGCGACATTTTTTCATAAACCGAACCGATATAGAAATGGTCGTCTTTCCAAGTGTTGAACACGATTGAAGGGTATGCAAACCAGCCCAGCAGGAGCAAGACGATTTCATCCGACCAGCTCCAGGGATCATTAAACGCATACCGCTTGATGACTTGGACAAAGGACACAGCCAGCATGAGCAGCATCACGGAAATGCAATACCCCTTGATCCAAACCAGCAAGACATCGACTTTGCGGCGTAAGGACAGATATAAATGAGTCATCTCGTTGACGTTCCTTTCAAGAAATAAATCCTTGTTTCAGCCTGGGAACGACTGAAAAATAGCCGGCGATTTACCAAAGCAAACCGCCGGCTATCGTCATACTTGTTTTGAGTTATTGGATGGCGAGAATTTTATCCAGATAATCCTTGTACTGAGGGTAATTGCTGTACATAGGCTGGACGGCCTGCTGGAATTCAGTTGTATCGACCTCGATGAATTCAACACCAGCTTCGATGCATTTCTGTTTATATTCCTCTGACGCTGCATTAGAAGCTACTATCATGGCATCGATGTATTCATCCAAGGCCTTCATGAAAACTTCTTTCTGCGCATCTGTCATGGCTGAATAGCATTTTTCACTCATGATATAGACATTCGGGGAAATCTGGTGCTTGTCATAGGTGAAGTATTTGGCTGCTTCATAATGGCCGGTCAGATAATAGCCCATCATCGGGTTCTCGGCTACATCCACAACCCCAGTCTGCAAAGCCTGGAAAACTTCGCCAAATGCCATCGGAGTCGGAACTGCACCGAGCGCTTTGATCATGTTGATAACGATCTCGGATTCCTGGACACGGACTTTCTTGCCCTTGAGGTCAGCCAGGCTGCGGATCGGTTCTTTGGAATAGAAGCTGCGGAATTCTGCATCACCGCTGGCTTTGAGGTAAGTGAGGCCCACAATATTGGCATCATGGAGTTTGCCAAGGATCTCCTGGCCCACTTCACTTTCCAGCACGCGGTTGCAATGGTCGGCATCATTGTAAAGGTAAGGCAGCGTCAGGACGCCCACATCCGGGACAGTCGCCTGGAGAGATGCCAGATTGACACGCGTGAACTCAACTGTACCCGCCTCGATCATGCCAACAACAGTGGCTTCATCACCCAGCAAGGCATCCGGGAAAAATTCAATCTGCACGGTATTATTGGTTTGCTCCGCCACCTTCTTGATGAAATCTTCAGCCAATGTTCCAATCGGCGAGTTTGCGGGCTGGTTTTCAGCGAACTGGATCTTGATCACAGGTGCATCCGCGAAAGGATCACTGGGTGTTCCTGCAGTGGAAGGGGCAGCCGTGGTTGAAGCTTCAGCAGCTGTGGTGGCCGCAGAAGTGGCAGAGGTACTCGTTTGGGCACAACCAGCGCCAACAAGCACCAGCATGGCCAGGGACAAGCTAAAAGCAAGCAATCTCTTCTTGAACATGTTCGGTCTCCTCCAAAATCTTAATCAGGTTCATCAGAAGTCAAAGTGGGATGGACATGCAGCTATCCCGCCCACTTTAACGAAGCTAATGAGGTGATTTTAATCTCCTTCACAATGGCTGTTCTTTGCAAAATAAAACCGAAATCTTGCATATCCTGACTGGATCAAAGAAATCAGCGAGCAAGGATCACCGGGTCGTCGAGCCTGACCATCACTTTGTTCCTGCTCGGCGCAGGTATGGCCACTACCTTCCCTCGAGCCCTTCCAGCTCGTCAATGCCGTCATTGTCACCTTCATCTAGCTGGCACTTGTCATTTATAATCTGCCCAAGTCCAGAATTTCAGACCTTTTATTCCGATATCGGTATATAATTGATCTGAGGTGATTGTGGTGAAATACATGAGCATAACTGAAGCGAGTCAAAAGTGGCAGATCAGCGATCGCAGGATTCGCGTGCTTTGTGGGGAAGGCAGAATCGAGGGCGCCGTCAAGATTGGCCGCAACTGGTCCATTCCTATCGATGCAGTGAAACCAGTCGACGCGAGAGAAACTACTAAAAAGTTTTACGTGGGGCTGGATGAAGATTTCACAATCGTTGACTCCCTCAAGCACGCGATTGATCAGCATCGCCCTTTTCCGGAGAGACTTGCCCAGTCGCTGCATGAAAAGCTGGTTGTTGAATGGACCTACAATAGCAATGCGATCGAAGGAAATACCCTGACCCTGTCCGAGACCAAAGTTGTTCTGGAAGGCATCACGGTTGGAGGCAAGTCACTGACCGAGCATTTGGAAGCCATCAATCACAAGGAAGCAATCCTTTTTATCGAAGATCTCATTGTCAACCAAGAATCCCTCTCGGAATGGAACATCAAGAACATTCACGCGTTGGTCTTGAGAGAAATTGACACGCTGAATGCGGGGAAATACCGGACGGAAAATGTCGTGATCAGTGGTGCCAGACATATCCCCCCCAAACACTATGAAATCAATAACCTGATGCAAAAACTGGTCTGGGAATATCAGGAAGATTGGACGGATTTGCATCCGGTCGTCAAAGCAACCTTGCTTCATGGCGAATTTGTGAAAATACACCCTTTTATCGATGGAAACGGCCGGACAGCGCGGTTACTCCTGAATTTTGAGTTAATGAAGCAGGGCTATCCACCGGTCATCATCAAAAATGAAAACCGGGCGACCTACTACGATGTGCTCGATCTGGCCCATACCACCATGAACTACAGACCGTTTGTCAAATTCATATCAGATCTGGTTTTGGAAACTGAACAACTCTGGTTATCCGTGCTGGACTAGTCATGCTGCAAAACGCATTGCCAGCCCACTCACACCGCTGTCCCACTCACCCGTCCCATGGAGTCCCGGTATTGGCGCGGTGAAAGGCCGGTCTTTTTCTTGAAGATCTTGGAGAAATAGCTTTGGTCGCTGTAACCGACCTCCGTAGCGAGGCGGTTTAGAGGGATATGCTCTTCCAGCAGCAGTTTCTTGGCCTGGTCGATCCTGACTCGATTAATATAATCCGAAAAGTTTTCGCCGGTCTCTTTTTTGAACAGGCGGGAGAAGTAGCTGGGGCTCTGGTAAACACTGGAAGCAACGTCTCGCAGGGACAGTTCGGATCGGTAGTTCCTTTTGATGAATGTTATGGCATCCTTCATCTCGCGACTGATGTTACAAGTTTGCCTGTCACTGCACTCGATGTACTGTTCAAAGATCGCAACAATCCAGAATTTGATTTCGTCCTGGTTTCTGAAGCGGTCGATTTTGCTGAAATTGATTTGGTTCAAGGTGTTGATGGTTGCTTGGTCCGCCCCCCGGTGAAGGATGGAACGCGAAATCAAAACGATCAGCTCGATGATGCCGATTTTCTGGCTATCCCAGTCTTTTCCTGCGGGCAGAATGTTCTGATCCAGTATTTCAACCATGATCTGGATGGCTTCGCTGATCTGTCCTGACTCGATGCAGAGCATCAAAGCCTTCTCTTTTACAATTTGCGCCTGGAGACCGGCTGAATCATCCCGAACCGGATCATGGCTCGCGTGTGTTCGATCCTTGTCATCCGGCCAGTCGCATTCACCTGGCTGGGAGTCTCGACAGACTTTTTGGACCATCATCTGGAGGACCTGCCGGCAGGAAGCAATTCTGGCGCGCTCCTGATCGTTGAGCAGCGCTGGGTTTTCCGTTTTGAATGAACTGCAAACGGTCAGCTGAATCGTCCCGCCCTCAAAAGAGACCGGTTCCAGCCAATACACGAACCCCGTTCCATCGAGCCAGACAGGCTCTGATGTCTGGCAGGAAAGATGAAAAGGCGTTCCTGGATTGGCACGGGCAGGGAAAATAACGTTAGCCTCCGGATCAAAAACGACACACTGTAGATCACAGGCCTGGTGATAGAGTTCAAACACATGGTGAATATCGGGACGCTGACCATTCATAAGGGATACAACTCCAACGCTTGGCACGTTAAATGCCCTGTCGCCTGAAAGAAAAGGAGGCCGCAGCCTCCTTTTCTTTCAAGCCAACCAGGCTGCGATTATCTGAGTTTGCCGTATTTCTCGAAGCATTCGAGGGCGTAGAGCATGGATTCCTTGGTGACGCCGATCGCGTTCAAGTAGCCGTATTCGACGCCGATCAGGCCGCCCTGGGGGGTCGCCCATTTCTCGACCAGCTGCTTGACTTCGTCTTCGATCTTTTGCTTGTCGCCCGTGGGCAGGGTAGCCTGGATGTCGACAGCGACCTCGAAGCAGACTTTGCCGCGTGCGATCGCCGAGACTTCATCAATACCCAGCAGTTGCGGCTGATGGATGTTGATGATGTCGGCACCGACTTCGATGATGTCGGGCAGGATTTCGTTGACCTTGCCGTCGGTATGGAAGCGGACGTCCATGCCACAACGGTGGGCCGCATCGAAGATGCGCTTGTACTGGGGCTTGAAGATCGAGCGGAAGACTTCCGGCGAGACCATCAGGTTGTTCTGGGTGCCCCAGTCATCGGTGGTGTCGTAGCAATGGATCCGGCCCTTGCCCAGGCGATAGGCTTCTTCGATGATGCCGATCTGGTAGTCGGCCATTCTTGTCGCCAAGCCTTCGACCAGTTCGGGCTCGAGCATACAGTCGACCAGGGTATCATCGAAGCCACGCAGGAAGTGCATGCGTTCGAACATGCAGTGCGGGCTGTTCATCTGGACATACAGGCCTTTGCGCTCGGCCTCGTCCAGCGCCTCCTCGAGGCCATCGAAACGGCCTTCGGCACGCGGATCCGGCAGCTCATAGGTCTCATAGTCCTCAACATCCGGGATGGCGATGTTCTTGACCTGGCCCATGTCAGAACCGGTGGCATCCTCACTGCTCCAGAGACAGCCCCATTCGTCGAGCTTGCCGTTCTGGGGCCGGGCTTTTTTCTTCACGGTGTAAGCGGCGTCCGGATCACGCTTGTTCTTGTCTGGCAGGACAAAGATCCGGTAGACATCGCCTTTCTGGCCGATCCGGTCAAATCGCAGGCCGATCCGCTCGGGTCCTGTGAATTTGATGTTGCCCTTGATGATTTCGTAACCAGTCATGATGTGCCCCTTACTTCTTCAGATACTGTGGGAAGTTGGCCTCAATGGCGTCGATCATGGTCTTTTTCACGCCTTCGGCATCCACCAGGTTGGTCGTGACTGCGACGACAGCATTGGAAGGAGGAAGCATGTCGGCCCATTCCGGACTGGTGATGACCAGGTCTGTCGTATGCATGTAAGCCATGGCTTCGCCAAAGGCACAAGACTCGACGTTAGCCTCGATGTTGCTTTGATTGCAAATGTTTTGGATGTTGATTTTGAGAATGGTGGATGTCCCCATTCCGTTGCCACAGACGCAGAGAATGTTCAGCATGTTTTGTTCCTCCTAAATGGACCAGTCAGTTGAATGATTATGGTTATACTTCTATTGGATCTTAGCCGGCAATCGGGATACCCATCATGCTGCCAATGGCCTTCAGAGCCAGGATGATGCCAACCCAGATGGTTGCATAGTCAGCACTGCCCTGCCACCAGGTCAGGCCCATCAGGTTGACCGCCAGGGCCGAGCCACCGATCTGGATCAGGCCGTTGAGCGTGGTCAGGATGGCAGCAGCTCTCCAGCCACCCGCCTTGTTGGCAAAGACGGCAATGGTCGCGTTGTCAAAAAACAGCGGGATGAAGCCAGGGACGAGGAAGATCGGGGATTTGAAGATGAGCAGGAGTATCAGGCCGAGGATCTGGCCGAAAGCACCGAAGATCAGGCCGAGGACGACGGATTTCGGGGCAAAGGCAAAGATGGCGGCACAGTCGACACCGGCGACGGCACCGGGCAGGATCCGTTCGGAGATGCCTTTGAAGGAGACCATGATTTCACCGACGAACATCCGGACACCGGCGAGCAGGACGTAGATGTTGGCGGTCAGGGTCAGGGCAATCCAGAGCAGGAAGACAATGTTGTTTTTCAGACCGGCCTGGCCGAATCCTTCAGCACCACGCAGGGTGTTGATGGCGTCACCGCCGATGACCATCATGATGACGGCAACAGAAATCAACATGACCAGGAAAGTGGCGATGACGTTGTCTTGCAGGAAGCTGAGCTTGCTCGACATCTTCTTTTTCTCGATATCGTGCTTTTCGGCATCACCGAGCTTGCCGGCGATGTTGTATGCGACATAGCTGGCCAGCATCTGCTGGTGAGCAACGGTGAAATCAGCATTCGTGACGGCTTTGGTCGGCTTGATCAGCAGGGTGGAGAAGATACCCCAGTACAAGGCAGTGATGATCGAGGCGATCAGAACGGTCGGGACCATGCCCAGGCCGAGGAAGCGCCAGACAATGTAGGTGCTGATGCCAGCCTGGACGATCATGACGTTGCCAGTCAGGAAGACGGACTTGATCTTGGTGACTTTTCTCATGGCAACGAGCAGGACATTGAGGACGAAGGCAACCAGCAGGGTATAGATGCCCCAGGAGGCACCGGTTCCGGCTCCCAGAACTGCATCGATTTTCTCGTATCCAGCGGTCATGGTCGGATAGGTGTTCAGTCCAGCACCCTGGATACCAGTCGATGCGGTCAGGGCTGCAAGCAGCTTGTTGAAATTGCCGATCAGGGCGCCGGATCCCATGCCCAGGACCAGGATGCCGATCGAGGCCTTGGCTGCACCCATGAATGCCTTGGAGAAGCTCTGTTTCATGGCGACATAGCCAACGAAGACGATGATGGCCATCAGGATGAAGGGTTGTCCGAAAATCTGTTTGAGCAGGAGATCAAGTACGGACTGCAACATGATTGATTTACCTCTTTCTTCTATGTTTGATTGATTAGAAAATGTGTCTCGATGAAATGGGCAACACCATCCTGGTTATTGGACAGCGATTGGTGCGAAGCCCGGGCTTTGACGAGATCTGTGGCATTGTCGACGGCCACGGAGAGACCGGATGCTTCAAACAGGCTGATGTCATTGTCATAGTCGCCGAATGAGCAGATGCTTGACCGATCCATTGCCAGATGATTCCCAAGCCATTCCAGGGCGGATTTTTTGGACACGGCCTGGTCAAAAATTCCTGTCAAGCCATAGCCCGTCGCTTCCGTGCAAAGCTGGGGCATGTTTGCAATCAAATCGCCCATTTGGCTGATTTTGACCGGATCCTCTTCGTAAACAACGATTTTGATCAGGTCTGTTGTCTTGGCCACCTCCTGGTATTCCTCGAATCCAATCCCAACTGCGTTGATTTTTACGTTCACACCATTTTTTGCAGCAAGGTGCTCGTAAGCTTCGATGCGGTTGACAATTTTTTCAACGCCCTTGGTGAAGAACATCTTCTCACCCGAATACAGGGTCAATTCCAATTGACAGGCCGCCGCATAGGCCAGGACTCGTGTGGCAGAAACCTTGTCCATTCCCTGCTGGAAAAGGACCCTTTTCTGTCTGATGTCTTCGATGGTTCCCCCGTTGAAAGCAATGTGATAATCACAGGGCAGATAAGGTTCCTGGAACAAGGTCATCATCTGGTTTGCACGGCCAGATGCAAGGCAAAGAATCATCCCCCTTTCTTGTGCCCTCTTGAATACATCCCTGGTGTATGTACTGATCTGTTTGTCATCGTTGAGCAACGTCCCATCCAGATCGCACACGATCAGGCGAGGCGTCGGCGATGACTGCCAGAACGATTCAAGCGCTGTACTTTTCATCGAGTATCAGAAGCTCCTCTACGGACGACACCTTCAGGAGATCTTTGACAAAATCTTGGTTTAGAAGGATCAAGGCCAGTTTTTGCATATTTTCTACATGCACATTGTGATCTTTTGAAGCCAGGACAAAAAACAGGCGGGCATCCCGCTCCGGATTGCCTGGTTCGAAATGAACGGGTTCTTCGGTCTTCATGAAAGCGACCGCATTTTCGAAAACACCGGTGGCATTTTCCTGCGCATGGGGCAGGGCAATGTCAGGGGCGAGGACGATGTAGGGACCGTATTTGTCGACACAGGCTATAATGCTGTCAATATAGGTTTCATCGATCGATCGGTCAGCGAGCAAGGTTTCGCATGATGCCTTGACGGCTTCTTGCCAGGTTGGGAAACCTTGATTGAAACTGACGCGCTTCAAATCCACCAATTCCTTCAATAACATATGATTGAGCTCTCCTTTTCAAACGATTAAAGACGTGACTTATGATTGTGGCATTGAATTGATTTTGGCCTGTACGGATGCATCAACCAGGACCGCCGGGCAATGGGCACTGATGAAGCCAAGCGTCCGTGACAAGGTGTGCATCGGGAAAACGAGCTTGACAGAAAATTTGTCTGACCGGAATGTGATCTTGGCCTGGTTCAGTTGGTGTTGGTCGACTTGGATTTGCCGGATGTGTCGCCAGGGAATGGTAAAGAATACTTTGACAATCCCCTTTTCGTTAACGCCCCGTTTGATCGCAAAGGTGGAAAAGACGAAGAGGAGCGTCAGGATGTTGCGGATCGCCTCGATCTCGGTCGCCATCTGGTTCAAGGGAATGACGAAGACGATGGCCCAGATGACCAGCATGGTGGTCATGAAATCGTCTTTGCCAGGCATCGGGATGGTCCGGTTGCGCTTGTAGATCAGAAAAGTTTCATATCCGATTCCGGCCAGAAGCAAAATGCTCAGTAAATAGTTGATTCCATCACGCATATCCAAATTCTTAAACCTTCTTTTCACCTGCCGGTAAAAACCAGCTCCAGGAGACGTTTGACACTCTGAATTTGTTCTACAGTGTCACTATATCTTCACTTGAGCATCAAGAGAAGAACAAGAAATGTACATCGCGTGTGCAAAGATTTCCTGACTGTGCCCTTTGACCCAATGACTGGCTTCTCAGACCAGACATGAAAATAGGCACACGAAAAAAACCGGATCACAGCCCCACAAGGAGAGTTGGCTGCATATCCAGTTCTTTTCCGAGGCCTCTATTCTGAACCATCTGTCCTTGTTCCTTGTACCTGCTTTTACAAGGTGAAGTGCTGATGATGGAGCAGCATCATGGTTCTGTCCTGCATAGATTGAGCCGGTCTATCCTTGCCTTTTCACGGCATCAATCCGGTCATGGGCTGGCCAATCGAAGACCGGATCAATTGATACACCTCGATCTGGCTTTTGGCCTGGAAGATCTCTCCGAGGACGTTAGTATTCCGGACCAGCTCCAGGACTTCAGTTAAGATCGTCATATGGCTTTTCTGATCGATCGGAGCGAGGACAATGATCATCCGCGCGGATTTGCCTTGCGGGAATTTCACCCCAGTCTGCGACACATAGATGGACAGACTGAGCTGATCGACTCCCTGCTCAGGCCGGGCATGGGCCAGGGCGATATCCGGGGTCAGGAAAATATAGGAGCCATGTTTCTGCACACAGTCAATCATGGCCTCGACATACCGTTCGGATATTGAATGGTCCTTGATGAGCGGCAGGGCAGCCAGATGGATGGCTTCCTGCCAGCTGACTGTCTCAAGATTCCAAGTGACGCGGTCTACTGTCAGTACATCGGCCAGATTGAGATTCAGCTCAACGATTTCATCAATAATGGTTTTCGGCGAGACAAAGAACTGCCGGACAGCGGTATAAACGTCTTCGCGGTTTTGTTCGGGGATCAGGCTGGCCAGCCGTTCGAATAATTGATCGACCGATTTGCCGGTCAAATTCGAACTCGCCTGGTTATTGTGGTAACGGGCCAGCACATTGCGTTTATCCTGCCGGGTCAGGATGGGATTGACCTGAAGGGCATGATAGCTCGGATCCAGCTCAACGGTGGACACAATCAAGTCGTCCGGATTCAAGGCCTCAGGCAACTCCATGATGGACAGGACATCGATCATCAGGCTATCCGGAATGATCTGCTCCAGTTCATTCTTGATCAGCTGGGCGGTCGAGGATCCATTCGGACAGATGATGTAGATCCGTTTGACCGCCTTGCCAGCGGGTGTCATCCTGAGGTGGCCACCGAAGTGCAGGGTCAGGTAGCCGATTTCACCGTCACTGATCGGATAGCCCAGTTTCTGGCTGACCAGGGTGCTGACTTCCGAGCAGATTTCGAATAGATGGGGATACTTGTGCCGGATATCCTCCAGCATGGGATTGATGTCAAAAATACCGTATTTATAGCGGTAGTACGAGATCTTCAGATGTGAGGTCAAGGCACTGACCAGACCTTGCGGTGCCGAAAAGTTGATACAGGCCAGTTGTTCGAAAAAATCAACCATTTCCGTTGCCAGCGATTCAAAAAGGCGATTGGCCGGTTCCGTCCTTTCGGCAGGGGAGTGGATTGCAACCCTGGCACCCAACAGGTGGATGGTCAGGTACAGGCGTTCTTGTGCATCTAATTCCGGAAAAGCTGTCTGGACCAATTGGTGCTCGGCACTGTTTGCGACATCCTGCTCGATCTCCAGAATCAGGTGGTCGCTCAACAGCCCCTTGTCTCGGCTCAGCTTAAGCACAGCCAGCAAATATGCCAACCGCTCCAGTGTGCCAACAACATATTTAGTTTTTAGTGCCGTTTCGATCTGAAACAGGCGCTCCAGTTCTATGGAAACAAGTCCTGGATCTATGATCCGGACCAGGTCCTGATTCAAAAGTGGCAGAATCCGCTCCAGATGGTACAAAAAGAACGTCCGCTTCTTGATCGGATCGCCTACGATGGAATACCCCGTGGCGACCTCATAGACCAGGTTCAGATGGTAGTTTGTCAGGATCCTTTTCGCCTGTTTCAGGTCATTGAGGATCGTATTGCGGCTGACCTGGCATAGATGTGCGAGATGGTCGGCCAGGATCACCTGGGTGGGGATCAGGATCTGGCAAACGCAGAAATCGATTCTCTCAGCAGGCGCCAGCACATAGACCGTCGAATCAGGCAGACAGGACAGTTCTGTGCGAACAAGCTCCTTTTGCAGGTCATCCAGCAGCACACCCTGGCTACCTTTGGGCTGAATCGGGCTCAGACCCACGGTCTCCAGCCATTCATTGATCTTGTACAAATCATAGTAGACAGTCCGGCGGGGGATCTGGAGGGCGAGCGCAATTTCCGAAATCGGAATCATCCGTTCCTGGTTGACCAGAAAGTTCAGGATCTGGCGGCAACGGCTGTCCAGAATAGCTTTCACCCTTCATCCTCCTTCGGTTATCAGTTTGAACAGAACCAGAAATAACTGGTTGATTGATCCCAGTTTCTTTTCGTAAATTGATTCTATTAAAATTGCCCTGACAAGAGAAGAACAAAAATTGTACCCGCGGGTGCAAAGATTGGACAGGGATGGTTCAATCTGGCGACTGGTCCATTATTCCGATCATGGATTCGCCGATGGTTTGCCAAAGAAATAGCCTTGCATCAGGTCCACTCCTGCATGCTTCAGGTAGTCCCGTTCATTCAGCGCACTCCTTTGCTCTCAGATATAAAACAATAGTATTCTATGCCGGCCGTTTTCCAGGTGTCAATTTCCTGAGCAATAACACATTCAAGATGATCGCGTAAGCTGCTGCCAGGCCCAGGGTCAGGTACAGCATGGCATTGGACTGGGGAGCCAGGCCAACCATCAGGAGGATCGGGAATCCAAGCAGAATCGCCACGGAGCTGCCGATGACGAGGTTGTTGGCGGCGGGGGTCTGGAACGTGGGATCGACTTCGCGCAGCAGGAGAATGCCGGTGCTCACTGTGCCAGTCATCATGCCGTACATGGAGAGCATGCCGGCTACGGAGTAGTCCGGATAGAGGCGCCTGGCCATAGCTACGTTGTAGAACAAGGTCAGGAAGCCACCCAGGGTGGACATCAGGATGAAGGGAATCCAGAGGCCCTGTAAGTCGTCGATCTGGATCGAGATGATCGAGGCAGTGATCATCAGGTCAAAAGCAAAGCCAGAGATCCGGTTGAGCAGATAGGTGTTGGGATATTGCCGGGTCATCCAGCCCATGTGGCGCAAGCGCTGCAAACTACCGCGAATACCCAGGGCCAGGGACGAACCGATCAGGAAATTGAACCCCCAGATCAGAGGGGAGACCGTCTTTTTGGCGCCGGCCAGAGCTGGCGCAAGGTCAAACAGGCTGACCACACCGAGGGATACCAGGAAGGTCAGCAGATAGATGCTCATGACCAGGGCGATCTGGATGGTCAGGCGGTCGATGGCCTCCGTGAGAGGGATTTCGCCTGGATCTTCGAAGCTTTCGCCGGTTTGTACATCCGGACTGGCACTGGCCTGGGCAGGCAATTGATTCCGCCGTTGCAAAATATTGAGGTAGATGATCCCGCCGATCGAGGCCCAGAGAAATCCGGCCGTCGCGATCGCCAGGCCAAAGGACTGGCCGCCGGCAAAGCCCCATACATTCTCGTAGACCGAGCCGATGTTGTTGGCCTGGCCGGGCCCCTGGCCGTAGCCCATCGGCAGCAGCAAACCAGCCGCCTGGAACGTGTCCGGCAGGAATGTATTGGCCAGGACAATCATGATCACAAGACCCAGGACGCCCTGGATCAGGTAATTCGAGACGATCAGCATGCCTGTTTTGGTGCCATCATGCGATTGACCCGCACGGCTTTTGATGTCTGTGCGACGAGGCATGCGCAAGCCAAGGGCGATGAAGCCGATCGCGATCGTGTGGTAGGTCACACCATTGAGAAAGTCCAGGTCAAAGCCTATTAGCCCCGTCTGGACAAGCACCAGACCCAGAAATCCGGCAATGACGGAGGTTGGCAACAATGCTTTGTGGAAAAAGCTGATCTTGCGCCGAGCCAGGTTACCAACCAGAAGGATGAGGCAGATCCAGCCAAACTGGATGATGCCGTCCCAGATGGCAGGATTGTCAGCAGAAAAATCCATAAGCTACCTCGCAAGGTTTGTTGTGGGATCTATCGAATGGTTCTGAAGGATCCGTGGTTTGAGCAGGTCAACCAGAACTCTGTAACGGTAGGCTGAGCGGGGATGATCGGCATGGACTTCGTAGACCAGGTTCGTCCGGGCATCCTGGAACTGCAGTGTCTGAGGACCGTGAACCGCGATGAATCGGATCTGTTCGAGCGGAAATTCCAGAGCGGTATGGTCGGCAGGCTGGACAGGCTGGGTTGGTTGACTGGGCTGGGCTGGCCGGTCGGGCCGGAAAACGAGGCGGTCCGAATAGAGGGCCAGCTGGCCGTGCAGCGCCTTTTCGGCGTGGCTTGCCCGTTGCACGACTGACAGCGTTTCACCCTCATCCGTAAAAAAGGGAGTCACCTGGTGCGTCCGGAGGATGTCTGCCTGGGCCAGCCAGCGCTTGAGGTACTCGAGTTGGAACTGGTCGAAAGCCTTCACATGCGGGAGAGCTGCCAGATGGGTGGAGGCATCGGTGTAGAAATAACCATCTTCGCCATAACGGGTGGTGAATCCACAGGTACAGGACAGGCGATCCTCCTTCGAACGCAGGGTGTTCAGCCGATGGCAATCTGGACAGACAAAGAGGACACGCTCAAGGTATTCAGCGAGACGCTTGCCTTTGAAAAGCTGGACGGGGATGGCGTGGTCATTGAGAGAGTCGCGGTAAGGGTCTGCATCGAGTTCTTGCTGGATGATCTGCAGCAAAGCTTCCGGTGTCATCGCCTTGATCTCATCGACACTGAGCGCACGGACAACGCGACCACTCATGGTGCCACGGCGTGTGGTGACACCCCAACGTGGCCGAGTCAGATAACCACCCTCAAACCGGAACAACAGGACTGGCAGCTTCAGCGCACGTGCCAGCTTGGCCGTGCCGAGATGAATGGGCATCTCCGGACCGGTGAAGGAGCCATTCCCCGAAGGAAACAGGCCAATCGTGCCCCCTTCCCTGCTGATCGCTGCCATCTGGTGGATCGCTTTCAAATCGAGCTGAGCCTTGACAATCGGAATCGGGGCCGCCAGGCACTGGATCACTTTGCTGGCCAAGCCCCAGCGGAAAATGTGGTCGCTGGCCACGAAATAGATTGGCTGGCGAAAGCTCAGGGCCAGCAAGATGGGATCGACAGCTCCGTTGTGGTTGGAAAGGATCAGGTAAGGCTGGTTTGGGTCCTCCTCGCGGTAGCGCTCGCCGTGGTACCTATACGACCAACCATAATACAGCCGCAAAATCGGACGCAGCAAAGTCTGGGCGGCTCGATGCTGCCAACGGATCCACGGGCTCGTTTTTTCAACAGATTTTCTCATTTGATAAGAATAGCTCTGAATGGGATGCGAGCTCAACATGGGATTGTAAATTTTCTGTGACTCCTACTGGTGTCCCGTCACATGGTCAAACACATCCCTGAGATCATCCACCACAAAGTCAGCGCCGGCCGCACGGAGTTCTTCGGCTGTGTGGGCGGAAGTGAATCCAATCACCACCATATGGGCTGCTTTGCCGGCGATGACGCCGCTGGTGGAATCTTCGATGACCAGGCAGTCGGACGGACTAACGCCGAGGCGCTCGGCAGCCAGAAGGTAGATATCCGGGAAAGGCTTTTTGCGTTCGAGGTCACTGCCGGTGAGCACGGTGTCGAAAGTCTGTGCAGGCAGGCTGAGCACGCTGAGATTCGCCTCGACTTTGATTCTCTCCGAACTGCTGGCCACTGCGATCCGGTAGCCCCGCGCTTTCAGACTGAGCACGAGGTCCTGGACGCCTGGGAAAGGCCGCACATAGCGCTGCGCCAAATCGATGTATTTGGCATAAATGTGAGTCCGGATCGTGTTGTCAAAAACCAGGCCGTATTTCTGGGCAACCTGGCCGAAATAGTCCTGTTCGCCCTGCCCGATGTAGGGCAGGAAATCATCGGCCGTAGCTGGTGCGCCGTAGTCCTGGTAGGCGAGCGCCGAGATCTCAGCCATGGCGGGTTCGGAATCGACGAGTACGCCGTCACAGTCGAAGAGGATGGCGGAGAATGTGGCAATGGGGACTGAAGGTTTCATAGGTGTGGGATGAAGTGTCAATTCGATACTCTTTTCTCTACAGTATTTTTTACAAGCGGTTCTTCAATATAATATCAGCAACACTATCCTTGTTATATTTAAACGAATAAATTATAATGATGGATAAGATCATAATGTTATAACATTGTACATATTCTTCTAATTAATAACCTCTATAAGGAGGTACCCATGACCATCTTTGATCATCATATTGATAAATCAGTTCCTATTCCTCTTTATTACCAACTCAAAACAATAATCCTTGACGAGATCAATTCTGGGAATTACGCCGAAGGCGACCTGATCCCTACTGAAAAGGAAATCAGTGACGGTTTCGAACTGAGCCGGACAACCGTGCGCCAGGCCATTACGGAACTGGTATCAGACGGCAAACTTTACCGGATCAAAAGCAAGGGTACGTTTGTGGCCAAGCCTAAGCTGAAACAGGACTTCATCAAACGGCTCGAGACTTATGACGAAACCATCCGCCGCCTGGGCATGACCCCATCGACTCGGTTGGTCGAATTGTCAATCATCCAACCTCCGCCAGAAGTTGCGGAAATCCTTCAACTGGACAAAGATCAGAAGTGCATCTCCCTGCTACGGATCCGTTATGCGGACGGTGAACCAAATGTGGCTGTCCATACGTGGCTGCCCTATGATCGCTGTCAGTTCATCACCCAGCACAACCTCGAAAAGGAATCTCTTTATTCGATTCTGTCGAAACGGGAAGACACCAGAGTCTTCCACATCAATCGTGTCGTCGAGGCAGTTCTGGCTACACACGAGGATGCCAAAATGCTTAGTATCGACGTCGGACAGCCGATTCACTACTTCACCAGCATCGGCTTTAATCCAGCGGGTGATCCGATCGAATTTTCCCAGGCCAGATACCGGGGCGACCGCAATCGCTTTGAAGTCGACCTTTATTATGATCATCAGGGAAACAAGGATGGGGCTTGATTCGCCCGTTTGTATTCATAGCTTGCCAATAAGGTCTGACAGGCTGGTTACATACAGATCAGCAAGCGCTTGCAGATTTGCCGCATAGGAATCGTTGGCTGATTCAGCAACGCCAATCACCCGGAATCCGGCAAATTTAGCAGTACGCGCAGCAAAATAGGCATCTTCGATGACAGTACAGGATTCTGGCACGGTCTCCAGTTGTCGTGTGATTTCGAGCCAGATCGCGGGTTCATGCTTTCCAATGCCGACATCTTCGAATGTCACCAGGGTTTCAAGGATCGATTCCAGATCATGGCGGGCCAAAGCAAGTCTTACCATCTCACGTTCTGACATGGTAGCTATGGCTATCCGTTTTCCACGCTTCTTCAAATCAGCCATGAGCTCCAGAGCACCTGGCTTGAAGGGCAGTTCGTGCTGGAAGGCTCGGCGTGCCATCCTTTTCCAAGCCCGTTCGATTTCGTCGGCCGAGCCGAGCTGCGGATGGTGTAAAGCCATGTATTCTGCGACCTCACGCATGGTCATTTCAGGCAGGTGGTCCAGAAGTTCCGGCGCAGGCTCCAGGCCTAGCTCTGTCAATCCACTTAAAGCCAAGTTGTCCCAAAATGGCATGGAATCGAACAAGGTGCCGTCGAAATCGAAAATGACCACCCCAGTATGATCATGAATGGATTGCTGCATGGTTTACCTCTTATTCCAGATTTGCATGTCGTTCAAACATGCTTTTTTCATCTACCTGTAAGTAAGCCATCAATTGGATGATGACTGTTTCAAAGAGGATGGCAACACTTAGCTCAAACAAGGATCCCATCGGCAAGATGCCGGTAGTCGCATCCGTTGAAGTTTGTGTGACCATATGGACAGCACCCGGAACCTTGAGCACCTGGTCTGCCATGCGTCCCAAGGTTGATTCAGGTTGGATGGTGATCAAACTGAGCACAGCACCTGATGTGAGAGCTTTTTGGGCGATCTGGACCAGCCCAGATGTTTCTCCTGAACCCGATACAATGACAAGTCTGTCACCCATACCGATTGCCGGGGTTACAACTTCGCCGACGGCATAGACGCTTTTTCCCACATGCATAAGACGCATCGCGAACGCCCGGGCCACGAGGCCGGACCGGCCAGCCCCTGCCAGAAAAAGCCGGGAACTGGAGGTAATGGCTTGAACGAATCTTTCGAAATCAGACCACGCAACCTTATGCAGATTTTTCCCAATATCTGTAAGAATTTCATCTGCGATGTGCACCGTTATCCAATCGGACCGAGTCTCGGGCAAGTGAACTGACACGGTTCCTTTAGGTGAAGATCCGCTAACTTGGCTGAGTGTACGCTGTTCAAATTGATCCATGGCCTTCCGAATCTGACGAGCAGCCACTGCAGGATCTGGGGCGCTAGTAATTCCACTGCCCACGATGATCACATCTGGTTTGAGGCTTACGATTTCAAGGATGTTTTTCGGATTGATCCCACCGGCAACGGCCAGGGCAGCGCTCCGGACCAAGGGACGGGTGACTGCAAGGTCACCCGTAGCTTGTCTGCCCTGCGCCTGTAAGTCAACTGCATTATGGACACAGATCAGGTCAGGGCTTAAAGATTCCAAGCGCATAATCAGTTCTGCCGTGATTTCCAGGCCAATCAAATCGACTAGGACTTGATTGCCGGTGCGATGTGCTGTCTGGATTGCTTCGAGGATGGTCAGTCCATCAACAGCAGCCAGGACGGTTACAATATCTGCACCGGCACTAAAACCCAGTTGTGCTTCATGGGCACCAGCATCGGCAATTTTCAAATCAGCCAAGATTAGTTTGTCTGGATATGCTTTGCGGATAGCCCGGACCGCAGCCAGCCCTTCGCGTATGATGAGCGGCGTACCTATTTCAATGATATCGATGTCATCTGATACCCGGGCCAGGATATCCAGGCACTGTGAAATCGTTTGTGTGTCCAGAGCCAGTTGAAGCTTCATAGTCCCCCCTGTTAAGAAGAATTAGCAATTCAGCACAATTTTCAAACACGAGAAAATAAAATTTCGAAAAGAACGCACAAATCGCTTGACTGTTATGTTACTACATTATATCATTGCTGTATAGCAACAAAGCGATCTCGCTTGTGCAAACAAAATTTTCAGGAGGATGTTCAAATGAAGAAAGTTCTAGCAGTGCTGCTCGTTCTCGCCATGGCTCTCGGACTCACCGCATGTGGCGAAACCTCGGCAACCACAGCTGCTCCAGCCGCCACGACAACCGCAGCTGCAGCCCCGGCCGAAACTACCTCAACCGCAGCCGCCAGTGAGCCATATGACATCGCAGTGATCATCAAGGCGACAAGTTCCGACTTCTGGCAGTATGTGTTGGTCGGTGCCAACAACTACGGCATCGAATTCCCGGACAAGGTCAAGATCACAACTTACGGCCCGCCGGCTGAAGCTGATATCGACCAGCAGGTCTCCATTCTCGAGGACGTCATCTCTTCTGGTCCTGATGCAATTGTCATCGCCTCCACCAGCTCGGACGCAACGGTTCCGGCGCTTGAAGAAGCGATTGCCAAAGGTATCCCGGTCATCACCATCGACAACAAGGTCAAAACTGACAAAGTCAACTCCTTCCTCGCAACCGACAACCTGAAGGCTGGCGGCATGGCTGCTGAATTCATGGTAGAGCAGCTGAAAGCCAAATATGGCGATCTCAATGGTAAAGCCGTCGGCGTTGTATCGGCTATGGCTGGCGTCCAAGTCCTGATCGATCGCGATACCGGTTTCGCCGAAAAGATCAAGGAACTGGCCCCGGAACTGACTGTTCTCGAACCCCGCTATGTTGACAACGACATGACCAAGGCCATGAGCGCTGCCGAAGACATGCTGACCGCCAATGACAACCTGATCGGTATCTTCGCAGACAACAACACGACTGGTTCTGGCACCTCCCGCGTCATTAGCCAGCTGGGCAAAGCCGATGATGTCTTCGTGGTCGCCTTCGACTCTGACGCCGAAGAAGTAGCCGGTCTGTCTGAAGGCTCGATCAAGGCGCTCGTTCTACAGGACCCTTATGGCATGGGCTACAAGGGCGTCGATTATGCCATCCAGGCCCTCGAAGGCAAGCAAGTCCCGGCCAAAGTTGACACCGGTGCAACCCTGGTCACCAAAGATAATATGAACGAAGATTCCATCAAAGGTCTGCTTGATCCGTATTCCCTTAAGAAGTAATCCAATGACATTTCGAGACCTGACATGAAATGAGTTCGGGGGTTGGTCTACCCAACCCCCGAATTTTCATGAATTGAGTAAAAGGTAACACTGCGAATCACAAGATACTAGAATGGAGGGATTCGTTTGGAAATCGAACAAGAAGTCATTCGAGTCGAAAACATTTCCAAGACTTTCCCGGGGGTCAAGGCGCTGGACAATGTCCGGATGACCGTTAAGTCCGGTGAAGTTCATGCACTCGTCGGTGAAAACGGCGCAGGCAAATCGACCTTGATCAAGATCCTGACCGGGGCTCACCAGATGGATCATGGCGGATCCATTTTTCTGCACAGCCAGCCGGTCCAGATCTCCGGCCCAGCTGAAGCTAAAGCCATGGGCATCGGCGCTGTCTACCAGGATGTCATGATGGCGCCACATTTGTCAGTAGGAGAAAATTTTTTCCTCGGCAAACTACCACGTAAATCTGGCGTCATCGACTGGGAACATGTTTACAGTAAAACTGCTGAAATTCTAAAATCACTTGATATTGATGTTAATCCGCGTTTGCGGGTCAAGGATTTGACGATCGGACTGCAAGAAATGGTGTCGATCGCCAAAATCATCCACGAAGATGCCAAAGTCATCATTTTTGATGAGCCTACTGCGCTTCTGGCCACTGAAGAGGTCGAGCTGCTGTTCAAGTTGATCCGTCAGTTGAAAACTCAAGGCTGTGCAATCATCTACATTTCACATCGCATGGAGGAAATCTTCACGATGTGCGATACCGTTACTGTTCTGAAGGATGGTGGTTATGTGAACACCGTCCCTGTTGCTTCAGTCGATGAGAACAGCCTGATCGCCATGATGGTTGGCCGCAAGCTCGAAGACATGTACAACATTGCTCACGGTGAAAAAGGCAATATCGCCCTGGAAGTTCGCGATCTCAAACGCGATGGGGTTTTTGATTCGATCAATTTTTCAATTCGCAAAGGTGAAATTTTTGGTCTTTATGGTCTGGTCGGCTCTGGACGGACAGAGGTCATGCGTTGCATTACAGGCGCCGACAAGCGGGATGGAGGAGAAATCCTGATCCATGGCAAGCCGGTCAATGTCAGAAGCCCCAAATCTTCCATTGAACATGGCATCGCATTTCTGACCGAGGATCGCAAGCATCAGGGCCTTGGCATGAACTTGACCATCAAGATGAACACGAACATGGCCTCTTACAAGAAAATTAGCCGCTTTGGCGTGGTCAGCCTGAAAAAGGAGATCGATCGAGCCGAGCATTTCCGAAAGGAGATCCGGATCAAGACGCCTTCGATCAACCAATTAATCCGAAATCTATCCGGAGGCAACCAGCAAAAGGTGGTCATCGCTAAGTGGCTGGCGTGCGACAGCGATATTTTCATTTTTGACGAACCAACCGTCGGCGTCGACGTCGGTGCCAAAGTTGAAATCTACCATTTAGTTGAAGATCTCTTAAAGCGCGGGGCAGCGATCATCATCGTTTCGTCCTATTTGCCAGAAGTCATGGGTCTCTCCGACAGGATCCTTGTCATGTCAGAAGGCAGACCGACCGGCATCGTTGAACGAAAAGATTTCTCAGTCAACGGGAAAATGAATGAAGAGATGCTGGTCCGAATGGCATCCGGCATTATCTGATACACAAGATCATTGGAGGATAACACGATGTTCCCTTGGATGAAAAATAAAATCGACCAGAACAAGAAGCGCTGGCTCACAACCGAGCTTCTTTTGCTTGGCGTCCTGCTCATTATGGGCATAGGACTCGGCTTCGCGTCTTCAAAATTTCTGACCCCTAACAACCTGTCTAATCTGTTGCGTCAGACATCGATCAATGGTGTGGTAGCTATCGGAATGACAGTTGTCATAATTTCTGCAGGAATTGACCTCTCTGTTGGTGCTGTTGTGGGGTTGAGCGGTATCTTGGCTTCCTCATTCATGACCACAGGCGGCATGAGTATTCCCGTTGCAATATTCGTTGCAGTCCTCCTGTCAACCTTGGTCGGACTGTTCAATGGCATTGTCATCTTTGATGGCAAAGTCCCTGCATTCATTGCCACATTAGGTGCTATGACTGCAGTCCGAGGGCTTGTCATGTTGACGACCAATGCTCGAATGGTGGCTGGCCTGCCCAAATCTTTCACCAATTTCGCCCAGGCTACTATTCTTGGTTTGCCTGGACTAACCTTTGTCTGGCTGATTATTGTCATTATTACAGCCTTGATCCTAAAATTCACTACTTTTGGCCGCAACATCTATGCAATAGGTAGCAACATAGAGGCTGCTCGTCTTTCTGGTATCAATATTCGACTGACAACTTACGGCGTTTACTCGTATGGCGCTCTACTCTCTGCGATAGCCGGTGTCATGATGACAGCTCGCCTTGGCAACGGTGTGCCTACAGGCGGCATGGGCTATGAAACGGATGCTATCGCCTCTGCAGTTATAGGTGGTGCCAGTCTGTCCGGGGCTGAAGGCACCATCATAGGTACTGTCCTTGGATCGATCATCATGCAAACCTTGCGCAATGGCGGCAACCTGTTGGGCATCAACCCTTTCATTATGGAAATCGTCATCGGTCTGCTGATTATCGGTGCAGTCATGCTTGATAAGCGCAGATCCAAATAAGAACCACTGCCATGCAAAGTCATTTGCCGTAACGGAGGCATCGCTCATGATTTACCGTACAAACACACGCCTGGGCCAACCGATTTCTGTGATTGGATTTGGCTGCTGGTCAACTGCATCCTATAACTGGAGTGATGCCAGCACCGTTGAATCGGTCCGGGCGATCCAGACAGCCATTGATTGCGGGATCAATTTCTTTGATGTTGCACCGATCTATGGTTATGGAGATTCGGAAACGTTGCTCGGCCAGGCAATCAAAGGGCACCGCAACGAGATCTTCATCGCCACCAAATGTGGTCTTCGCTGGGACGAAAAGGATGGGCCGGCGCGCAACGACCTGAGTTCTGCCAGCATCCAGTGGGAGGTCGAGCAAAGTCTCAAACGTCTGGAGATCGAGACCATCGATCTATACCAGATGCACTGGCCGGATCACGGAACCCGATTGGATGAGACGATGGCCGCGCTGCAGAAGCTGGTTGAACAAGGCAAGATCCGCCACGTTGGCGCTTCGAACTTTTCGGTTGCCGATACAGCATATGCTGACAGCCTCTCTCAGGTCTCCTCATACCAGGGTTTGTACAATCTGTTCGACCGCAATAGTTCGCACTATTGCGGAATCCCGCTTGAATATCAAACGGAAACAGAAATCATCCCCTATTGTGCCAAGACTCAAACAGCCTTCATTCCTTATAGTCCGCTGTGCCAGGGGGTCCTCTCCGGCAGCTATTACCGGGGCCGGGACAAAGATCTCAAGGCTTCGGACATGCGCCTGACCAATCCAGAAATCACCGGGCTATCCCTCGACCACAAACTGGACATTGTCGACCGATTGCAGGAACTGGCTAAAGCCAGTGGCCATACGCTTCTGGAACTGGCTCTGGGCTGGATGACTGCCAATGAAGCGGTGACCAGCATCATCGTCGGCAGCCGCACAGCAGATTATGCCCGGACCAGCGCCGCCGTTGGTGATGTCCGTCTGAGCCCAGATGTCATGGCCGAAATCGAGAATATTTTTCAGGAGGCCCCATGAACCATGCAAAATTGATAGACCATACCATCCTTAAAGCCGATGCCACCCGGGCTGATGTCAAGCGCTTGTGTGAAGAAGCCCGTACAGCTGGTTTCGCGTCGGTCTGCACAAACTCCTGCCACACGAAATTTGTCGCTGACCAGCTGGCAGGCACGGGTGTCATGGCCTGTGCTGTGGTCGGATTCCCGCTCGGTGCCATGTCCACGACAGGTAAAGTCGCCGAAACGAGGCAAGCGGTGGCAGACGGCGCTGCTGAGATCGACATGGTGATCAACATCGGGGCCATCAAGGACGGCCGCTGGGAGGTTGTCGAATCTGACATCCGGGCAGTGGTCGAAGCCGCAGGACCGGCCGGTGTCAAAGTCATCCTCGAAACCTGCCTGCTGACGGACGATGAAAAAATCAAAGCTTGTCAGTCCAGTGTGGCCGCAGGGGCTGCTTTTGTCAAAACGTCGACTGGATTCTCAACCGGCGGTGCAACCATCGCGGATGTGACCCTGATGAAACGGACGGTCGCAGGCCAGGCCTTGGTCAAGGCATCTGGCGGGGTCCGGACTCGTGCGGATCTGGAAGCCATGGTCGAAGCCGGGGCAGACCGGATCGGGACCAGCAACGGGATCGCTATTTTAAACGGTTAATTTTTCCAGAGCAATTGGAGGTGCTGTTATGTCCCATGCAGGAAAAATCTGTGTGCTTGGCAGTTTTGTCGTCGACTTGACTTCCAGGGCTCCGCATTTGCCAGTCAAAGGGGAAACCATCATTGGTTCGATGTTCAAGATGGGTCCGGGTGGCAAAGGTGCAAACCAGGCCGTGGCAGCCCGGAGAGCTGGCGGCGACGTCAAACTGATCACCAAAGTGGGCCGAGATGTTTTCGGCGAGATCGCCTGCGAAAATTTTCGCAAAGAGAATTTGTTCTCCGAACTGATTTTCATTGACGAACAACTGGAAACCGGTACGGCTCTTATCATGGTTGACGATGAAAGTGCCAACAGCATCCTGGTGGTCCCAGGTGCTTGCAACAACATCACAGCCGCTGAAATTGAGCTGGCCCGACCAGTGATCGAGTCTGCCTCAATCCTGCTGACTCAACTGGAAATCAACCTGGATGCGACCCGGAAAGCCATCGAGATTGCCCATGCAAAGGGTGTGACAGTGGTGCTCAACACAGCCCCTGTGCAACCGGTGGATGACGAACTGCTGGCGATGGTCGATATAGTGACCCCCAATGAAATCGAAGCCCAGATCATGACAGGAATTGAAATCAAGTCACTCGACGATTGCCGCGTTGCAGCAGACTACTATTTCAGCAAAGGGATCAAGAAAGTCATCATCACCTGGGGCAAACAGGGTGTATACGCCCATGACGGCATGCAGGAACGACATTTTCCGGTGATCAAAGTCCAAGCAGTGGACACGACAGGTGCAGGCGATGCCTTCAGTGGCGGATTTGTCGTGGCGCTGGCTGAGGGACGCGACTTCTTTGCAGCTGCTGAATTCGGTAATGTCGTGGCCGGTCTGGCGGTCACCCGTTTTGGCACAGCACCCGCAATGCCTTACCGGGACGAAATCGACCAGTACCAGAAGGAGGTCCACCTATGAATCCTTTTGCCGATATCAACCGGGAACAAATGCTGAGATATACAGGCCAGACCGGCCAGGTCGCTGGTGTGACCCGGTTTGAATTTGCAGATGGCATGGCCAAAGGGTTGCCGGCTGTCCGGATCAAAAATGGTTCCGGCCTGGCCTTCACCGTTCTCGAAGGCCGAAACATGGACATCTACGACTTCGAGTACAAAGGCATCAACCTGGCCTTTCTCTACAAAAACAGCCTGATGTCGTCTGAGCGGGTCACCCATGTCAGCAGGGAGTTTCTGGGCCAGAGTGTCGGTGGCATGCTCTATACGTCAGGCTTGCAAAACTCAGGCCCGGAAAATGAGGCTGAGGGTCTGTTCCATCCCCTGCATGGCCGGATTGGAACGATGGCCGCCGAGGTACAGCAGACCTTTGCCGGATTTGATGCGCAAGGCAAGTACCAGATTGTGCTCCAGGGTAAAACCCGTGAATCTAGACTTTTCAAACACAACCTGACCTTGAACCGGACGATCCGCACTAGTCTCAATCATAACCAGGTCGAATTGGTGGACCGGATCGACAATGAAACGTGCCGCGATACAAACTTTTCGATCCTGTACCACATCAATTTCGGCTATCCGTTCCTGGACGAGGGAACCCAGATCGTAGTCCCGGAACGCACGGCTGCAACCGCACGGACCGATGCCTCTCTCCGGCATTTCGACCAGAAATTCAACATGAGTGCTCCTGTCGACAACTATGAGGAACACCTGTACTATCTCGATGTCCCTGCCGATCCGAATGGTTTCTGTCATGCACTGGTTGTCAATGACAAGCTCAGCCTGGCCGTCGAAATCATCTACACCAAGGCAAGCCTGCCCTATCTTGTCGAATGGAAATCGATGAATTCTGGTGATTACGCGTTAGGCGTCATGCCCTCCTCCTCCCTGCTGAGAGGCAGGTCCGAGGAGTTGGCTCAGGACGGCTTGTTTGAAATCGCCGGCTTTGCATCGGTGGAAAACCGGGTCATACTGGTTATCCTCGATCAGCCCGAGCAAATTGCCAGACGCAGTAAGGAAATCCTGCGCGCATGAGCCAGATTGTCACCGTCAAAGGACCCCTGTCACCCCGCTTGCTTGGCTATTGCCAGATCCATGAGCATATCCTGGTCAATGACACGCCCGCTGCCATGCTGCATCCGCAGTTGCGAATGGATCAACCAGTCGCCTCGCTTGAAGAATTGAACCGGTACTATCAAATGGGTGGCCGGGCCCTGGTCGATGCGCAACCAGTGGGAGCCGGACGGAACATTCTCGGATTGTCTGACCTGTCGAAGCACAGCAAAGTCCAGATCGTGGCCGCGACTGGCTTTCACCGGCCGATGTTCTATCACCCGGACCATTGGATTCACGTGGCCTCCATCCAGGATCTGACCCGGCTTTTTTGTGAGGAGCTTGAATCCGGTGCGTTTGCGGATGGTGACATAAGCTGGCCTGGCCACAAGACTTCCATCCGGACGGGCCTGGTCAAATCAGCGATCGGCGTGGATGGCCTGGATAACTGGACACTCCGGTTGCTGACGGCGGCCGGGCAAGCAGCAGTAAAAACGGGCGCCCCCCTGATGCTCCATACCGAAGTTGGCGAACAGGCTGTCGAGGCGATTCAATACTTGAATGAACTCGGTCTGCCTGCGTCGGGGATTATTGTCTGTCATATCGATCGCCAGGCTGTCAATCTCGCACCCCACCTGAACATCGCAAAAACGGGCGTCTACCTCGACTACGACACCATTGGCCGTTTCAAATACCATTCCGATGAAGAAGAAATCAGCCTGATCCAGCAAATGATCAAAGCAGGTCACCTGGACCAGCTGATGCTGGCACTGGATACGACTGCCGAGCGTTTCCATTCATACGGTGGCTCGATTGGGCTTGACTATTTGCTCAGTCATTTCCTGCCGGTCCTTCGTAATCACGATATCAGCATTCAGGCAACCAACCGCATGATGATCCAGAATCCAGCCCGGGCATTGGCCTGGCAACTGCCGGAAAGCTGAACATTCTCTCTTCCCCCGCTTGATTTCACCTCACATACGACCATCCAAAACAGGAGGAACCCCCATGATTCAATTACCACCCCCCGCTGACCGGCCTACCATGTATTTCATCGGTGTGACAACCACTCAGTCATCGATCATGAAGCTCTTTCCGATCTGGGCAGAAGCACTTGGATTGAAAGATGCCTGTATCAAAGGAATTGACATCTCGATCCACGCCCCTGACGAAGACTATCGTCAAGTGGTCAACTTCATCAAGCAGGACCCGCTTTCGCTGGGTGCGCTGGTGACCACCCATAAAATCGACCTCTACCATGCAGCCAAAGATCTGTTCGAATATCTGGATCCATATGCAGAGATGTTTGGCGAGCTTTCGTCCATCTCCAAGCTGGATGGCAAATTGTGCGGTCACGCCAAGGATCCTATTTCCTCCGGGCTGGCCCTGGATGCCTTTGTGCCGGAAAACCACTGGCTGGATTCGGGCGCCGAAGTCGTTGTACTCGGTGCAGGCGGCAGCGCTCTGGCCATAAGTGCCTACCTGGCCCAGGAGAAATTCGGTGCCAATATTCCGAAACGCATCCACCTGACCAACCGGAGTGCACCTCGTCTGGCGGAAGCCATCCGGATTTTAGCCGGACTTCGTGTCCCGATGAGCTATCATCTCTGTACGACACCCGAGTGGAATGACCAGATACTCGACATGGTGCCGCCAGGCTCCCTGATCATCAACGCGACTGGCCTCGGCAAGGACCGTCCGGGGTCTCCTCTGAGCGACCTGGCCCATTTCCCGGCAAACGGCATCGTCTGGGAGCTCAACTACCGTGGCACGTTGGAGTTCATGCATCAGGCCGAAAACGTGCAGGCAGAAAAGAAGCTGATCATCGAAGACGGCTGGACTTATTTTGTCCACGGCTGGACTCAGGTCATTGCTGAGGTATTCCATGTCGATATCACGGGCGCCACTTTTGACCGCTGCAATGACCTGGCCATGAAATTCCGCCAGAACAACTGATGCAGGGGATCCCCCTGCTGCAATGAAAAAATGCCCATCCGGCCCAACAAGAAAGGCAACACGTATGTTTGAAAAACCAGTCACGTTTGATTTTGATCCTTCAACAGGCAAATGCGCCCAGAAAGAGACTCTGGTGCGGAATCTCACCCACATGCGCCAGATGTTTGTGGATTCCAACGCTGTCGAGGCGATCCTGACCCGCGGCGAGAACCCGCTGCTTTACGAATTCTATGACATGGGGGTTCCTGATGATGCCGGTCACCTGGCCTTTGGCTGCAGCATCTGCTACCCCGGAAAAATCGGCGACGAATACTTCATGACCAAGGGGCATTACCACGAGGTTTTTGACACTGCCGAAACCTACTACTGCTTGCGCGGTCATGGCCTGATGATGATGGAAACACCAGAAGGCCAGTGGGATGTCCAGGAACTGGTGCCTGGCCGGATGATCTATATCCCCGGCGGCTGGGCCCACCGGAGCATCAACATCGGAAACGAGCCTTTCATCACCTACTATAATTTCCGTGGTGATGCTGGACATGATTACGCAACGATCGAAACACTCGGATTCCGCAAACTGGTGGTCGAAAAAGACGGTCAATGGACGGTCGTCGACAATCCGAAATGGAAACAGCAGTCATGAGCCGGAAAATCCTGGTCACGCCGCGGTCGTTCGGCAAAACAGACCCCCAGGTTTTTGACCGACTGGCGAAGTCTGGTTTTGAAATTGTTCGCAATCCAACTGGCAGCATCCTATCCGAGACTGACTTGGCTGGCTTGCTGGCCGATTGCGAAGGTGTGATCATTGGTGTAGATCCTCTGAGTGCGGCTGTCCTGGCCTCAGCTCCAAAACTCCAGGCAGTAGCCAAATACGGTGTCGGGGTTGATAATATTGATTTGTCGGCTTGCAAGGATCGCGGGATCAAAGTCTCCCGGACTGTGGGTGCCAACGCACAGGCCGTCGCCGATTTCGCCTTTGCCCTGATGCTGGCGGTGGCCCGGCAGGTTCTTCCGATCGACCAACGTTGCAGGCAGTCGGACTGGAGCAAGATCACGACGATCGATGTTTACGGCAAAACACTCGGTCTGCTCGGCTTGGGTGCGATCGGCCGGGGGGTTGCCGAACGGGCCCGCGGATTCAACATGAAAATCTTGGCTCATGACGTTTTCTGGGATGAAAGCTATGCCAGCCGGATAGGTATTGCGAGGGCCATGCCGGAGCAAATCTACGCACAGGCAGACTTCATCAGTCTGCATCTCCCGCTGTTGCCAGAAACCCAGAATCTGATTGGCGAGCGGGAGCTCAAGATGATGAAACCAACCGCTGTCCTGGTCAACACGGCCCGCGGTGGATTGATCGATGAATCTGCCTTACTGGCCGCGTTGCAGACCAGGCAAATCTATGGCGCTGGGATGGACGCGTTCAGCAAGGAACCACTGACCGATCCTGCCTGGTATGCGCTGGACAACCTGGTCATCGGTTCACATGCCGCTGCGTCCACTGTCGGCGCAACTGAAATGATGGGCAGGATGGCCGCGGACAATATCATCCGCGACTTGAGCTGAACAACTGTGAGGTGACTTCCATGACTTCGTATCTGTTGGCCCATGATCTGGGAACATCGGGAAACAAGGCCACACTATTTGTGGTCGATGGCCGCCTCGTCAAGAGTACAACCGCCGCATATGAGACGCGTTATTTCAACGTCAACTGGGCCGAACAAAATCCTCAAGACTGGTGGCAGGCTGTTTGTGATTCAACCCATGAGCTGCTGGAAACGAGCGGCGTCGATCCACGCCAGATTGCTGCAGTCAGCTTCAGCGGCCATATGATGGGCTGTCTGGTTGTTGACCGGGATGGCCAGCCACTGCGACCGCACATCCTGTGGGCTGACCAGCGCGCCCAGGCTCAGGCTACACAGCTCAATGAGCGGATCGGAGCCGATCGATTCTATGAGATCACCGGCCATCGCAGCAGCCCCTCGTACAGTCTGCAAAAGTTCATGTGGATCCGGGACCACGAGCCGGAGATCTATGAGCGGACCTACAAGATGATTCATGCCAAGGACTGGTTGGTCTTCAAATTGACCGGGGTCATCCTGAGCGAGTTCAGTGATGCCAGCGGCACAAATGCACTTGATCTCAACGCGCTGGCGTGGTCAGACGAGATCATCGCTGCATCGGGGATCGACCAGGGCAAGTTTCCGGATCTGGTGGCATCGACCCATGTCGCAGGTCCAGTGACAGCAGAGGCGGCCCGACAGACGGGTCTTGCAGCTGGCACCCCGGTCGTTATGGGTGGCGGGGATGGCCTGTGCGGGACTGTTGGAGCTGGCTGTGTCCGTGAAGGGATTGTCCATACCTGCCTGGGAACCTCGTCATGGGTTTCATTTGCCACTGACAAACCTCTACTGGACCATAAGCAGCGCACCTTCAACTGGGCCCACATTGTTCCTGGTATGTATTGCCCTTGCGGCACCATGCAAACAGCTGGCAACTCTGTCAGCTGGCTCAAACGTGAAATCGCAACTTCTGAGGTCGAGCACGCAAAGCGAGACAAGACCAGTCCTTACGCCCTGATGCGCGATTTGATGGCACAATCCCGGCCAGGATCCAATGGTGTGATTTTCCTGCCCTATCTGCTGGGCGAACGTGCCCCCCGCTGGAATTCGGATGCCAAGGGATCTTTCCTCGGCATCAAGATGGAGACCACTCGCGGCGATCTGATGCGCTCGGTCCTGGAAGGTGTGGCGATGAACCTGGGCATCATCATCGATGTCTATCGAGAATACGGTTATGCCATCAAAGACATGATGATGATTGGCGGCGGCGCCAAGGATGACCTGTGGTGTCAGATCCTGGCTGATGTCTGGGATGCCACTGTCCATCGACTCAATTATCTCGACGAAGCGACCAGCATGGGTGCGGCAGTTGCGGCAGGTGTTGGCGTAGGCCTTTATCCCGATTTCACCGCGATCGACCAGTATATCGCGGTGGCAGACTCTTTCGAACCCGAACCAGACCATATTGCGGCCTATGAACCGGTCAAGCGAGTGTTTGACCAGTGTTACCAGGCCTTGCTGCCGGTGTTCCCGGAACTCGGCAAGCTCAGTGAAAGTAGGTAAATCCATGGAAAAAGAACAAGTCTTGAGCACCATTCGCAAATGTGGCCTTGTCGCCGTTGTCAGAGCCAAAGACGGCGACGATGCGCGCCGGATCGCTGATGCGTGCATCGCTGGCGGTGTGGCCGGAATCGAACTGACCTATACCGTGCCCGGGATCACCGATATCATCCGCACGCTGGCCAGGGAATACAAGGGCAATGACGAATTCATCATCGGGGCGGGCACTGTACTCGATCCTGAAACAGCCCGCGATGCGATCCTGGCAGGTGCCCAGTATGTCGTCAGTCCATATCTGAATCTTGAAATGGTCAAGCTCTGCAACCGCTACCGGGTCCCTGTCATGCCAGGCGCCATGACCATAAAGGAAGCCGTCGAAGTCATGGAAGCAGGTGCCGACATCATTAAAATTTTCCCCGGCGAGCTGTTTGGCCCCAAGATCATCCGTGCCATCAAGGGCCCGCTGCCCCAGGCGCGCATGATGCCAACCGGCGGTGTCTCAGTCGAAAATGTCGCCGAATGGATCACGGCGGGCGCGGTTGCCGTAGGTGCAGGGTCGAGCCTGACCGGCGGTGCGAAAACCGGCAATTATGCCCAGATCACAGAGACCGCCAAGCGGTTCATTGAGGAAATCCAGAAAGCTCGCAGCTGATTCGTTTGCATGGCTTCGGAGGATAACTGCATGAAGCACGGAATCTATTACGCCTATTGGGAAAAGGAATGGCGGGCGGATTATCGCCGCTACATAGAAAAGGCGGCTCGCCTTGGGTTTGACATCCTGGAAATTGCCTGCACCCCTCTGGTTGAGTATTCTAACCAGCAACTCGCCGAAATCCGGTTGATTGCAGACGATCACGGCGTCACCCTCACCGCCGGCCATGGGCCTTCTTCCCGGCACAATCTCGCTTCACCTGATCCGGCTATCCGCGCCGAAGGCCATGCCTTTTATGTTGACCTGCTCCAGAGACTTTACAAACTGAATGCCCGGATCTTGTGTGGCGGGATCTATTCCTACTGGCCGATCGATTACACCCAGCCACTCGACAAGCCCAGAGATTGGGCCATCAGTGTCGAGAGCATTCGTAAACTGGCTCCGGTGGCCGCTGACCTTGGAATCGTACTCGGTCTGGAAGTCATGAACCGGTTTGATAATTACATCCTGAACACGGCTGCTGAGGGGGTCTCTTTCCTGCGCCAAGTCGGACATGACTCGGTCAAGCTGCACATGGACACCTTTCACATGAATATCGAGGAAGACAGCATCGGTGGCGCGATCCGGCAGGCTGGGAAGGAGCTGGTCCATATCCATGTCTGCGAAGGCAATCGCAAATTGCCAGGCGAAGGTCGCTTCCCCTGGCGCGAGTTTGCCGACGCTCTGCACGATATCGAGTTCACCGGCAATCTGGTCATGGAACCATTTGTCAAAATGGGTGGCACAGTTGGTAACGAAACCAAAATCTGGCGGGATTTGAGCGAAGGCGCTGACGAGAACGGGCTGGATGAGGCTGCCCGTCAGTCGCTCGAATTCCTCCGGTACATGACTCGATAGGAGGGCCCCGATGAGAGCAGCCTATGTAAAATCTCCCTACCAGTTCGAAATCCGTGAGGTCGAAGTACGGAGTATTTGCCCTGATGAAGCGCTGATAGACATCCGTGCTTGCGGGATCTGCGGCACCGATGTCCACTCAGCCGAAACGGACGCACCGGATTGGATGCCGTTCGGCCATGAAATCAGTGGTGTCATCGAACAACTGGGTTCGTCTGTAAAAGGGTTTGAAGTTGGTGATCGTGTCATGATCGAAAGCGGTTCATTTTGTGGCCGCTGCGACACCTGCAAAAACGGGCGGGTCGACTTATGTGTTAGCGCCCCGAATATTTTCGCCAACGAAAGCATGGGATTTGCCGAGAAAATCATCGTTCCTTCTGCCGCCCTGGTTCATCTGGGCTGCATCGATTTTGCCGAAGCCACACTGGTGGAGCCGTTTGGCGTTGCAATGGACGTGATCACGACTGCAGACATCAAACTCAATGATGATGTGCTGGTCATCGGGATTGGCCCAATCGGCCTGCTGGCAGTCCGCCTGGCCAGGATTCTGGGCGCCCGCAAAGTTTATGCCGCTGCTCGTTCCACCAGCCTGCGCAGGATCGAACTTGCCCGCCAGTTCGGCGCGGACGAGGTGATTCTGACGGACCAGGTCAATCTGTCCGACTACCCGTTCCCACGCGGCGGTCCCGATAAAGTCATCGTGACCGCTCCTCCCCGCCTGATCATGGAAGCCTTGAAAATTGTCAACTACGGCGGCACTGTTGCCTTTATCGGTATCGAAAGTGGCGACGCTGGTCAAATCTCGTTTGATGCCAATGACTTCCATTTCCGCAAGCTGCAGCTACGGGCTTCGCATGCGGTTCCGGCCCTCTGGTTCCCACGCTGCCTTGAAATGATCGAGGCTGGCATGGTGGATGTGAAGGCTTTGATTTCAGGCACCTTCAAACTCGATGACATCGCGGAGGCCTTTGACAGGCTGCGGCATGACAAGACCAACAGTTTGAAAATGATCATGACCCGTGACGAATTGTCTGGCTGAAAGCAGCCACAAGCGGAGGAATTTCATGAATAAAATCGGCATTCACTATGCCTATTGGGGAGACCAGTGGCAAGTTGATCTCAAAGAGCGCATCACTCTGGCCGGAGAACTCGGCTTTGATGTTCTGGAAGTGACCCCACCCGACTTCATGACCGACCTGGACGACCGCCTCATGCAGGATTTGAAAAATCACGCCGCAGACCAGGCCATCGAAATGAGCTTCTGCATCGGCTTCCCCAGAGAAAAGGACCTCGCCAGTCCAGATCCGACGATCCGGAAAGCTGGCATCGAACACTCGCGCCGCATGATCGAAGCGGTCCATCGCATGGGGGGCAAGATCCTCAGCGGCATCCTCTATTCATCGTGGCCTTATCGCTATGAGCAGCCCCTTTCACCTGAAGACAAGCGAAATGCCTGGAAAAGGGGAGTCGAATCGATCCAGCAGGTGATCCCTCTGGCCGAAGATTACGAAATAGACTATGCCATCGAACTGGTGAACCGGTTTGAGCAGTTCATCATCAACTCAGTCGAAGAGGGCAAGGCTTTTTGCCGGGACATTGGCAGCCCGAATGCCAAGCTTCTGGTCGATGTCTTCCATGCCAATATCGAAGAAAATAGCATCGGGGATGCCATTCGTGATGCCGGACCACTGCTGGCACACCTGCACATCAGCGAGAACAACCGCCGCTTGCCTGGTTTTGGGCGCCACATGCCTTGGGCAGAGATTTTCCAGGCCTTGCGAGATATTGACTACCAGGGACGGATCATTCTGGAACCATTCATTGCCACAGGGGGACCTGTCGGAAATGACTTGAGAATCTGGCGCGACGGTGAAAAGGACCTGTCCCGCGAGGCTCGCAATCAGTATGCCCGTCAGTCTCTGGCTTTTGTGCGCCAGTTCCTGACTGAAAATGGAGACTGAATAACGATGATTGTTCAATTGAAAATTGGCTTGGCGGGCTTTTTCCACGCCAATGCCCGGCAGGACGAAGCGGCCTTCCAGCAGGCCGCTCTCGAACTCGAAGCCCTGGCCATGCAACACCAGGCAGAGCTGCTGGTCCAAACCAGAAAGATCTATACCGCAGAGGATGCCGAGGCCGTCGTCAACCATCTCAACCGTGAGCAAGTCGATTTCACTTTCCTGCTCTCGGCCAGTGTGGCCAATGGCGATGCTGTCAAGCCGTTCGCCGAACTGTCATCGAAGATGGCACTATGGGCGTTGCCGGAGTCTGACCAGGCCGGGTTCCTGCCAATGAACTCGTTTTGTGGCACCATGGTCATGTCCGGTATACTGGGAACGTTCTTCCAGGACAGGCAAATTCCGTTCAAATGGTTCTATGACTACCCATCGAGCGCCCTGTTCCAAGAGCGATTTGAAGTCACTGTTGGGGCGATCCGGGCCATCAGGTCACTCCAGCAAAGCCGGATCGGCTGCATCGGGCCATTGGTGACAGGATTTGACCATCTCGCAGTAGATGAGGCTCAGATCAGGAGCCGTTTCGGAACGACCATCAGCCGGGTGCACGCCCTGGAGGAGATCGCAGATTTGGCCGCAAAATTGCCTGCCAGCCGGATTGAACCTGAAATCAGCAAGATCATGTCCGAGGGACATCCGAGTGGCCATGTCTCAAAGGATAGCTTCGGGCAGTTTGCCCGACTGAACCTGGCCCTGAATGATTTTGCGCTTGAACATGGTTATGATGCCCTCGCCATCAGTTGCTGGACCCGGCTGCAGAAATTGATGGGCGTCGTGGCCTGTGGTTCAATCAGCCGATTGAATGAAGCCGGGCTCATAGCCGCCTGTGAAGCAGATGTTGACGGGGCGATTGGCATGCTTGTAGATCGAGCCATCAGCGGTAATCCTGCCACCTTGGTCGACTTGGTCAGCCTCAACTGGGCTGACCAGAGCCTCAATATCTGGCATTGTGGCCCGGCACCGCGCAGCATGGCCGATTTCAAAGGCATCATCTGGGACCAGCACTTTGACATCGGTGAATACCTGGACGGCAGATGGTGTGGCCAAGGGGCCGTCGCCTCACTCCAGTTCAAACCGGGCGTGATCACGCTCAGCCGGATTTCGACCAAATTGCAGCAGGTTTTTGCCCTAACGGCAACCATGAGCCACAAGACTGGATATCAGGGATCTTCTGGCTGGGTCCAGGATTTTGCCATGCAAGGCAATCATCCTTCACTCCAGGATGTGATGTCGATGGTTTACAATTTCCGCCTGGATCACCACATGACGGTCGGATACGGGAACCATGAAGCCACTTATCTTGAATTGGCCAACTGGCTTGGCTTGTCCGTATGCCCCTTCACGCCCTATGTCCCTTATCTGGAACCGGACAAGCGGCATTCCCGCTGAATACCCGGCTTAAAGGATGACCCTGCTTTTCATTAAAGTTTGTCCTGGATCAAGGCTAGGAGGAGATCGTCCATGAGTTATTTGATGGGGATCGATCTTGGTACGTCAAGTGTCAAAACCATCGTCATGCGTCATAACGGCCAGCAAATGGCCTTAAGCCAATGTGATTATTCGTTTTCCACACCTCGTCCTGGCTGGGCAGAGCAGGATCCAGAGTCCTGGTGGGGCGCGACGACAAAGACCATCCAGGAAGCCTTGACATTGGCCGGCATCCTGCCCAGCGAACTGGCCGGCATTGGATTTTCAGGTCAAATGCATGGGCTGGTCCCGCTCGATTCTAACTGCCGGCCGTTGCGCCCGGCCATTTTATGGTGTGACCAGCGCACGGTTGACGAAGTGCGACAGATCGAGCGGCAGATCGGGCTCCATCGCCTGGGTGAGTTGACATGCAACCGCATTTCGACGGGTTTCCAGACAGCCACTCTGCTTTGGCTGAAAAAGCACGAGCCATCGACCTATGAGCAAATCACCACAGTACTGACTCCAAAAGACTACATCCGGTTTCGCCTGACTGGAGAACTGTCCACCGATGTGACAGATGCTGCCGGCACCCTGGCTTTCGATGTCCGGTGTGGCAGCTGGTCCTGGGCGTTGTTGTCAGAACTAGGTTTGCGGACCGACTATTATCCAAGTGTGCATCTCCCCCACTCGCCAGCCGGACAGGTCTTGCAGTCAGCTGCTGCCTGTACAGGGCTCAAGTCAGGTACAGCCGTTTATCATGGTGGAGCCGATCAAGTCATGCAGGCGATAGGCAATGGCATCGTCCTGCCTGGCCAAGTTTCGGCTACGATCGGAACAGGCGGGCAGATTTTCGCACCATTGGACCGCCCCTGGTATGATCAAAAACTGCGTACGCATACGTTCAATCATTTTGATGGCCAGTCCTGGTATCTGATGGGAGCATCACTCTGCGCCGGCCTCGCCTTGCGCTGGCTGCGCAATCAAGTGCTTGGCGGCCAATCCTATCGGGAACTGGATCGGATGGCTGCCTCAGTACCCGCCGGCAGTGATGGTTTGTTTTTTCTCCCCTATCTGGCTGGCGAACGGACACCTCATATGGATGCTGAGGCCCGGGCCATGTTCGCCGGCTTGACACTTCGCCATGGGCAGGCTCATCTGGTGCGAGCAACCATGGAAGGGGTCGCCTACACCATGTGCGATGGCCTTGATATCTTGCGCGATTCAGGGCAGGCAGTCCGGCAGATCATTGCATCGGGCGGTGGTGCCCAGAGTCCCCTCTGGATGCAAATTCTTTCCGACGTTTTCCAGGTTGAGATCAAGCTTTCAAAAATGGCCGAACAGGCTGCGGTGGGTGCAGCCATGACAGCCGGTGTTGGGTGCGGACTCTATCCAGATTATCAGACGGCTTTCCAGGAAGTGGTCCGCTGGCATGACGGGATGTATGTCCCGGACGAGAAACGAGCCAACGGATATGCTCAAGGCCATCAGATATTCCAGGAATTGTTCCAGGCCAACCAGCAGCTCCTACATGCCTGCAGTCGGACTTTTACAACAGAGCAAGCAACCAGAATAGCCATCTGACAATAACAGGAGCACTTATGAAAAAATCGTGACTTTTGGTGAGATCATGCTCAGGCTTTCTCCACCCGGATTTGACCTGTTTGTTAAGGCAGATACATTCCTCGCGACCTACGGTGGGGGCGAAGCAAATGTAGCCGTATCATTGGAAAATTTCGGTGAGTCGGTGAGCATGCCGTATTTGCCAGTGCCGTCCCAGATAATCTAATCGGGCAGGCAGCGGTCAATTCACTGCATCGATTGGGCGTCGACACCTCGCAGATCCTGCGCTGTGGTCATCGACTGGGCATTACCTGGAGCGCGGAGCCTCTCAACGGCCCAGCAAAGTCATTTATGACCGGGCTTTTGCATCCATCATTGAAATGAAGCCTGGGAGCTTCGACTGGACCGAGATTCTCTCTGGGGCTGACTGGTTTCATTTCACCGGGATGACCCCAGCCTTGTCAGAGTCACTGGCCGCTGTTTGCTATGTAGCCCTCGAGGCTGCCAAAGCCAGACAGATCATGGTCAGCTGCGATCTCAATTATCGGAAAAACTTCTGGAGCAAGGCAGAGGCTGGCGAAGTCATGAGTCGCCTGATGCCTCTGGTCGATGTCTGCATTGCGAATGAAGAGGACGCCGCGGATGTGTTCGGGATCAGTGCTGTTGAGACGGACATCATACAAGGGGCGCTGAATAAAACAAGTTATGCACAGGTTGCTCAAGAATTGACGCGCCGGTTTGATTTCAAGAGTGTAGCGATCACGCTTCGGGAGAGCGTGTCGGCATCCGTCAATCATTGGTCGGCCATGTTGTGCCATCAGAGGAAAAGCTGGTTTGCGCTCAAATACACAATGTCCATTGTGGATCGGGTCGGGGGCTGGGACTCATTTGGTGCAGGCTTGATCTACGCCATGCTTCAAGAAATGACGCCACAAGAGGTAATCCAATTCGCCACAGCTGCCTTCTGCCTGAAGTACAGCATCGAAGGCGATTTCAACCAATTCAGTGTTGCAGAAGTGCAGGCTTTGATGGGGGGCGACGGATCCGGGCGGGTCCAGCGATAGGACTAGTGTTGGTTATTTTTACGCGCATGAATTTCGTGATTTATGCTTGTCAGCTTTTCCATTCACAAATAAATACCAATCACAGTCTCCCGATCAGTTCCTCCAGGCTGCCCACATAGAGATCGGCCACCTCCTGCAAGTGCGCGGCGTGTGGTGCATTCGCAGCATCCTCCACGCCTATGACCCAGAATCCGGCAATTTTGGCGGTGCAGGCAGCAAAATAAGCGTCCTCAATCACGACGCAGTCGGCTGGCGCGACGCCCAGTTGGCGGGTTATTTCGAGCCAGATCGCGGGTTCATGCTTGCCAACACCGACATCCTCGAACGTTACAAGAATGTCGATCATGGTACCCGCACCGTTGCGTTGCAGCGCCAGTTTGACAATCGCTCGTTCCGACATCGTGGCAATCGCAACTTTTTTGCCGCGCCGTTTCAAGTCAGCCAGCAGCGCGAGGGCTCCCGGCTTGTAGGACAGATCGTTCTGAAAAGCTTCACGTGCTTGCTGCTCCCAGTTTGCAAAGATATCGTCAACCGTACCGAGGACCGGGTAGTGCAGCGCCTGGTACTCGGCCACTTCGCGCATGGTCATTTCCGGCAGGTGCCGCAGCAGATCCTCGTCCGGTTCAATGCCGTGCCGGGCCAGCTCGCTCAGGGCCAGACCGTCCCAGAAGGGCATGGAGTCGAGCAAGGTGCCGTCAAAGTCGAAGATGATCACGCTGGGATTAAGGAAGATACTCATGGCTCGCCTCCTGTCAAATCCTCGTTCGCATTTTATCACACCTCATCTCATCCAGCCGGAAACAGATCATGATACAATCAGAATACTTGTTTGAAAACTTGACACCGAAGTTTTTTCAAAGGACGGTTTTCCATGGGTAAAAACATCCGTATTTTCATTGTTGAAGATGAAGATCAATCCAGGCTCGGTCTGGTAGACCTGATTGCCAGCCTCGATCCAGAAGCAGTGGTGGTCGGTCAGGCTGCAAACGGCCGGCAAGCGTTGAGTAGCATTGTCCACCTGCGGCCGGATCTGGTATTTACAGACATCCGTATGCCGATGATGGATGGACTTGCCCTGATCCGAGCTGTCAGGGAGCGAATTTCCGATCATCAGATTGATTTTGTCATTACTAGTGCCTTTACCGACTTTTCCTATGCCAAGGCAGCCATGTCCCTGGGCGTCCGGGAGTATCTGGTCAAACCCGTCGATGCGGAATCGATTGCGGCAATTTTGCGCCACGTGCGGCAAGCCAAGTGCCAGAATGGCACCGTTTCTGTTTCCAGTCCAGTTCACATGGAGAATCCGCTATCCGGCCATAAGCAGTTCAATCTGGCAAACATGGAGCACTCCCCTGATAAAGGCAGGGAGCTGGAAAGCAAGGATGACTTGCACCCTCTGATCCGCAAGGCGTTGCCGATCATCGCTGAGCGATATGCCAGCGCACTGAGCCTGGAGGAAATTTCCAGCCAGCTGTCGATCACTCCTGAGTACTTCAGCTATTTGTTTCATCGCAACATGGGGATCAATTTCTCCGGCTACCTGAAAAATTTCCGGGTTGCCATGGCCTGTCAGCTGTTTTGTGATGAACACTATAAAGTCTATGAGGTGGCGGAAAAAGTCGGCTACGCTGATACCAAGTATTTTTGCCGGGTCTTTCGCGACGTCACCGGACTGACCCCGACCGACTATGTCCGGCGCTACAACTTGGGCAACAAATAACAACCCGACTGACTCCACCTTGGGCAGGAATTGTGCTTAAAAATGTCCACCATTCTTAAAAAGTGACTCTAAAATAATCCTCCCTTCTTAATTTTGTGCATTTTGCAAAAAGGCTGGGTCAAATAGAATGGCTACATGATGCATCATAACAAGAACCAACCTGACTTTTCCCAGCATGTCCTTAAATATTGAAGGAGGATACTCATGAAACATTTGAGACTTATTGCGCTCCTCGTCACAGTCACGATGCTGACTGTCCTGCTAGCAGCATGCTCTGGAACAGCAACAACCGCAGCGCCCGCTGCTAACAGCTCGGAGACGAGTGCCGCGGCCGCGACAACCGCTGCGCCCACCGGCGAAGTGGTCGAGCTCGAACTCTGGCATTACTTCTCCGGTCCCGATGGCGATGTGTTTGACAGCATGGTTGAACAATTCAATGCCCAGAACACGGGCATTCACGTGACTTCGACATTTGTCACCCGTGAAGACCTGATGAAACAATACACCATGGGTGCTCTTTCGGGCGAACTGCCGGACATCGGCATGGTCGACAACCCGGACATGGCTTCCTTCATCACCATGGGTGTCTATGAAGACATCACAGCCCAAGTCGAGGCTTGGGGCGAAAAAGACAAATTCTTCGAAGGTCCCTTGAAGAGCTGCACCCAGGATGGCAAGATCTATGGTCTGCCGCACAACTCCAACTGCCTGGCTCTGTTCTACAACAAGAAAATGCTGGCTGATGCCGGCGTCGCCGTGCCCACCACCTGGGCTGAACTCGAAGCCGCAGCCGCCAAGCTGTCCGGCAATGGCACCTATGGCCTGTCCATGTCAGCTGTCAAAAATGAAGAAGGCACTTTCCAATTCATCCCCTGGTTCCTGTCTTCCGGCGGTACGATCGAAGATCTAGGCGGTGCCAACACCGTCAAGGCCCTGTCCTTCCTCGATGGCCTGATTGAAAAAGGCTATATGAGCAAAGACGTCATCAACTGGACTCAAAGTGATGCCAAATCCCAGTTCGTCGGCGGCAAAGCTGCCATGATGATCAATGGACCCTGGCAGGTCCCGGTTCTGGCTGAAGAAGCACCTGACCTCGAATACGGCGTAGCCCTGGTCCCGAAAGACACGACCTATGCTTCTGTTCTCGGCGGCGAAAACTTTGGTGTCTGCACCGGTGCCAATGTCGAGGCCAGCTTCGAAGTCCTCAAGTTCCTGATGGACGACCAGAATCTCGCTGACTTCTGTGAAAAAGGCGGCAAGTTCCCACCACGCAGCGATTCGATCACCTACAAGGACGTCTGGACCAAGGATCCTATCTACAGTGTGTTCAGCGAAGGCATGCAGTACGCCATGCCACGTGGTCCGCATCCGCGCTGGCCGGAAATCTCCAACGCCATGAGCAACGCCATGCACGAGGCATTCACGGATGCCAAGACACCTGAGCAGGCGATGAAAGATGCTGCTGACAAAGTCAACTCGCTTTTGAACGCCTGATGAACGTTGCGTCTTGATCCACGATCTTGGTCCCTCAGGCGGTCCAGCGGGCTGCCTGAGGGTCAAATCCTGACCTGGAGGGAGTACAACGTGTTTGCGAAAAGCAGTCTCTATAATGAACGCGAGGCCAGGACCGGTTTTCTGTTTGTCATGCCTGCTCTGCTCTTTATGGTGTTCATGATCGGCTATCCTCTGATCTACAATTTCCAGATGAGCATGAGTAACCTGGATGTCCGCTCCTTCAAAGGCAATACCTCGGAATTCGTCGGTCTGGAGAATTACATCACCCTGTTCAAAGACGAAGTTTTTGTGCAGGCGCTGGCGCAGACGTTCACATTCACGATCTGGAACCTGATCATCCAGTTCACGCTTGGTTTTGCCCTGGCCATCTTTTTCAACAAGAAATTCCATCTGGCTGGTCCGATCCGGGGCATGATCATCATCAGCTGGATGATGCCCATGAGCGTCACCGGCCTTTTGTTCAAGAACATGTTCGGAACCGAGGACGGTGTCATCAATGACTTGCTCGTCCGGCTGGGCCTGATGGCCCAGAACATGCCCATCGGCTGGATGATCGATGGCAAGTTTGCCCTCTGGTCGGTCATCGTGGCCAATTGCTGGGTCGGTATCCCGTTCAACATGCTCTTGTTGACGACAGGCATGACCAGCATCCCCGAGGAGGTCTACGAGAGTGCCGCCATTGACGGAGCCAATTCCTTCCAACGTTTCTGGCACCTGACCGTTCCGCTGCTAAAGCCAGCGATCCTGTCTGTCCTGATGCTGGGATTCATCTACACCTTCAAAGTGTTTGACCTGGTTTTCATCATGACTCAGGGCGGACCGCTCAATGCGACGGAAGTCCTGTCGACATTCTCTTACAAGCTATCCTTTACCGAATATCGCTTTGGCTTGGGGGCGACGGGTGCTGTCATCTTGTTCCTGAACTTGATGATTGTAGGCATCTTCTACCTGCGCCTGATCCGGCATGAGGAGGTTGCCTGAATGAACATGGACTATGTCGATACCTCCTTTGATCGCCCAGCCGTCAAGGTTGTGGCAATCGAATCCGCGAAAACGCGCCGGGTCAAGGTCCTGATGAATGTCTTTGCCGTCCTGATTGCCTGCCTGTTCCTGTTTCCGTTCTACTGGCTGTTGATCAACTCGTTCAAGACCGAGCTGGAGGTTTTCTCCAAGGTTACGTACTGGCCACAGCAGTGGACCATCAAGCCCTGGCAGATCCAATTCCAGGACAAGGATTTCTTCCGGTCGCTGCGGAACAGCTTCACCATCGCCTCCCTGGCCATGACCGTCTCTTTTGTCCTCGGCGTGCCAGCAGCTTACGGTATCGGCCGGTTTGCGGTTCCCGGCAAAAAGGGGATCCTCCTGACCTTCCTGGTCACCCAGATGATGCCTGCCTCGCTGCTCCTGACCCCTTTGTACCTGACGTTCACCCGGATGCAGCTTTTGAACAGCTATCTGGCGCCGGCCCTGGCCGTGGCCTCCGGTTCGATCCCATTCATCGTCGTCACACTGCGCCCCTATTTCCTGTCGGTGCCCAAGTCCCTGGACGATGCTGCGCGGATCGATGGCTGCAATGCGGTGACTTCCTTTTTCCTGATCATGGTCCCGGTCATCCGGACCGGTCTGATCACCATCATCGTCATCAGTTTCCTGCATGGCTGGAATGACCTGATCTATTCCATGACCTTCAATGTCAGTGCCGACATGCGTCCTTTGACGGCCAATATTTACAAATTCATGGACAAATACGGCTTGAAATGGAATAACATCATGGCATATGGCGTCATTCTGGTCACTCCTGTCACCCTGATGTTTGTATTTCTCCAGAAATACATCATTGGTGGCCTGACATCGGGTGCGGTGAAGGAGTAGCCGTCCAGCCTGACTCAGGACAAGGAGAGCCGAGCGGATGTTTGACAAGTACCTGCAGCCCTTGAGGCAGCATCTGACCCTGCGCCTGACAGCCGCACTGGTTTCCGTTGTCTTCGTCCTGACGATCCTCTTTCTGGTCTTCATCCAGTTTTTCTACAGCCGGACCATCCTTCACACAGCTGAGAACCTGCAAGCACAAAATCATGCCCTGCTACAGAACATTATGGCATCGCGGGTCAAGGATTATCTGGATATTTGCTACATGACAGCCATCGATGCCGAGCTGCGTGCGGACCTGGTCAGGATCACCAACCACTATCGCAATGACCTGCCGATCGTCTACAGCAGTTTACGGGGCAATCTGCAACAGTATGCCAATTTCCGGTCGGACGTCCTGGCAATCACGGCTGTGGCCAGCAGTTCAGAAACCGTCCTGTACCAGAGGGTGTTTTCCGGCGATGCCAGCCGCAGCATCTGGCTCAGTCATCCATCCGGATATCTGGGCGAATTATGCAAGCAGGCCCAGAGCAGCGACCAGCTTTTTCTGGCTGTCCCTGATATCCAGATTCGAGACCGTTCCATTTTCCATGCGGTCATCGGGCTGCGCGACTACTACAACAAAAAGTCGATCGGAACCCTGATTTTCACCATCGATGCTCAACCCTTGTGTGAGAATCTCAGCTACAACTTGAAAACCCTGACCAAGACTGTCCAGTTTGCCGATCCCGAAGAACTCAAGAATATGACCCAGGCGATGCTGGTCCTATCTTCGAGTCAGACGATTCTGGCCAGTCCTGATCTCAGCCAGGTCGGCAGCAGATTCGAGCCGCGGCCCAAGTCCAACTTGATCGAGACGAGTCTGAACCGCCAGGGTATCCAGCTGGTCAGCCAGATCGACCAACGCCAGATTCTGGGCGGGATCAACCAGTTCAGAAACACCATGCTGATGGTCATCGGCGTGACGTTGATTCTCTATCTGGTCCTGCTTAGGTTGATTTTCCGCAAAATCAGCCGATCGCTGGATCAGATCCGCAATGGACTGGATGAGGTCCGGCACGGTTCGTTGCAAACCCGGATCGAAGTCAGCACCGAGGATGAACTGGCTGAGATTGCAGAGACGTTCAACAATATGGTCGACCGGCTGCGAGTGACCACAGCCGAACGCGAGGCCCAGGCCATGGCGCGGATCCAGGCCATCAATTTGCGTCGCGTGGCCGAAATCCAGACCCTCGAGTCGCAGATCAACTCCCACTTCCTCTACAACACCCTCAATGTCATCAACTATTCGGCGATCAAGGCCAAGGCGCTCGACGTCAGCCAGCAGATTCGCCAATTGGCCGAGGTTCTGCGCTACATCTTCAGCAAGAGCTCGCGCATTGTCCCGCTGAGCTGTGAAATCACTTGGCTGGAGCAGTACCTGTTCCTGCAGAAGCAGCGTCAGGGCAACCTGATGACGACGGAGATCCAGGCAGAACCCGAGGTCATGGACTGGCCAATCCGTAAATTGCTCATCCAGCCTTTTGTCGAGAATGCCATTCAGCATGGTCTGTTCGACAAAAAGACCGGCGGGGTGCTGCGGCTGAGATTCAAACGATTTCATGATGACCGGTTGCTGATCATCATCGAAGACAATGGCACGGGCATGAGCCAGAAAAAGCTGGATGAATTGCGCCGACTCTTTGCCACCCGGGAGATCCCGGATGACCTCGGGGTTGGCCTGGTCAATGCCTGGTACCGGATCCGGGCCTATTACAACAATCAGGGTGCGGTCTATATCCAGAGCGCGCCCAATGCCGGAACCCGATTCCTGATCCTGTTGCCCCGCCTCGAGAAAAAGTCAGACCAGCCCTGGTGGCAGCCAACTGATTTTGGATCAGACGATGTGCAAGACAACCAAACTTAGATATTCCATAGGAGGACTACCATGATTTTTCAAGAGAACAACCGTCTGGTTTATCGTTATGATGCTGAACAAGTCTGGATCGAGGCCTGGGGGCAAAACAGCCTGCGCGTCCGTGCGACCAAGGTACATGAAATGCCCAAGTCCGACTGGTCGCTGCTCGAACCCGCTGCCACCGAGCCTGTAATCACACTGGACGATATCGGCGGTGCAATGATGACCAACGGCAAAATCCGCTGTCATCTGGCTTCCAACGGCAAGCTGACCTTTATCAATCAGAAGGGTGATGTCCTGCTCCAGGAATACGTCCGCAACCGCCGCGAGGTCATCAAGGAATTCGCCAGCGCCCTGGAAATCGAAGCGCGTGAATTCAAGCCGGTCCTCGGCCATGATTATCAGCTGACAGCGCGTTTTGAATCAAATCCCGAAGAGAAGCTGTATGGCATGGGCCAGTATCAGCAGCCGCTGCTGAACATCAAGGGCTGTCGCCTCGAGCTGGCGCACCGCAATTCCCAGGCCAGCGTCCCGTTCTGTGTCTCGAGCCTGGGCTATGGCTTTTTCTGGCACAACCCCGGTATCGGTTCAGCGACTTTTGGCCGCAACGTGACTGAATGGGTCGCCGAATCGACCCAGATGCTCGACTACTGGATCACCGCCGGCGATACCCCGGCGGAAATTGTCGAGGCTTATGCGGATGCGACCGGCAAGGTGCCGATGATGCCCGACTATGGCATGGGTTTCTGGCAGTGCAAGCTGCGCTACCAGACGCAGGAGGAATTGCTCGAAGTCGCCCGTGAATACAAACGGCGCAACCTGCCGATCTCGGTTATCGTCATCGACTTTTTCCACTGGCCCAAGCAGGGTGAATGGAAATTCGACCTCGAATACTGGCCGGATCCGGATGCGATGATCCGCGAATTGCAGGAGATGGGCATCGAGCTGATGGTCTCGATCTGGCCGACCGTCGATAAAACCAGCGAGAACTACGATGAGATGGTCGAAAAGGGGTACCTCGTCCAGTGCGACCGCGGCATCCGGATCAACATGGATTTCCTTGGCAATACGGTCCATTTCGATCCGACCAATCCCGGTGCGCGTGAATATGTCTGGCAAAAAGCCAAGCAGCACTACTATGACCTTGGGATCAAGGTCTTCTGGCTCGATGAAGCGGAGCCAGAATACACGGTCTATGACTACGAGCTCTACCGCTATCACTTGGGCTCGGATGTCCGCGTGGGTAACATCTATCCGATGATGTATGCCAAGACGTTCTTTGACGGTATGCAGGCAGCTGGCCAGGAAAACATCATCAACCTGCTGCGCTGTGCTTGGGCTGGTAGCCAGCGTTATGGCGCACTGGTCTGGTCCGGCGATATCCACAGCAGTTTCGAATCGCTGCGCAACCAGTTTGCCGCTGGCCTGAACATGGGCATGGCCGGTATCCCCTGGTGGACCACCGATATCGGCGGCTTCCATGGCGGCATTACCGACGATCCGGAGTTCCACGAACTGCTGGTCCGCTGGTTTGAATATGGCGCCTTCTGCCCGGTCTTCCGCCTCCATGGCTATCGCGAGCCCCAGAAAGCGCCCCTTGGCACATCGGGCGGCGGCATCTGCAACAGCGGCGCGGCCAACGAGGTCTGGAGCTTCGGCGAAGAAGCGTATGAGATCTGCAAGTTCTACATGGAGCTGCGCGAGCGGATGCGCCCCTACATCACCGACCTGATGGCAGCAGCCCACAAAAAAGGCTCGCCGGTCATCCGACCCCTGTTCTATGAATTCCCGGCTGATGACAAAGCCTGGCAGGTTGAGGACCAATATTTCTTTGGTCCCGACGTCCTGGTCGCTCCGGTTCTGTATGCCAAAGCCACCAACCGCGAGGTCTATTTGCCAGTCGGGGCGCAATGGACCGATGTCTGGACGGGCGCCGTCCATGCGGGTGGCCAGACCATCCAGGTTGACTGTCCGATCAGCCAGATCCCGCTCTTCACCCGCGACGGGGCTCAGTTGCCACTAAAAGGCTGAAATCAGAACCTGTTTTTACGGAATCATCCATGAAAGTTGGCAGGCCGGGGCGCCTAGTCCGCGGCCTGCCATTTGCCAGCAACGAGGTTACCTGTTATGAAATTCACCGATGGCTATTGGCTGACCCGATCCGATGTCACGCTGCATCATGCGCATGATGTCGTGGATTATCGGATCGATCCGCGCAGCTTTACCGTGTTCACGACAACCCGCCCCCTGACCTCGATCGGTAGCACAACCGACAATCCGACCATCACGATCGAGTTCAGTTCCCCCTTGCCGGATATCATCGCCGTCCGGGCTTGCCATTTCGATGGCGAGCTCGAGCGTGGTCCTCATTTCGAGCTCGGCCAGCACGATGATTTCCCGCTCGAAATCGTCCTGGAGGGCGACCGGATTCGCCTGACCTCCGGCCAGACCTCCGTCCGCGTCCGGATCCAGGGGACTTGGACAGCCGATTATGACTTTGCCGGTTCATTTCTGACCAGCAGCAATTTCCGCCATTTGTCCTATGCCACCACCCAGGATGGCCGCTGCTATATGAAAGACCAGCTCGACCTGTCAGTCGGAGAAAACGTCTATGGACTGGGTGAGCGGTTTACGCCCTATGTGAAAAATGGCCAGGTCATCGACATCTGGAATGAGGATGGCGGCACCAGCAGTGAGCAGGCCTACAAAAACATCCCCTTCTATCTGACCAACCGCAATTACGGGGTACTCGTCAATCATCCGGAAAAAGTCTCTTTCGAGGTGGCTTCCGAGGTGGTCACCCGGACCCAGTTTTCGGTTCCCGGCCAGCGCCTGTCCTATTTCGTGATCGGCGGGGATTCGCCCAAATCGGTCCTGATGCATTATGCCGAGCTTTCCGGCAAGCCGGCCCTGCCGCCAGCCTGGTCCTTTGGCCTCTGGCTGACGACCTCTTTTACGACGGAATACAGCGAAGAGACCTTCAACTCGTTCATCAATGGCATGAAATCGCGGCGGATCCCGCTGCAGGTCTTCCATTATGACTGTTTCTGGATGAAAGAGCTGGAATGGTGTGGCCTGGAATGGGACACACGGCGGTTCAGCGACCCGGCCAGCATGTTGGCCCGGATCAAGCAGGATGGTCTCAAGGTCTGCCTCTGGATCAATCCCTATGTCGCTCAGAAGAGCCGGATGTTTGCCGAAGGCAAGGCGAGTGGCTATTTCGTCCAAAAACCGGATGGCAGTGTCTGGCAATGGGACCGCTGGCAGGCCGGCATGGCCCTGATCGACTTCACCAACCCAGGCGCGGTCAGCTGGTTCCGCGAGAAGCTGAGGGCCCTCGTGCGGATGGGCGTTGACACCTTCAAGACGGATTTCGGTGAACGCATCCCGACGGATGTGGTCTATTTTGATGGATCCGATCCGCTGAAGATGCACAATTACTATACCTATCTGTATAACCAGACCGTCTTCAACTTGCTCAAGGAAGAACTGGGCGAAGGGCGGGCCTGTGTATTTGCCCGCTCGGCCACGGTTGGCGGCCAGCAATTCCCGGTCCACTGGGGCGGTGATTGCTCAGCCAATTACCCCTCGATGGCCGAGACCTTGCGCGGCGGCCTGTCTCTGAGCCAGTCTGGTTTTGGCTTCTGGAGCCACGACATCAGCGGCTTTGAGAAAACGGCCACGCCCGACCTCTATAAGCGCTGGTCGGCCTTTGGCCTGCTCTCCACGCACAGTCGCCTGCACGGCAACGAGTCGTATCGCGTCCCGTGGCTGTTTGATGAGGAATCGGTCGATGTGCTGCGCTTTTTCGTCGAACTCAAGTGCCGCCTGATGCCGTACCTGTTCAGTGCAGCCAGCGAAACCGCCCGTACGGGTGTCCCGGTCATGCGGCCGATGATGCTCGAGTTCCCCGCAGATCCAACCTGCGACGTCCTTGATCGCCAGTACCTGCTGGGCGAACATCTCCTGGTGGCACCAGTTTTCAGCCCGGATGGCCGCGTATCGTATTACCTGCCTGCTGGCACCTGGACCCATCTGCTCTCGGGCACGACGGTCACAGGCGGCCGCTGGATCCAGGAGCAGTTCAATTACTATGGGCTGCCGCTGCTGGTGCGTCCCAACACCCTGCTCGCCACCCATGCCCAGACTCAAATGCCCGAATACGATTTTGCCGACCAGGCAGTTTTCCAGCTCTTCGCGCTCGAAGAGGGCCAGACGTCACGTGCGACCGTCTGTGATATAGCTGGGAAACCGGACATTGAAGTCGTTGTCATCCGCCAAGGCACGGAACTTGCCATCGAATGGACCGGATCTGGCAAACCGTGGTCCCTGGTCCTGCGCAATATCCGGACCATCCAGTCCGTGACGGGCGGCCAGCTGGCCAGTCTGGATCATGCCGGCGAGCATTTCCAGGGGCTGTCTCTGGATGTCTGCCTCCAGCCGGTGTCCGGCAGCAACCGGATGGTCGTCGAGCTTTAAGGCTTGGACTCAATTTGCAAAGACCTTGCCTCCTCCCGCAAACACCCCGGGATCTTGCCCAAGAGCCCGGGGTGTTTTGTTGGCGGGGAGGCGCATCGATCCAGCAACGACCCCATCTGCTGCACATCTGTTGTGCCACAGATAAAAAGGCTTGATTGAATCGATTCAAGAAATACTGGATTTATATCGCTTCCAAGCGGATATATCATCTATATTATATAGACATATCGATTTCAAGCGGATATTATTATTAGTAATAGCAGTGTACTCCCCCTTTCACTGGAGGCTCTTATGATTCAGAGATCCAAAGATTTGGCGTGGCTCAAGCAATGGTGTGGCCATGAAGTGATTAAAATCATAACGGGTGTTCGGCGTTGCGGTAAGTCCACGCTCTTGCTGCAATATCGAGAGGAATTGATTCGGATTGGCACACCAGAATCCAATATCCTGTTTCTCAATTTTGAAAATTACATGCATGTCCAGTTGCGTCAGACAGGGGCACTCCATCAGTATGTGCTAGATTATTTCAACGGTCGCGAATCAGACTGTCACCTGTTGCTGGATGAGATCCAGATAGTTGAGCAATGGGAAGATGTGATCAACTCTTTGCATTTAGACAAACGAATGGATATCGTCCTGACCGGTTCCAACGCCAATCTACTCGCATCGGAACTGGCAACGCGACTAAGCGGGCGCTATATTCAGCAAATGCTTTTACCCTTCTCCCTGGCCGAAGCTCGGGAACTTGTTCCAGATCTAACGCTGAATGATTATTTCCGTTTTGGCGGTTTCCCCGGGGTTTTGCAACTATCCGATGAGCAGCAAAAGTTGAATTTACTGGATGATTTGACTGACAGCATCTTGTTTAAAGATATTTTACTGCGAGGCAATGTCGCAAATCCAATCACCTTGCAAAACTTGAGCCGATTCTTGTTCGATACAGTGGGCAATCGAAGTTCTGTTCGCAAAATCACCCACACACTCAACAGCATGAGTGGTGAGAAGACACGCCAGGAGACCATTGCCAAATACATCACCTATCTTGAAGAAGCTTTCCTGCTCTATGCGGTTGAACGATTTGATCTGCGAGGCAGGGCAATCTTGAGTCGAGAACCCAAATACTACGCCATTGATCCTGGGATTCGGACGGTTTTGACATCATCGAGTAATCGAAACCTGGGATCTGTTTTGGAAAATCTTGTTTTCCTGGAATTGCGCAGACTCGATTATCGTGTGTTTGTGGGTCAGCAAGGGGATCTCGAGGTCGATTTCATAGCAGAAAAGGGCAGTCAAAGAATATACATCCAGGTCGCAATGACGATCCTGGATGAGCAAACCGCAGCAAGAGAATTCAAACCGCTTCAGATGATCGACGATAATTATCCCAAATTTGTCTTGACACTGGATCCGTTTGACATGAGCCGGGATGGCATCATTCACGGCTCTGCCGAGGAATTCTTGCTTGGCAAACTAAAGCTGTAACCGCCAGCTTTTAATAATCTGTAATTACGTCTGCAGCTCTGATCCAATTTAACAGCTAAGGCTATTGGCTCAAGCGATTCAGGAGGCCTAGCCTCCTCACTCCTTCAGCAGGTCGAGAAATTCGTCCTCGGAGATGATCTCGAGCGACTACCTGGGCCGGCTGGCCGCTTTCCTGCGGGATGAAGGCCGGCTGCTGCCACAGGCGGTGTAATCGTCCTCGGCCAAACGCCCCATCTGGATGCCCAGCTGCTGGCACAATTCCTGAGCTGAACGAGCTGCGGTGCTCTCAAATGCTTTTTGCAGGATCAGGCCACAGGTCAGAGCGTCCGAACCCGCTTCGTGGTGGTTCAGGGCGATGCCATGTAACCGGCTCACATCCGCCAGCGTATGCCCCATGTCCGGGTAAAGGATGCGCGAGGTGACGACGGTGCAAAGATAGGGATAAACCGGGTATTTCCGTCCTGCCTGGTCACACCAGTGGCGGATGCAGCTGATGTCAAAAGAGGCGTTGTGCGCGGCGATGAAATCTGGCTTCAACTGGTCAATCCGGTCAATATGGGCTTCAAATCCCGCCAGATGGCGCGTTTTCTGGTCGGTGATACCATGGATCCGGACGTTCCTTGGATCGTAATAGTCGGGTACCGGCCGGCACAGGTCTGCCCCCTGTGCAACCAGCTTGCCATCTTCAAACAAAGCGTAGCCGAACGCACAGATGCTGGAACGGCTGGCGTTGGCGGTTTCGAAGTCGATGGCAAGATAGCGCATGAGGAGGGCCTCCAAGTTTGTGTAGTTCAATCTCTTAAGCAACCGATAGGGACAACCAGTATGCCATCTTTTCTCCTGTAGGCGTGTTGGCCTCCGTAAATCACCATGAGAAACGTCGGCTCTTTCATGTGTTCTGTATCAACGCGCTCAGCCAGTTTCAATAAATTCGCGGATGCTTCGTCAATTTTATTGCCACCCACTTTGACTTCTACTGCAGCCCAACGGCCATCATCCAGTTTCAGGATACAGTCAACCTCAAGATTCGTATTATCCCGATAATGAAAAACTTCTCCGTTTATTGATTCCAGATAGATCCTCAAGTCTCTGGTAACCATTGATTCAAAAAAAAAGCCAAACGTTTCCATATTTTCTGACAATTCATTTGCAGTAGCACCCAGGGCAATCACAGCAATAGAAGGGTCCGTAAACTGTTTTTTCGCCTTGGTCCGGATCTTGCTTGCGCTTCGAAGTTTGGGTATCCAAGCTTCAACATTTTCGATGATGAATAGTTTTTCAAATGCACTGATGTAGGAAATGAACGTCTTGTTGTCGATACCTTCCCCAACATTTTCCAAATCTTTGATCATTGTTTGGAAGTCTGTCAAAGTTGACAATCCCCTGGCATAAGACCTCAAGACTGCTTTGGCCCGGTTTGGATTTCTTTTAATATCATCGACATCCGAGATATCAGCATGTACGAGCCCTTCATAATAGTCTTTTAGATAGCTGGTCATTTTTGATTTTGGTGTCTGGATCAGACCAGGCCATCCCCCTCTGCATACCAGATCGACTTGATCAGATATGCTCAAGCCGGATTCGCCCTTGATCCGGCAATCAGGATTATTAAACAACTCGGATAAGGAGACCTCACCTGTGGAGTACTTTGACTCAAACAAGGACATCGGACGCATTTTGATTTTAGCAATCCGCCCAGACCCCGAATGTCTAAGGCTGTCCTCAATCGGCTTGGAGGAACCGGTCAACAAATACAAACCGGGGAATCCGGGATGATCGTCTACATCCAACCGGATAAAGTCCCATAGTTCAGGAATTTTCTGCCACTCATCAAAAAGAATTGGCTTTTCGCCATCGAGCAGATCCTCTTTACTCGTTGAAGCATAAATTTTATATCGATTAAAAACAATCGGATCTTGAAGTTTGATGATTGTCTTTGCAAATAATGACGCTGTCGTCGATTTACCACACCATTTCGGCCCCTCTATTTGAACAGCACCCACATAGGAGAGCTTGTTTTCAATATTTTTCTCGATGAGTCTTGGTAAATACATACAAGTACATCCCCCTTTTCTGGCAGTATAAACGATTTACTCATATTATTAAAGTCTATTCCTTATTTCGAAACAATTTTAATCCCTGTTTAGAAACTATATTATTCCTATTTTTAAAAAGCTTTCATTCCTTATTATGCAATCTTCATCGTTTTGTCATTGGTCAAGCTGCATGGGGGATAATAATTTGGAACGGCTTGCATCGAGTGCAAAAAGGCTCGTCCAGTTTCCGTCCAGCCTCTTCACCTCAAATTTGTATAGTAAAAGGGCAACAAGTTATAATCCTCTTAAATGTAGGTACAAGTTATGATAGATACAAGACAAAGGATGGTACCGATCCTGATCAAATCCAAGGAGGAAAGCTTGATGAAGAAAGTTCTCGCCCTGATTCTTGCGCTCACACTGGTGATTGGCCTGGCTGCCTGTGGCGGTTCGGCTACGACAACTGCTTCTGGCGGCAGCGCCACGACCGAAGGTGAAGCAGCTCCGACCACGGTGGATTCCGGCAAGGAAAACGCTGTCGACCTGAATTTCTGGACATTCCAAGAACTGCATAACCAGTTCATGATCGATGCGGTCAACAACTGGAATGAACTCAATCCAGACCGCCCGATCAACCTGACCGTTGATGTCTATTCCTACGATGAACTGCACAGCAAGCTGCAGATCGCCTTGCAGACGGGCTCTGGCGCTCCGGACCTTGCTGATATCGAGATCAGCAAGTATGCCAATTTCCTGATGGGTGACACGGTCCCGCTCGTGCCCCTGAACTCGGTCATTGATCCTGAAAAGGAAAACCTGATCATGGGCCGTTTTGACAACTATGCCAAAGATGGCAACTACTATGGTATTGATTACCATGTTGGCGCCACCGTGACCTACTACAATACCGAAATCATGGACGCTGCTGGCGTCGATATCGATGCGATCAAGACTTGGGACGACTATGTCGCCGCAGGCCTTCAGGTCAAGGAGAAGACCGGCAAGTACATGATGGCGACCGAGACGACCGAGCATTGGTCCTACTACCCGCTGCTGGTCCAGAAAGGGTCTGACTTCTTCACCGATTCGGGTGAAGTCATCATCGACAATGAAACCAACACCGAAGTCCTTCAGTGGCTGCATGACCAGCTCTACAAAAATGAAATCGCAGTCAAAGCTCCCGGCGGTTTCTTCCACGCCGAAGAATTCTGGGCCTATTTCAACAAAGGCGAAATCGCTTCGATCACGATGCCGCTCTGGTATCTGGGCCGTTTCACCGACTACATGCCTGACCTCGCTGGCAAGATGACCGTCCGTCCGATGCCGGTCTGGGAAGAAGGCGGTGCCAATTCAGCTGGCATGGGCGGTACCGGCACTTCTGTCACCACTCAATGCGAAGATCCGGAACTGGCCAAGGACTTCCTCTATTTCGCCAAGATTTCCAAAGACGGTGCGATTAAGACCTGGTCCGTCCTCGGTTTCGATCCGCTGCGCAAAGATCTCTATGATGATCCGAAGATGCGCGAGCCGAACAAATACACCGAGTATTTCGGCGACAACCTGTTTGATGTCATGCTCGAGACAGCTGACAGCATTGGCAAGATCGTCGTCACCGATGACCGTTTCCCGAATGCCGTCTCGACCATCCAGAAAAATGTCATGTACCGGGTCCTCGAGGAAAACAGCCAGACTCCGGCTGATGCGCTGAAAGAAGCGGCTGACGAAATCCGATCCATGAGCTAAGCCCTGTAGTCCATCCATCTGATTTTTAGCTGAATACTTGTCCTGGAAAGGCTAAAAGCTTCAGCGGATCTGATTCGCTGAAGCTTTTTCTTTCCATCGGGCTGCCGCCTGCCATCTATACCATTCACGGGAGGGTTTTCCCATGGCTACCAATGCATCCACCCTGCGGCCGAAATCGATCGTCTCGATCCTGACGTCACGCACCGTTTTTCCCTATGTCTTCATTCTGCCTTTTGTCCTGTCGTTTCTGATCTTCTTCCTCTACCCCATGATTTCCACGTTTCAAATGAGTTTGCAGAGCATCAAGGGCTTTGATACTGTAAAATTCATCGGATTGAAAAATTATCAGAACCTGTTCAACAGACAGTTTTTCAACGCGCTGAGCGTTACAGCACGGTATACGTTCTGGACGATTTTGATCCTGATCCCGACCCCGCTCGTCTTGGCCAGTGTGATCAGTTCGCCGACGGTCAGGGGTGGCAATTTCTACAAATCCGCCCTCTTCATGCCAGCACTGACCTCGGTCGTCATGGCGGGTCTTTTCTTCAAATTCGCCTTTGCTGAGCAGGAAACCGCCCTGATCAACTCGATCCTGGTCTTTTTCGGGGCCGAGCCATACCGGTTCCTCTACACCAAGACTGGCGCGATGATCGTCATGGTCCTGTTTTGCAGCTGGAAATGGATGGGCGTCAACCTGATCTACTACTTGTCAGCCTTGAAAAGCATTCCAGCTGAGATCTATGAATCAGCCGAGATCGATGGCGCAAACATGGTCCAGCAATTTTTCAACATCACCGTGCCTTCAGTCAAGCCGACGATCATCTATGTCCTGACGATCAGCGTCTATGGTGGTTTCTCGATGTTTGCCGAATCTTTCACCCTGTTCAACGGAGCTCGCAGCCCGGGCGACATCGGGACGACCCTGGTCGGCTACATCTACAACCAGGGTATCAACCAGAATAACTTCGGTCTCGCTTCGGCTGCAGGTCTGGTCCTTCTGGCTCTGGTCATGGTGATCAATGTGATCCAGCTGGCCCTGACAGGCTCGTTCAAGAAGGAGGTTTGAACATGGCTGTCCAACATCCAGTTAAAACTCGCCTGGCCAGCTTTTCCCTGACAGCTGTGCTCGTGATCATTTCCGTCGTCGCCCTGATGCCCTTTCTGTTCATCATCCTCTCCTCGTTCAAGCCCGGGGTGGAAATGGTTCGGAACGGCCTGAGTCTCAACCTTGATTTCCAGAATTTCAGCCTGACGAACTATGGCTACCTGTTCACGCAGCGGGATGGGGTCTATCTCGACTGGTACAAAAACAGCATCCTGATCACCGTGCTGCAGACCGCAGGCGGCCTCTTTCTCAGCTCAATGGTCGGCTATGCCCTGGCCAAATACGATTTCAAAGGCCGGACGCTGGTGTTTGTCCTGGTCCTGATCGTCATGATGATCCCGATCGAGATCCTGCTTCTGCCGCTCTACAAGCTCTCGATCACCCTCAAGACGATCAATACCTACCGGGGCGTCTTCCTGCCCTTCCTCGTTTCCATGACCGGCATCTTCTTTTTCCGCCAGTACGCGATCGGCCTGCCCAAGGAACTGATGGAAGCGGGGCGTATCGATGGCTGCACGGAGTACGGCATCTATTTCAAGATCATGATGCCCCTGATGAAACCGGCTTTTGGCGCCCTGACCATCCTGATGGCGATGGGCAGCTGGAACTCGTTTGTCTGGCCGCTGATTGTCATGCGCGATAACGATAAGCTGACCTTGCCGGTCGGATTGCAGACCATGCTCACCCCTTATGGCAACAATTACGATATGCTGATGTCAGGTGCTGTCCTGGCAGTCCTGCCCATCCTGATTGTCTTCCTGTTCAACCAGAAATCCTTCATCGACGGCATGACGGCTGGGGCTGTCAAAGGCTGACACGCTGGCTCTTGACCTGCTGGCTCATACTTTCTGAACCACAATTGATTTTCGAGGTGCACCATGAAAAAAGCGACCATCATCATCGACAAAGATTACCAGATCGGCCAGATCGACGAACGCCTGTTCGGCTCATTTATCGAGCACCTCGGCCGGGCTGTCTACACGGGGATCTATGAACCCGACCATCCGACGGCGGATGAGCAGGGATTCCGCCAGGACGTACTCGAGCTGGTCAAGGAACTGCATGTGCCGGTCATCCGCTATCCCGGCGGCAATTTCGTCTCCGGCTACAACTGGACCGATGGCATCGGGCCCAAGGACCAGCGCCCGACCCGTCTCGATTATGCCTGGAAATCGATCGAAACCAACCAGGTCGGTATCAATGAGTTCACGGACTGGTGCAAAAAAGCTGGCAGCGCGGTCATGGCGGCTGTCAATCTCGGCACCGGCACCGAGCAGGATGCTGGCTACATGATCGAATACTGCAATCATCCGGGTGGCACGACTTGGAGTGAGTTGCGCAAGACGCATGGTTATGATCAGCCGCATGACATCAAGGTCTGGTGCCTGGGCAATGAGATGGATGGCGACTGGCAGATCTGCCAGCTGGATGCCGATGCCTACGGCAAGAAGGCTCGCCAGACGGCCAAGATCATGAAATGGGTCGATCCGTCGGTCCAGCTGGTCGCCTGTGGCAGTGCGACGACCCTGCAGAAAACCTACCCGGAATGGGACCGGATCGTGCTCGAGCATGTCTTCAACGAAGTCGATTTCCTCTCACTGCACCGTTATTATGAAAACGAGGGCAATCTCAACGATTTCCTGGCTTCGTCGACGGACATGCATGATTTCATCCACACCATCACCTCGATCTGTGACTACGTCAAGGCCATGAAACGCAGCAAAAAACAGATCATGCTCTCGTTTGACGAGTGGAATGTCTGGTACCAGAAGGCCCAGGTCGAGCACGGCTGGGACGTTGCGCCGGCCCTGATCGAAGACCGTTACTCAATGCTCGACGCCCTCGTCTTTGGCTCGATGATGATCACGCTTCTGAACAATGCCGACCGGGTCAAGATGGCCTGCCTGGCCCAGCTGGTCAATGTCATCGCCCCGATCCTGACGGAAAAAGGCGGCGCGGCCCTGCGCCAGACCACCTTCTACCCTTTCCGCGACATGTCCAACCTGGCCCGGGGCCAGGCACTGCGCCAGCTGGTCAAATGCGAGGCATTCGAGTCGGAAAAATACGGGGCGGCAGCCACCGTGCAGACAGCGGTGTCCTTCGATGAGACGACCGGCGAGCTGACACTGTTTGCCGTCAACCTCGACCAGGCAGACGAACAGGAATTGACGATCGATCTGCGCTCCTTCGGATCCGTCACCATGACCGGCCGTTCTGTTTTACACCATGAAGACATCTATGCTATAAATACGTTTGAAGAACCTTTCCGTGTAGTGCCTGTCGCAGCCGAAATAGTCCAGCCACTCAGCAAAAACCAGTTCTGCCTGACAGTCCCTGCCATGTCCTGGAACGTGATGAAATTCAAGTGTCAAAACTAAGACCCTTCGTTCTATCTCACCTTTTGCCGCACTTGAAAAGAATGGTGCGTACGGGTCAGAAGCGAATCAGCATTCGTTCGCTTCTGACCCTTCTTTTTCTCACGATTTCGATCGTCCCGACGCTCCTGATCGGATACCTGTTCTACAATCAGTCGGCTTCGACCATGTTCGAACGCATCAACAATTACTCGGATCAGATCGTCGAGATGTCTGCGGAGCGGATCGGCAACAAACTGGCGGATATCGAAGCATACAGCATTGAAACGGCTTATGCCGAGCGGGTCCAGACATTTCTGGAACGGCCGGTTGACATGAGCAGCTGGGAACACAGCCAGCTGTTGTCCAGGATCCGCCAGGATTTTGGCATCAAGATTTCGCGCCAGAACGAGGATTTTGTTGTTGCGATCATTCACCCAGACCAAAGTCAGACGATCATCTATGGCGATCCTGCCCTGCCATTTGCCTTGAAAACAGACCCGCAGGCAAAACTCTACGAGCAGGCAGTCGCGAAAAATGGCGCGACTTATTTGCTGCCGGTTTCTGAAGACATGCATCTGGAAAATGTCTGGTTCCAGCGCGTGAGGCAGACTGGTAATACGAATGCCCTCGTCCTGGCGCGGTCGATCAAGACGCTCTACCGGGGGGAGGTCAATGGGGTCCTGGCCATCCGGGTCAGCGAGCGGTTCATCAACCAGTTGTATGGTGCAGTCAATCTTGGAGCCGGCTCACATAGCTTCCTGATCGACTCAGCCGGTCTGGTCCATGCTTCGGGCGATGACTATTTCAGCCTGTCAGACCAAGGGAATCCTTCCCTGGTCCAGGTGGTCCTTGACAAAGCGGCTGACGGATCAGACCGCGCTCCTTCCGGAGAAAACCAGTCTGCCAGCCACACTCAAACTTGGTCCGACGGCCAGACCGAGTTCCTGGTTTTTTCGGCCCCAATCCCCGATTTTGACCTCTATTTTGTCAGCATGCTACCCGTGGCCTATGTAAATGCCGAACTGAACCGGACCACGTTCGGGATCATAGGGATCATGATCATCATTGCGGGTGCCATGGTGGTCCTGTCGACCACCCTCGCCTGGGTGATAGCCAATCCATTGATGAAATTGATCAAAGGGATGCACGCCGCACGTAAAGGCAACCTGGCCGTCTCGGTTGGCACGAGCTCGATCCGGGAGGTCGAGGAGGTCTCAACCAATTTCAACGAAATGATGGACGAAATCAATCGTCTGCTGATCAACATCAAGGACAAGGAAAAGCAAAAACGCATTGCCGAGATCAAGGCTTTGCAGGCGCAGATCAATCCCCATTTTTTAGCTAATACGCTCAACACCGCGCGCTGGATGGCCACGATCCAGGGGGCCCACAACATCGAAGACCTCGTCGGGTCCCTGATCCAGCTGATCAATGCCTCGATTGGCGCCCGTGATGACCAGATACCGATCCAGGAAGAGCTGGAGAACATCAAGTCCTTCCTGCGCATCCAGGAGTACCGCTATTTTGACAAGTTCAAAGTCCAGTACCAGATCGATCCAGAGATCCTGGACTGCCTGATCCCACGCTTGCTGTTGCAGCCGCTGGTGGAAAATGCCCTGGTCCATGGGATCGCTCCTGTCGAAGGTCAGGGCATGCTGGTCATCCGCGGTCTGATCGAGGACGAGACCATCCGTCTGCAAGTGACGGACAATGGTGCGGGTATCTCTGCAGAACGCCTGGCCGAGATCGAACAAGGCTTGAAACCGACCAACCAGCATGGGATCGGCATCAGCAATGTCCAGGACCGGATCCGGCTCAATTTCGGTGACCGGTATGGCCTGTCGATCAAGAGCGTACCGGATCTCTATACGACCTGTGAGATCACCCTGCCCCGGATCAAGCCGGATGCTTTTGATGAGCATGGGGGCCGACCATGATCAAAGTCATGTTGATTGATGATGAAACGCCCTACCGGACTCTGCTCAAGGAAATGATCAGCTGGCGCCAGTACGGATTTGATCTTGTTGGCGAGGCGGCCAATGGCAAGGCAGCCCTGGAGCTGATTGCCAATATCCAGCCAGACATCCTGATCGTCGATATGAACATGCCCGTGATGAGCGGGGCTGAATTGATCGAAACGGTCGCCAGTCGCTGGCCGCGGATCAAGTCCATCGGTCTGAGCAGTTACGATGATTATGACTATCTGCGCCAGAGCATGAAAAGCGGGGCCATTGATTACCTGCTCAAGCATCAGCTGGATGCACAATCCCTGCTGGCCACCCTGAAGAATGCCGCGTCGATCCTGACCAAGGAAGAGCAGAACCTCGTCCGAGCGACCACCCTGGAAAGCCAGTTCGCCAGGCACAAGCAGGATCTGCAGCAGCAGGCGATCATGAGCCTGCTCCACGAAGATCTCCATGTTGGCCATGGCCTGGACATGAGCGAGTCGTTCAGGCTACTCGATTTGGATCTCCCCTTGATGGAAGGATCTCTGCTCATCCTGCTGATCGACCAGGCCTGGAGACTACACCCTGGAATTGTTTCTAGCGATCCGTCACATATGAATCCGGTCAGCTCCGTCCTTGCCATCACGTCTGAAATCCTCAAGGAATATGGTTCGACCATTTTCCAGACCGGGGAGAGCCAGTTTGTCATTTTCCTGGCTACAGACAAAAGGCGCAGCACAATGGCCACGCTGGACCGGCAAAATGCGGTCATCCAGCGCATCCGCACCAGTTTGCAACGGTTCCTCAATCTCGAGGTCAGTATCTATGCCGGTGCGCCCTACCATGGTCCGCAGGAAATCAGAAGCACCTATCAGCAATTGCTGGAACTGATGAAAGATCATTTCTACGAAGGCAGCGGCAAGATCAAGTTTGCCGCTCAAATCAATAAACCGTCCTGGCAGGTCCAGCAGGACAGCATCTCGCTCGATGTCGAGGTCGAAAAACAGCTGACGACCGCGGTCCGCTCAGCTGACAAAGACGCTGCGACTACGATCCTGGAGGCCTATTTCACCCGCCTGTATGACCAGCGCCTGAGCAACAGATCCTTCAAGATCATCTGCATCGAGCTGATCCATCTTCTGGGCCGGATCCTGCGCGACATGAACCTGACCAGCGAACCAAAATCCTACGATCCGATGGACGCCTATGACCGGATCAACCGGTTTGACACCATGGAAGCCCTGAAGGCCTGGCTGATCGAGAAATTCGCTGAAGTCATCCACTTCATTCGCCTGGCCGGCTGCCATGAACGCCACAGCCCCGTCGTTTCCAAGGCCTTGAGTTACATCCAGGCCCATTTCAACCAGCCGATCACCCTCAGTGAAGCCGCAGAATCAGCTGGAGTGAGCCATACCTACCTCAGCCGCGCCTTCAAGGAAGAAATCGGCAAAGGCTTCAACGAGTACCTGACCCATTACCGGATCGAACACGCCTGCCAGCTCATTTCGTCAGGCGGCATGCGCCTCAAAGACATCGCCACCGCCTGCGGTTTTTCGCAGTATACCTATTTCTTCAAGGTGTTTAAGCAGACGACAGGGCTGACCCCGAACGAATACTGGAACCAGAGACTCCAGTAAGCACCTCGTTTGAGTTCATCTGGGAAATCATATCGCCATCATCTCCGGAACGCCCTGGCTGCCTCATAAAGGGCACAGATGTTTTCCGGTGGGACGTCACCTTCAAAATCCTGGCTGCCGCAGAGAATGAAGCCGCCGTTTTGGCCAAGAATCTGGATGACTCGGGTGGTCTCGGCAAAAACATCTTGCGGGGTACCAAAAGGCAGGACGCCCTGGGTATCGATGCCGCCATGAAATAGCAGTTCACGGCCAAAGTCTGACTTGAGCTGATCGACCTCCATGCCGCGCACCTTCTGGATCGGGTCGAGGGCATTTATGCCACAGGCCAGCAGGTTGGGGATGATTGGCTGGACCGCGCCGCAGGAATGCTGCATGTAAAAGGCACCGTGGCGATGGGCCAGCTGGACAAATTTTTTCGTGTTTTCAGCGAAGAAATCGTCCCACATGGCGGGGCTGAACAAAGTGCTGATTTGAGTCCCATAGTCATCACTGCAACACAGGATGTCGATTGACCCTTGTGCAGCCTCGAACATGCGGTCGTAGATTTCGAGGAAGGACTGGCAGAAGCGGTCCAGCATGGCTTTCAGCAGCTCTGGCTCTTCGATCATGTTGATGTAGAAGGTCTCGGTGTCATAGAGCAGGGTGAACACCTGGTAGGGGCCGGGCCAGCCAATCCGGATGGCCTTGTCCTGGTGCGAAGAAACAAACCGGGCAACCGCAGCGTAATCAAAGTGGTCCGGATTTGGCCAGCCTGTGAAGCGTTCGAAATCGGCCATGCTTTTGATGCAGTCATAGGGATGCTCGATATGGAGCCAGTTATATTCGACCCCATTCCACTTGCGGACCGTCTTGCCACCAAAAAAATTTGGTACAACCAACTCACCCTGTTCATTTTCGTACGGAGGAGGCAGCTCGGGACCTATGTAGGGCGGCAAATCCAGGCAGCGGATATCAATGTCAAAATGTCGCATCACAGCTTCTTCGGAATCGACCTGGAGATAATGTTTCAAGTTCTCCCAGGCGGTTTCCACACAACGCATGCTGAGGGGAATCCGGTCTGTTTCCTGATGGGCAAAAGCTGTACGCACTCGCTCTTTGGCATTCATTACATGATCACTCCTGTCACTTCCATGTCCACCAAAACATTGACGAGAATCAAGCATCGAAGTTTTCCAATAGCTTATCCAGAACTCGCCGGCAATCCCGGACCTTTTCTACACTGGTCTGCCAAAGTTCCAGGTCTTCCGAAGAATCACGCCCAAATTGGATCAATGACTGATGATCTGACAAAGGGCTGGGCAGGCGGATTTTCCCCGACAGATGGTAATTCCTGATCCCTGCTTGTAGGTGAATCTGAGGGATGTTCTGCTCATTAACTCCTCCCCCAGCCATGATGTCAATCCGTCCGGCTGCTTGATGAATGAGCATACATAGCAGATCCAGGCCTTCAAATGCTGTCGCCTGATGACCCGAGGTCAAAATCGTATCAAAGCCCAAAGATATGGCTTGTTCCAGAGCTGCCTGTGGATCAGCCACCCAATCGAAAGCGCGGTGCAAGGTGAGATGGCAACCGAAGCTCTGGCTTGTCAGCGACAGTAAACGCGGCAGATCAAGCCGTCTCTCCGATGTCAGAAGCCCAATCACCAGGCCATCCGCACCGGCTGAACGGAAGCGACGAACCTGATCCTGAATCTGTTCAAACTCAGCATCAGAATAATAAAAATGACCTGCCCTGGGCCGGATCAGGACATGGATGGGGATTGGGCAGGATTGCCTGACCTGTTCAAATAGGTAAAAATCAGGTGTAGTCCCACCAAGCAGCAGATTGCTGCACAATTCAAGGCGATCTGCGCCGCCCTGCACAGCAGCCAAGGCTGAAGGCAGGGAATCAACGCAGATCTCCAGGAGAAATTTTTGATTATTCATCTTCTCTAAAGAAATAGTCGCCGAGGACTTAGCCGAAAACAAAGGCAAGGGCAGGCGAACCCTCAGCAATATTGAATAAATCGATCGCGAGATCAGGGCCCTGAGCGGAGAATTTTGCTTGTGTCTCAGCAAGCGGACGGATGGTCGCAGCGGCTTCGGCCAGACCGGGAATGACGGCCGTGCTGCTACCTGCCGCGACGTTGTCGAGCATGACGTAGACTTTGTCATTTTTACTGGTGAAATAGGCATCGATGCCACCGGCCAGACGTTCTTGCTGGCGAGTCCAGGTTTTGGTGCCATAGATCGCATCACCATTGACGGAGAGCCACTGACCCAGGTAGAGCAGGCGATCGCGCTGTTCGGCCGGGATGGTGCCATCGGCTTTCGGCCCGACGTTGATCAGGAGGTTGCCATTGTGGCTGACACTTTCCAGGAGCAGGGCAATCAGCTTATTGGGCTGGATATAGTGCTCGTCGGTTTCAACCTGGTTATAGGCAAAAGACAGGCCCAGGCCGCGGCACATTTCCCACTTCTTATCCAGCGTCATCTGGCCATACTTGTATTCCTTGGTCGTGTAGTCGGCCCAGACGCCATTCCAGCGGTCGTTGACAACCCCCTCCGGTACATTGTTGTAGTAGTAGGAGAATAATACAGGGAGGTCGACGAGGCCCTTTTTCGGCCAATCGATATCATTCCAGAGGACGGAGGGCTGATAACGATCGATCAGCTCCGTGACTTGGTTGAAAGCATAGTCGGCATAGGCTGCAGTGACATTTGGGGGATTGTGGACATCAAAATCATCAAAAATTGGTACTGTTGTATGGGTCCAGTCGAGGATGCCAGAGTAGTAGACGCCAAACTTCATACCCTCGTTCCGGACAGCCGCGGCCAATTCGCCAATGACATCGCGCATCGGGCCACGATTCCCCGTGTGGTAGTCGGTGTATCGACTCGGCCAGAGGCAAAAGCCGTCGTGATGCTTGGTGACTGGCACGATGTAGCCAGCGCCTGATTTCTTGAACAAATCCGCCCATTCGGTAGCATTCCAGTTCTCAGCTTTCCACATATCGGTGAAATTCTCGTAAGGAAAATCCTGACCATAGGTAGCTAAATGGTGTTCATAGGATGGTCCCTGACCGACACGGACGGAGTTCATATACCATTCGGAGTATGGATTGTTGGAAAACCAGGTGATATCGGTCGGGATATCGCCCAGTTCACAGGTTGGAGGCGCATAGGCCGGTACAGAGTAAGCCCCCCAGTGGATGAAAATGCCCAGTTTGCAGTCGTCAAACCATTGCGGGACCTGATGGGTCCGGACGGATTCCATGTCGGGGGTGAACTGGCGGGGATGGTACTTGGATGAAGACATGAAGGTGACCTCCTGTTTATTCGCTCAGCTGTCAGCCGGGCGTGTCTTGCGATCGTCAGGGATGCTCAGCCTTTGACCGAGCCAGCGGTCAGGCCGGCAACGATGAATTTCTGGCTGAAAAGGTATAAGATCGTGATCGGCAACGCAGTCAGGACCAGATCGGCAAAGACGTAGTTCCAATTGCTGAAATACTGGCCGAAGAAGTTGTAGACCGTCAGGGGCATGGTCCAGTTCTTGGAATTGTTGAAAAAATAGATCGGAATCATGAACTCATTCCAGGCGAACATGGCGGTCATGACGGTTGTGGTGGCAAAGATCGGCTTTAAAGTGGGCAAGATGACTGAGACGAACAGTCGCAGGGTACTGGCTCCATCGATAAAGGCGGCCTCATCCAGTTCACGGGGAATGCCTTTGATGAAATTGATGAACATGAAGATCGCCCAGGGCAATTGAACAGCGGCCATGACCATGATGACGGCAAAGTGGGTGCCAATCAAGTTAAGCATCTTGAGCATGGCGAAAGTGGTGATGATCTGCAGGGGAGCGACCATGCCAGCCAGGAAAAAGGACTGGAGGAAGCGGGACCATTTGCTTTCAACACGGGCGAGGATGAATCCACCCAGTGCGGCAGAGCCGACACAGGCGATCAGCACACCCAGGGTGACAATGATGCTGTTCATCATGGACAAAAGGATTTTGCCGGTCACGATGACAAAGGAATAGTTGGCAAATTCCCAGGTTGTCGGGGGAAGGGCATTGAATTTCAAGGCTTCGGCGGAAGTTTTGAATGAGCCAAAAATCATGACCAGAAGGGGGATGATAATCAGGAAACTGCAGGCGATGACAACAATTTCAACGATGAGATTGATCAAGCGCTCTTTGTCTTTCGGTTTCATGACTTAACTCACCTCCTTCTTTTTCAGAACGGTGTTCATCAGGGTCGACAAGGTGAAGACGGTGATGAACAGGATCAGGCTCATGGCAGTCGAACGGCCTAGCAGCCCTTGTGAAAAAGCACTATAGATGTATGTACTGAAAACTTGCGAGGCAAAACCAGGGCCGCCACCGGTAATGACAAAGACTTGTTCAAAGACTTTCAGGCCACCGATGGTATTGAAAACGATATTGACGGTGAAAGCAGGCATCAGCAAGGCCACGGTGATCCGGCGGAATTGCTGCCAGCTGCTGGCACCATCAATCCGGGCAGCTTCATAATAATCATTAGGTATGCTCTGCAGACCGGCGAGGAAGACGGCCATATTGAATCCTGTCCAGCGCCAGACATCGGCCAGGATGACGACTGGCAGGGCGGTCTTGTAGCCGCCAACCCAGTCCTGCTGCAGGCTTTCCAGCCCCAGTGTGCCGAGGAACTGGTTGAACATGCCATCGAAGCGGAAAATGGCGTCAAACATGATGCCGACAACGACCATGGACAAAACCGCCGGCATGTAATAAACCGTCCTCAGGAGATTACGGGTTTTCAGTGGACGATTGACAGCCAGGGCGACAAATAGTCCGAGGATCGTTTTCAAACCGGCAGTAAAAATCGCAAAGATGAATGTGTTCTTAACTGAAAGCCCAAACTTGCGGTCGGTGAAAATATACAGGAAGTTATCCAGGCCATTCCAAACTGGGGTGGTGAAGCGGGAGAGGTTCCAGTCCGTAAAAGCCAGGACAAAAGATGCCAGGACTGGCAGAACAAAAAAGAAACTGAAAATCAGGACTGCCGGGATGACAAGGCTTTTCTGGTATGGCAACAATGTTTTTTTTCGCATGATCAGGAGCCTTTCCACTGGACCAAAAGATTGGGTTTCTGGCAAGACAGGGCTGGCAGCAGCGAGCTGCCAGCCCTGTTCCAGTTCAAGTGTTTGAGATGAGGAAATGGGTGATCAGAAACCAGGTTGCTGATTCTGTTTCATGTAGTCGGCGTAGATCTGCTGCCAGTCAGCCAATGTGTCTTCAGCAGAGATGTCCTGGGCAACCATGTCAACATAGAGCTTCCACAGTTCGGTCCAGATCGAGCTGGCGACGCCCATCGGGTCATTGATCTGGTAGGTGTATTTGCCGGTCGAGAGGTATTTGTCAACGAGTTCCTGGACGCTGGGGTCGACGGTGCCGCCATTGACATCGTTGAAGGCCGGGAAGCCAGCCAGGTCGGCATAGTAAATGTCCATGATTTCAGGCTGAGACCAGCGGTCGAGGAATTCGAGGGTCTTGTCAACCTGCTTGCCACCCTTCATGGCGAACCAGCCACGGACATAGGCGCCCGTGCCCATGATCAGCTGATCATTGAAAGGGACAACCCAGGATCCGAATTCGGCATCCGGGAATTTGGCCTTGGCATCGGAAACGTACCATTCACCGTTCAGGTAGACAGCGGCTTTGCCGGAAGGCAGGGCTTCTTTGGCGGATTCGTAATTGGCAGACAGGTGGTCTTTGTTGACCAGGCCGAGTTCATAGAATTTCTTGTACTGGTTCATGACTTCCTTGAAACCAGGGGCATCCGGGAAGGTCAGTTCATTTTTCAGGAGTTTCTGGAAAACATCGGTGTCATTGGGGTAGTTGTAGACGGCAAAACCGAGGGTCATGTAGACCTGGGTGGTCCAGGTATCGGCGTTGGTGACATACAGGGGAGTGACTTTGCCATTGCTCTTGTCTTTGATTTCCTGCAGGCGGGCATAGAACTCATCCATCGTCTGGGGTTGTTCAGTGCTGACGCCCAGTTCAGCAAGAAGCTTCTTGTTGAAATAAGCTGCGCCGAAGAAGCTGCCAACATCACGCGGCATGGCATAGATGTTGCCATCGGTGGGATCTTTGAGCAGGTCCGGGTTGATCAGGCGTTTGGCCCAGGGCTGATCATTCAGGGGCACACAGTTCTCGGTTGCACCGAGTTCGATATTGTTCGAAGGAGTATTGTACTCGATGATGTCAGGCACTTCATTGGTGGCAACCTTGGCCCGGGCAACCGTGTAGTACTGGTCATCCGGCAGGACCTGGAAATCAATGGTATAGTTATATTTTTCTTTCATGACCGCTGCCATTTTGGCAAAGGTTTCAGCACGATAGCTGCCTTGGGCTGTCAAGATCGAGATTGTGACAGGCTCATTGGTGGCGGCAGAGGCGGCTTGCGAGGAAGCTTCGCCGGCAGTTGTTGCTGCAGCTGCTGTTGTCTCTGCGGTTGCGTTGCCACAGGCAGACAGGATCATTACGGAAAAGAGCATAGCCAGAATCAAAGCGAGTGATACAATCCGTTTCATCTTCTCTCTCCTTCTCAATTGCCCTGGTTTTCCCTGGGCTGGGTTCATGCTAGCATGGACTTGCAGTCCTGCAGAATATCAAATATAAAAATAATGCATGTAAAAAATTAAAAACTGGACAGGATTTGACCATGGCTAAACGTTTGCCCAACTTCAGAAACCGGATTTTTGCCAGCTACATCCTGTTGCTGGCCATTGTTTTTGTAGTTGCCATTCCGACCAGCTATTTCTACATGAGCAGCTCGCTTCGTGAGCTGGAGGTCAGAAAGCTTGAACAAATCTGCAGCCGGACCGTGACCTCGCTGGATGAACGGATGAATAGTTTAAACAGCATCTCCCTGTACATAGCGGCTAATCCGATCGTCAGGGAGATCATGCGAGATGCCACCAATGCACCTGGAAATTCTTTAAATTCCAGTTCAATCAAGGATTTTACAGCAACGCTTGTCACCATGAATGTCCCAGCTGCCAATGCAGGGTTGCGGTTATCTGTTTACAACAACCGGGGATTTTACCAAAGTGCGGGTTACTCTGACCAAAGCTCTATCATACAGGCCAGACTATTTTCACCTGAGTTCCGTGAATGGTATGGCACATTCCTCCAGACCAGTGCCTACTCCATCTTGGCACCGCACAACGATTACTGGTCTGCGGACCAAGACTTCAAGCCCGTGTCACTGATCCGGCCCTTGATCGATTCCCGCACTTTTTCCAGGGTTGGATTAATCGAAGTACAAATGCCCTACTCGAGCCTTGCCGAGATCACAAATCTGGATTTGCCAGGTGGTGTCCAGGCTGTGCTGTTCGACCAGGAAGGGCAGTTGATCACGCTGAACGAATCTGAAGGTTCAACAGATGCTGTTTCTGAACAGGATCGTAAAGATTTTTCTTACTTATATGCACAGATCGGCCCCGAAAATCAGGGTATTCTCCGTAATTCGCTCATTCCAGGCCAGGACACCCGTTTGATTGTCTACAGTCGATCCAATCTGACTGGCTGGGTCTACCTGATTTCCATGCCTTTTTCGGCCTATGGGGCTGCCTTGACCAAAATTTCCATCACGCTCATGCTGGTCATGGTGCTCATGTTATTGCTTTTGATTTTCATCGCCTTCATGGCTTCCAAAACTGTGGCGAAGCCCCTCATGCAATTGCGTGACCAAGTCCAATCCGTTTCGCTCCAGAACCTTTCGATCGAATTATCAACGGAAGGTCCTGGCAATGAAATCAACCAGCTTAATGAAGCCTTTAACCAGATGTTCGAACGACTGCGCGAATCCATGGATGAAGTTGCAGCCATGCGACTGCGCGAGCTCCAAGCCCATCTGATCGCCTTGCAGGCGCAGATTGATCCACATTTTATCTTCAACATCCTGTCGATTATCACGGCAATCGGCCGCGAAAAGGACATGCCGCAAGTCGTCGAGATCAGTAACCACTTGGCTGCCATTCTACGCTATTCGACCAGCAATGAGCGAGATCTTGTCACACTGGAACAAGAAATTGCTCATATCGAAAGCTACATGATCCTGATGAAATTACGATATGAGGAACAGCTTGAATACTCGATTGAAATGGAACCGGGAATCCAGCCAAACCAAATTCGCCTACCCCGCCTCTCTCTTCAGCCGATCATCGAAAACACTTTCCGGCATGGTCTGCGCCAAGTGCTTCCACCTTGGCGAATTGAGATCAAGACTGGCCTGGCTTCCGATGGCAATTGGTGGATTTCCGTGAGTGAAAATGGAATCGGCATGAAGCAAGAAGAAATTGAACGTTTGGATGCCAGATTGACGGAATTTTATCTCAATCCGGCTGATCATCTCAAGGAAATGAAGCTGGGCGGAATGGGATTGGTTAATACATTGGCCCGGTTCAAATTTCTATACAAAGACCGGTTCCGGTATCAGATAACAAGTGTCGACAGTGGCTATGATGGTTTTAAGATCACCCTATCCGGAGCTCTGTCAGAGGCTGAATCTGCTACCCGTTAGGAAGGGAGAAACCCAGATGATCCGAATCCTGATCGTTGATGACGAACCCAAGATGCTGCGGGATTTAGTAACTCTTGTCCAGCAAATCGACGAGAATTTCGTCATATCCCATGCCACCAATGCGATCGAAGCCCAAAGCCTGATTGAGCAGAACGCCTTTGACATTGTGATTACCGACATCCACATGCCTGTCATGAATGGGCTTGAACTGATCACTTGGCTCAAGTACCGTAATGATCCAGCCATTCCGGTGGTTATCAGCGGATATTCCTACTTTGAGTATGCCCGGACGGCAATGAAATTAGGTGTTACGGACTATCTGCTGCGACCCGCCGATCCTGTGGAAATTGCCAAGGTTTTATCTTCGATCGTGGAAAAAATTGAAATCAAGCGGGCCGAACAAAAGCGGCTGGATCTGCAACAGGCCATTCGCAGTATAGGGAGCTCACCAGATGGGGTACTAAGTCAGGATGAAGCTCCTTTTGTCGCCGTCTTCTGCGCTGGATCACTGACAGACTCAGTCACCACTGACGAAGCCATCCGGCTGCCTGTCTGGCAGGATTTGCACCTGGAAGCGCAATTAAAGGTTCTTTTGGCCGAAAATGAGTCGGTCTGGATTTTTCGCAGCAGCCAAAGCACGCAGACTGCACTGTTCAGTCTCAACACCACAACAGCTACCACTCGATACGCTCAACTTATGCAGCAGATCTGCTTGATTCAAGGGGCTGGATACGGCTTGGCCATTGCTGTCAGTCCGCTTCTGGAATCAATCGCCGCAGTGGGTTCCATGCAGAAAAAACTGATGGTTGCGCTGCATCAACGACTGGTCCTGGGGCAAAATCAGCTGCTTGTCCTGGAACGAAATCCCGCACTGGAATCAATAGATGAACCTTCAACAACTTTGGTTGATGATTCTGGTGCAGCATATGAGACACTTAGAACCTTGATCCGATATCAGGGAGCACAGGCAGCCAAGGTAACTTTGCTTAAACTTGTTTCCGGCTGGAAAAATCAACAACTGCCTCTCTACCGGTTGGAGCGGGAATTACGCCGGCTTGCAGCGGAGCTCAAACCAGCCCTGAGCGGCAGTCATTCGCAAATGACAATTGATCAGCTGGAAGAGATCTGTGTCGATGCCCTGGCCAATGCCCTGAATTATGATTCGCTTTGGGACAATCTGGCCGCAATTTTCGACGGGCTGGACCAGGACACAACCCGGGTCAATCCTATGGACCGACATGAAAACTTGGCCTGCCAGATTGCCGCCTATATCGAAAACAACTTGTCATGTCCTCTGAATAACAGCATCTTGGGCAAAATGTTCGGCCTGGCACCTTCTTATCTGAGTGTGATCTTCCGCAATAAAAAAGGTCTATCACCGATTGAGTATATTGCCATGCAACGTATCAACCGGGCCAAGGCGTTGTTTTGCGAATCGCCCCATCTCACGACCAAAGAGATCTCCACCCTGGTCGGATTTGATGATCCTTTTCATTTCAGCAAAACTTTCAAAAAGCTCACGGGATTGTCACCAACCGAATACCGCAAGACAAACTGCCAGAATAAGGAGAACAACTGTTATCTCAGCTAGTCTGTCTCACGCTGGCGTTTTTTGTCCTCGTACATCCTCTCGTCGGCGATTTTGTAGAGAATTTCGTAGGTCTCGCCATCCTCGCCTGACAGGGCGAGCCCAATTGAGCAACCAGCTTGAATAGTCTGGTCCTCCCACTCGATCGGCTGAGCAAGCTCGTTTCGGATGCGTTCGGCGATCCGCTCCAGTTTGGCTTTTTCCTTAAGGTCGGTAATCATCACAATAAATTCATCGCCACCGATGCGGGCCAGGCGATCCGCACGGCGCAGCTGGCTGGCAATCCTGGCAGCGGCTACCTTGAGCACGGCATCGCCGGCAGGGTGGCCGAGGGTATCGTTGATCTGCTTGAAACGATTCATATCGAGCATCAGGAAGCCATGCTGTTTACCAACCTGCTTGAGATGGACTCGGGCACAGTGTTCAAATGATTTTTTATTAAGTGAACCGGTCAGGTGGTCTCTGCGGGAAGCAGATAAAATTTCCTGATAGTGTTTGGACGTTGTAAAAACGAGCAGGAAGATAAGCGCGGTCAGAACGTAAAAAAGAATATTCGTCTTTTGAAAATCCGAATATCCGGCGTTCCAGCCATCTGCAGGATAGATGGCCAGCTCCCACTGTTCGCCGGGCAAGCCGATGGTTTCAATAATCGCGTCTCTGTCACGGTCAAACAATTCTGAATGCCCCCAGTAAAAGTCATTGTGACCATCGGCTTTTTTGACGCGAATGCCATAAAGATAGCCATCTTTTGCTGGTTCCAAGTCGAATGCATGCAGGATTTTACCAAAATCGAGCGTGATGGTGGACAACCCCCAAAATTCCCGGTCACCGTCTGTTCCTGTAAAGACAGCACGGCGATTGAAAATTTTCCAGCCGCCCTGGATCGCCAGGACAGGACCCTGGGCTACGGAGCCCTCCGTTTCGATCGTTTTCAAAATATGTTCACGGCGCTGTGGATCTGCAAGGAGATTATGGCCAATCGCCGCCTCATTGCCCTTCAGAGGATGGATGTATTGGACGATGCCTTTGGGGGCAAGGGAGACGTTGTCGATCAGGGTGTTGCGGTCCAGGATCGCTTGAGCGAATGTGTCGATTTCCTGTTGGTCCAGGTCCGGGTCGTTTTCGATCAGCATATTGAAAAAATCAGCATACTGCATGCTGACATTGAGCAGGGTCTGGATATTGGATGCTACTGTACTGATTTCCTGTGTGGCCACAAGCTTGTTCTGGCTGGTCAGTGCTGCTTGCTGGCGTTTCTGCAGACCAGAAAAAGTCAGCAGGATCGTCGCACCGATCAGCACCGCCAAGACAACGGAAACCAGGTAGGTTTTAGCATATTGCCATCTCATGAAGGCATTCTAACATGGCCACCGACCGTATGTCATGAAATTATTAATCTTCTGGTTCAGTCAGCAGATCAATTACAGGCAGCTCCAGCGCCCGGGCAATTTTCTCGATGTTGCGCAGGGAGACATTGCGTGTGCCGCGCTCGATACCGCTGATATAGGTGCGGTGCAGATCGACGATCTCCGCCAGCTTTTCCTGCGAGTAGCCGCGCTCGCATCGCACACGCTTCAGATTATCCGCCAGGATCCGCTGCAAACTTTTCATGGTCGCCACCACCTCTGATCTGATTGTCGAGGTTTTGTCGCCGATGAGTCTACACCCGATAAGTCACAAAAGGGATGGCATCAGACATGAACTATTTCCAGTTTCAATGCAAAAACTTCTCCTTCTCTTCGCGGTTGACGAGCCAGATACCAAGGCTGACGAGGGCAAGGGCAATCAGGTAATTGGGGCGCCAGATGCTTTCATCGAGGATGATGCCGGACAGCAGGGTACCAAAGATCGGCACCAGAAAGTTGAAGACGGTGACTTTGCCGACGGGGTTGTATTTTAACAAGGTCGTCCAGAGGGTAAAGGCGACAGCGGACAGGGCAGCCATATAGGTAAGCAGAACGATGCCTTGCCAGCTGATTGTGGTTAGACGACCTCCGGCGATGTAGCCAGCCAAGGCAAGGAGACCGCCTCCGAGGGCGAGCTGGTAGCCGGTCGTAACCATCGCGTCGAGCCGGGCAGTGATGTGTTTGCCGTAGATCGAGGCAGCAGCGAGCATGAAGGCCGAGAGGATCAGTGCGCCATCGCCTTTGAGCGAAAAGGTGAAGGTGTAGGTGCCAAAATGGACGAGGGCGGTGATGACGCCGGCAAATCCAGCCACAACGCCGGCAATCCGGTTTCTGGTCAGACGCTCATTGTGATAGAGACAATGGGCGATCAGGAAGCTGAAAAAAGTCAGGGTTGAATTCATGATCGAACCGTTGGTGCCGGTCGTGTAGGACAAGCCGATGTAGAAGATTGCATACTGGATGGTGGTGTAGGACAGCGCATAGATGATGACTTCGCCGATGTTGCGCTTGTTGAAGGCCCGCAGATCTTTTTTCATTGCGATACTGACGGCAAGAACCATCAGGCCGGCCAGGAAAAAGCGCAGGCCAGCGAAAATGAACTTGCTGGTGAGGTCTTCAGTGGCGATGGCAAACAGCTCATAGCCAGACTTGATCGCGGGATAGGCGCTGCCCCAGAGCAAGGCACCGAATGATGCCAGTAAGATCCGGACTTTGCGTTGGGTGAAGAATTGCTGGTTGTCCATGGATTCCCCTTACTCTTGCATGGATTTCAAGACATCGGCCATGGCGATGCGGAGGATTTTGCGGCCGGAGAGGTTTCTGGTCAGGAGGTAGGTCAGGTAGAGGATGGCAAAGCCACTCAGGATGTTTGCGAGGCTGAGGTGGAGGGGCATGGTCATGTTGATCTCCTGGAAGGATTGCTCCATCATGCCGCCGTAGAATTCGAACAGCAGGGGGATGCCGGCGAGAAATCCGAGCAGAAAGGGTGCGTCAAAGATGCGCAGCATAAGGGTGCGGATTTCGCGGGGTTCGTAGCCGAGGATTTTCAGGAGGGCGATCGAGCGGCTGTTTTCATCGATCAGGAGCGAGAAGAGAATATATAGAATCAAGAGGGCCATGAGGCTGGAAAAGAGGCCAATGGAAAGCAGGGAGATGCGCATGAGGTCGGTGTAGGATGATAGGGCTTTGATCATGTCGGACATGTCTTCAGTCTGGGCGAGGTCCTCACTGTCGATGTCGAGTGCACGGTCGCTGTAGAGGCCGATGAAGCTGTCCTCGGGTCGGTCAAAGCGGCGGTTGAACTCGGCCAGGGGGAGATAAACGGTGTTCAAGGTGTAGATTTCAGCGATCCCGCTGACGCGCAGGTAGTGGATTTCCTCGTCGATATCATTGATGAAGGACAAGGTGTCGCCGACTGCAAGGTCGGACTTGTCGGCCAGCACACGCGAGATCACGCAGGTTTTCGATTTCGGGGGTAGTGTGAGGCGCGCCCCTGTTTCGTCGAAAAGGTTGAGCATCTGGCTGTTTTCCACGAGGCCTTGCACCAGCAGGGCATCGCCGCTGCCGGTCTCACGGGCGGCCAGCATCTGGTAGGGCTCTCCGCCATACTTGTCGCTGTTCTGGGGCAGCTTGAAGATGTAATTTTTGTCGTAGCTGAAGGTGTTGGTCAGGCCTTCACCGAGGAAAATGTCATAGGAATCCTGGACGAGGAAGCCAGTCAGCATCATCATGGCGGCAAATGCAACGCCGATCAGGGCACCGAATAGCTTGCCGCCGCTGCGGACCATCTGGCGGGCACGGAATTTGGTCGGGAACCGCAGGTTGTGGAAGTGAAAAAGCTGCTCGACGAACATGGCCTTGGGGCGGCGGCGAAAGCCCCGGATCAGGGTATGGGGAGGCAGACGGACGGCACGCAGGACCACGTAGCTGGCCGTCAAGAGCAGCAGGGCGACGGGGATCAGGGTCCCGGCGAGCACCAGCTTCGGATCGTAGTAAACCTGGGTCAGTGGGAGGTTGAAAAAGACGGTGTAGTAGACCAGCAGAGGCCGGGCCGCGAGCATGCCGCCGCCCGTTCCGAGGACGCTGCCGACCAGGGCCAGGACAAACGGCAAGGCCAGGTAATGGCGCAGAACCTCCAGGCGGCTGAGCCCAAGGGCACGCAGGGTGCCGATAAGCTGGAATTCCAGGCGGATCATGCGCCAGAGAATCGAGGCCAGGAGGATGGTATTGATCAGGAAAATCGCGACAGGCAGGGACTGTGACATGGCTTTTTGGCCGGCGATTTCACCCTTGACCATATTGATCCGGGCATTGTCCTTGCGTTCCTGCCAGCGGACCAGGCCATAGCGATCCTTGAAGCGATCCTTTAGATCCTGGTAGAGGGCCTGGCTGGAGTTTTGATTGTCACTATCCGGATCAATTTTGGCGAAACCAGGGTGAAACCGAATGCCGTAAGAGCGGTCAACCGTCCAGTCCTCGACCGGGGCGTCAGCGGCCAGCCGTTCGATCGCCCGTGTGGTGACGATCGCGATGCCGAATGTTTTCGGATCGGCGAGGAGGTCTGATTCAAACTGGGTCGGGTAAATGTAGTCCGGCAGCGAGAAAAGGCCACTGATCCAGAAGGTTCGCCCGGCCAGCTCAATCTGCTCACCGATGGCCAAGTTGTGCTCACTGGCAAATGCGGGATTGAGCAGGATCTCCTGGTCTCGCTGCAAGCGATGCCCCTCGAGGATGACTGGTCGATCCACACGCTGGTTTTCCTCAAACACACGCAAGGTGATGTCCTGCTGCCATTTGGCATCCACGGTCGTGCGGCCTTCGATATCCGCGTGGAGCAGCTGGCCCAGGCTATCGAGATTTGTCGGCTCGGCAATGGTCCAGACGCGGATGTCATCGACCTGTCCCTCGTCGCTCAACCAGTCAAAATTACCCTGCAAATTGTCGACGACGAGGTTGAGCATGGTCAGGGTCATGCTGCCGAGGGCGATCAGGAAAATCAGGCTCAGGAATCGCCCCTTGTGCTGAAGGATTTGCCTCGGAATCCGCCTGGCGAGTGCCATATTTACCAGCTGACCGCTTCGGCTTTGGCTTTGATCGTGTTGAGTGTGATCTCCGTGATCTCACCGCTGCGCATGCGGACGACACGGTCGGCCATTGCTGCAATGGCGGAATTGTGGGTCACGATCAGGATGGTGGTTTTGTCTTGCTGATTGATTTCCTCGATCAACTGGAGCACGCTCAGGGAGGATTTGAAATCGAGCGCACCGGTCGGCTCGTCACAGAGCAGGAGGGCCGGGCGTTTGACAATGGCCCGGGCGATCGAGACGCGCTGCTGTTCGCCGCCACTCAATTGGTGGGGGAATTTGTCTGCTTTGTCCTTGAGTCCGACGCGTTCAAGCAGTTCCAGAGTTTTAGCCGGATGCTGGCTCAAATAGGCAGTGACTTCGATGTTTTCGCGCACAGTGAGGTCAGGGATGAGGTTGTTGAACTGGAAAACAAAACCGAGATGGCGACGGCGATAGCGGGTCAGGGCGCGGTCGTTCATTTTCGCGACGTCCATTTCATTGACAAGGACAGTGCCACTGTCCGGCTGGTCTATGCCACCGATCATGTTCAGGAGGGTCGATTTGCCAGAGCCAGACGGGCCGAGAATCACGACCAGTTCGCCGTCTGGTACAGACAGGCTGACGTGGTTCAGGGCATAGAATTCGGTTTCACCGGATGGATAGATGCGGGAAACATCGTTCAACTGGATCACGGCTATGGTCCTCCTGGTCAAACCTGGGTGTCATGAACACATTCCATTATAGTCCCGGCACGGGTGTGGCCAAAAGACCGCTGGCAAAAATTGTCACTTTTTACCGGATCTGGATCTTTCACTTGTCTAAATGGGAACATTAGCAGCCTCTTCTGTGTCTATAATGATAATAGTTTTATACCTGTGAGGTTAGATCATGATGAAAAATCATTTTTTACTGGTTTTGTTTACGCTCTGTCTGGCAGTTGCCATTGTGTTGTCTGGATGTGCAGCTGCGTCAACTACGGTAACCGGATCTGCAGAACCAGGTCAGACGACAGCATCTGGCCAGCCGGCCAGCAGCGAGACGACGGCCACAACTGAACCATCCCCGTCTGAAACCAGTGAGCCTTTGAGCCCGGTCGAGCAAGCGTACCAGGATATACTGGCAGCCTATCTGGAGCAGCTGCCTGCTTCTGAGGTTGAAATCCAGCCAGTTGGTGACACGGAGCAGGCTGACTTGGTCAAGCAAATGGCTCGACTTTATGCTGGCGCGGCGGAATCGCGCGAGATTTTTGCGTTGTACCTGTCCGGGATCACACAGCTCTCCCCTGCCAGTGCGGACCTGTTCACGACCTATGCTATTTCCGGCATGCGCCGCAACAGTTTCGAAGATTACACGGAAATCGAATATGGCTACACCAGTGATCCGGCTTTCCTGGACCGGTTCTTTGCCGAAGCAGAGAAATATGACTTCAATTGGATTGAGCTGAATCGCAAGGTTGATGCCATTACAGACTCGAAGGTCAAGGCATTGGTCAAAGGGGCGCAGGAACAGGGATATTATGTCGCCAGCAGCGAGGGTATGATTTATTACCTGGTTGATTTCACACGTTTTGCCGAATTCCGGGCGGCCAATACGCAGCCGATGGCGGACCTGATCGTGACCCAGGCGATCGACAGCCTCGATCCGATGAGCTCGGATGCGGCGTTCATCATAGATTTGCCGACCCTGGCGGCGCGCACCTATGGCATCGGGCAAACGCTGGCAGACTACAGCGGCACGCGGTATGAAAAATACCTGGCCAGCCGTTTCCGTGACCATCTGAACCTGCTGTTTTTCGGGATCGACAATACGCCAAACTATGATTATGGCACGGGTTTGATGACGGATGATGCCAAAGCTACCTTGGCTGATGTTGCCACCCTGGCCGAGACGCTCATGGGTCAGATGACGGCTGAATTTTTGGCATTGATCGAAGCAAACAACGGCAAAATGGACGAAGCCGCTCGCGAAAAAACTTGGGCCCTGCTCGACAAAGTGGACGAATTCTATGGCCTCACCGATGAGGACAAAGGCGACTACGGCCAGTGGATGTCCGGCAATTTCGAAGCCTGAGCTGAAAATGGACCAAATCTGTTTATGCAATAATTGCCCAAAAAGGGACCGGGTCCCTTTTTGGGCGGAGGTATGACTCATGGCTTATAATTGGCTGCTTTTCGATCTTGACGGGACGCTATTGGATTTTCACAAAGCTGAATATTTATGCATGGAAGCGACTTTACAATCATTTGGCTTTCGGGCGGATGATGAAGTTCTCCTGGCATACCGGTCCATTAATGAATCGTATTGGAAGATGCTGGAGCGAGGAGAGATCTCGCAGGAGGAGCTGGCCTTGGCGCGGCACCGGACGCTGTTTGAACGGTTTGGATTTGCCGGGGATATCGAGGCGTTCCAGAATCATTACGAAGGGGCTCTGAGTGAAAGCAGCTATCTGTTTGATGGTGCGTACGAACTGTTGCGCCAATTGCGGGATCGTGACGGGATTCATCTGGCAATCGTGACCAATGGCTTTGCCAGGATCCAGGAGCGCCGGATCGCCCTGGCCGGTCTGGATACCCTTTTCGAGCGGATTTTCATCTCGGAACAGGTCGGCTATCGCAAGCCCCAGATCGAGTTTTTTGAGCATGTCTTCCGGGAAATCGGCGAGGGGAACGCCATGATCATCGGCGATTCACTCACGTCAGACATCAAGGGCGGCGCTGATTTTGGTATCGCAACCTGCTGGTTCAATCCGGACGGGCAAGATAATCCCCTGGGCGTGCGTGTGGATCATGAGATTCGCGATTTGAGCGAGCTCTGGCAGCTGGTGTAAAACCAGGCAGAATCAAAAAATTGAATCATGGCGCTCACCTCAGACTGGCCCCATCAGGGCCATTTTTTATGGTGATTTGACAGAACGGCCCTTGTGCGATAGACTGATATCGAAATCCGATATCGATATTCGATATCGAGACCCGGTCCCATTAACGAAAACCGATATCGGTTTGCAATATTGGGACGGCGTCCCTTTTTCGGCAGTGAGGTGTGGTATGGCTGGTTTTGTGGCGAAGAAGTTGTTCCAGGGGTTTGTGAGTTTGCATATTTTGCATCATGCGAGTGAGGGGCCGGTTTTCGGGAGTTGGTTGATGGAGGAGCTTGCGGAGCATGGCTATAAGCTGAGTCCGGGCACGTTGTATCCGATTCTGCATCATCTGGAGGCGGTAGGCCTTCTGGAACAGTATGAGGAGACGGTGTTGGGCAAGGTCCGCAAGTATTATAAGACGACGGATCTGGGGCGGGCAGAGCTGGCTGAGGCAAAGCTTTACCTGGCTGAGCTGACGGATGAGATCGATGGCGGGCGGGACCAGGCGACGGGCAGGACACGCACATGATCGGGATGGATGCACTGTTCTATCTGGAGGGGGTGCGCTACCAGTCGATCCTGGATATCCCGGCCTTGCAGATCAACCCGGGGATCACTGTGTTACTCGGGGCCAGTGGCAGTGGTAAGACAACACTCTTGAAGCTACTCAACAAGTCGATTTCGCCAACGAGCGGATCGATCTTGTACACAGGTTCAGATTTGAAAAAGACACCGTCTGTCTCTCACCGCCGCCAGGTGCTGATGCTGTCGCAGCAGGCGGCGATGTTTCCCGGCACGATCGAAGACAATCTAGCCATCGCTTTCCAGTTCCAGGAACGAGCCGCGCCTGATGCGGAGATGATGCAACGGATGCTCGCACAAGTACAGCTGAAAAAAGAGCTCTCCGAGCCGGTTTTGAACCTTTCGGGTGGTGAAAAGCAACGATTGGCTCTGGCCCGGGTATTCCTGCTCGATCCGGCGGTGTTTCTGCTCGACGAGCCTTCTTCAGCGCTGGATGATGACACGGCCGATGCCGTGATCGGTCTGGTGGTCGAGCAGGCGCGGGCGACCGGGCGGTCGATTGTCATGGTCACCCATTCCAAAGCGGTTGCCAGCAAATTTGCCGATGAAACGATTTTATTGAAGGATGGTCAGGTGGTCCGCAGGATACAAAACAGAGGCCAGGAGGCCGGATCATGAGTGGCGCAGTTCAATTATCCGTCTGGCAGGTCGTCTTCTCGTACCTGTTCGTCCTGCTGGTCCTGGCGATTGTCAGGAAACGCGGGATCCGGCGTGAGCGGGAGATCCTGCTGGCCTCCGTCCGGATGTCGATCCAGCTGGTGCTGACTGGGTATGCTCTGACTTTCATCTTCGCACACCCCAGCCCTTGGGTGACGCTCCTGATCATCGCCACCATGGAAGGCTTTGCCATTTTCACTGTGTTCAGGAAATTCAAGGGCCAGCTGTCCGGGCGGTTGAAAAAGACGATTGCCGGAGCGATGCTCGCTGGGACGCTGTCCTGCATTTTCTACTTCCTGCTGGTGGTGGTGCAGATCGACCCGTGGTACGATCCGCAGTACTTCATCCCGATCGCCGGCATGCTGGTTGGAAATTCGATGACCGGTATCTCGCTCGGGGTGAAATCGCTGGTCGAGGGCATGTCGCTGCAGCGGCACCTGGTCGAGGAGGCCCTGAACCTGGGCGCGACGCCACGCCTGGCCAGCCGGGAGATCGTCAATTCGACCTTTGACGCGGCGATCATGCCGACGATCAATGCGATGCTGGGCATGGGCGTCATTTCCCTGCCGGGCATGATGACCGGCCAGATCTTGTCCGGGACCGTGCCGACAACTGCGGTCATGTACCAGATCGCGATCATGCTGGGCATTCTCGGTTCGGTGGCGCTGACCGTGATTGTGCTGCTGCATTTTGGCTACAAGACCTTTTTCAATCACGATGACCAGTTTTTCCCTGGTGGTTGCCGCAAATATTGCGAAAAATGAGGTCTCAGCACATGGATCAAAAAGCAAAAATCCAATTCAGTCCTGCTGTGACGGTCATCCTCTTGTTCGGCATGATCAGCCTTCTGGGCGACCTAGTCTACGAGGGCGCCCGCGGGGCCAATAGCCAGTATTTCAGCTTGCTGGGGATATCAGCGACACAGGTCGGCCTGGTCTTCGGCATCGGGGAATTCCTCGGCTATGTGCTGCGCTTGCTGGCGGGCGTCTGGTCCGACAAAAGCGGCCGGCCGTGGTTGTTCCTTTTTGCCGGATATGGCTTGCTCATTGTGGTGCCGCTGATGGGACTGGCTCAGGAATGGCCGGTCCTTGTGACGCTGGTCCTGATGGAACGGATCGGCAAGGCCCTGCGCAATCCGGCCAAGGATACCCTTTTGTCTGCTGTGGCGTCACACCCTGACACCAAGGTCGGGGTCGGATTGGCATTCGGCATCCAGGAGGCCCTCGACCAGATCGGCGCCTTTGCTGGACCGTTGATTTTCACCGGGGTTTTTCTCGTCATGAAAGCCTCCGATGTGGCCGAATATCAGCTGTCCTACCGCCTGCTGGTGATTCCTTTCGCCCTGCTGATGCTGTTTTTGGCCGTTTCGCACCGGAAAGTCACGCGCGAACGTCTGATCCCGGATGCACCTGCACAGGCACCAGGTTATCACACCCAGCATTTGCAGAAAGTGTTCTGGCTCTATGCGGCGTTTACCTTTTTCAGCACGATCGGGCTGGTCAATTTCAGCCTGATCGGATTTCACCTGAAGTCAAAGCAGTTGCTGGACGATAGCCAGATTACGCTGCTCTATGCCGGTGCAATGGCGGTCGATGCGGGGGTGGCATTGCTGGTGGGACGGGCCTATGACCGGCTTAAAACCAGAACGAGGCGGCGCACAGGCGGCCTGGAGATCTTGCTCCTGATCCCGCTGGTGAGCGTCTTGCTGCCGGCTCTCGTCCTGGGCACATCCCTGCCGCTGATCCTTCTGGGCATGGTGGTTTTTGGCATCATGCTCGGTCTGCATGAGACCATCATGCGCTCAGGCGTAGCCGATCTGACGCCTTTTCACAAACGCGGCACCAGCTACGGGGTTTTCAACGCGTGCTATGGACTGGCACTTCTGGCTGGGGCGGCTCTGATGGGCTGGCTGTATGACCAGAACCTGAACATCGCGATCGCTGCACTGACCGTCGCCAGTGAGATCGTCGCCCTTGCAATTTTCTACAAAATGATTCAAATGAGCCGGGGCTTGGCTGGCTCAACAGAAACGAGGTAACAAATGATGAAAGAACATGCCCTGAGTTGGCACACCTTCCTGAAAGATGTCTTTGTCTGTTCCCTGGGATCGTATGGCGGTCCTGAGGCACATATTGGCGTTTTCCTCGACCAGATGGTCACGAAAAAGCACTACCTCACGGAGGAGGAGCTGATTGAGCTGGTGGCTCTGTGCAGCATTTTGCCCGGTCCGACCAGCACTCAGACGATTGTGGCGATCGGACACAAAAAGGGGGGCCCTCTCCTGGGCTTCCTGACCATGCTGGTCTGGGCCCTGCCCGTCCTGGTGGTGATGACACTGCTCTCCTTCCTCTACCAGTTCCTGGCGGCCGTCCATGTTTCGAGCGAAGGCTTGCGCTTCATCGGACCGCTGGCGGTCGGTTTCATCCTCGTCGCGGCCTGGAAAATCGGGCGCAAAGTCGTGGTCGATCCCCTCACCTTGGGCCTGATGCTGTTTGGCGCCCTGACGACGTATTTTTTCCGCGAACCATGGGTTTTCCCGCTGGTCTTGCTGGCCGGTGGGGCCGCCAGCATCGTTGCATCCCGGGAGAAAAACATCTGGAATCATGTCCAGCTGAATCCACCGTGGCGCTATCTGGTTGCGTTTGCGGTTTTTGCCCTCGGCGGTATCGCCCTGACGCTGACCTGGGACAATCTGGTGGTGCATTTGTTCGAGAGTTTCTACCGCTATGGCTATCTGGTCTTTGGCGGCGGCCAAGTCGTTGTCCCGGTGATGTACAGTGAACTGGTCGAATTGCACCAGTACATGACCAACCAGGAATTTTTGACCGGCTATGGCCTGGTGCAAGGCCTGCCCGGACCGATGTTCAGCTTTGCGGCTTATGCCGGCGGCATGGCAGCCCGCAGTGGCGGGCCTCTGGTCCAGGTCCTCGGTGCTATCGCCGGCGGCGTTGGCATTTTCCTGCCCGGATTGCTGCTGATTTATTTCATCTATCCTGTCTGGGAAAATCTCAAGCAGATCCGCGGTATCAAAGTGTCCTTGAAAGGCATCAATGCCGTCGCCGGCGGCATGATTGCCGTGGCAGCGGTGATTGTCATGCAAAAGAGCGGCTTTTCACTTGAAAACCTGATCGTGATGGCGCTGACAGTGGTGCTGTTGAACATCAAGAAGATCCCTGTGCCGCTGATTGTCCTGCTGGCACTGGTGGCTGGATTTGTGATTTAAGATCGTGCCTGCCCGTTCATTTGCAGAAAAAGATCCGTGATTTTAGGATCAAATTGCTTTCCTGCATTGCGGCGGATTTCCGCGATGGCTTTTTCCCGCGGCATAGCCGGACGGTAGGAGCGGTCTTCGGTCATGGCATCGTAGGCGTCGACAACTGCGAGGATGCGGGCCAATAAGGGAATTTTCTCGCCGGCCAAGCCTTGGGGATAGCCTTTGCCATCCCAGTGTTCGTGATGGGTCAGGATCAGCTCAGATATGGGCCGCAACTCGGGAGATGCCTGGGCGATGCGGTAGCCGACTTCAGGATGCTTGCGGATCTCATCCCATTCTTCGTCAGTCAGACGGCCTGGTTTCGTCAAGATCTCCCGGTCGATGCTGATTTTGCCAATGTCATGCAAGGTTGAGAAAAGTTCCAGAGCGACCAGGTCGTCCTCGGACAGTCCCAGAGCCTGGCCCAGCTGTTTGGTCATGGTTGCCAGACGGGACGCATGGGCCTCGGTTTCGTTGCTTTTCTCAAACAAGGTTGTCTTGATCGAGGTAATGATCGAGCTGTGCAGGCTGCGTGTCTCCAGCAGTTTGCGCTTATACATGTTGGTTTCGGCATCGTTTCGGACTTTGACAAAGGATTCCACCGGGCTGTACTTGGTTGCATACCCGAGCGAAATATCGACAAAATAAGCATCGTTATCCTGCTCACGCGAATGCTCATTGCAGGCTGCCTTGATGCGCTCGACGACCTGCCGCGCCCCTTCACTGTCTGTTTTCGGCAGCAAGATCCAGAATTCATCCCCTCCAGTGCGGGCGATGATGTCATCGGTGCGGCAGTTTGTTTTGAGAATACTGGCCACATCAACCAGGAGTTTATCCCCTTCGTCATGGCCCAGGGCATCGTTGAGCAGCTTGAGGCCGTTGATGTCGCCGATGATGATGGACAACGGCAGCTGGCGCGGTGTATCGAGGCGGGCCAGTTCTTCCTGGAAAAAGGGCCGGTTATAAAGGCCCGTCAGCGAATCGTGGTAATTGAGGTATTTGACTTCGTCTTCGTGCTGTTTGCGGCTGGTGATATCGCGGCTGATGCCAATCAGGCCGATCACCTGGCCGCTGGCATCGTAATAAGGGGTTTTCAAGGTATCGAGACAGACAGATGTCCCGTCGGGGTAAGTAACGTATTCTTCGTTGGAGTGGGACCGGTGCAGGCTGAGCATTTCCTGGTCCATTCGGCGAAAGGATTCGGCGACGGTCTCATCAAACAGGTCGTAGTCGGTTTTGCCAATGATTTCCTGTTCGGATCTATCAACAAATTGCTCGAAAGCCTTGTTGCAGCCCAGATAGTTGCTATCTGGGTCCTTGTAGAAAACCAGATCCGGGATTGAGTTGATCATCGCCTTGAGCAAGGCTTCTTTTTCAACATACTCGTGATACAACTGGCGATATTCGTCGCTTGAATCTGCCAGCTGGCGATTGGCTTTGGACAGCTGTAAATTGGTCTGGGCGATTTTTTGAAGGGCGGCACGAACCAGCAGGTAGATCAGCCAGGCACTGGCCAAAACGTAAAACCAGCCTTTGAACAGGCTGACCAGGATCAGGGTATGCGGATCCGGAATCAGCCATTCGACGACCTTGTCCGACAGTAAAATCCACAGAGAACCGACCAGCAAATAAATCACGGAAATCCGCAGTGCTTGATTCCAGGCTGTGTGTTTCTTTTTCTTCAAAAAGCGATACATGTAAAAAACACCTGCTAATACTGTAAAATAGCGCTGCTTTCTTTAAAAGCATTTTGAGATGGCTTTGAGACCACTTTGAATCAGAATGATAAGACTGTCAATGGTTTGCCGAATTCGGCATTTCTAATTTTTCTCTTGACCATTGGCACTTTTGGCTTTATTTAATGTTATAAAATGATTAAATTGGTCGATTGTGGGGGTGTACAGGGTGGTGTCTTTGCAGTGCCCGAATTGCGGGGCGAATGTGCCGCCTGACAGTGTGCGGTGCAACTATTGTCAGTCAGTCCTGGCGCGCGCAGCTTGTCCGGTCTGTTTTGGGCCGGTTTTTCGTGGCATGAAGTTTTGCCCGGACTGCGGCAGCCGGATTTCCCGGCAGGATTTGACGCCGGACAGCACCTTGCACTGCCCGCGCTGCGAAACGAAACTGTTGCCAGCCCTGATTGCGGATGTACGGGTCGATGAATGCAACAAGTGTGGTGGGATCTGGTTGGGCCGGGAGGCATTCCAGGAGATCTGTGAAAAATGGGATGCTGCAGCACTGCCTCTGGATCGGATCGAACAGGGCTCGGTCTGGACCGATCCGGATAAATTGCCACACACCAAGTCCGGGACACCCCTGACTGGTAAGCTCAAACCATCTGGCCGGATGTATGTCCCCTGCCCGACTTGTGGCGAGCTGATGCTGCGGAAAAATTTCGCGGGTTGCTCCGGAGTGATCATCGACTGGTGCAAACCGCATGGCTACTGGTTCGATCGTTCAGAATTGCAGAAAGTCGTTTCCTTTGTTCGTGCGGGCGGCATGCAAAAGGCGCGTGAAAAAGAACGGCTGCTCCTGCGCGAGGAACAGGAACGCTTGCGGAAACTGCAGTCACAACCGTTGCCAGGCAGCGTCGATCCCAGGGTCGATTCAGCATCAGAGCTTTTTGGTATCGATACTGATTTTGTCGAAACCATCGCCGGAATCATCCGGAAATTGTTCGGCTGATTGAGGTGGCACCGGCATGAGAAAAAGGCGGCTGTCTCACCTCAAATTGAGACAGCCATTTTTAACGCGAAAAATATAAAACGATTGGAGATGAGCGTTATTTATTACATTTTGATTGATGTTGATTGACAATGCTATCGAAATCGTGCATTCTGACATCAAGCAGGAAGCGTTGACAGCGACCTGCCGACCAAAAGAAATCAGGCGAGGGCATCGATAAGCCTTCAGCCGATAAAGGCAAACCAGGTGAAAACCTGGGACGCAAAGCTAAAGGGCCTCTGGGACATCTCCCGTGGCAGCCAGCTACCGAAACTGGGGGGTTTTTTAATGTCCTTTTTGTCTTCCGGCGTATCCCGCAAAGCGATCCAAGTCATCAGTGCTGTCGTTGTTCTTTCCAGCATCATCGGCATCAGTGGTGTGTCAGCCCAGGCTGCCGGCATCGTCCGTGTCCATGACCAGATCGCCCAGGCCAAAGCTAAAATCTTCGGCGAATATCCCAAAGCTGAAGTTGCCTGGCCAGAAGTTGTCCGTCCGGAAACAAGCGTTGAAAAAGCCCCCGCGAAAGTCGAAGCCAAAGTTGAAACCAAAGCCGCTGCTGCAGTCAAAGCTGAGCCGGTCAAAGCAGAAGCCCCCGTTGCCAAAAAGGAACAGGCCCCGGTTGAAAAGGTAGAACAAGCTGCCCCAGTCCAGGAAGCCCAGCCGGCCCCGGCTGCTACCGTCGAAGCCGCAGCCGTCACCGCTCCCGCTCCTGTTGCCACCGAAGCCCCGGCAGCCGTTGAGTCCACCGGTGATTTCTGGACCGATGAGATCCTCCGTTTGGTCAACGAAGCCCGCGCAACAGAAGGCCTCGCCGCCCTGACGATCAACAGCCAGGCTCAGGAAGCCGCTGCCATCCGTGTTCAGGAACTGCCCAGCAGCCCTGCCCCCCACTTGCGTCCTGATGGCGCCCAGTTCTACACCGTTTTTGCCGAAGTCGGCCTCAAGCCGAAGACCGGCGGCGAGAACTACGCCATCGGCACTGCCAATGCCTATTCCCCCGAACAGATTGTCACGGCCTGGATGAACAGCCCCGGCCACCGCAAGAACATCATGAATGCCTCCTACAAGCAGATCGGCATCGGCCATACCATCATCGGTGACAAGGAATACTTCGAACAGCTGTTCATCGGCTGATCTGGTTAAGCCCGATACAGCTTATAAACCCAATTTAAAGGGGCTGTCTCAAAACGTTCAGGTTTTGAGACAGCCCTGTATTGAGTTGGTAACACCCAATGAATTGTCAGCGATTTACTTAAGATCACGCAGCGGAAACAGGCCGGATCCGGCCGTTTACTTCACACCGAGTTCGCGTTTGATCCGTTCGAGGGCTTCGGGTGCCTGGCGGTTCATGCGTTCCGGATAGCCGAAGTAGGACACGCAGGTGATCGATTCGCCACCGACT
>Ga0228536_1000162_pt1 | contig 175029 bp, 152 predicted proteins | sample SJ1Smetagenome_FD_168611 | JGI IMG/M metagenome (GOLD analysis project Ga0228536, IMG submission 168611) | Enriched culture of PCE-dechlorinating microbial communities from Ithaca, New York, USA - SJ1.S | ecosystem: Engineered > Modeled > Simulated communities (microbial... > Unclassified... | reverse complement strand
CCGATAGTAATCATACAGCCTCCATACGAATAAGTACTGCTAGTCACAATACTTATCGGCATTCGAGGCTGTTTTTGTTTGATAATTACTATCATTATATTTCCGCGAATCGGTCAGTTTGAGTTAATAGAATGATAATGTTTGCCGTTTGTCGGGCAGCGCGATAAAGGGAAATCCAATGGCTGATGAGAAAATACTGATTGTGGAAGATGAAGAAGATGTACTGGAGCTGATTCGGTACAATCTGGATAAAAACGGCTACCGCACCGAGACGGCCATGACCGGCCCGGCCGCCCTGACCAAGGCCCAGGCGGTGGGGCCGGACTTGATTCTTCTGGACCTGATGCTGCCGGGGGTGGATGGGCTGGAGGTCTGCCGGACACTGAAGAAAGACCCGAAAACCAATGCGATTCCCGTGGTCATGGTTACAGCCAAAGGCACCGAAGCCGATGTGGTGACAGGACTTGAGATGGGGGCGGCTGATTATATCACCAAGCCGTTCAGTCCCCGCGTGCTGCTGGCCCGGATTCGAGCGGTGCTTCGTCGGGAACAGCCTGCCGAAGCTGTGGACAATCAGATACTGCGTATCCACGATATCGAGATTGACGCCGGCCGGCACCGTGTGGCTGTAAAAGGTAAAGATATTCCCATGACCAGCACGGAGTTTAGTCTGTTGCGGTTTCTGGCGGCCCGGCCTGGCTGGGTCTTCACCCGCTATCAGATTGTTGACGCCATTCACGGTTCGGATTATCCTGTAACCGACCGCTCCATTGATGTGCAGATTGTCGGACTTCGCAAGAAACTTGGCCCTGCGGGTAAGTATATCGAAACCGTCCGCGGTGTCGGTTACCGGATGAAAGACCAAAGCTGAACAAACCTCAACGGAAGCGCCCTGATGAAAAGACGATTGCTCTGGCAGATATTTCCCTCGTACCTGGTGATTACGATTCTCGCCCTCGTGGCGTTTTCGATTAATGTTTCCTTTCTGGTGGATGCGTATCTGACTCGGCAGACCCGCCAGATGCTTGAGGTCCGCGCTCGACTGGTCAGTTCGGCGATGGAGCCTCTGCTGCAAGCCGGGGATTTGAGCCGGATTGATGCACTGTGCAAAAAGCTCGGGCAGGAAAATAAGACCCGCGTTACCCTGGTTGAGCCGACCGGCCGGGTGCTGGGGGAATCGGACAAAGACCCCCAGGCGATGGAAAATCATCTGAACCGACCCGAAATTCAGCAGGCCATGACCGGAGTGATTGGTTACTCCGAACGCCGTCCCAGCACCACCCTCAAACAGCGGATGATGTATGTCGCTGTGCCCATTTTGCATGATAATCAGGTCGTGGCGGTAGTGCGTACTGCAATGCCGCTGGTGGAAATCGAACATGCCATCGGCTCCCTGACGCAGCAGGTGATTCGCTATGCGATGGTGATTGCCGCGGTTCTGGCGATGGTCAGTCTGTATTTTTCGTGGCGTCTGTCGCGTCCGCTGGCATTGCTGCAGCAGGGTGCCCGGCGATTTGCCCAGGGGCAACTGACCCACAAACTGGACGTCGGCGGCCCGGGCGAAATTGCCGAACTGGCCGGTGCGATGAACACCATGGCTGAAGAATTGAACCGCCGCATCGAGGCCTCGACCCGGCAGCGCAACCAGCAGCAGGCGGTTTTTACCGCGATGCTGGAAGGGATTATCGCCTTTGAAACCGAGGGCAAATGCCTGATGCTCAATACCGCTGCGGCTCGTCTGCTGCAACTGGATGCCGACAAAACGACAGGCCGGACGGTGGGAGAACTCATTCACAACAGTGAACTGCAGACGTTTGTGCAGAATGCCCTGCGGTCGCCCAACTCCGCCGAGCAGTTTATCCTGATGCCCGATGCCGACCTGCGGCAGGATTGCTACCTGCAGGTTCGTTCGTCGGCACTGCTGGACAGCGAAAACCGCCATATCGGGGCGCTGATTGTGCTTAACGATATGACGCGGATTTACCGGCTCGAACAGGTTCGACGCGACTTTGTCGCCAACGTCAGCCACGAACTCAAGACGCCGGTAACCTCCATTCACGGCTTTATCGAAACGCTGCAGGATGGGGCGATTCATAATCCCGAAGATGCCAAACGGTTTCTGGGCATCATCGCCCGCCAGACCGACCGGCTCAATTCGATTATTGAAGACCTGCTGCTGTTGTGTGAGCTGGAGCAGCAGGGGCAATCCGTACATGTCCCGCGCGAGGTGTGTTCAATTCGGGAGATTCTCAGCGAGGTTGTGGAACTGTGCCGGCATAAAGCCGCTGAACGCACTATTCGCATTCAAATGACTTGTCCTGCCGACCTGAAGGCCTCAGTCAATGCATCGCTGCTGGAGCAGGCGGTGGTAAACCTCGTCGATAACGGCATCAAGTACAGCAATCCGGATTCGGAGGTGTCGATTGAGGCGATGGCCGAAAATGACCGGCTGATCATTCGCGTACAGGATTGGGGCTGCGGCATTGCCGCCGAGCATCAGGGCCGTATCTTTGAGCGATTCTATCGGGTCGATAAGGCCCGCAGCCGGCAGCTTGGCGGCACAGGTCTGGGGCTGGCTATCGTCAAGCACATCGTCCAATACCACAAAGGCACAGTCTCCGTCCAAAGCACCCCCGGCAAAGGCAGCACCTTCATTCTCTCCCTGCCGCTGGATGTGTGATGAGTTGTTTGTGCGATAAAAGAAGGGGCGGTTTTGAGGCCGCCCCGGGGAGACTTGATTGGGTTTGTTGCCGCTTGCTGATTACTTGCTGCTGTCTTCGTCCTGCGTGGCGGCGCGGGTCTGGCGGGGCATGGCGACCGAGCCGGTGCGGACCATGTTCTTGATGCCGTAGGGCCGGCACGCCTCGATAAAGGCCTCGATCTTGCTTTCAGGGCCGGAGACTTCCACCATCACGTATTTGGTGGCGATATCGACGACTTTGGCGTTGAACATTTCAATCAGGGCCAGCACTTCGGGTCTTTTTTCCGGCGGGCAGGCGACGCTGATGAGCATCAGGTCGCGGGCGACGACATCCAGCCCGGCAAAGTCCTGCACCTTGACGACGGTGATAATCTTGGCCAACTGCTTGCGGACCTGTTCGACGGTCTTGTCGTTGCCGATGACGACGATGGTCATGCGGGACAGCGTCGGGTCTTCGGTGCGACCGACAGTCAATGAATCGATATTGAAGGCCCGGGCGGCAAACATGCCGGCGACGTGGGCCAGAACGCCGGGTTTATTCTGCACTAATGCACTGAGTATATGTTTCATCGTTATTCTCCTGGGTTCTAATTATGCCATTTCGAAGATATCCAGACCGCTCATTTCGTCGAGGCTCTTGCCTGCGGGAACCATCGGCCAGACGTTTTCTTCGCGGTCCACGCGGAAGTCCACGACACAGGGCCGGGTTTCTTTGATCATCTTGTCGATGGTCGGGGCGACGTCTTCTTTTTTCTCGACGGTATAGCCGACGGCGCCGAAGGCACGGGCCAGGTTGGCAAAGTCGGGATTCTGCAGATAGCTGCACGAATAGCGTTTGCCGTAGAACAGTTCCTGCCACTGACGGACCATACCCATATAGCCGTTGTTGAGGATGCAGACCTTGACGGGCAGTTCGTACTGCACCGCGGTGGAAAGCTCCGTCAGGGTCATGTTGAAGGAGCTGTCGCCGTCGATGTCGATGACCAGTTCGCCGGGTCGGGCCAGTTGAGCGCCGATGGCGGCAGGCAGGCCGAAGCCCATGGTGCCCAGGCCGCCGGAGGTGATGAACTGACGCGGACGGCTGAATTTGTAGAACTGGGCCGTCCACATTTGATGCTGACCGACGCCGGTGACGATGGTCGCCTGGCCCTGGGTCTGCCGCCAGATTTCCTCGATAACGTACTGGGGTTTGATGACTTTGGCATTGGTGTCGTAGCGGAAGGGGTGTTTTTTCTTCCAGACGGCAATCTGCTTGAACCAGTCTTCGCGCGGACGGAATTCGACTTCCTCGGCCATGGCCTTGAGGACTTCTTTGGCATCGCCGACAACGGGGATATCCGCGTTGACATTTTTGGAGATGCTGGCCGGGTCGAGGTCCACGTGAATGACCTTGGCGTGGGGGGCGAAGGATTTGAGCCTGCCGGTCACGCGGTCATCGAAACGGGCACCGACGGCAATCAGCAGGTCGCAGTTCTGGACGGCGTAGTTGGCATAGGCCGAGCCGTGCATGCCGAGCATGTCGAGCGATTCGTCGCGGCCCTGGTCATAAGCGCCCAAGCCCAGCAGGGTCATGGTCACGGGGATATTGGCTTTCTGGGCCAGTGTCCGCAATTCCTCGGCTGCGTTGGAGATAATCACGCCGCCGCCGACATAGAGCACGGGGCGTTTGGCCTCGTTGATGGCCTGGGCGGCCAGGCTGATTTGCCGGGCATGGCCGCGGGTGCGGAGATGGAATCCCGGCAGTTCAATCGGAGTCGGCGGGGTGACGGGAATCTGGGCAATCTGCATATCGACGGGCAGGTCGATGAGCACCGGGCCGGGCCGTCCGGTCCTGGCGATATAAAAAGCCTCGCGGAACGCCTGCGGCAGTTCGGCGGGGTTTTTGAGAATCATATTGTGCTTGGTGATCGGGCGGGTGATGCCGGTCATGTCGGCTTCCTGGAAAGCGTCATTGCCGATCAGTTCGGTCCGCACCTGTCCGGTGATGGCGACCAGGGGCACCGAATCCATCATGGCATTGGCAATGCCGGTGACGAGGTTAGTGGCGCCGGGGCCGGAGGTGGCGATGATGACCCCCACCTTGCCGGTGGCGCGGGCATAGGCATCGGCCATGTGGCAGCCGCCCTGTTCGTGGCGGGGGATGATGAACTTGATTCGCGAGTCGTAGATTTTGTCAAACAAGGGCAGAACCACGCCGCCGAGGTAACCGAACATCACTTCGACGCCCTGTTCTTCGAGAATATCGACAATGTGCTGGCTGCCGGCCTTGGCGGGAGCCGTGTTTTGCGGTGCATTTTGAGTCATAATAGTCTCCTGATTTAAACAATCGGTAATATAGTCATTAATCGATGCGGTCTGTCCGGTTACTTTGCCTATCTGTTCAAACAAGGGCAATACGGCCGCGCCGAGATACCCAAATACGGTATCGACACCCTGTTCCAGAAGGATGTTGATAATGGATTGACTGCCGAGCCATGTCGGCAAACGAGGTACGGCGACAGAGCCGCCGTAAGCGGTGGGAGTTTTCATTTGTGTTATTCCTGATGAACATATCCGTTATTCCGACGGCTGCGATTTAAGTGGGTCGTTCCGACCGACCTGCCAAAAGCCCCAAGCCTTTGACCTGCCGGGTACGGGGTTGATTGCCCGACCGCAGTGCCGTAACCACAAGTTTTGTGTTTCAGGGTGCTGACTATCCATATTCAGGACAACCAGCAAGTATTCCATAATTATAGTCTTTTCGGCAAGCGAGTCAAAGGAAAATAAGGAATTCTCAATGTATGCCTGCAACAAGATATAAATTAACAGAAAATAGATATATAAAAAATGAAATATTTTATGAAACATCTGTACACTCTATTTGTCTTGTTTATAATGAACGGATGCAATTCAAGGAGAGTTGAACTGTAAAATACAGGAAGGACGCGTCATGAAAAAGTCACAGTTTTTGCTGCAGGCTGGATGTGTTTTGATTTTGCAGGCTGTGCTGTTTGCGCAGCCGCAATGGCTCCAGTACAAGACATCCCTGTATATGGAGGATGAGTTTTCGACGTCCAGCAGATATTTTCCGCTCGAAAAGAAGCCCGCCGATGTAAGAATGCCGAAATTTGGTCAGTACGATCAGAAATTCGGCAAGTGGCAGCATAGTATGGATGGGGGGAAGGTACGGTGGATTGCCCTGGACCGGACTCGCAAGTCCGGATTGATGGATCTGCTTTATATTGATTCCAATGGCGACGGTCATCTGGATGATGAGAAGCCTTATAAGGGGGTTGTGTCGGACCGGTATCGGATGACGTTTGGGCCGGTGGCGGTGCATTTCAAGGGCGAAGATGGGCCGATTACCTACCATTTGAACCTGCAATATTACTCCTATGAGGAGCAAAGCTCTTATCTTGTCATCTCAACGGGGTGCTGGTATGAGGGTGAGGTGTTGATTGACGGCAAGCCGACCCGGGTTACGCTGATTGACTATAACGCCAATGGGACCTTTTCGGACAAGGCCGAGTCGTCCGACTGCGACCGGATATTTATCGGGCCGGAGTCCAGACGCAAGTCGTATTATGTCGGCAATTACCTGGAGCTGGGCGACAAGCTGTATCGGGTGACGATTGCCAAAGACGGGGCGACGGTTGAAATCACTGCGGCGCAGGATGCGGCTTATGGCAAGGTGAAGGTGCCTGAGACGATTACGACATTTACCGCGGCGGGGGTTAACGGGTTGTTTGAGCGAAAACCTGCGGCGGGCGAGGTGTCCCTGCCGGAAGGCCGGTATCGTGTTCATGAATGGACGATTGAACGCAAAGACGACAAAGGCAAGAACTGGACGTTAACCGGGAGCAATTTCCCGAATGAAAAGGCGTTTACGGTGGCCAAAGACGGGACGTCGGAGCTGGATATTGGTGAGCCGGCGATTTCGGTGGTTTCTCATACGATTCGCAATAACGCCTATTATTTCAACCAGGAACTGGTCGGCAAGATGGGGGAGTCGATCAGTCTGCGGGTGGGAGGCCGGCAGCCGGATGCACCGTCGCTGCATATTTACAGCAAAAGCGGAGAATATGACCGAACGTTCAAGCTGGAGTATGGGTGAGGCGGCACCTGTTCGCTCTCGTGGCGAGAGCCCAAAGATATCAAACGTCCGTATTATATCGCATGTCAAATCAAGGGGCCTTTTGAGGTACGCTCACAACGCTTAGTGATTAAGCCTGAGGGCCGCGGTATGCCTGCCGTGGGGCAGATGGCTTTGGATGTGAAGACTTCCGTTTCGGCGCTGTGCGGGGCCGGGCTTGGCAATGCGGATCGCGATCGGCTGCTGGAGCACAATACCCATCCCGATGCGATGTGGCTGAGCAAAAAGGAAGCGGCCGGCGAGGGGATTGTATTTGAGTTTGCTGCGGCCCAAATGCTCGAAAAGATTGCGGTCTGGAATTACAATCTGCCCAACTATACCGGCCGCGGCGTCGGCAAGGCGGATATTTCCGTCTGGACCGAGCAGGGCGGATGGAAGAGCCTGCTCAAGGGTGTTGAATTGGCCGAAGCGGAAGGCACGCCTGATTATGATGATCCAACGATTGTATCGTTTAAGCCAACGCTTGCGCAGAAAGTGCGTTTTGAGAACCTGGTGCCGATTCGGGACGAGGGATTTGTCGGTCTCAGCGAGGTGCGGTTCTTTGAGCCGTTTGGTCCTGCCGCGAGCAATCCTGAGCCGATGACGGCGGCGGTGCTGCCGGCGGCCGGACAGGTTAAAGTGCAGTGGATGCCGGGGCAGGGAGCGGTGGCTCATGACATTTATGCCGGTACCAGTATGGAGACGCTGACGCTGCTGGGACGCACGGAACAACTTGAGGCGACATTGTCTGGGCTTGTTCACGGGACGCGGTATTACTGGCGAATCGATGAGGTGGATGACAAAGGCAAAGTGACCCAGGGCAAGGTCTGGGATTTTGGTTTTGAAGAAGGCAGGCTGGCCGCCGGGTGGACGTTTGATCAAGTCGAAGACGGCAAGGCAGCCGATACTGCGGGGACTTTTGCCGCAGTGCTGCAGGCCGGGGCGCAGTGGGTTGAGCAGGCCGGCGGACGGACGGGTGTGATTGAGCTGGACGGCGAGAAAGGCTTTGTCCAGGCGGATCCGCTGAAGCTGAATACCCATTCTGCGACGATTACGCTGTGGCTGCGTTCCAACGGTGTTCAGAATGCCTATGCCGCGCTTGTGTTCTGCCGCGGGGGCAAAACGGTGTCGGGTCTGAACTTCAAAAACGACAACGAACTGGGATATCACTGGGATGACCAGTCGAGGACCTGGCAATACGAATCCGGACTGATTGTGCCTCAGGACAAGTGGGTGTTTGCCGCTCTGTCTGTCAGGGATGACAGGGCGATTCTGTATCTGATGAACGAGGGTGAATTGAAAGCCGCTGTGCATGACGTTGCGCACGCTGCGGAACCGTTTGACGCCCCCCTGACCATCGGCAAGGATCCGGAAAGCAGCAGCAATCGGCATTTCCGCGGGTGGATTGATGATGTTCGCATCTATAATTACGCACTCGATGAGGAGCAGATTCGTGCCGTGGCGGACAATAAGCCCTTTGCATCCGCCAGGGCCGCAGCCGTGCCGGTCCTGCTCAATACCAAACTGATTGAGGCCGGGCAGGCTGCCGCGCCGAATGAACCGCAGGCTGAGGCCCAGGCGGAAATCCGGGCGGAAGCATCGGCGGAAAAGCCGACACCGAAGCGTTCGGTCTGGCCGGTGATGGTGATTGTGGCGTTGATTGCTGCGGTTGTGGTTGCAACCCAGGTGCGAAAGAAATAATTATCCGTTATTGACCCTCCGATTGTGGAAGGAGACATTTATGAAGCGGTATGGAATGCCGACACGTCGGCTGATGGTTTGTGCGATGGCATTGGGTTTGTGCGGGGCTGTGTTTGGGGCCGCGTACACCGGTAAGGCGTTTTGTCAGAATGGCAATCCGCTGGGAGGTGTGGAAGTCAAGCTGTATCAGTTGTCCATGGATATGTCCACGCGAACGGTGAAGATGAATTTGCTGGGACAGGGCCAGACCAATCCGCAGGGGGAATACAGCATCACCTCGGATGTGCCCATGGGTTCGGATACGCAGGCGATTTGCGGGGTTGCCAAGCGGTCGGACTATGCTTTTACCTGGGCGATGACGATGGGGCAGCAGGCGGCGCCGCTGGAATTTCACATGAGCGAACCGCAGACGCTGGCAGGGCGGGTGGTGGATGAGCAGGGCAAGCCGGTTGCCGAAGCCCAGGTGCGGCTGGTGGCACTGGTGATTGTCGATGAAAAAGCCCAACCCGATACGGAACCGCGGATGATGACTAACTTTGAGCCGATGCCGTATTTTACGACAACGACTGATGCGGACGGTCAATTTGAGTTTAAGGAACTGCCGGCGGGAAGTTCGGCGGAGATCCTGATTACCAAACCGGGCATGGGGCAGATATTGACGGCCAGCGATGACCTCAATCCGATGCAGGGATTCCAGTATAAAGCCGGCCAGAAGGATATTTCCTTTACGATGAGTAAGGGCTTGACCCTGTCGGGGATCGTGATGGATTCGAAGAATAAGCCGCTGGCCGATGTTTCATTGTCTGTGACCCGAATCGGTCTGGATATCGATCCGACGCAAAAGCCGATCAAGACCGATGCGGATGGACAATTTTCGGTGAAGGATCTGGCGGCGGGAACCTATCAGGTGATGGTGATGAGTGACCAGTGGCTTTGTGAGCCGCAGACGGTGGAGCTTAAAAGCAATATAGGCGTTCAGCTCAAGGCCAAACAGGGGACCATGGTGCGGATCAAGGCGGTGGATCCGGATACGCAGCAAGGTCGCGAAGGCATCCAGATGTATCTGAATCAGGATAACCAGCCGGGAGTTGGCGGCAAGACCAACAGCGACGGTGTTTTTGAAAAGCAGCTTCTGCCGGGGCATTACCGTGTACAGGTTCAGGATGGCAATCGGTTTAAAAGCCAGGAATTTGACGTGGAGGAAGGCAAGACCATGGAAGTCCCCGTCGTTCTGGGGGCATCGAACAAGATAACCGGTATCGTGACCGGGCCGGACGGCAAACCTGCGGTCGGAGTCGAGATGAAGATTATACCGAATCGGGGTGGCTCGGATTCATCAACCAAAACCGATGATAAGGGCAGTTATACGCTGCGCTGGTCGCCGGAGGATATGTCGTGGACAGAAGGTCAATTTCTGCTGGTGGCCATCGACCGGGCTAATAAGCTGGCGGCGGTGGTGGATATTGATGCCGACACCAAGACAATGAATGTCCAGGTCAAGCCGGGATTGACACTGACCGGCAAGGTTGTCGATCCCAACAATAAACCGATTCCAATGGCTTCGATATCGATCCAGATTCGCGGTTCTCGATGGTCCAGCACATTTGATAATAAGAGCATCACCACCGACAAGGATGGTGTTTATAAAGTCGAGTCGCTGCCTGCGGAAGGAACGTACTATCTGAGTATTTCCGGCCCGAAGGGATACGGTACGGGGTCTGTCAATCTGGAAGAGCCTGCCGAGGGCAAATTGACCGTGGAGCTTAAGGAAACGGTTTTGAAGATTGCCAACAGTTCTGTATCCGGGCGGGTGGTGGATGCCGACGGCAAGTCGCTGGAGAGGGCAGGAATTCACAGCTATGGTGAAGGCCAGCCTAATCTGAATGTTACAACCGATAAAGATGGCAAGTTTACACTTGGCCCGATTTGTGAAGGGGGTGTCCAGCTTAGTGTCAATTATAACCGGCAGAGTCAGTATATGTATGCCAATGCATTTGTGCAGGCGGGTGATACAAACGTGGAAATCATGCTGACGCCGGAAGGCAATTCAGGCCGACGTGCGGTACCGAAACCCAAGTCGCTGGTTGGCAAGGCATTACCGGCGGTGCTGAGCGATCCGAATCAATTCGACGGCAAGGCCGTGCTGGTGTGTGTCTGGGATTATCAGCAGCGTCCCAGCCGGTTTGCTGTCAGAGAACTGGCGAAGAAAGCCGAATTGCTGGCGGGCAAAGGTGTTGCCGTGGTTGTGCTGCAGGGAGAATCTGCGGATAAGGCCGCGGTCGAAGGCTGGCTGAAGGAAAGTGCTATTGGCTTTAAGCTGGAGATGATTGCTGCCGATGCGGAAAAGACGCGGCTGGGGCTTGGAGTACAGGGCTTGCCGTGGATGATTCTGACGGACAAGGCTCATCAGGTGGTGGCCGAAGGGTTTGGTGTGGATGGAATCGAGGCGGCGCTGGAGAAGGTGAAGTGAAAAAAGTTCGGAGTTCGGAGTTCATAGTTCGTAGTTCGTAGTTCGGAGTTCGTAGAAAATATGGATTCCCGCTTTTGCGGGAATGACCATGGTCAATATTGAGAAGGTATATGAAGCAAATTGCTTTGATTGTTTTTTTGTGTGCTGCGTCGATGGTATCGGCGGCGGAGTATGTGTTTGATCTGACATGGCAGGACAGCGGTTTCGGTGAGAACCTGCGTTCGGATCAAGATCGTAACGAGCCGTTTGCCAAAGAGCCTGAAAGTTCAGGCGGCAGGGTCTATCGCGGTCATGTCTGGCTGGGCGAAGAAGGACCATCCGGTTTTATCTGGCTTAAGCAGGATAAGAAATTGTATGTCGATCTCAATCGGGATGGTGATTTGACTAATGATCCCAACGGGATGTTGGATGAAAATACCCGGGAAGGGTATTCGAATTCTGAGCATGAATTTGAGCCAATTACGATTGAACGTCAGACGGAGTGCGGTACGCTTCGCTATGTTATTGATGTGCGGGTGTCCAATTACAATGAGTCTTATTTTTATCCTTATTTTGCACTGCGATCCGGTTTTAAAGGCACAATGTCACTGAATGGCCGGGACTGGGAGTTTTCGGCAGCCGATATGCCGGGTGCATCTGAGGCCCAGCGGTTTTTGTGCTGCCTGTCGGATTCGAAGGAGCGATGGTATCGTACCCGGTGGACGGTACCGGAGATGATTTTTGTCGGCGGAGCGAATTATACGATCAAGCTGCAATGGGCTCAGAAGGATGGGACGCCGCTGCTTCAGGCGGTGCTGGCTGATAAGGCCGTGGCGATGGGGCAGATGGAGATTCCGGGCAAGGAAATCCGGAGCCTGTCGCTGCAGAGTGCCAATACCATCCTTTTTCCGGAAATCACTGAGACGCCGGTTGCGGTTCCGGCAGGCCAGTATCGTTGCCGGGAACTGTCGCTCAAAGGCAAAGAAGAGTTTCGGATGATTACCCCCCAGCACATTGATAATCTTATGTGTACTGTGCCGGAAAAGGGTACCGGCCTGTTCAAAGCAGGGGCGCCGCTGAATCACACGGTGGATGTCGTCCGCTCCGGCAATACCCTGAAATTCAATTATAAACTGGCCGGCATTGGCGGAGAGGCCTATGATGTTCGGCAGGTGACCGGATATGATGACAGCAAAAAGCCCAGAGTGGAGATTTATAAGGGCGACCTGCTGCTGGCCTCGGGTGCTTTTGAGTTTGGGTGAGGCGGCACCTGTTCGTACTCGTGTCGAGTACCCATGTATGCGTTTGGTGATTTGAAAATTGTGGCCGGCTGTGATATTGGATCCCTCGGGCCAAAAGAAGGTCAGCCGATACTGTATTCCTGGAGTCCGCTGTATGCCGTACTTGGCATAGTGTTCTGGGTTCCTCTGGTGCTGGCGTATGTCCTGTTTAAAGAAAACCGCCGGCCTGCGGCGCTGTGGATTCTGCTTCCGGCGGCTGGATTCTATGCTGCATTTTCGGTTGTCGCTGCATTGACTAATATGCCCAGCGACATTCGCGGTCTTTTCATTTCGATTATCAATACGATTGCTGTGAGTTTCTGCTTAGTCTGGCTGCTGGCCGGACGGATTGGCGGCCGGCACCGCTTTGTGGCAGCCATACTGGCCTTGCTGATTTTTGCGGGCATGGCGGGCCTGGCGCTGATTAATGTTGGCGACAGCAATTATATAGCGGCACTGACAATTTTTACGGGAATTACGTTTGGGGTCTATACCATTGCCTTGACGATTGCAACTATGCTGAGCCGCAAGCGGATGACGGGGCTGCGATTTTCGCTGTGGGCAATCCCGGGATGCCTGATTGGGACGGCTATCCCATTTTCAGTGATTCTGATTATCGAAATGATGCAGAATCGAGACGCAGGGATGGTGTGGCAATTTTTACTGCAAACGCTGGCCGGGGCGGCCTTTTTCTATGCAGTATTGCTGCCGTTTTTAATCCTGTTCTTTGTGAATGGATTCTGGCGGCAGCGGTTTGAGGCGATCTGCCTGCGTAAAAAAGTGGTAATTGCGGAGACGACGGATTTGCCCCCGCAGGTTTAGTTGAATCTTGTGAATGAAAAAGCCCGGCAGAGGTTGAATCCTGTCGGGCTTTTTTTATGCCTTGTTTTCTTCCCGGGGCTGGTCGTCGAAAAGGAGTTGGGTTTGCAGTGCCTTCGGGCCGCATTGAGTGCATTCGAGGCAGCGGATGCAGCGGTGATCATTGGGCTGCTTGTCGGGCTGGATACCATAGGTGCACAGGGTTCGGCAACGTCCGCATTGAGTACATTGATGCTCCTTCAAGTCCATGGTGACCAGCGAGAAGCGGTTGAGAAAGCCGAAGATTGCCCCCAGCGGGCAGAAAATACGGCACCACGGGCGTATGGTGATAAAGATGGCGACAAAAAAGGCCAGTACAATCGAGATTTTGATGGCGTTGGGCCAGGGGATGGGATTGCCGCCGATGGCCGCGGAGACGACATCGGGCAGGGCTTTTTCGACACCGCCGGCCGGACATATCCGACAGATAAACAGCGGGTGGCCTTCGCCGAAGAAATACGGAATGGCCAGCACCGTCCCCAGCAGGACGACATAGCGGAAATAGCCCATCCATTGCGGAATTTTGAGCCGTGGGGTGGGGACTTTGGCGGCCAGGTCCTGCAGCAGGCCAAATGGACAGACCCAGCCGCAGATAATCGACCCAAAGAGGGCGCCGACAGCAAGCAGCAGGCCGATGGCAATAAACGGAAACAGGTGCAGGGCCGAAAACTGGGCGATGACGCCGATGGGGCAGGCGAAGGTCGCCAGCGGGCAGGCGTAACAATGAAAGACGGGGGCACAGACGGTATGCATCCGGAGATTGAGCGGGTCCAGCCAGACCAGGAGAAACAACGACTGGATGGCGGTTCGCCACGCGATGAGTTTAGAGACGACTTTCTGTATGGGGGATTGTTTGGCTGTGGACACCACGGCCTCCTTTACTTGCCTCAGGTGGGGCAAGACTGGGGAGCCTCGCCGGTGTAGGTCATACGCAGTTTGCCGTAGGGGTCGCGGACCACGCCGCCGATGCTGACTTCTTTAATCAGCTTCGATTCGGCGGTCAGCAGGCCCTTGTCGTTGTTTTCGGAAAAGACCGGCTGGGCGTGAAACTTGGCACCCCAGGCCAGCAGTCCCAATCCCACCGCAAGGACGGCAATCGTCAGTTGTTGTCGCAGTTTAATGCTCATGGACAGTATTATATCCTGAACCGTTTTATCTGTCGATAATCAAAAATGGCGGAGGCGAATAGGAATCGAAACATAGTATAGTTTTATAAGTCCTTTAATATAAATAGTTTATAAACGTAAAAATCCTATTTTGATAAGAATTATGATAAGAAATTTATAAGGTTAGTATAAAAAAAATAATGTGATTTTGCGATATATTTTTTTATTAAAAATTATTAAAGAAATTTGAAGAAAAAAAATAGTACTTGACAAAGACATATCATGTCGCTATACTACCTTTATAGTTAAGTAAAAATAAAATATAAAACAATATATAAAATTAAAAAATAAACATTAAATATAACATTAAAAAGGACAGGATATGTAGATAATAGATTTGTTAGTGTGCCGCTGTAGTTCGACGGAATCGACTACATTTTAGTTCCTTTTAAACCTGTCTATTTTAGGCAGGTTTTTTTATGGACTTATGGAACTTAACTAAAAAATAAAAAATTTTGGAAGTGTTTTCAAACTGACCTAGAATTTTTGACGATATAAATACAGTGGGGCAGTTTTTAAATCACACAAAAATAAAAAAAGGATTTATAAAACTATTCTATAAATGTGTATATGCACACAACGTTGTGTGCAAAAAGATAAAACTATTATTTAGGAGTAACAAAAAATGGGAACAGAAAATGTAAACAAAAACCAAAACCAAAACCAAAACAACGTATCAGTAAGAGCAGTAACACCTTTTGCATTATCTTTTAAGGCAGAAGTGGCAAAAGATGAGTACAAAAACAAAAGCCTTGAAATCGATGTGGAAGAACTACAGGGGGAGAGTATGATTGAGATTGAAGTAGGGGATACAGATTATTATTTACTGCAAGATGAAGATGCTATGTTTAACCGTGTTTTTATTTTAAATAGTGGACAAGGGACTGAAGATATAGAACTGGAAGGGGAAGAAAAAGAAGAATTTTTGGCAAAGTATGAAAAAGAAATAGAAGCAGGGGAGTTAGAACTTGCCCAAAAAATAAAAAAACTGATTGAAGAATCGTTAGAAGGTAAGTTTTTTAAACGTGAAATTAAAATATATGATGAAGATGTTTACAATCATTATAAATTTCATTATAGCCTTATTTATAAATCTTCCTACGACTTTAATATTGTCATTGATAAAGAAGATTTAGAATTGCAAGAAATTCCAACTGAAAAAGCAATAGTAATAAACGGTTACGATGAAATTGGACAAAAAATTGAAACTGATATAGTCCTTGTAAATCAAAAGTATAAGCATAATGAAGCACAAAGAACTTTTGATAAGTATATATCAGATAATCAGTTTGAAGACCAACAGGACTTAAATTATTATGAAGTAGATATAGTAACCGATAAAGAAACGATTGGATATTTTGCCGATGAAAAAGAAGGAAGTTTTGTTTTTGAAGGCCAAAATATACAAGTTTGGAATCCGGACATGGGCTGTTCTGATAGACAGTATATAGTTGAATAGTTCTTTGACAAGTGAATATAAGTTGTAACACTAAAAAAGGGACTAAATCTATAGTCCCTTTTTTTATTTAAAACCAGTCGAACAGCCTGTCGAACAGTTCGACCACGGTTCGACTAAAAAGTATGGAAAAGACGACTGAAAGTTCGACAGGATATAGGCAAAAGTTCGACACCAGTTCGACTCATACAGTAAGTATTACAGTAAGTAACTACAGTAAGGAACAGATAGTTTACAGTAAGAAATACTAAAAAGCGTTTTTTTGTTTTTTTATTTATATTTAAAGGCAAAAAGAAGCAGGTAAAAAAATATTTAAAATAAAAAAAGGAATTTTTATGCTACTTAAAGAAATTAACTGCATAATACAAATAGAAAGATATAACTACTTTTATATATGGGAGAAAACTTTATGGAAAAAATCAGATTTAATTTATCAACTGAAGAAGCAACAAGACAGCTACAAAGACTTTTGGACTTATCATTTTTAGATTCAGACCAGAAAAAATTATCGGTATTATACAAATCAATAAATCTTTTTGCGGTTAAAAAAGAAAAGTGTATTTCCTACTTTTTGAATATGTATAACTTAAGTGATAATGGACTAATAAAAAAATATAATGATACTAATGGTAGCGATACTTTAAAATATGACAATTTTTATTTTGTCCGTAAAGAAATAAAGGAAGAAGATTTGCAGTATAAAGATAATAAGTATTTGACTTATGAAGAAGTTCAATTTTACCTTTTCCGTTTGACTTTAAAACTTACTGAATCTTTTGGAAGTCAAAAGTTGGCAAGAAACTACTTTTTATCTTTTTCTGACTCATATCTAAAGCAGACAAGTAGAAAAATCAATAAAGATAAAATAGGATATATGAATAAATTGCTTCAAAAATATAAATATATTTATACAGATAGTCAAAATACCTTCTACATTGCTTCCTGTCATCCTTTATTTGATACTTCTGTAGTCAGTCAGGATACAAGGCAAAAATCAATCCTGGGGCATTCTGGGAAGAATTATGACACTACAGGGACAAAGTATCAAAACTTAAAGCAGGACTACAATAATTTGATACTTCAGTATCAATGTTTGCTAAAACAATATGAAGCACTGGAAAGAAGATACAATAACTTTTTTAAACCGTGCTTAAATTAAACTATTATAGGAGAAAAAACAATGTTTGAAACTCAAAGTAGGCTAGATTAATTGTCGATATAAATAATGTAAACAAACTTTTATTTAGGAGTAGTAAAAATGGCAAATTGTTCAAACAAAAAAACAAAACTTATTATTGTAACTTGCAAAAATGAATTTTATCAAAACTGGTTAGATTATTGTAAGGCTAAAAATATTACAAATCAAAGTCAGTTCATTAGGGACTTACTAACAGAACAAATCAACAAATCAAAATATAATAGAAATAGTTTTATAGGAGAATAATATGGAAACAGAAACAAGTATTTATCAAAACACAAAAGAACTTATAGTAGATTCAGAGTTTCAAAAACTTATACCTGCTTTAAATCCAGAAGAAAAAGTTCAACTTGAAAAAAATATAGTTGAAAATGGGTGTTTAGATTCAATCAAAGTATGGAATGGAATTATAGTTGACGGACATAATAGATATGAAATATGCAGTCAAAATAACATATCGTTTACTACTTTAGATATGCAGTTTGATAGTAGGGAAGCAGTAAAAGAATGGATAATAAAAAATCAGTTTGGCAGGAGGAATATCAGCACTTATCAAAGGGCAGTTCTTGCTTTAGAGCTGGAAGAACTATTTAAGGCAAGGGCAAAAGGAAAAGAACATATAAGAAAGACTACTTTGCAGAATTCTGCAAAGTCCCAAAACACAATAGACACAAGGGAAGAACTTGCAAAAATTGCAAATACTTCTCACGATACAATACAAAAGGTAAAAATGATTCAAGCAAAAGCTCCTGAAGTGATAAAACAAAAAGTTCAATCAGGGGAAATTACAATCAATAAAGCCTATGTATCTGCAAAAGCAATCGATAAATTGCCTGAAGACCAAAAAGAAATAGTTATATCTAAAATAGAATCGGGTAAAGTTGATAATGTAGGAATGGCAGTAAAACAACTTAGGGAAGAAGAAAAAATCAAAGAATACAAAAAAGAAGTTGTAAATAAACCTATTATTCATAATGCAGATTTTTACAAATTTATTGATACAATTCCTGATAATTACTTTGATATGCTTCTTACAGACCCCCCATATATTACAGACGTAGATAATATACATACATTCAGCAACTGGATTTACAGTGTAAAGAAGAAAATTAAAGATACAGGGTCAATGTATGTTTGTATAGGTTCATATCAGGAAGAAATTTTAGCATATTTGACAAAAGACATAACTGATTTTGAGCTTGTAGATATACTTGTATGGACTTATAACAATGCAACAGTAAGACAGCCTGATAATAAATATATCAAAAATTATCAGTTTGTATTATATTACAGGGGTAAAAATGCTCCTGCTATTAATAAACCGTCAAATTGCACAGAACAATTTGCAAGTTTTACAATTAATGCTCCGGATGGCAGGCAGGCTAATCGTTATCATCCTTGGCAAAAACCAGACGACTTAGCAGACAAGTTTATATTAAATTCCTCAAAAGAAGGTGATTTGATTTTTGACCCGTTTGCATGTACAGGCACATTTTTACTTAGGGCAGCAGCTTTAGGACGTAAAGCTATCGGGTGTGAGATAGACAAAAATAACTATAATATAGCAATAGAAAGGGGCTGTATAAATGAATAATAAATTTAATAAAGATATGGAATTAAGCAAAAAATCATTTCCTTATGTAGATACTATATATATAAATGTATTCCCCAATATTAAATCTATCAAAAGGTATATAAAAGAAGACGAAGCTATATTAGATAAAATGTATCATATAGATACAGTCATTAAAGCATTATTTGATAATCAAATAACATTGCAGGAAAAAGTATTAAGGAATGAATTTATAGATTCAAATACTTTAACAATGGAATATATGCAAAAACAATATGCTAAAGAAGAAGGTGAATTTTTTAAACTATCTTCTCAATATTATTTTAGTGGATACTGGAATAAAAATGAAGACGGTATAGAAAAATGGATTATCATTAATATTCCCCAATTCTTTTACAGTTTGTATAAAGAAAAAGAAGCAGAATATATAAAATTGTATGAAGAATATAAACCAAAAGTAAATAAAGAAGAATGGGTGATAGATACAATTATAGCAAACATTGATAATAATTGTCGTAAAACAGGAAGTAGTAATGCTTCATTCTTTTGGATTGATTATAATGATATTCCCAAAAACTGCATATTGGCTTCACATAACATTTTTTAAATAGTTTTCTGTTTCCTATATATTTTCACTATTAGTCCTGCTGGTCGTTCCGGCAGGACTTTTTTATTTATACAATCCGATTATATAGCATGAACAAATTTGAAATTATAATTGGAATAGATGTAGGATTATCAGGAGGAATCTCAGTTCTTGAATCTGATTCTATATCTGCTCAAAAAATACCTGTTAAATCTGTTGTAGTAAATAAAAAGAAAAAAAATGTATATGATACAGAAAAGATAGTTGAAATTCTTGCAAAGTATAAAGATAAAAAAGTTTTATTCATACAGGAAGCTGTATCTTGTATGCCCCATGAAGGGGCAGTATCTTCATTTAGTTTTGGAAAATCTTCTGGACTTACTTTAGGAATGGCTTCAGCTTTGGGATTTAAAATCGTTGAGGTTCATCCTCAAAAATGGAAAAAATATTTTAGTCAACTTACTACTCAAAGCATTATTGATTTAAAGGCACAAGTAAAAAAACTAAAAGAAGAAGGAAAAATAATAAAGGATAAAGCATTAAAAAAATTGAATAAAAAAGAAGTAGATAGATTAAATAGAAGTATCAAAGCAGAAATGAAGGCTTCTTCAATAAATTATGTAAAACAATTGTATCCAGAAATGGAAAATATTCTAAAATTTAAAAATACAGATGGAATAGCAGAAAGTGTTTTAATAGCTTTACATGGGAAAGAAAATTATTAAAAATAAAAGAAGGAAAATAAAAAGTAATACATAAATAGAAAGATAGATAATAAAAATACTAAAGGAGTAAATGAAATGACAAAAAAAATAATGGAAAAAAAGATTGAAATAATGGAACAAGAAATAGATTTATTGAAAATGCAGGTAAAACAACTTATTGCTTCCAAAGCAATAGAAGATTTTTTTGATGATAGAATTTACAATATGACAGGTTTAATAGTAGATGAAGATTAACAAATAAAAAAAGGAAGTAGTATATGATTAAAAATCCTGAAAAAAGAATAAAATCAATTAAGGAAGAATTTTTGATTAGGCAAACTTACAATTATCTTAAGTTGTCAGATAATGAAACAGTCAAAAAAGAAATTAGATTAGCACAAAAAAAAGCAATGTCTGAATGGAATAAAATTGCTTTTCCAAAGTTAGACAAGTTTTATAGTCAAAATACTGAAGTTGAAAATATAGTAACAGTAGAAGATTTTGGGGAGATAAGTTTGTAATGCCACAAAAGCCTAAGTCCCATAGTGAGCGACAGTATGAAAGTAGTCCTTTTAAAGACTTCTATGAGAAGCAAAAGTTAGAAGCTAAAAAAAGATATGATAGTAAAAGAGGTAACAGTTCTGAAAGAGGATACAGTAGCAAGTGGCAACAGGCAAGAAAAGGTTATCTTGCTAAACATCCTTTATGCTCCGATTGTGATAAGCAGGGAATAGTTAAAGGAGCAACTGAAGTTCATCACACTATCAAAGCAAAAGATAATAAAGAAATCTTTTGGGATAGTTCTTTATGGCTTGCCTTGTGCCATAGTTGCCACAGCAGAAGGACGGCAAGAGGTGAATAGAAAAATTTGCCAGATTATATAGGCAAAATTTGTGTCAATCCTGGGGCATTGTGGAACGTTTTAGGGCTATAGGGGAGGGGGGAGTAAATCTCTACAGTGAAAAAACTATAGACCGAATGCCCACCTGTCATTTTTATATTCACAGGTTTTGAACCTTTTTATCCATAAAAAAAAGAAGGAATTTATATAAGGATTATTGAATAAGATAAATTATGGAAACGACAGATAAAAAAAATCAACTGAAAAACATAGAAGCTCAATTGAAGGCAGCAGACAAAATCTATAGATATAATAATGATTTATTTATAGACGAAATCACAACGATTATAACAACGTTAATGAAGGAGAAAGCAAGACTGATAAAGGATATAAAAATAGAAGGGGGTATATAATGGGATTAAGAGGGCCTGCTCCTACTCCTTCTTCAGTGCTTGAAAATAGAGGAAGCTGGAGAGCAAAAATAAATGATAAGGAACCTGTTCCGGAACTACTATCAAAAAAATATGTTCCTGAGTTCTTAAGTAAAGCAGAAAAAAAAATATGGAAAGAAGTATCTGCAAGGTTAATAAATTTAGGTGTATTGACTGAATTGGATTGGAGACTATTAGAGAGGTATTGTGTTACTTACAATCTTTGGAAAAGGGCTGTAAGAAATCCACTGTCTAAACATACTGAAATAGATGCTTATGCAACTCAGCTATTAAAGATTGAACAACAGTTAGGATTAACACCTTCCAGCAGGACAAGGATAGAAAAAGTAGAATCCGATAGTAATAATAAAGAAGAACAGGCACAAAATAAACATAACTATTTTAAGTGTGGATAATCTAAAATAAATAAATTGTATTGAAGCAGAATATTAACAGACGCAGGAGAATAAAAAATATGAACAGATAATACATAGGATAATGATAAGTGAATATTGATAGTGAAGTATTAGACATATTGAAACAGGGGGAATTAAGTAACGATTATTATTACCTTCCACAAATACAACTTGATAGAAGTTTATATGTTAAAGTAAATCAAGTTCTTGAATGTGCTGGGTATAAATGGAACAAGAAAGAGAAGGCACATTTACCAATTCAAGATAATTCTTTTGATAGACTTAATACAGCATTACAAACAGGTATTATTATAGACTCAAAAAAAGAATATCAATTCTTTCCAACTCCAGACAATGTAATAGAACAACTGATAGAATCAATTCCGTTTGATAATGGTAAAAGAATATTAGAACCGTCAGCAGGAGCAGGGGCTATAGCAGATAAAATAAAAAAACATTGTGATAATTATAGAATATCATATCAGTTAGACGTATGTGAGATTAATCCACAATGCCAACAGGTATTAAAGGCAAAAGGATATAACTTAGTAGCAGAGGACTTCCTAAAATACAATCCAAAAGATAAGTATGATATTATTATAATGAATCCCCCGTTTAATAAGCAACAGGATATAGACCACGTAACACACGCATTATCTATGTTGGTTCCAGATGGATATTTAGTTAGTGTTATGCTTCCTTCTTTCCAATATAGAGAAAATAAAAAAAGTAAAGCATTCAGAGACTTGATAAACAACTATCACAATCCTGATTTATATGGTAATGAGATTAGAGAAGTAGAAGCAGGGGCATTTAAAAAGTCAGGAACAAACATAGCCACAACTATATTATATATGTATCCATAAATGGAGAGGTGTAAGCATTGCCAACAAATAACAATTCATATCCCGAGTATATATTTAAAATACCTGATTATGATTCTGTAGCAAGTAAAGAAGATTGTTACTTTGATTCTGAATCCGCACAATTAGCAATAGATTTTTTTGCAGAACATTTAGTATTTATTGAAGGAGAAAAAGCAGGTCAAGCATTTATACTTGAAGAATGGCAAAAGGCTATAATTGGTAATTTAGTCGGATGGAAAAGGCCGGATGGAACAAGACGTTACAGGGAAGCACTTATACTTGTTCCCAGAAAGAACGGGAAAACTCCACTTGTAGCAGGGATAGTAAACTTAATAGCTTATACAGATGGAGAAGCAGGAGCACAAATTTACAGTTCAGCAGGGGAGAGGGAACAGGCCGCATTAACATTTAGACACGCTTCAGGAATGATAGTTAGAAATTCTGAATTAAGTAAAAGGGCAAAGATATATAAAACATTTAAAAGCATTGAATACTATGAAGGAGACGTAGTTTATAAAGCATTGTCGGCAGATGCAGATACAAAACACGGTCTTAATGCTCACCTTGTGATTAACGATGAACTACATATACACAAAGACAGAGATTTAATCGATACTTTACAGACTGCAACAGGAAGCAGAAAACAGCCTTTAATCATTTCTATTTCTACAGCTGGTTGGAATAAAGATTCTATATGTTACGAAAAGTACGATTATGCTTGTAAGGTTCGGGATGGAATTATAAAAGATAAATCATTCTTGCCGGTTATTTATGAAATAAAAGAATCTGATTATGATAATTGGGATAAAGAAGAAGTCTGGAAAAAATGCAATCCTAATTTAGGTGTATCTATACAGCTTGATTATTTAAAAGAACAATGTCAAAAAGCAAAAGATACTCCTGCATATCTTAATACATTTTTAAGATTGCACCTAAATAAGTGGACGCAACAAGAAACACTTTGGCTTGATATGGCCAAAGTAGAAAAATGTTGTATGTTAGAACCTTCTAAAGATAAAACATTAAGTTGGTATGGTGGGTTAGATATGTCAAGTTCACAAGATTTAACTGCATTTAGTTTAGTTGCAGTTGATAGTGATGGATACTTTCATAATCATTGCTTCCCATTTATTCCAAAAGATTGTGCCTTGTTAAAAGAAAGACAGGATAAAGTTCCTTATACATTATGGAATAAAGACGGATATGTATATTACACTGAAGGCAACATAATAGACCACGCATACATAAGAGACTTCATTATAAATTTAAGGGATAAGGAAGGATGGAATATAAAAGAAATTGCTATAGATACATACAATGCGCAACAAATTGCTGTAGAGCTTCAGGGAGCAGGATTTGAAGTTGTTCCTTATGGACAGGGCATTAAAAGTATAAATTCTCCCGCAAAGAAATTTGAGCAATTGATATTGTCCGAAAAAATAAAGTTCGGAAATAATCCATTGTATAAATGGTCGTGTTCTTTAGTTGAAGTCAAAATGGATGAAAACGAAAATGTTAAGCCTGTTAAAGGTAAAGCAAAAAAAAGAAAAAGGATTGACCCTGTATTAAGTACTTTAATGGCATTAGGCCGTTTAATAAGCAATGATATTGAAGATGGGAAAAAAGCTCAAAGCATATATAGCTATGGAACTTTTGATTTATACGACGATTAAAAAAAAGAAGGAATTTGTAAAATAATATATAAATAAATAATTATGTTTAAATCCATACAGGAAAAAATAATATGTTTGATAAGATAACTAATTACTTCAGACGCAATAAAATAGAATCAAATAATGATTCAAAAGATAAGGGGCCAATGGATGATTATTGGTATTATCCTGCAAGTTTATTATCAGAAGCAGGGGTATCAGTTACAGTAGAAAATGCTATTAAAGTAGCGGCAATATGGGCTTGCAATAAAGCTATATCTGAAACTATAGCGGGACTCCCATTTATTACTTATGAACGTTTAGAAAATGGAGGTAAAAGAAGGGCTTCAGAACATAGCATATATAAACTATTACATACTTCTCCAAACTCAATACAGACTTCTCAGGAGTGGAGGGAGTGTATGCAGACCAATTTAAATCTATATGGTAATGCTTATTCTGTTATAGAAAGAAATGCTTATGGAGACATTATATCATTATCAATTCCAATTCATCCGACACAAATAGATATTGAAATAGTATCTATAGCAGGATTAAAGCAACTTAGATATAAGCATAAAACTACAGGTGAAATATGGTTGCAAGATTATATGTATCATTTAAAAGGAATATCGACGAATGGAATTAATGGCATATCTCCTATTGATGCAGGAAGGGATTCTTTAGGTCTTGCAATAGCCGCTGAAAAGTTCGGGAGTTCATTCTTTAAAAATGGTTATCGTCCTTCAGGTTCAATCGAATATCCTATTCCATTAAATCCAAAAGAACAGGATAATATGAGAAAAAGTTTTAAACGACAGGCAGAACATGGACTATTTATTTTAGATGCTGGAGCAAAGTTTAACAAATTACAACAGAATGCAGAAGAAGCACAATACATTCAAACAAGACAACACCAAATAGAAGAAGTATGCAGGTGGTATCGTGTGCCTCCTCATAAAATTAATCATCTATTAAGAAGCACATTTTCTAATATTGAGCATCAGGATTTAGAGTGGATAAAAGATACGATACTTCCACAAGTAAAGAAGTGGGAACAAAAAGCATCAATAAGACTATTTGATGATGAAAAATATTTTGCAGAAATGTTAATTGAAGGAGAACTAAGAGGGGATACAGCAACAAGGACACAAGCCTATAAGGAGCAATGGTATATTGGGGCTATGTCAAGTAATGAGATAAGAATAGCTGAAAATAGAAATCCTTATGAAGGTGGGGACAATTACTATATTCCTTTAAATATGCAAATTGCAAATACAGATAAACAGAATGTAAGTATAGAGCCACAAAAAATAAAACAAAACACAACTTCTATTTCAGTTGAAGAACAAAATAAAAATATATTTAAAGCTAAAAAAGAAAAAGAAGGAGAATTACAAATAGTATTGAATGACAAAAAAGAAAATATGATTATTGACAATATGGCCAAAGATACAAGCCAAAGAATTGCAAAAGCTGAAATAAGAGAGCTTGAAAAAATATCAGGAGACGATAATAAAATAGAAGCATTTTACAAAAAGCATTATGAATATATTGCTAAATCAATAGCTCCATTTGGAATAGAAATAGAGCCAAAAGCATTAACATTAAAAGAATGCTCCGATAAAGAATATTTAGAAGAGCATATATACTTTACAATTATGGGGAAAATCAATTATGAAAATTAAAAATACTACGAATATATGGGCAATTGAACCTTCTTATTTAAAACACTATGAAAATATAAGTTGGACAATTGACACGAAAAAAGCAGAAGAAATTATGGAAGCAGTAAAGAAAGCTACTTCATTCAAAAATATTAAAGGCAGTATTGCAGTATTACCTTTAAAAGGTTTGCTTGATAATCAGGTAACGATTGAAACTATCCTTTTTGGAACTTCATATAAGGAATATGGGCAGTGGTTCGATACTGCTTTAGCTGATGCAAGTATAGGAGCAATAATAATTGTTGTAGATAGTGGGGGAGGTAATGCCATAGGAGCAGGGGAACTATCGGAAAAAATATATAAGGCAAGAGGGATAAAACCTATTATTGCAGTTGGAGAAGATTTAATGGCAAGTGCGGCATATTATGTAGCAAGTGCGGCAGATGAAATAATTGTTTTGCCGTCTGGATTTGTGGGAAGTGTCGGAACTTACACCTGCCATATTGACTACTCAAAAGCATTAGAAACTATGGGAGTTAAATATACATTCATTCAGGCCGGAGAAAATAAAACAGAACTCAATCCTACTCAGCCTATATCTGATTCAGCAAAAGAATATTTACAAAATCAAATAAACGAAATGTATGATAAATTTGTTTTAGACGTAGCAAGAAACAGGGGGATAAGTGCTTCAAAAGTAAAATCTACTTTTGGACAAGGCAGATTATTAAACACAAGACAGGCTTTAGAAGTTGGAATGATAGATAGAATAGGAACACTTGAAGAAGTAATTTCAAACTTACAAAATAAAAAAGAAGGAATTTCAAAAGTTAAATCGAATATAAATAAAGCAACGTTGGAAATTGAAAAAAGGCGGTAGTCTTTAATCAATTTAAATTTATAGAAATGAGCGGAAGCTCAATACTAATTATTATAAAAAAATATATTATAAGGGATAATTACAATGAAAGAATTATTTAAGTTAAGAAAAGACAAAAAAGAAACACTTAGTAAAGCACAGTCAATAGTAGAAAATGCAGAAAAAGAAAATAGAGATATGACAGCAGAAGAGCAGACACAATATAATGAATATCTTGCTTCTGTAGATTCTATGAATAAAAGAATTGAGAGAATGGAAAAATTAGAAGAACAAGTTAAAACACTTCCGGCAGATAAAACAGAAGGGCTTGAAATAAGTGGAGAAGGTAAAATATCAGGTGGTGAACCTGCTTTATTGAAAGACCAGAAACACGGATTCAAAAGCATGGGTGAATTTGCTAAGGCTGTTATTGATGCCGGCAATCCAAATATTAAGCAGTTAGATGAACGTTTAAAAATTAGTGCTTCTGTTAGTGGTATGAGTATGACCGGAACAGACGGTGGCTATGCTTGTCCTCCTGCTTATTCTCAGGTTATATATGACGGTGTGCAGGCACAGTCCGAAAGTTTGCTTTCGATGACTGACAATTACACTGTTGAACAAGGCAATGATTCTTTAACATTCCCGGCAGTCGATGAAAGTTCTCGTGCTGATGGTTCAAGGTGGGGTGGTGTTCAAGGTTATTGGTTAGCAGAAGGTGATAAAATTACTTCTTCAAAAGCAAAACTTAGACAGGTTAAAGTAGAGCCAAAAGAATTGGGTATATTGGTATATGTAACTGATAAACTGTTAAATAATACAAGGGCTTTAGACCAATTTATAACAAGGGCTGCTATAGACGAAATTAGCTTTAAAGTTGGAGACGCTATTGTAAGTGGTAATGGAGACGGAAAACCTACAGGTATTCTATCAAGTGGAGCTTTAATTGAAGTTGACAGAGAAACAGGACAGACTGAAGGAACATTAATTAGTACTAACATTACTAAAATGTGGTCAAGAATGCCTGTAAGAAGTAGAGCTAATTCTGCATGGTTTATTAATCAAGAACTTGAAAATTATCTTGATAGTCTGAATGTAGTTCTTACTGATGTAGGTGGAACTACTACAGTAGGTGGTTTTTCTTCAATGATTTATAATGCTGAAAAGAATACTTTAAAGGGTCGTCCTATTATTCCATTAGAGTATTGCTCTGCACCTGGCACAGCAGGAGATATTATATTGGCCGATATGAAGTCTTACTTAGTTGGTTTACGTGGGGCTGTAAATTCTGCAATGTCAATTCATTTAAGATTTGATTATAGAGAATCGGCTTTTAGGTTTGTATTCGAGATAGACGGTAAAACATGGGTATCAAGTGCTGTTACTCCAAAGAATGGGACAGCCACAGTAAGTCCATTTATTACACTTGCTTCAGATGACCCATCGGCTTAATAGCCGTTTTGCTCCTTTAGTTTTATAGTAGAGGAGCCTTAAAAACTCCTCTACTATTTATATACATTAACAATTTTACAAGGCTATAAAATGGCTTATGCAAATACATATATAGTATCAAGTGCTCCTACTTCTTATCCTATTAGTTTAACTGAAGCTAAAGAACATTTAAGAATAACAGACACTACAGAAGATACTTTAATAGAATCTTTAATTCAGGCTTCAACTGAATATTGTGAAATTTATGAGAATCGAAAATATTGCAATCAAACTATAGTTGCTTGTTATGATTCTTTTGATTCAAAATTAATATTGCCTTGCAATCCTGTTCAAAGTATTTCTTCTATTACTTATATAGATGATAATGAAGTTGAACAAACTTTAGATTCTTCTTTATATACACTTGACAATTATTCTTGTCCTTCTTTTGTATATATATCTTCAAGTGCTTCTTTGCCTACAGTCAATAGTGATTATCCTAATCCTGTTCGTGTTACTTATGAAGCAGGTTATGAATCTAATCCTTCTTCTACAGATTCAATTCCGGCAAGAGTTAAAGCATCAATTAAACTTATTTTAGGAGCATTATTTGAGAACAGGGAAAATTTTATTACAGGAACTATAACAAGTGAAATTCCTTTTTCGGCAAAATGTTTATTGAATGAAAGAGTATTTATATAAATGCAAATCGGAAAACTTAGACATTATATTAGTTTACAAAATTATGTGAGTGTAAAAAATAGTATTGGAGAAGTATCTAAGCTATGGACTACTTATGCTACAGTATGGGCAGATATAAAGCCTGTTACAAGTAAGTTAGAAGAACAGGGACAGCAGGAAACACACGAAATAACACACAGCATAACTATAAGATATAATGGGACAATCAACTATAAAGATAGAATCTATTTTAATAATGAATATTTTGAAGTAGTAGAAGTTATCAATTATGATTTGAAGAAGACATATCAAATTGTAAAAGCAAAAGTAATTTATCCTGTTGATTCTACAGATACAGAAATAGATAGTAGTGGGCATACAGCAGAGTTAGTAAATTATGTTACTGAAGAAGCAGGATATACTTTTCTTGATACAGATGAATGGATAATCTATACAAGGAATTCTACTACATATACAGGGACAAATTTACAAGATTGTTGGATAAGTTCAAGTGTAGATATTGGAAGTGCTGGAGGTAGTGGAGTAAGTGGGACTTCAGGAAGCAGTGGGACAAGTGGAGCTTCAGGCATATCAGGAACTTCAGGGAGCAGTGGAACAAGTGGAGCTTCAGGCATATCAGGAACTTCAGGAAGCAGTGGAACAAGTGGGGCTTCAGGAACTTCTGGTTCTTCAGGTGTTAGTGGAACAAGTGGAAGCAGTGGATTAACAGGTATATCAGGAACTTCAGGTTCTTCAGGTGTTAGTGGATTTTCTTCAGTAAATGTTTTTACTGATTCAAATTATGTAGATGGATATGATATAAGTTATGAAAGTCCTGCTTCAGGGAAAATTATTCCTTCTTCTTCTTCATTACAAAGTGAACATAGTGTAAGCGGTATAGAACTATTTAGAATAAGTAAGTATAATAAAGCAGGACAAAATATTTCTGCATGGATAAATTTGTTTCCTACATTCAGAATTATTGTATCTGATTTAAGCACTTATGCTTTATATGATATTGATTCTATTACAGAAGAAAGTTCATATTTTGATTTAGTAGTAACTTATATAAGTGGCAGTGAAGCACTAACATATAATGTTGACTACTATATATCAATAGTGGGAAAAGATGGGGCTTCAGGAACTTCAGGTTCTTCAGGAACAAGTGGAATTGGTGGGGGAGAAACAGGAACAAGTGGAAGTAGTGGCACAAGTGGAACTTCAGGTTCTTCAGGTGTATCAGGAACAAGTGGAACTTCAGGAAGCAGTGGCACAAGAGGAACTTCAGGTTCTTCAGGAAGCAGTGGAACTTCAGGCAGTAGTGGGATAAGTGGAGTTTCAGGAACTTCTGGTTCTTCAGGTATTAGTGGAACTTCAGGAAGCAGTGGACTTACAGGAGCTTCAGGAACTTCAGGTAGTAGTGGCACAAGTGGGGCTTCAGGAACTTCTGGTTCTTCAGGTATTAGTGGAACTTCAGGAAGCAGTGGACTTACAGGAGCTTCAGGAACTTCAGGTTCTTCAGGAATAAGTGGAACTTCTGGAAGTAGTGGACTTACAGGGGCTTCAGGAACTTCAGGTTCTTCAGGAAGCAGTGGCACAAGTGGAGCAGGGGGAGCTTTTTCTTTTATCTATGATAATGCAGTAACAAAAACAAAACTTGATACACAAGATACTATAGAAGAAACAGGAATAACTATAGATGATAATAATAATCTTATCCTAAAATCAGGATGGAGACTAATCTTTAACGGATAAAAAAATGAATGATACTTATATACAATATAATGCAGAAACAAATAAGATAGAAATTTATGTAGATGGAACTTTAGTAGAATCTTTAGACAGTGGAGATATAAGCTAATGAATATAAAAGAAATAAAAAGTAAAAAAGATGAATTGAATAAGATTCTTATTCTTGAAGATAAAGATACAAAAATAGTTTTGCGAACAGATAAAGAAGCAAAAGATATTGATACAGAATCTATAGTTGCAAGACATAAAAAAATAGTTAGTGCTAATCAAAAATATATAAAAGAAAAATTAGAGCAATTAAAATAATTATGACAATACAAGAATTGATAATTAAATACAGAACTCAATACGATTTACAAAGTCCTACTTTTGATACTTTGGAAAATATTGATATAGAGTTATCAAAAGGAATTAGCTTAGAACAAAAAGTTGCACTACGTCAAATAAGGGGAGAAGTAATAGGAATTTTATACAATAAAATTCTTACACAGTGGCTTATACAAAATTCTATTCCTGAAAGTTTATGGATGAATTATAGTTATGATGGGGAGCAAGTAATTTACAATGGCTAATAATATTATATTACATCCTTCAGGGGCAGATACTAATGGAGGTGGATATACTTCCAACTATACAGGCACTTGGGCAGAATGGCATAATAATTTTAGTTATCAAGCTACTTATGCAGGTGGAACAATAACACAAGGTAATAATGGAAAGTGCAGAATCACTTGTGGGACAAATTTAAGTGTATATCCAAAACAAGGAATGCTTGTTTATTTAGAAGCACAAACTTACTATGCAAGTGGACATTATGAAGTAACAGCAGATATAGAAGACGGAGACTACTTTGATATAAATTTAGATTATGTATCAAATGATTCAGTATCAAATATTACTATAGGTGGAGCTTTAAAAACTCCTTCAGTTGCGGCACTATTAGCTTATGATTCTTCAGGTTCAAAATTATTATTGCCTGCTAATCAAACTACTCAAACAATAAATGAAGTTGATGGAAGTGCAAATCAAGTATTATTAGTTACACAAGGTTATACTATAGATATACAAGGTGTAAATGATACTACAGGGCAACTGCTTTCAGATGATGATTTGTTTCCAAAAATAAAAGCAAAAACTGGAAGCACTTGGGGAGCAAATACAGTAATGTTTTATATGCAAAGTGGAGTAGGAGATGATACTGTTCAAACTACACAATGTAAAATTGATAAAGTAAATTTTGATGGAAACAATATAACACCTTATGTAGTGAGAATAGGAGACTATTCTAACGATTATATTATTTGCACTTGGGGAACAGTAGAAATAATTAATTCAATTCCGAATTCTGCAAGTTATTATTGTTTGTATGTTAATGCTTATACTTATGCAGATATAAATACAGCAGGAAGATTTAAAAAAATATATATAGCAAATGGAGGAGTTGGATTTGCTACAGTAAGACCTTTTTCTCCTATTATGGAGCAAATTCATATAGATAATTGCTATTATGGATTAAGTGTTTCCAATGCGTATATAACAACATTTACAAATGTTTATATAAATAGAATGATTATTTCAAATTGTGCAGTAGGAATATTTACTAATAGATATAGTCAATTTCTTTGCGGAAGATTTATTTTTGTAAACAATACAATTGATATGATTATGAATAAATATTCAACAACGATGTTTGCAAAATATATTCATAACTGCCTTTTCTATAATGATAAATCTAATGGAAAGATAGTGTCTGTCGATGACTCAAATTATGTAACAGTTGCTTTTGATAATTGTGTTTTAGGTGTATCTAATGGAGCAGTAATAGATTCAGGTGTAACAAGCACAAAAACAAATTGCACTTATATTACTTCAGATGTTTTTATGGATAAAGCTAATGGGGACTACAGGCTAAATCCTAATGCAGTAGAATTTTCAAAAGTATATAATTGGGCTACAGGGGAATTCTATGGAGCTTTGGGGCCTGCTTTTCCTGTTAATAATGGGAATGGAGATTCTTATATAACTTATGAAGATTCAGCTTTAAAATTTTATGTTAATGGAGAATTAATAAGGAGCTATACATAATGTCAGAAATAATTAATCATGTTAATCAAGTTCCTTCTACAGATGATACTTTATCTTTAGGAACTACAGATAAAAAATATAAAGAAGTTCATACTTCACAAATTGGATATTCTGATTCATCTGATTTAGTAGCTTACTTTAATTGTAATATAAATGAAGACAATCCTTCAGACTCATATATAGAAGATTCTGTAGGCAATATGCAAATAGATATAACTAATGAATGCACTTCAGCTTCAGGTATTTTAGGCAATTGTTTATATTTTAATGCAACAAATTTTATAAGCACTACAAACTATTCAGGAATTCCTGTAGGCAATTTTGAAAGAACTTTTTGTTTTTGGATTAAGACTGCTTATACAAGTACAGAATATGTAGCAGTATGTGGAATCGTTGGAGCTGGTGGGGATGCTGTAGGGGACTGGCTTTTAGCCTGCTGGGAGAATAGAGCTATATCTTTAATCATGGGGGGCCATAGAGTATCTACTCCTTCTGCACAACTACAGGCAACTACTTGGTATCATGTAGCTATAGTAGTTCCTTCAGGAGCCGCTACAACAGCCCACGTACAAATATGGATTAATGGGATTCAACAAACTTTAACATCTGTAGGAGGTAGTGGATATCCTCATACTTTAAACACAAGTAGTAATACATACTTTTCAATAGGTGGAGGAAGCACGCTAAATAAACTTACTGGCTACTTAGATGAAATACAATTTTATGATAGAGCACTAACAGCAGATGAACTATTACAAATTTATAAAAAAGGGAAAATGGATTCTGAAGTAGAGCTTACAAAATTATACGTTAAAGAATCTATATCTGCTCCTACTGCCTTAATTGATTCTTTGATTGTGAGAAGTCATAACATTACTACTACAGGTTATACAGGAACAGTATATATAAGAGACAATGATTTAGTAATGCACTATTTTAATTTTGTAAATGGAGTGTGCACTTACTATTCAAATTCATAAAAAAGGATAAAAATATATGAGCTTAAAAATATTAGATAATGGAAATATTGAATTAACAGAAACAGTAATAAAAGTAATTAACTATGAAGCAATTAAAAAAGAAAAAGCATTCTTAGAAAAAAGATTAGCTGAAATAAATGATATTTTATCTCAGTATGATACAGAAAAAAGTAAAACAATAGTAGAGAGTGTAAAATAAAATGGCATTACATTTAAAAGTAAAAATATCGGGAGCAGATAAGATAGAAAAGAAGCTGAAGACTATGGAAAAGAAAGTAGCAAAAAAAGTAGTAAGAGACAGTGTAAAAAAAGCTCAAAAGATAGAACTATCAGAAGCAAAACAAAAAGCACTATCTTTAGTAGGGGGAGAAATGGGAAAACAAATTTCTGATAGCCTAAAGATACAAGCTCCGAAACAAAAAAAAGGAAGTTATGCTTTGAATGTTCAAATAGATAAAAATAAAGCAGAGCAGTTTATAGATAAATCAAAAGCAGGGAAAGAAAATTTTATTCCTGCGGCCATAGAATATGGACATATAAGCAGGGATGGAAGTTTTGTAAAAGCAATTCCTTTTATGAGAACTTCAGCAGATGAAACAAAACAAAAAAGAATAGATACTTTCGAGAGTGAAATAAAGAAGGGAATTAATAATGCCTAATGTAGAATCTAAAATATATGATATGTTAATAAATGATTTTACTATAGCTTCTATAGTGGGACAAAATATTTATCCTGTTCTTGCAGATGAAAATACTTCTATGCCTTATATAGTATATCAAATAATAAGTGAAGTAAGAGATTATACTTTAACAACTATTTCAAATCTTGAAAGAATTAGAATGCAAGTAACTTGTTGGACTACTTCCTATTATGATTCGATTATATTAAAGGATGCTATATTGGATTGTCTTGATAATTATTCTGATAAAGATTCTCCTTCAGGTGAACAGTTGATAGAGTGGATACACTTAGACAGCATAGGAGAAGTATTAGATTTTTCTGCGGGACAAGATGACAGTAAGAAGTTCGGAAAAAGAATCGATTTTATTATTGACTACAATAATAATTTATAAAAAAAATAAAGGATATTTCAAAGATATTCAGAATGTAAATATATAACGTTAATTGATGTAAGAATAAAAATAGATGTGGGAGAAATAAATATGAAAACATAAACACTTAATATAAGGATATTTAACAATGGCAAATATCGGACATGGGGCAACACTTACAGGGACTACAGCAGGAGCTATAGGGGAAATCACAAATATTTCTATCAGTGGAATTTCTGTTGATGAAATAGATGTTTCTGATATGGCTTCTACAGATAAATGGAGAGAATTTATTCCTGGCTTAATTAATGCAGGGGAAATATCTGTATCAATTAATTTTGATGGAACAGTAGCTTCTACTATTATTACTAAAGTGGGAGTTAGTGATACATGGACTATTTTATTTAGTGATTCAGGAGCAGGAACTTTTGCTTGTTCTGGATTTATAAAAGATGTTAGTTTTGATAATCCTGTTGATGACAAGGTAACAGGGGAAGTAGTTATCAAGTTGACAGGCAAGCCTACTTTCACAGCTTAATAAGAACATATATAAAAGGAGCAATATTTTATGTTATCTAAAGATGATATATTCAAAGCTAAAGATTTTGAGATTAAAGAAATAGAAGTTCCTGAGTGGGGAGGTTCTATCTTTATTAAATCTATGTCAGGATATGCAAGAGCAAAACTTGTAGCAGATGTACAAAATAAAATTGATTTAGATAAGCTACAGTTAAGAGTATTGATTAATTGTATTTGTGATAGTGAAGGGAAGCTATTATTTTCTGAAGCAGATTTACAAAAACTTGGAACAAAAAATCCTGAAGTATTATCTATGCTTGAAAAGGAATGCTGTAAAATATCAGGCATAGGAACAGAAGCAGAAGGAACTATAGAAAAAAACTAATGAATGATTCTTTCAGGCAATTTATTTTTTATCTTGCAGGATATTTAAAAATGACAGTAGGAGAAATGCTTGAAAGAATCAGTTCAAAAGAGCTTACAGAGTGGATGATATATTTTAACTACTTTCCTTTTGGAGAAGTAAGACAAGATATACAAAGTGCTTTAGTCAGTTGCACTATGGCAAATAGTTTTAGCACTAAGAAACATAAGCTAAATGATTTTATGTTAAAGTTTAAAGCTCCGAAAACTAAAAAGAAGCAATCCTTGGATGATATGAAAAATATATTAAAGGCTTATACAGATATGTATAATAATAATTACGACAGGATTAAATAATGTCAACTGTTCAAACATTAGCAGTATCTTTAAAATGTTATACTTCAGCATTCGAGAAGGGACTTAGAAAAAGTCAGGCTTCACTATCTTCTTTTGCTTCAGGTATCGGGAAGATAGGAGCAGTAGCGGCTAAGTCTTTTGCTTTAATAGGAGGAGCGGCTATAGCAGGATTAAGCATACCTGTTAAGGCGGCACTTGAAAGTATAGATGCAATGGGGAAATTGTCTGATAGATTAAATATTACTACAGAATCTTTAGCAGGTTTAAAATATGCTTCTGATTTATCGGGCAATAGTTTTGATACTCTTACTAATGGATTAACTAAACTTCAAAAAAATATTGGAGAAGCAAGTATAGGAAATAAAGCACTTGAAGAAAGTTTTACTACATTAGGATTATCTACAGAGCAACTAAAGGGAATGGATACTTATGAAGCATTTAAATTGATTGCAGATAAAATAAATGAGCTTCCTACAAGTGTAGATAGAACTACTTTAGCAATGCAGTTGTTTGGAAAGTCAGGAGCAGAGTTACTTCCACTGATAAAAGAAGGTTCTGCGGGATTAGATGCAATGCAAAAAGAAGCAGAAGCATTAGGATTATCATTTTCAAGAGTAGAAGCAGGACAAATAGAAGCGGCTAATGATGCTATAACAACTTTAAAGGCAGGCTTTCAAGGATTGATAAATAGTATTGCAATTGGATTAGCTCCATATATTCAGTTAGCGGCAAATTATTTTTTGGAGTTAGGAAAGCAAGGGGGAAATAGTAGCGATTGGATAAAAGATAAAATGACAGGTCTGGTAAATGTTATTGATTGGGCTATTAAAGGAGTTAATTTATTAAAAGGTGTTTTCTATGCGGCGGCAGGTCTTACTTATAAAAGTTGGTCTATAGTCCTAAAGGGACTAAGTAAAGTATTAGAGCTTATGGCTAAAGCGGCAGACTTTTTTGGACTTGAAGGAGCTTCTAATTTTCTAAAAACAATTGAAGAAATTACTTCAGAATCATCTAAAGCACTATCTAATATGGGCAGTGATTCTTGGGATAAAATGGGAGATAGTTTTGGCAAAGCATTTTCTGATAGTGCTGTTGATAATATACAAAAAAGATTGAATGAAAATAAAAAAGAAATTGAAGATAAGTTTTCTTCTCCTGCTCTTAATGCGGGAACTGCTACAACGATAGCAGATGCAAAAACAAAATCAGCAGATAAAAAAGCAGATGCACTTTCTTACAATGCTTCTTTAATAGATGTTAAGGCTTTAAGAACTTCGGACCCTGTAGTAAAAGAAATACAAAAAGATACAGCGGCAAATAAACAAACTGCTTTCAATACAAGTGAGATAATGAGACAACTTAGAAACTTAAATATCAGGTAAATTATATATGGCAACAGTATATACAGATTTAGTAGATGGATTTACAGTTACACAAAGTCCATTAGGATATAGTATAACTAAGAAAGAGTTAGTAGATGGACTTACAGGAAGCACAGGAGACGATAAAATAAATAATGCTATTACTGCAACTGCTCATATCCTTGGTGAACAGCATTCTATTTATACAGATTCATATATACAAAGCATTACTGCAACTGCTATATCAAGTTCACAAGTTGAAGTTACTATGCAGTATGAGCCTATGACAAATATTCCCGATAATGTACAAATTTCTAATCGTGTTACAAGCTCTGATACAAATAAAGATTATAATGATTCTGCTATAGAAGTAGCTTATACATATCCAACAGACTATCAAGCTAATCCTGAGCTTGCAGGAAAAACAGATACAGTAGGAAAGCAGTTACAAAAGCAAATTCCTACAACTTGTGTATCGATTACACGTAGAGAAGCAAGTACAGGAAATGCACTAATAGGATTAAGTGCTTCTTTTGTAGGCACGTTAAATGCTTCAGGATGGACTTACTTAAGTGGGGATGAAAAGGATTGGCTTTGTACAGGGATTGATTCTACTTTCGTAGGATACGTATATGATAGTGTTAATGGGCTTCAGTGGATGTTTGATGTAACATATAATTTTGAAAAGCAATTAGGGGGATGGGATACAAGTGTAGTTTACATTATGCCTGATACAGGGGAGCCACCTGCTCCCGACACTTGGGAAAGTGGAGTAACACAAAAAAATGTTCAACTATATGCAACTGCAAATTTCAATAACTTAATATCCTAAAAATATATGATAAAGAAATTTACACAAGGGCCAAAGTCAACAGTAGATAGATTAAATAAAACTGTTGATACAACAAATAGAGCAGAGCAGGTAAAAGTTAAAAGTGCTAAAAATCCTTTTAAGCCTTCTTTACAAATATTTTTTGGAGAAGTTGTATCAGTATCTACAGATACTTTTGTAGGAACATTTTACGATTCAAATAATCAACTTATTACTGATTCAAATAGTCCATTCTATCAGCAAACTATATACAAAAATGGAGAGAATGTTTCAGCAGGGAATATATTTTGTGCGACTAAAAAAACGGACTGGTATTGTCTTTCTATTTTTGGAGGAAGTGTAGGAGGAGGAGCAAGCCTTTATATATTTAAGATAACTTCTTTATATTCAACTAAAGGAAGTGCTTTTATAGAAGGAACAAAAGTAGAGTATAATATAAATGCAGAAATGTTTTTGGAAACTAATCCTTCTGATATAGTTGATATACTTTGTTATCCTTCTCACGTATCAAACGATATGACAAGTGCAAAATCTCACTACAGCTTAAATTCATTAGTAGTATGTTTTCAATACAGTGATTATTATATAAGCCTTTATCATTTACCTGTTCCATTTTATATCACTGATTAGGAGTAATATATTATGGCTAATGTAGTTCAAGCAAAGCAGTCATTAGGAGTACTAAGGAGTGGATATACAGCAGGAACTCCTAACTTCTATCCTTCTCAAATAAATAATAAACTGCAAAGAAGCTCTGATACAACTAACGTATCTTCATATAATCTAAAAGTTATTGATGGGAAATTAGTAGGAGTATTAGAGCCTTCCACAAGTACTTCAGGCAAGCAGCCTAAATATTTGTTCGATGAAAAATATACTAAGTTCAAAATAGAGAGTAAGTATAATGTAGATAGTTCAAAAACTTTTTTATGTCCTTCTATGTATTTGCCACATATAAGATATGAAGGGAATGGAGAATTTGACTTTCCTGATAATCCTTCTGATTTAGATAATCCTTCAGGATATGATGAATATGATTTTTCTTTTGATAGTAGAATTGTTGGACATTGGGACGGAATAGGAGCAGTTAAATATCAAAGTTGGCTAAATGATACAGAAACATATCCTGATAGCTATAGACCTTGGATAGTTACAGATGGAACACTAATTCAAGAAATTCATTCTACATTAGATGTATATTCTTCTTATGCGTCTTATACATATCCTGCTTCAGGAGGGGAGAAGTCGCAAGGCTTTTATGTGGCTTATGTAACACAAGAAGAAGGAACAGCAGACCTGTATTTAAATCTTAGTAAGTTCTATCAAGACGAATATTACACAATCAATAGCATAAAAATATTTGATAATGGAACAGACAACGGATATTTAGCAAATTGCAAAGTCCTTGCTATGAGTTCAAATTTAATTTATATAGCTATGGGAACTGATAATAGTTCTATATCTTCAATCATAAGAGCCTACAGTTATTCTACTTCAGGTATAAGTGGATTAAGTTGGAGTTATGATTTAGCTTTAGTATATGCTTGGCCCCCACCTGGACAGAGATTTACATTATCCGGTATTAGAGATTGTGAAGCTACTTCAACAGGTGTATTTATCACTTATCAAACAGCAGGACTTATACACGTTACGTCTTCTGGAGTTTCATCTATGGGCAGTTGGATAATAAATTCTGCAACTGCTTTAACTAAATCAAAAGACAATTATTACTACTGGCTTTCGGATATGAAAGTATATCAGGGAGAGCAATACTTACTTAAAACAACAGAAGACTTAACACAGACAGAAATATTTAAAATTGCAGGTAGTGATATTAATCCTTCAGGTGAAGAAGAAGATTATTTTGCGGGATGTGAAATAATTAGTATAGGATATAATTATACAAATACAAAATCAATTATCCTTTATAGAAGTTCTGATACTAAAATTATAAAATGCAGTGATTCAGATGGAAGTATTGAATATGAAGTAGAAGGCATTCCAATTTTTTGCACTGAAAGAAAAGTTTACTATTATTTGCCTACACAAACTGAAGATGAACGTTTTACAATTCATAGTTTAGATTTTCTTTTAGATTCTACTTCAACAATTGAAAGAGGAAACAAAGTAGATTTAGATACTGCTTATATACGTCCAAAGTATCAGCATGATATTATGAGTGAAGGGGGAGAGTATATAGCATATCCCATATATGGGACAGGGAGCACAACAGGATTAACAGGAGAAAATACTTATACATTAACTCCGATTTATTTTGATACTTTTGAAGTTAGCATAGTGCAAGATGGGACTAATGGAGAATCAAGAATAAAATTCTTCCTTGAATTAAATCTTAATCTTGCAGATGTATCTATAACTATTTCTTTTCCTGAATTCTCTACTAATGTATCAGGCACAAGTAATGCTAATGGAGAGATAACTATTTATTCTCCTTACTTATGTGGGGATAGTTGTTTTACAAGTTGGATAGTAAATCCTGCTTTAGATATCGGTGGAACTCCTTCAGGATATATTTATACACCTGAATCTAATACAGAAGATTTTAAATTCACTGGAACATATTATTATTCAAACGGACAAGATTATACACTTGCTTTGCCTAATCCTGCATTGACAAATATATTTTTTAATGCTTCATATTTATATTTAGAATATTCTGTAGGAACTTATAAGAGCATTCCATTACAATATAGGATAAAATATTTATCTGATAATCCTTCAGACGATGAATCATATTCAGAATGGAAATGCACTAATTATATATGGATTATCAAAAGCACAATTACTTATCCTTATTCATTTATAATTGAATGCCAAAATCCATATAATCCGTCTGAAGTAACTGAAAGTATAACATATACTTTGACTGAAGAATTTTAATAAAAAAAAAGAAGGAATTTGAAAAGGAATACAGAATGATAATTATAATAACATTAGGAATTATGTTAATAGTAGCAAGTGTATCTGTTATTAAATATTTTCGGGCAAAAAATAAAGTAGAAGATACTTCAGAATATCTAATAAATAATTTAGATATACTAAAAAATGAAGGATATGAAATAGAAGAAACAGAAGATAAATATATACTAAGAAAAGATAATAGGTCTTATGAAATAAATAAATATGACTAATAAAATAATAAAATCGGGGATAATAAAATATATGAAAACATTAGAGAAAGTCAACTTGATACTTCCAACAGTATTGTTTTTGATAACTATACTTACTTTTACTTTTGCGGCAGGAAAATTAACAGAGTCTATAGCACAAAATACTTTAGCTATACAAAAGAATTGTGAGCAAATAAAAAAGAATAGTGAAGATATAACTATACTTAAAGAATCAAAAGTAGTAACAGAAACAGAAATAAAAAATATGAATAAAAAATTAGATGAAATATCTTTAGATGTAAAAGAACTTCTAAAAAAATAACGATATAATATATATAAGAAAGCCTTCCTAATATTTTATGTAATAGCCAACATAAAATACTCCTATAAAAGTTTTATCTTTCTTTCTAATAGTCCTTTTTAGTGCAATACTAAAGGGACTATTTTTTTTGGAAAAAAAATATTTGCATATAAATACTATCAGCGGTATATTATCTTTATATTGTTCTTTCACAATTTAATACACACTTTTTAAGGAGTAGTAAAAATGGCAAAGAAGAAGAAACAAAAAATAAGTATCGGATGTTATCCTATTGATTTTGAAACTGAAGGAAATACTTTTATATTCACAGCTAAAAAATGTCAGTTTGTTGTAATTGCAAAAAATAAAACTATGAATATAACAGTAACGTCAAATGAAAACACTTGGAAAGTAAAACTATCAGGTAAAGATGTAACAGGACAAATATATAAGTTTGCTTTTGAAACTATAAAGCAAACTAAAAAACAGGCAATAGGATTAAGTTTTGACTTAATGGCAATTTATGATTTTATAGTGAACTATAAAAAACTATATAAGGAGTAGTAAAAATGGAAGCAGAAAAAACACAAAAGAAAGTAGAAGTAGTCGTAAAAAGTCCAAAAGTCAAAAAAATTAAAAGGAGAAAAAGAAAAGTTATGAAAGCAGAGGGAGCAACAAAAGTAAAAAATGTATCTGATAAAATTCTTACAAGTCTTTCTTTCTTATCAGATTCAGAGCAGGCAAAAGTTTTAGGACTTGCTCAAAAAATGATAAATAAAAAATTGAAAAAAATAATGCAGTAGGAAAAACAACTATGGATACTATAAAATGTCCAAAGTGTGGGAACATAAAAAACTATGTATTAAATGCAAATTCAACTTTTGCTATTGCTTATAAGTATGATAAAGAAACAGATGGATATGACTACAGCTTATCAGAAAATAGTATTATGGCAGAAAATCAAAAAATGAAGTGTTTAGAGTGTGGGCAATTGATAAGTAAAAAAGAGTGGGAAAAAAGAAAAGACATACTAAAGCCTGTAGCGGAATGGGAATTAGAAATAAAAGGTAAAAAAGTAAGATATAAACTTGATTAAAGTATCAAAATAAAAAAGCAGGTCAACTTTCGAGGCCTGCTTTTTTTATTGCTTATATAGATAATCGATATTTACTTTTTGAAAAATTCTGTCTCTACAGCTTCACACATTTCTTTTGTAAGTTTAGAAGCATTTCTGAAAGCATATCTATCAAGTATTCCTCTGCTATGTCCTAAAACTAAATTAATCTGGTCAGTGCTATATCCTAAATCTAAAGCTGTTGTAGAAAATGTATCCCGTAAGTGATTTAGTTTTACTGCTTTATCTACTCCTGCTTTTTCTCTTATTGTTCTATCAAAAATTCCTGATAGTCCTTTAGGAGTAAAATCTTTGCCTAAATAAGTTATAAACACAAAATCAGATTTGCCTTTTCTTTCCTGCAAATACTTTTGCAGAAGGTCTTTTGTCCTTGTCCATAAAGTAGATACAGCTAAAACTTTGCCTGTTTTTCCACGTCTATAAGATACAGTTCCTTGTTTGAAATCTATATCACTTATTTTCAATCTGCATAAATCTACAGGATACATAGCACAATTAAGAGACAAAAGAAGCATTACTTTGTATTTGAGTTCTGCAACTTCAAATAAAGCATTAAAATCATCTAAGGATATAGTAGTAGGATTATAAGGCTTAACGTCTTTAGGACGATTTACACCTTGTATCCATTTATGCAACTGCATAAGTTTTGTAGAATCAATCTTCTTTGTGCAATAGTTGATAATCGTTCCTACTTTATTAATCATATTTTTTTTGCTTACATTAGATATATCTAATTTGTGTATATAGGCTTCATATCTGTTTATATCTTCTACAGTGATTTCGGACAGCTTAGAGCATTCTACAACGTCCAAAAAGTCGTTAAAGGCTTTAGCACAATTTCGGGCTTCTACAGGGTCTATTTGTTCGGGCTTGCTTTGATACTTTTTCAGCAGGTCTTTTAGGTTTATATCTGTTGTTTGAGCAAGTGCGTCTGTTATAGTTGCAAGTGCTTCTATGCCTGTTTTTTTGGCAAGCGTTTTTGGATGCAAAAGTTCTTTTTTAAGCCATTCTATAAAGACAGTTTCAGGAATGCTATAATTTTTGTCAATCTGATAGCCTTGTATTTGTCCGTTGTCTGTATCTACTGTTATATGCTTTCCTTTTTTAACGTTCAAATTTACTTTATCTGCTTCTATAGATACTTTTGCCGACTTGCCTTTTAAGCTATCTACAATGGCCTTAAATCGACAGACGGCCATACCTATATCACTTCCCAGCCACTGTTTTTTTGTGCCTGTAGTACAAGGGAGCATTGTATAGTAGTTCTTTGTGGAAGTGTGCAAAGATATTCCTACTTCTTTAGAGTCTATCAGGTCTTTAACTTCTTCCCCTGCATACACGATGTAGCTTGCTTTACGTCCTCTTTTTTTTCCCATTTTTTTACTCCCAAAAAAGTTTTAAAAGTGCTTATCAGATAACACTTTTATAGTATCAAAAAGTGATATGTTTATCAATGAAATTTGATAAGAAATTTGATAAAAACCTGATTGGGATATAGGAAATGGCGGAGGCGAATAGGAATCGAACCTACCCAGGACGGTCTTACCGCCGCTACACTGGTTTTGAAGACCAGGAGCAACACCAGTTGCCTGTCACCTCCGATAGCAAAGTAAAAAGGGAAAAGGTAAAAGGAAAAAATTCAATGTGTCCTTTTTTACTTTTCACTCAGACTCTTATAGAACATCATAACAGGACTGCCGCCGAATGCAATCCCCATCCATGCGGCTTCGTCGATTTCGGGCTGGGAAAAGCCCATTTTTCGGGCCTTTTCCACGTGAATCTTTAAGCACGGTTCGCATTTGCTTAACACCGATAAGGCGATATTGATTGCCTGTTTGGTGTAGGCATCCAGCCCGCCGGGCCTGCCGACGGCCGAGAGGAATTGCTTATACAGGTCTTCGGTGCCGCTGGCGGCAGGGCTTGCTTGTGTTGCGGGCGTTGAACAGCAGCAGGCTTCCTGCGGTTGAGGCTGCGGCTGGGGCTGTTTTTGCGGTGCCGGTTTGGCGGGCATGGTTCGTTGGCCGGTGGTTTTGATGTGAATCATACCTTTTCCGGCAATCATTTTCCCGATGACGGCGGCGGGGAGCTGGTGCTGATGCAGGGCATTCAGCAGAGCGGGGGCGGAGTCGACGGCGATGGCGATGAGCAGGCCGCCGGAGGTCTGGGCATCGTAGAGCAGGTCGGCCATGTCTTCGGTGACTCCCGGCCCGGAAACGACGGCCTTGCCGCAGGATTCCTTGTTGCGTTCGATAGCACCGGGAAAGATGCCCTGTGCAATATAATCCAGTACCCCCGGCAGCAGGGGGATATCGTCCCAGACCAATTCGGCGTCGAGGCCGCTTCTGCGGACCATCTCGGCCAAATGGCCCAGCAGGCTGAAGCCCGTGACATCCGTGCAGGCGGAGGCGCCAAACTGGACCATCAGCTCGGCGGCGGTTTTGTTCAGGGTGGTCATTGACTGGGCGGCGGCGGCGGTGCTTTCGGCGGAGGCCCTGCCGATTTGGTTGGCGAATGCGACGATGCCGGTACCGAGCGGCTTGGTCAGAATCAGGACATCGCCGACCCGGGCGCGGGCATTGGTCTTGACCTTGTCTTTATCGATGACGCCGGTGACGGCAAAGCCCGCTTTGACCTGGGGGTCGTTGATGCTGTGGCCGCCGATGATGGCGACGCCGGCTTCGTTCATTTTGTCGATGCCGCCGCGGAGGATGTCGGCCATGGCCTGGTCGGGAATCATCCGGACGGGAAAGCCCAGAACCGACAGGGCTGTCAGGGGTGTGCCGCCCATGGCGTAGATATCACTGACGGAATTGGCCGCGGCGATCTGGCCGAACAGGTACGGATCATCGACGGCGGGGGTGAACACATCGACGGTCTGGACTAAGCAGGTACCGTCCTCCAGTTCATAGACACCGGCGTCGTCTCCGGCCGGGACACCGACTAAAACATGCGGATTGTCGGGGAAGGTCAGGCCGCCAAGCACTTCTTTGAGAAAAGCCTGGTCGATTTTGGATGCGCAGCCGGCCTTTTCGACCAGTTGCGTCAAGGCCACCGGGCCGGTGGGATTGTCCAGGCGCTCGCCGGCACACAGGCAGATGTTTTTCTGTTTGAAGATGTCGCAGGGACATGGTTTTTTCGGGTCGCAAATGCAGTGGCCCAGTGCGATGGAGCGCTGCATGACGCGTTTTCGTCGTTGGGTATCAATCATGTTTAACCTCGTTATGCTGTTTTCGATGAACTTGCCAATAAAGCGGCGCCCAATGCCCCGGTAAACTGGGGGTGGGTGCTGATTTCGACCGGCCGGCAAAGTACCGATTCGAACGATTCTTTCATTCCGGGTATCAGGGCGACACCGCCGGTGAAGACAATCGGTGCGGCGATGTCGCCTGCGGCCATGGCCGTCAGTCGGCGGACGATGGATGCCTGCACGCCGGCGACGATATTTTCGCGGGTTTCGCCTGCGGCCAGCAGGCCGACGATTTCCGTCTCGGCAAAGACAACACAGATGCTGCTGATCTGGGCGGGTTTGGTGCTCTGGCGGGCGACTTCGCCGAGCTGGTCCAGCGGGATATCGAGCCGCTGGGCGACGATTTCGAGGAATCGTCCGGTGCCGGCGGCGCAGCGGTCGTTCATGACAAAATCACGGACCTTGCTGCGGCTGTCCAGCCGGATGAGTTTGCTGTCCTGTCCGCCGATATCGATGATGGATTGGGCGGTGCGGTGCCAGTGGGTGACGCCGGCGGCATGGCAGGTGATTTCGGTGATGGTCGTGTCGCAAAATCGCAGCAGGTGCCGGCCGTATCCGGTGGCGACGGAGGCGGCGATGTCATTGGGTCTGAGTTTGTTTTTATCGAGCAGCATGTCATACAGAGCTTGTGCCTTGTGCTCCTGATGGACGCCCTGGTCGCAGAGTGCCTGATCCACGATGGTTCGTCGTTCGGTGTCGAACAGGACCATCTTGATGGCGCGGGAGCCTGCGTCTATGCCTGCGGTAATCACGATTTTCTCCTTGTTTTGGCGGTTTCAATCAATGCTTCCAGCCGGGTCTGGAGCGAGGGGCGATACGAATCGCTCAGGGTCGGGACTTCGATTTCGATGGTCGGCAATCCGAGGTTGTCCTGAATCCATCGGCTGATGATTCTGCCTTCGGAGGCACAATGGCTTGCCCCGGGGATGCGGCTGATGACGACGGCTTCGGAGCCGAATTGACGAATCTTGCGGGCAATCAGTTCGGCACGGTCAAAGGCCGAGCCGGCCATGGGGTCGGACAACGCCATCTGTGCCAGCGCCGTCAGCGGGTCATCCTGGTCGGGAATCGGCTCGAGGGCATGAGCGAACAGAAACTCGGTGCCGCAGAGTCTGCCGCCGCATTCTTCCAGCAGGTTCATCGCGTATAAATCGGCGACGGGATTGACCCAGAAGATGCGTGCGGCATCGGCGGGTAGGATGCCTGCGGTGTTGTTGATGCGCGTGCGGATTTCGGATAATAATACGTTGAGTATCCATTCAGTCTGGGCCATATCCGAGCAGAAATGGATCATCAGCATTTCGGCAATCAGCAGTTCCAGCGAACCCATCGGGGCGATGGGGGTGGTAAAGCAAAGCTGCTGGATGTCGCGGAACATCCGGCGGATATGGTTGACTTTGCGGATAGTCCGGCGGAGGTCGTCCGGATGCAGAGTTCGGCCTGCCTTGTGTTCAAGGAATTGCTGGATTTTCTGAAGCTGGCGGCGGAGGTGGTCAATCTGATACTGCGGAGCAGTAAAGCCGCAGGGCAGGACGACGGATGATTCTGTGGCCGAAGACGTTCGACGGTGGGGCATTTCCCACCAGAAGATGGAATGGCCGAGACTTTCGACCCTCTGGGCGGCGACGGAAAAATCGTCGCAGGTGGCCCCGACGCTGCAAATCAGTGCATCGGGAATCGGGAAATGTTTGCCGTTGACGAATGCCCCGACCATTGCACGCACCGGGCAGAAGGATTCGTCGAGGCCCCGCTGAGCGGCGATTTCGAAAAGCCCTTCGTTCATCTGCTTGAGGCAGGGAGTCCACCAGGCTCCATCCGGGTAAAAGGCAACCATGTCATCGAAACTATTGACCAGAATGGGCACAGTGCCAAGGTCTTTCATGGTGCCGATGATACGTTTGCCGTCGGTGCGATGCTGCCGCAGGCGATCTTCTTCGGTCAGCAGAAAATTCCACAGGTGCAGGGCGGCCGGGGAGTTGTCGAATTTCAGACACCCGAGGCGTTTGTCGCCCTGGTCGGCGTGGCGCAGGAGGGGGCCGCCGTAGGCTGGCTCCTGCAGGCCCGTTGCTTTCAGTTGGGCGTAGCGTTCCTGCCACTGGGACAGGGTCAGTTGTGCCGGCAGGGTATTCATCGTCCCAGCATCTCCAAAAAGGCTTCCAGTCGGGATATCGCCGCGGCCTGCGGGCTGCCGTTCCATTCGATGGCCAGCACCGGCGGCAGAGGACGCTGGCGGAGCTGGTATTCGACACCGCGCCAGTGGTCGCAGAAGGGATGACGGAGCAGGAGAATGCCATCGACGGCGGTAGTTTGCAGTTGGGTTTCGAGCCATGCATAAAACAGATGACCCGGCCGGGTCCGCATCGATGGCGTCGTTTGCAGATACGCCGCGGCCAGTTCCAGATGGGGATCGTTTTTCATGGCCTGCGGATTCAGCGGTCTGCGAAATTGTCCGACCGCGTTTTCGGCCGCATTCAGGACAATTGTGCCGCGATCTCCAAGGCTGTGCTCTAATGCGGCAAGCTGGCATGCAGATACCGGGCCGCCAATCAGAGCGATTTTTGCCCGATTGTTTTGCTGCGGCTCTGAAAGCTTTGAAAGTGGTGCATCGGTCTTGATCGTGTCGAATTGTGCGGCATGGCCGGACAGACGGCCGAGGAATTGTTCCATCTGCCGCAGTTCTTCGGCGAACAGCGAAACGGCATCGGGGCCGGTGGTCACGGGGACATTCAAGAGGAAGCCGTTGTTGCCGCCATTGGCCTGATACAAATCATACGCCCGCCGCATCTGGTCGCACAGGGTGGTGAAAATCACGGCATACGGCGACGTTTGTTTTTTTAATCCTGTCAGAAAGGTTTCGACGGCAAAACAAATGCCTTCGGTTTGGGCGGCGCAGAAATCGGCTGCCTCCGCGTCGAATCGGCGCGGAGGCAGACCGCAGGCGGCAATCAATTCCGCCGGCACAAAAGGACAGTTGTACCACACCGGCATCATCCGCGGCGTCTTTCCTTTGCGGTTTCCAGCAGCGCCTCTACGCGCACCGCGATTCGCGCTGCGTCGGAGGGCGAATAATCGGTCACGATTTTCAGGTACGGCAAAGCCTTTGCTTCGGCGAACTGACGTACGAAATAGGATTCCACATCGTAGGTCAGGCAGCCCTGCCAGACCAGGTCCACGATGCAGTCGGGCCGGTACTCTGCAATCAGGCGTTCCAGCAGCGTCATGCGTCCATGGTTTTGGGTCATTACCGAGCAGGGCAGATGGAAATACTTGCGTGCAATCGCTTCCAGCGGATTGGCGGCGGTTTCATCCACATCTTCATCGATAGGCTTGATGCCGGTGCAGTTTTCCATACAGACAATCAGAGCGCCGGCGGTTTCGATGATATCGACGACTTTTTCGGCCCCGTGAACCGTTGGCACCCCGGTCAGCAGGACGCGAATCTTGTTTCGATTGCCGCAGCAGCCGCCATTGGATTCGGCAAGGCCAATCAATCGATGATACTCGGCCAGGTCCGCTTCGATACCCGAGATGATGCTCTTGAAGGTCAACAACTGCCGGCCCGTCCAGGGCGGGGCGGGCCGCTTCATCTGTTCGGCCAGTTGACGTCGCAGGCGGCGTTCACGATTCATCAGAGCGATGGCCTGCCGCAGCTTATCGTCGGTGATGGTCGTGTTCAATTGCCCTTCCAGGGCCGCCCGGCACTTGGCCAGTTCCCGCAGCCAGTGGTCGAATGCATCCGGGTCGTCCGGTTTTTGCGGCAGTTCCAGGACCAGCATGGTTTTATTCTGTGCCATCAGTTCATACATTTTCTTCTTGCCGTCGCAGGTGGTCTCGGCGATGACGACCGAGGCCATGGCCAGAAACGGATTTGATTGCGTCCGGTGATAGCCATAGGTGGATTTGATCAGCGGACACAGTCCGGCGGGCAAATCCTGTTCGGCGGCGGCGATTTTTTCCTCCGACCCGCCGCACAGGCAGACCGGCACCGCGCCTGCCGCCAGAATCAGTTCCCGCGGCGTGTATTCACACATGATGCCCACAATCGGTACGCCGTTTTGATGCTGTCCGGCAGCGTACTGATAACAGTTGGCTATCATGGTATCAAACCGACTGGCCGAACCGCCGGTTTTTTCTGTCGCATTGCACTGTGCCATGGCTTATCCTTTCTTTGCGACAAACAGGCCCTGAATGATTTTATCCTGCCGTGCCAGATCGCCGATAAACATCATTTCACCGGCCAGCCCTTCAAAGATTGCCTGGTCGAAATTGAGGATTTTCAGGGCGTCATAGGTCAACTGCTGGCTGACCATCTGAATATACAATTCGATACAGGATGCATACCGCCCCGTATTTTCGGCGGTCATAACCTTGCAGTTGTTTTTGGTTAACAGGGTTTTGTAGTCATTGACATTGGCCAGATTCGGAAACTTCATAAAGGTCAGAAAGCGTTTGGCCTCTGCATCAGTCATTGGCGTGGGTCCTTCGACCCAGTCGGTGAAAGCAATCGTACCGCCGGGCTTGATGATGCGTGCGGCCTCGGCTATCATGGCGGGTTTATTTTCCACATAACACCAGGCATCTTCCCCCCAGACAAAATCAAAGGATACCGCCGGCAGGCCGCTATTGCATACATCGGCCAGCACAAAGCGGATTTTGTCGTCGAGTCCCTCATCGATACATCGCTGTTTGCCGAGCTTGACCATGGCCTCTGTTGCATCGACGCCGGTCATTGAACCGACTCTGCAAAACCGCACCAGAAACCGCATCCCCGCCCCCGTGCAGCAGCAGAAATCCACCCCGCTGGCCCCGGGCTTAATGCCGGCCTTTTGTGCCAGGTCCATCGACGATGTCAGACCGCCGATGTGAATCTGCTGGCCCATTAATAATTCCCACAGACGCCCCTCGGCGCCGCTATAAACGGTTTGAACCTGCTGTAATCCCATATTATCCAGTGTTTTCATCGTGTATATCCTGTTCGATTAGAATTCATATTTCAGTTGTAAGGCCCACACATTGCTTTCTCTGTGATTGAGCACATTGCCGAAATTTGCCCACCCGCCGGCCACGGTCAGATGGCTGTCGACAATATACGCCAGACAGATGTCTGTCCAGTCATTTTCCGCTTTAATCAGGTGTTTGCCGCCGGTTTGGCATTGATCCACCAGGTCAGATTTCTGTCGGTATTCCACGGCAAACAGCAGTTTGTCCGTCAGAAAATAGACAAAATTGCCTTCAAAAGTGGTGGCGCGTTCACCGGCAAATCCCAGCAGGCCGGTATGGATTGCATCACTGTTGCGTACGCCGGCCGAGACGATAAACGGATTAGGCAGAACACCCTGAATGGTCTTGGATGCAACGGCGGTAAATTCCGTGCCGTAGGTGTGGTCGGCGCCGAGGTTGTTACAGGCCCCGTTGAGATTGCGGTTGATGGTGGACAGGCCGTCATTCCATTTGAAATGGCTGCCCAGTGTAATTGCGGGCATCCAGTCGGAATCCAGTCCGCCTTCGGGGATGATATTGTATCGCAGATTAAAATTGTGGACATAGACCTCGTTCTTTTCAATATCGGGCAGGCCCGCCTCTTTGACATCGTGGGGCCAGTCACCCAGGCCAATGCGTTCCATGGCGTAGCCCAGTTCAATCGGGCCGAACAGGTTTTCGGTCACGGCGATGGACTGGTAGTCCTTGTGCTTCATATAAGCACCCGAAATCGAAACGCTGGGTTTGCCAAAGATTTCCCCCTTTTCCGCCGGGTTGGCCAGATACGCTGTGGGGGTGGTAAAAATACCGCTGTAGCCATGGACACAGTGTGTCGGCAGCGGAGGCGTTGTTTTTTCAGCTTCCGCCTCCTGTCCGGATACATTCAATGTCACCAGATTGAATACTACCACTCCAATAAGAAACTTCATATTACCTCCCTGATTTATAGAAATAAAAAAGGCGGATTAAGACCATCTTAATCCGCCGGTTATCTCGATATAGAAGATTTTATTGATTGATGTTATCTGATGAGAGCCGAATTCCTCCGATAAAGGCCGCACAATCTGGCTTGTCGTACAGACGACAGACCGCTGCCTGTGAAGATTTCTGGCGCTCGACACGAGTACCGGCAATCCTCCACTCACCCGTATTCCATGGTGAATGCAGGGCAATAGGGCCTGTTTTGCTTATTGATTGTCGTCATATACTGTTATAGACCTGCCAACCGCAGGTTTGTTTCAGAAATTCTGTCTATCGTATTTCGTGCCAGTTGGTATCCTGTTTAAACGTAAACGGTGATGCGGGCGACAGAATCTCCACGCGGAATTTTCCGCTGAATCCGTTGGGTACTTGCCACGAGTACCGGCATGTGCCGCCTCACCCATACTTCAGCCGGTCGGTGGCCAAAACCTTGCCTTTTTCGTCCAGAATCCGAATGACTGGGGCGGGCTGACGCTGGCCATTACGATACAGGGACGGGCCGTAAAGTTCACCGCCCTGACCCATGTACTGATAGCTGATCTGGTAATCACCGCTGGTTTTAGAGCGTGTTGCCGAAGTCCGAATGCGAATGACCCCGCCCACCTGGAGCGTTGTCGTTTTATCGGGCCGTATCGTAAAACTGCTCATGGATGAAGGGTACCCGGAGGCTGTCAGATTCCAGATGCCTTTGCTGTCCCGCTGAAATGTTTCCAGCGACAGGATGCGGTACTGCCCGACCGGCAGTTTCCAGGATTCGCTTCCAAACAGTGTCTGGCCCGCGATATTGGACCACAGCCGCAGGCGAACATCGGTTCCGTTGACAGCAAGAGTTCCATAATCCATTTTTGCCGGGGTCAGCCTGATGTCTTTGCCGGCCGAGTCGAGCTGGATATCAAAATAATTGTCCCCCAGTCGAACGGTTTTGGTCAGGGGCAGCAGACCTGAGTACCGCTGAGTGTCTGGATCCCCATCCTTGCAGACAAAGCTGATGGAATCCAGCCCCGCCGGACGTATCTGGCTGGTAAAGGGGCTGATGTCATACCGACCGTCGAGATTGCCGTCGATGACCGAAACCGCATACGTGGCTCCCGCAAGCAATAATTCGCCCCGCAGGTATTGAAAGGGATAAATCGAGAGATTGTCGCCTTCGGTGGTGGAGACATGAAAGGAAACGTCGATTTTCCGGCTGCCTTCCTGGCGGGTGAGTGTGACCGGGCCAAAGCGGAAGCGGTCCGTGCCGAACCAGCCTTCCGGAATGGATTTGGCAAGATGGGCTTTTTCATCCGAAAAACGCAGGTCGCCATTGGTGTCGGCAAACAGAACATACGGCGATTTGAGGTCGGTTCGGGCATCCACCATGATACACCGGTCTTCGGTGCCGATGCGTAGGGAAAAATACCGAATATCTTTGCCGGCCCCCATCGGCAGGTCCTTGATTTCGGACGGCGGGTTTTCGAGCGATTCCAGATATTGACTGGCGGATTGTTCGGCGGATTGCTGTTTGCCAATGATGCGAGTTTCGAGGGTGCAATAGCCTGTGGCCGGGTCGGATTTGTCCGCTTCTGCCGCGGCCCAGACGATGGCACAGCAGGCAAACAGACATCCTGACAAGACAGGTAATCCTGCCCCTGCGGATGGTTTGAAACACCGGTTCATTTTTGCCTCCATTAAAACTCCTTTTCCAGAGTCTTGAATTATACCGCCTGCATCCCCTTGGTGTCTAATGAAAAATCCATGGCCGGATAATGCGGGCAAATCCTTGCAAAACCGCGATATCAGCCATACAATAGATACAAAATCTTGATGAGGAAGGATGTGGTATGGCGGAGCAGATTCAGACATTATTACGGCGGCTGCCCTCGGTCGATACAGTCACCCAGCAGGTTCGGCAGGATGCCGAGTCGGCGGGGATTGGGCCGGCGATTCTGGTAAAGCTGGTTCGGGAACGGATTGACTCCTACCGGCATGCATTGCTGGCCGGAAAGGCCGGGCAGGCGGATGAACCCGCGACGGCGATTGCGGCGGGGGTACGCAAAGATATTCAGGCCTTATCCGAGCCGTTTTATCGGCGGGCGATTAATGCCACAGGGATTGTCCTGCACACCGGCCTGGGCCGGGCGGTATTGCCGCAGGCGGCATTGAAACAGATTCAAGAGCATCTGGGCGGTTATTCGCTCCTGCAGGTGGATATAAAGGAAGGCAAGCGGTCCAACCGCGATGGACGAATCGAACAGCTTCTGCGGCTGCTGACCGGGGCGGAGGCGGCAACGGTGGTCAATAATAATTCCGCCGCGACGGCCATCGTGCTCAACACGGTAGGGACGGGCAAGGAGGTGATTGTCTCGCGCGGTCAGTTGGTCGAAATCGGCGGCTCGTTTCGCCTGCCGGAGGTAATGGCCTTCAGCGGGGCCAGACTCGTGGAAGTCGGCACAACCAACAAGACCCACCCCCGAGATTATGAAAATGCCATCACGGAAAATACCGCAGCAATTCTGCGAGTCCATCCGAGCAATTACAAAATCATGGGATTCACCGAAGAGGTGCCGCTGGAAACAATGGTCTCGATTGCGCACTCGCATAACCTGCCGCTGATTGACGATGTCGGGGCAGGGTCGCTGATTGATTTTTCACGGTTCGGGTTTGAGCCGGAACCGACGCTGCTGGATTCGATTCAGCAGGGGGCCGATATTGTGACCTCCAGCGGGGATAAATTAATCGGGGCCTCGCAGGCGGGCATTATTCTGGGCAAGGCCGACTGGATTGCCAAAATTCGTAAAAATCAGTTTGCCCGTATTGTCCGGGTGGATAAATTCACTCTGACGGCGCTGGAAGCGACGTTGACATTATTCCTCGATGAAAAGACGGCATTTCAGGAAGTGCCGACGCTGCAGATGATGCTGCGAAAGCCCGATGAGCTTGAAAAACAGGCCTGGCGTATTGCTGAGGCTTTGCGCAAGGCACTGCCGAATGCAGCGATTGCCGTCCTGCCCGGATTTTCGCAGACCGGCAGCGGGTCGCTTCCGACGCAGAATCTGCCGACGACACTGGTGGGCATTTCCAGCCCGGCAATGACAGCCATTACAATCGCCAATCGCCTGCGGCTTCATTCGACCCCGATTTTTACCCGCATTCAGAACGAGCAGATTCTCATTGATCCGCGGACACTGCGGGATGAGGATGAGGCAGTTCTGATTGAGGCACTGACTGGTATTCTGGCCGGAGAAGGCCAGCGATGAGTCGGATTAATATCACACTCGGAACCGCCGGACATGTCGATCACGGCAAGACCTCGCTGGTCAAATGTCTGACCGGCTGCGAGACCGACCGGCTCAAGGAAGAAAAAGAACGGGGTATGAGTATTGAGCTGGGGTTTGCCCCCTGCACGCTCGGCGATCTGGAAGTCGGCATTGTCGATGTCCCCGGCCACGAGCATTTTATCAAGACGATGGTGGCCGGCGCCACCGGCATCGACGGCGTGATCTTCCTGGTGGCTGCCGATGACGGTATTATGCCGCAGACGCGGGAGCATCTGGATATCCTGACGCTGCTGGGGATTGGGCATGGCGTGGTGGCCCTGACCAAAGTCGATATGGTTTCGCCCGAACAGGTGGACAAGGTGCGCGGCCAAATCCGGGAATTTCTGCGAGGCACCTTCCTGCAGGACAGCCCCATCTGTCCGGTATCGAGTGTCACCGGCCAGGGCTTTGATGCCTTTTACGGATGCCTGATGGAGATGGTTAAAAGCATCCGCCCCAAACCTGCCGACGGCATCTTTCGCCAGCCGGTGGAGCGGGCGTTTTCGGTCAAGGGTTTCGGAACCGTCATCAGCGGCATTCCCTGTGCCGGACAGGCCCGCGTCGGCGACGAAGTGACGCTGCTGCCCGAAGGCAGCAAAAGCCGCATCAAGGCCATTCAGGTCTATGGCAAAACGGCTGAGGTGGTGCAGAACGGCCAGTGTGCCGCACTGAGCGTTCCGCAGATTGATCACCAGGTTGTCCAGCGCGGCCAGGTGCTGACGACGGGGGATTATTTTGAACCCCAGCGGTGGTTTCTGGCCTCGCTGCGGATTTTACCGCTGGACACGGTCCGCATCAAAAACGGCATGGGAATCAAGTTTCACACCGGCACCGCCGAGACCCCGGCGACATTGTATCTGCTCGAATCGGATGAGGCCGCCGCCGGTGCCGAGATACGCGTACAGATTCGCACGGAGCATCTTCTGGTTGCAGGCCCGCGGGACCGATTCATTATTCGTTCCTTATCGCCGGTCCGTACAATTGGCGGAGGGTATATCGTGCGGGGAGGGCATCATAAACTCAAGCGCACCGATGTGTCGGTGGTGGAAGACGCCCGGCGTTGTGCGATCGCCGTGTTGAATGAACAGGACTTTGTCGCTTATGCAATTCGCTCCATTCCCGCCGGCGCCGCCAGGCTCAGAGACATTGCTTATCAATGCAAAATGCTGCCGTCTGCCGTTCAGCAGATTCTCGACACACTCCGCCAAACCGGCCTGATTCTGCAATTGGCCGACGGATTAGTCGCACACAGCGACACGGTCAGCCGGCTCGAACAGCTTCTTTGCGGCTGCATCGGTCAGTATCATGCTGCTCATCCGGAGACCCCGGGGATGGAGCCATCGGTGCTGCTGGAACGAAGCGGGCTTGATAAGGCGATCTTTGATGCGATGGTGTCCCGGCTGCTTGAGCAGAGTAAAATTCTCACTCGCAAAGACAGGCTGGCTCTGCCGGGATTTGTCGAACAGTTCAAAAGCCCCGAAGCCAGATTGATGGGACAGGTCGAGTCGCTTTTTCGGCAGAACCTGTTCAGTCCTCCGTCGTCGGAAGAACTGGCGGCCTTTCTCAAGACGCATGTCAGCCAGATCGAAAAAACAATCAAGCTGCTGTGCGACCAGAAACGGCTGTGTCGTGTCGATCTGGGAATGTACTTTCATGCCGACGCCATCGAGCAGGCCAAACAGCGAATTGCCCATCACGTTAAAACCGAGGGGCAGGGACGCCTCGAAAGCGTGGACTTCAAGTATCTGATTGACACGACCCGCAAATACGCCATTCCGCTGCTGGATTATATGGATAAAATCGGTTTTACACGCCGTGTGGGTAATACGCGATATCTCAAAGCATGACCATTCTCGTTCAGAAAGGGATAGAATGAAAACCATCGCATTATGGACAAGCCTGCTGACCATAGGATTTATGACGTTTCCGGCTCTGGCGGAACGGACGACGGTTGTTTTTAATAACGACTGGCTGTTTGCCAAAGACAGCCCGGATGGTGCGCAGGATGTGACGTTTGACGACAGCCAGTGGCAGAAGGTTCGCCTGCCGCATGACTGGGCCATCAGCGGGCCGTTTGACCCCAACGGCAATCCCAACACCGGCAAACTCCCCTGGCAGGGCAAAGGCTGGTATCGCAAGCATTTTGATGTCAAAGCCGAAGACGCGGGCAAGTGCGTCTATTTTCTGTTTGACGGCGTGATGGCGATGCCGACGGTCTATATCAACGGCCAGAAGGCCGGCGGCTGGGACTATGGCTATAATTCATTTTGGGTGGACGCGACCCAATATATCGCCTTCGGAAAGAAAAATGTCATTGCCGTCGCAGTGGATACAACCCGTCACGGCAGCCGATGGTATCCCGGGGCAGGTATATATCGCAAGGTGCAGATGATTACCGCCGATGCCCTGCATGTGGCCCCGTGGGGAACCTGCATCCGCACGCCGGAGGTGTCCGATCAGGCCGCCGAGATTCAGATTCAAACCGTCATTGAAAACGCCGCCGGCACCGAACAGACGCTGACACTGGAGACCAGCATCCTGGACCCATCCGGCAAATCCGTTGCCTCGCTGAAGACTGAAAACGCCCAACTCTCCGGCCCGCAGCAGGAATTCACCCAGACCCTCAAGCTGGCCAATCCCCAGCGGTGGGATATCGACACACCACGCCTGTACACCGCCAAAACCACCGTCCGTCGAAACGGAACCGTATGCGACACCTATTCGACCTCGTTCGGCATTCGGACGTTTCGATTCGATGCCGACAAAGGCTTTTTTCTCAACGACCGCCCGGTCAAAATGAAAGGCGTAAATTTGCATCATGACCACGGCGCCCTGGGGGCGGTTTTTCTGCCCCGGGCGATGGAACGCCAACTGGAAATCATGAAGGACATGGGCTGCAATGCCATTCGCACCAGCCACAACATGCCCGCCCCGGAGTTGCTGGATTTGTGCGACCGGATGGGCTTTGTGGTCTTCGATGAGTCCTTTGATAAATGGACCAACACCGCCGATTTCCATCGCGGCATGGACCTGGCCGAATTCGGCGAGCGGCAGATTAAAAACTTCGTCCTGCGCGACCGCAATCACCCGTCCATCGTGCTCTGGAGTGCCGGCAACGAGATGTCGGATATCGAGACCAACAAGGCCCCTCAGGCTCGTCAGAAACTGGAAATGATGGTCGGCTTTTTCAGGAAATACGACCCGACCCGGCCGGTCACCATCGCCTGTCATATTGCCGGCGGCGGATTGCTCGACTGCAAACTCTATGATGTGCTGGACATCCAAAGCTGGAACTACGGCCGCAAGTATGTCAAGGCTCACGAAGTTGCCCCGCACCAGCCGACTATCTGCAGCGAGTCGGCCTCGGCGTTAAGCACCCGCGGGCATTATGAACTGCCGCACCCGGCCAAAAAAGACATCTTCTCCCAGTCCGGCCAGATCAGTTCCTACGACCATCATGCCGCAACCTGGGCGGATATCCCGGATACTGATTTCAAGGGCGTTGAGGATTATCCGTTTGTCTGCGGCGAATTCGTCTGGACCGGCTTTGATTATCTGGGCGAGCCGACGCCGTACCATGAAGACAAAATCAACGGCCAGCCGCTGCGATGCACCACCGCCCGGAGTTCCTATTTCGGCATCGTGGACCTGGCGGGTCTGCCCAAGGACCGCTATTACCTGTACCGTTCCCACTGGGCGCCGGACAAAACCACCATCCACATCCTGCCGCACTGGAACTGGGACGGATGGGAAGGCAAGAGGGTGCCGGTCTATGTCTATACCAATGGCGATACCGCCGAACTGTTCCTCAACGGCAGGTCGCTGGGCAAAAAGACCAAACAGCCCGCCTCGGACAACGCCATGGATCGCTATCGCCTGCGGTGGGAAGAGGTGGTCTATGAATCCGGTGAACTGAAAGCGGTTGCTTATAAAGACAATCAAAAAATCGGCGAAGCCGTGATGAGAACCGCCGGCAAGCCCGAACAGATTCGCCTGACTGCCGACCGCCGCGAAATTGCCGCTACAGGCGATGATTTGTGCTATATCACCGTGGAGCTGACCGATGCCCGGGGGACCCTGTGTTCCAACGCCGACAATCTGATTCGCTTCAAGGTGGAAGGCCCGGCCGAGATTGCCGGGGTGGACAACGGCGATCCGCAGTCGCTGGAACCGTTCCAGGCCGACTTCCGCAAGCTGTTTTACGGCAAGGCGGTCCTGATTCTGCGTTCCATCGAGGGCCGGGCCGGAACCATTACCGTGACCGCCCAAAGCGAGGGGGTCCAGTCCGGGACTGCACAGGTGCACAGCCGATAAACATTACGGTGAATCGCAAGACAAATAAAAAAGGCCGGGACAATCTGTTCCGGCCTTTGTGTTTTGAGCGAGTTCGCCTACTTCTGAATCCTGGCTAAAATCTCCTCCGGAATGTCAAAGTTGGCATAGACTTCCTGAATATCGTCATGGTCTTCGAATTCATCCATCATGGCCAGTATCCGCTGGGCGATTTCCGGGTCGGTTACTTCGACGCGATTCTGCGGAATCATCGACAGTTCCGCCATCTCCACGGGAATTTTTTTGTCGGCCAGTGTCTTTTTAATCTGGTCGTAGGCCGACGGAGCACAGGTGATCTCGAACAATTCACCGGTGTTCTGCATATCATCCGCCCCGGCCGACAGTGCGATATCCATCAGTTCATCTTCGCTGATGGCGCTGGTCTTGACGCCGATAACGCCTTTCTTGCTGAACATCCAGCCGACGCATCCGCTGGCGCCCAGGGAGCCGCCGCGACGTTCGAAAATCTTCTTGATTTCAGGTGCGGTGCGGGCGCGGTTGTCGGTCAGGCCCTCCAGCATCACCGCCACACCGCCGGGGGCGTAGCCTTCATAGAGCACCTCTTCATAACTGACGCCGCCCAGTTCGCCGGTGCCTTTTTTGACCGCCTTTTCGATGGTGTCTTTGGGCATATTGGCGGATTTGGCCTTGTCGATGGCATACCGCAGCGTCAGGTTGGCTGCCGGGTCGCCGCCGCCGGCTTTGGCCGCTACGATAATCATGCGGGCGATCTTGCTCCACAGTTTGCCGCGTTTGTTGTCAATCGCCGCCTTCTTGAACTTAATGGTTGACCAGTGTGAATGTCCGGACATAAACTAAAAACCTTAAAATCGATATTGACTGATTAATGAATTACCTTGTTTAACGCATACGTAAAGATACCCGATGCCCCGGCCCGTTTGAGCTGCGGGATCAGGTCTCGTTCGACTTTTTCTTCCACGATGATTTCCACCGCCACATAGTCCGAATCGGCCAGCGAGGACACCGTGGGGCTTTTTTCCGCCGGCAGCACGGCCAGCACACTGTTCAGGTCGTTCTTCTTGACGTTCATCTTGAGCCCGACGCGGCTCTTGGCGTTGATGGCGCCCTGCAGCAGAATCTGCAGGCTTTCGATTTTCTGCCGTTTGAACGGGTCCTGCCAGGCGGTGTGGTTGGCAATGAAGCGGGTCGTCGACGTCAGGATCGTATCGATGATTTTCAGGTTGTTGGCCTTCAATGACGAGCCGGTCTCGGTCAGCTCAACGATGCCGCTGACCAGCCGCGCCTTGACTTCGGTCGCTCCCCAGGAAAACTCGACCTTGACGTTGACTTTTTTCTGCTCGAAATAACGGCGGGTGGCGCCGACCAGTTCGGTGGCAATCAGGCCGCCGTCGAGGTCTTCGGGTTTTTGAATGGCAGACTCATTCGGCACCGCCAGCACCCAGCGTGTGGGGTTGGACGTTGCCTTGCTGTACAGCAGTTCACAGACTTCATGCACATTGGAATTGTTCTCGATGATCCAGTCGTACCCGGTGAACCCGGCATCCAGCACCCCGTCTTCCACATAACGGCTCATCTCCTGGGCCCGCAGCAGAATCAGCGAGATTTCCGGGTCATCGATTTTGGGAAAATAACTGCGGTCGGCCCCGCTGATGCTGAAGCCGGCCTTTTCAAACAATTCAAAGGTTGCTTTTTCCAGGCTTCCCTTGGGAATGCCCAGCTTTAATATACGATCTGACAAGGGTCTATCCTTTCTCTGATGCATCGCAAATCACCTCGGCAGTGCCGGGCGGGGCGGTGCGTGTTCTATTTTTTCTTTTTCGCCGGTGCTTTCTTTTTCTCGGTCTTGGCGGCGGGGGGAGTGCCTTTTTTCAGGCCGCCTTCCGTGGCCATCCGCAGCAGTTCATAGAACTCCCATCCTGCGGAGGCCGGAATATGTCGTTCAAGAAATCCTTCGATTTCCTCCGGCGAGGCCTGCGGGTCCACAAGCTCTTCGCTGCGAAGATAATTCAGCATCGCCTCGTTCAGCGGCACGGCATGACCGCCAAACGCCGCCAAAAAGCAGTAATTCACGGCAAAACGCGATGTTCCACCCAGTTCCTCCAGTTCCTTTTTCGCCTGACGCTTGCCCTGTTCGTCAATGCCCTTGAGACTCAGAGAGTCGTATTTGTCGAACAGCGCCGTCAACAGACGGGTCAGATTCTCGGAGACCTGTTCGCCAACCGGCGTAAAGTCCTCCAGAATCTCCTGGATTTCCTCCACCCGGCAGACCCGCAGATCATTGTAATCGACAAAATGCGCCAGCAGGTTCTTGTACACCTTGCGGGCATGCTTTTCAGTCGTGTGCTCGCTGATCAGGCCGAAGATCAGCGCATCCAGCGGGTCGTCAAAATCCGCGGGCTTGATTTTCTGGCCGTTCTTGACGCTGCGAACAAACTTGTCGATTTTCGTCCCGTATTCTTTGCTGTTTTTCATAAGCCCTGTCTCCGCTTGAGTCTCAGGGGATACGTTAGTTTCTGTCGTCGTTTCCATCGTGTTGGTCATCGGTGTCGCTAAGTTCATCATCCGTGTCGTGTTCCTTATCCTTTTCCCTGTATTCCTGGGAGGCCTGTTCAATCAGTTCCAGCGTGCGCAGCGTTTTTTGCATCGTGCTGTCCAGCTCAAACCGCAGATGCGGACAATGCCGACTGGTCAGTGCCTGTCCCAGATACCGCTGGATAACCCCCGAGGCGCGCTGAACGGCGTGAAACGAGGCTTGCCGGGCTTCATCGTCGCCGGCCAGAATGCTCAGGCTGACCAGGGCGGTTTTCATGTCCGGCGCCACATTCACTCCCGTAATGCTGATAAAACCGGTCAGGCGAGGATCACTCAAATGCTGCTGAATGGTCTCGCTGACCGAATCCCGGATTACACGGGCTACTTTCTGTAATCGTCGATTTGCCATAATAGTAATATCTGCTGAGCTTACAGCGTCCTTGCCACTTTGATCATTTCATACGCTTCCAGGACGTCATCTACCTTGATATCGTCGAAATTGGCGATCTTGACGCCGCATTCAAAGCCCATCTTGACTTCTTTGACATCGTCCTTGACATGCTTGAGCGATTCAATCGAGCACTTGTCCTTGACGACGATGTTGTTGCGAATCAGCCGCAGTTTCGAGTCACGGTTGACCTGACCGCTGGTCACATAGCAGCCGGCAATCGTGCCGATACTGGAGACCTTGAACGTCTGGCGAACCACCAGCCGACCCAGCGTTTTTTCCTGGATTTCCGGTTCCAGCATGCCGACCATGGCGGCCCTGAGGTCTTCGGTAATCCGATAAATAATATTGTACAGGCGGATATCCACACCCTTGCTGTCGGCAATCTGGCGGACATGTTCATCCGGCACGGCGTTAAAGCCGATGATAATCGCCCGCGACGCTTCGGCCAGAATAACATCGCCTTCGGTGATGCCGCCGACGGCGGCATGCAGTATTTTCACACGCACTTCCGGCGTGCTCAGGTCGCCCAGGTATTTCTGCAGAACCTCGACGGACCCCTGAACGTCGGCTTTGATAATCAGGTTGAGTTCCTTGACATTGCCGGCCTCGATCTGGCTGAACAGGTTGTCCAGCGTAATCAGCGAGCGTTTGGCCAGCGATTCCTCACGCATCAGGTGCTTGTTCTCATCGGCGGCCTGTTTGGCCTGGTTAATATCATTGAGCTTGTAGAACCGGTCGCCCGCCTGCGGCACTTCATCCAGACCGGAGATTTCCACCGGCATCGCCGGGCCGGCCTTTTTGACGCTGCGGCCGCGGCTGTCGGTCAGTGTGCGGATGCGCCCGTAGGCACTGCCGCAGACGACTATATCGCCTTTTTCAATGCTGCCTTCATGAATCAGCAGCGTGGCGACCGCACCCTGGCTCTGGGTCATCCTGGCTTCGATAATCCAGCCCGTGCCGTCCAGAGTCGGGTCGGCCTTGAAGTCCTTCAGTTCCGCGATATAGTCCAGGTGCTCGATTAATTCTTCGATACCCTGACCGGTCGTGGCGCTGGTCTTGACGATTTCCGTATTGCCGCCCCATTCGGTGGGAGTCAGTTCGTGTTCGGCCAACTGCCCATAGACACGATGGATATCCGTGCCCGGCAGGTCGATTTTGTTCAATGCCACAATAATCTGCACCCCGGCGGCCTTGGCGTGCCGGATGGCTTCAATCGTCTGCGGCATCACGCCGTCATCGGCAGCCACGACCAGAACGACAATGTCGGTCATGTTGGCCCCGCGGGCACGCAGGGCGGTAAACGCCTCGTGGCCCGGCGTATCGAGGAACGTAACACGCTTGCCGTTCAATTCCGCCTGGTAAGCGCCGATATGCTGGGTGATCCCGCCGGCTTCGCCCTTGGCCACTTCGGCCTGACGAATCCGGTCCAGCAGGCTGGTTTTGCCGTGGTCCACGTGCCCCAGCATCGTAACAATCGGCGGACGTTTCTGCATCTGCTTGCGTTCGCGCTGTTCAAACTGCTGCTGAATCTGCTCCAGAATAGTCTGTTTCTTCTGAACAATCAGTTCAGTGCCGAATTCCAATGCAATCAACTCCGCGGTATCGGTCGATAACGCCTGGTTGGCCGTCACCATCACGCCCTGTTTCATCAGCCGGGCAATGATATCGCCGATTTTGACACGCAGCGCCGAAGCCAGTTCCTTAACGGTAATCGGCTCGGAGATCGTGGCTTTTTCCGGACGCTCGACCTGGGCGGCCTGCTCTTCGGCGGTCCGGGTTTCGATGCGGCGCGAAGGACGAAAACGCGAAAACTCGCCGCTGGCCGCAGCCAGTCGAGCCTGACGTTCCTCGATATCCTTGGCACGCATCCGTTTGGAGCCGCCCTTGCCGCCGGCTTCTTCGTCGAAATCGCCGCCTTTTTTGCCTTTGTCCTTGGTCTTTTTCGGTTTTCCGCCGGCCAGTGCGGGCGGCGGCGGTTCGGCCTTGCCGAGCATCAGCTTCTCACCGCTGCCGGCAGGTTTGCGTTTGTCTTTTTCTCGCTCGTGTCCGCGGGCTTCACGTCCGGCCTTGCCTTTCTTGGGCGGACGCAGGGCATCCTCATCGGCTGCCTCGACACGCACCACCGTCGGCCCGGACAATTGTACCGGCATCGGTTTGTGCAGCATCGGCCCGGCCGGCTTGATATCTTTGGGAATCACCGGCACATGCATCACCGGCGTCGGGAAATCCTGTTTGACAGCCGCTTCGGGCTGTTCAACGATTACTTCGGCGGCAGCCGCAGGGGGTTCCATCGGGGCGGCGGGCTGAGCAGGAGCCTCCTCAACCGCACTCGGCGCGACAGGTTCTGCCGTCACCGGCAAAGCGGTCTCCGCCACAGTCGGCACAGCGGTTTCTACGGTCACCGGCGGCTCCTCGGCTACCGGTTCTGCTGGCGCCGCAGCCGCAGCGGGCTCAGGCTGCTCTGACTCAATCGCCGGCGGCTCCTCGGTAATCACCTGGGTTGCAGTTTCACCGACGGCCTCGCCCGCTTCCTGACCCTCGCCTTTTTTACGCTTGACCCGAATCTTATCCAGATCGACCGGCTTGGAGGTTTCCACTGCGGTAGTATGTGATCCCTCGCTGAACCACTCACGAACCGTCGCGGCCTGACCGGCGGTCAGGGGGGACATGTGGCCGGTTTTCATCTCCATGCCTTCGGCCAGACATTTTTCTACGATGGCCTTGCTGGGAACACCCAGTTCCTTGGCCAATAAATATACACGTGTTACTGCCTTAGCCAAACCACATCTCCTAAAACAATTCTGTGCGTCTTGCCTGGTCCGGATTTCGGTCCGAATTACTTGCGAGATCGCTTCTTTTGCTGTTCTTTAATCAGGCTTTCCGCCTGCGTCGCTTTGCCCTCGGCCGCGGCCTGCTTGGCCGCCTGGGCGGCCGCCTGAATAATCTGCCCGGCCCGGTCCTGATCAATGCCCAGTTCGGCAATCAACGGCTCGGTGCCCACATCTTCCAGATCCAGCGCCGAAATAATCCCCAGCGCCAGCAATTTATCCACAAACCGGTCATCCATGCCGGGAATATCCTTTAATATTGTCGCCAGCCGCTCCACCTCGCGATTGTATTCCTCCGGTGTCAGGATATCAATATCCCACCCCGTCAGACGAGCCGCCAGGCGAACGTTCTGACCGTGCTTGCCGATGGCCAGGCTCAACTGGTCCTCAGTCACCACCACCGTCGCCTTGCCCAGCTCAAAGCAAATCGCAATCTCGCTGACCTTGGCCGGCATCAGCGCATTGGCAATCAACGCCTGCGATGAATCGCTCCACTTGACAATGTCAATCTTCTCGCCGCCCAGCTCATCCACAATATTGCGAATCCGGCTGCCGCGAATACCCACGCAGGCACCCACAGGGTCCACTTTGTCGTCGGTGGATTCCACCGCAATTTTCGTCCGATACCCCGCCTCACGCGCCAGGGCCTTGATTTCAATGATATTTTCCGCCACCTCCGGCACTTCCTGCTCAAACAGCCTGCGGATAAATTCCGGGTGGGTCCGCGACAGGATAATCTTGACCTGATTATTGGTTTCCCGGACATCCAGAATCATGCAGCGAATCCGGTCGCCGGGATGATGGGTTTCTCCGGAAATCTGCTCGGATTTAGGCATAATCGCCTCGACCCGGCTGTTCAGATTAATCACCAGAACCCCACCGTCATACCGCCCGGCAATCCCGGTGATAATTTCCCCTTTTCGCTGGGCATATTCGGAAAAGATACTCTCGCGTTCGTCCTGACGAATTTTTTGAATCATCACCTGCTTGGCCGTCTGGGCGGGAATACGTCCCAATTGACGAATGTCAATCTGGGTGTCATCTTTCCATGCGGCAATCTCACCGTTATTGCGGTCGATACGCACCACAACCTCGACTTCGGCACCTTTAAGCGCACTGAAGTGCTTACGGGCCGCAGAGATCATCGCCGCTTCAAGGTCCTGGAAGATGGACTCTTTGTCGATGTTTTTGTCCCGTGCGATGTTCTCGACAATTCGCAATAATTCCTGATTCATCGTATCGTTTTCCTTGTTTGACCAGTAATCTGAATTTTCGACCGGCGGATTTCTGACCGACCGATACATAAATAAAAAAAAGTGGTACCCTTCAGGCTGCCACTTTTCATTGCTGCAGAATAATCATATCCCCGCCGAACAGACAGGCGTTCTTCTTGGCTGCGTTTATCCAGCCATTACAACGCCCTCCCTGTCGCAGGGGCTATTCCGCCGCTTCCCTGAAGACAATTATTATACAAAAATCGCGGGCGCAACCATTGCGCTGCTGCATAGCGAATTGTTCCACTATGCCCAATCACGATTTCTAAGTCCCGTTCTTACCATAACTTAAATTCCTTATCGCCGGATTTCCACAACGCCGGCACGTCATTATTATATCCACGACTTATCCAAAGTCAAGCTCCAATGCAGACTGCAAAAAAATTGCACAACACCAAACAACAGGATTGCCAGAGCCGTTTTTCAGAAAGATCAATGTGATATTGTAAATGGATATATAGAGTCTGGATGGTGAAAAATAAGTGGTTTAATCTGCTTTTCTTTTGACTTCGATGGCCTGTTTTTTGTAATTATATAGGAATAACAAATCCCTGGAGAGGGTTCAGATGAATGCCTGATGCAAAACGTACAATATGGATTGTACTGATTGGGGGTGTATTGTCTTTTCCTGTATTTGGATATGATTGGATGGATAATCCGGGAAAAGGGTCACCCCAGGATCCGTATCAAATCAGTACCCCGGAACAACTGCTGGCAATAAACTCGGATTTAGACCTGCTGGACAGTCATTTCATCCTGACTGCCGATATTGACCTGACGGGCGAGGTCTTTCAGTCTGCGCTGATTGCTCCAGAAGTGGATATATATGAGCCGGAATATCAGGGTATTCCGTTCACCGGCACCTTTGATGGTCGGGGCTTTGGTATTTTCAATCTGTCATTTGAAGCAGATCAGACAGGTCTTGATTTCCTGGGTTTATTCGGGGTTCTCGGCAATTCCGCCGTTATCCGCAACCTCGAGCTGTCGGCGGTGGATATCTATGCCCCGGTATCCTTTTATGTCGGCGGACTGGCCGGCCGTGCGACATCAGCCACAATACTCCAGTGCAGTGTACGAGGACAGATGACCGCGGCAGGATTGGCCGGCGGATTATTGGGTGATATTGAACAAACCACCATTCAAAATTGCAGCTTTTCCGGTTCGCTGAGCAGCGGAGACTATCCCTCATCGTATTTGGGGGGCCTGATTGGTAGAGGTTTTGCCGCGACAGTGGAAGGCTGCTGGATGTCAGGCACGATGACACTGGGACAGGGATATGTCCAGGCAGGGGGACTGATTGGGGGAGTCTCCAGTTCAGCGGTCCTGTGCTCCTATACCCGCGTCGAGATGACCTGCGGTGCGGATACCGACCAGATTGGCGGTCTGGTGGGGGTGTTTGATTTCAGCTTCATCAATAACTGCTATTGCACGGGGAGTATTGATGCGTCCAATACCTCACAGGATATCGGCGGGCTGGTGGGCCAATGCGATTCCATGCTCTTTGAGATTAAACACTGCTACAGTGTCTGTCGTGTCACCGGCGGCGGAAGCAATGTTGGCGGATTCATCGGCTATTGTTTTCCCATGCTGGTAAATCAGTGTTATTTTCTTGAGGCCGGCGAAGGCGGCGGGCCGGACAATGGCCTGGGCGTCCCGCAAACCGCAGCACAATTAAAGCAGACAGCAACCTATGAGGGCTGGGATTTTGTCGGCGAAACGCGCTATGGCACCAGTGATGTCTGGCGAATGTGTGTCGATGGGCTGGCCTATCCGCGTCTGAGCTGGCAGTATGCCCGCCGGGGTGATTTTGTCTGCCCCGACGGCATCAACTCCGGGGATTTGATTGCACTGTCATACAGTTGGTTAAGTTCGGAATACGATGGAATATATTATCGCGTTTCCGTCGATGCCGATTGCAGCGGCAGGATTGACCTGGCGGACTTTACAATCATGGCGGCTCACTGGCTGTCGTATTGACAGGTTCCTCTCCCCATTCGGCGTGCCAGGCGGACCGTCACAATACTGATTAACGTACTGGAGGCGATGCCGAACAGGGCTGTCGCAACATCCACCCACCAGATGGGTTTATCATAATACACACTGCCGCCCAGAACCGCACCCAGCAGCAGCAGCGGCGGACAGATCGCCCACAGCGGCCACAAAGGCTGATGCCGTTCCAGCCCGGGTTTGCGGTCCAGGTATTGAATCCAGATCAGTGCGGCCGCCGAATACGCCGTCAGGTGAAACACCGTGTTCAGATGGTATTGCGGATACAGCCCCAGCAGATGCGACAGGTTGGTGATGGCAAAGATAAAAATAGCCGATACCGCCAAGAGCGCCGGCCAGAAGCTCAATATCGACAAAATCACCAGCCCGATAGCCGCTCCTTTGAAATCGCTGACCAGGTCCAGCAATTCCATCTGGCGTCCCATGCGGCTCTGGAGCCATTCGTCAAAGGCACCGTAGCAGACAACAATAGCCAGGATAATCCAGGTCTTGGGTTTGTTCCAGCGGACCTTTTCGTAGGGACTGACGGCCAGCCACACAAAGAATACCAGAATCAGGTACGCCAGCAGGTGCATGGTCTTGTCCGACATCCCGCTTTGTCCGGCAATCTGCGGTACCGGGATATGGGTCAGCACAAACAGGGCCGGCCAGTATATCCCCAGCGACATTAAAATGTATTTATGGCGTTTCAGCAGAGGCATACACTCCTGATGTCATACGATGGATTATCAAAGATTCGGATCATAAAATCCCGGGTCCGGATGAGACGGAGGCGTCGGCGGAGTCGAATCTGGCGAAGGTGTCGGTTGTGATGACAGCGTCGGTTCAATATCGGGGGCCGGGGTCGGAACCACCTGTGGAGCAACGGTTGAAGCGGAAAACACATCCCACTGCGGGCCGTACTGAGCCAGATACAAGGCTGAATACGCGCGAAGGAAAACGTAAAACGGCAGCAGCAGAACAGTTCCGATATAAGGAATGGCCGTAATACAGCAGAAACAGCAGCAGGTCGCAAATCCCAGCGCGGCAAATATCGCCATGAAGCCGATAAACAAGACCAGATAAAACAGCAGATAAACAAAGAACCGCCCGAGGTTGTCTTTGAGCAGTCCCCAGAACATCCTCCATGCTTCCATACATCGCAGATGATGGATATACATCACCGGCACCACGAAATGCTCGGTCAGTTTGGAAATGATGCCGAATACGATCCCGACCAGAATTGTCACTGAAGCCAGCAGACAAATCATCCCTATTGCCGCCGCCAGCAGTTGCCCGGCTTCATGAGCGTGGACAATCGGGATAAGGACAACGACCCACCCAATGACCAGCGGAATCATGCAGACCATATACAGCAGCCCTACGCACAGTTTGAACAGAAACAGACTGTTGGCCTGTGCGGCATAATCCTTCCAGGGCTGAACAATCAGGTCGGTATTGCGGGCGACACCATTGAGAAACATAAACTTGCCGCGACACCGCAAAAACAGAAGTCCCAGCGTAACGACCAGAATGATGACTGTAATGGTCAATGCCAGCGGAAGAATCCAGTGCATATTGGCTTCAAAAAAATGCCGGACTTCGTGTTTCGAGGGAATCTGCGGTCTGCCTCCGCCATCACCGCCTCCGCCGTTGCCTCCGCCGCCTTCCCCCAGAAACGCCAGCCAGGCACAGAAGCCCAGGGCAAACCACTTGCCGATATCAAACGGCGAAAACAGAATCTGTCTGGTCTTTTCGATGGCCTTGTTGACCGGGTCGATAACACTGATGGGTTGAGTTGTTATCTGGTTCATACGACTGCTCCTTTAGCTTTGCCTATGAACAACGTGCTTGGGCCCGCCGTGCGGACCGCTGCTGCGTTTATCGTTCCATGGCTCATCTGTCTGTCAATCAGAGCCTCACCGGGACGCCTTTGCCGGCCAGAAACTGCTTGGTCTGGTCGATGGTGTAGGTGCCATAGTGGAATATCGAGGCGGCCAGCACCGCGGAGGCCTTGCCTTTGTCCAGCACATCATACAGGCTGTCTAATGTTCCTGCACCGCCGGAGGCGATGACCGGAATATGCACCGCTTCGGCGACCGCACGGGTCAGTTCGATATCATACCCCGCCTGTGTGCCGTCGGCATCCATGCTGGTCAGCAGGATTTCACCGGCCCCGAGTTTTTCCGCCCGCACGGCCCATTCTACCGCATCGATGTCGGTCCGTTCCGTGCCCGCCTTGACACAGACGACCCATTTGCCGTTGCGGGTGAGGTCTTTGCGGGCATCGATAGCCAGCACGACGCACTGGGCGCCAAACCGCTCAGCCGACTCCCGCAGTACATCGGGATTGTTGACCGCTGCGGTATTGATGGAGCATTTATCCGCGCCGCTTCGCAGCAGCAGGCCAATCTGGTCGGCACTGCTGATGCCGCCGCCGACGGTGAATGGAATGAACACATTGGCTGCCACCTTCTCGACCAGCTCGACAATGGTCTTGCGTGAGCGAATCGTGGCGGTGATATCCAGAAACACCAGTTCATCCGCGCCCTCGGCGCTGTAGCGGCTGCCCAGTTCCACCGGGTCGCCCGCATCCCGCAGGTTCACGAAATTGACGCCTTTGACGACGCGATTATCTTTGACATCCAGACAGGGGATGATGCGTTTGGTCAGCATGGCTGCTTGGCCTCCTGACAGATACCAACGAAATTCCGCAGCACCGCCAGCCCGTCATTGCCGCTTTTTTCGGGGTGGAACTGGACGCCGAAGATGTTGCCTTTTTCAACGGCTGCCGTCAGCGACAGACCTTCGTATTCGGTCGTGGCAATACTGGCGGCGGGGTCTTCCACCCTGGCATAGAACGAATGGGCAAAAGCGAAATGCTTACCCTGTTCCATCCCGGCAAACAGCCGCATCCCCGCGGCGGGAATCACTTTGTTCCAGCCCATGTGCGGGATGGTCCTGCCCGGCGGAATCGGAATGACGCTGCCGCCGATCAGACCGAGGCATTGGTATTCACCCAGTTCGTAGCTCATCTCAAACAGAATCTGATAGCCTAAACAAATGCCCAGAAAGGGCTTGCCGGTGCGGGCCTGCCGACAAATCAGCTCGGCAATCGGAGCAACACGCTCCATCGCGTAGCCGCTGGCGCCGACCCCGGGCAGAATCAGCCCGCTGGCCTGTTCGATGTCTTCGGTGCGGCAACTGACCACAATATCGGCCCCAATGTGTCGAAACGCATTGGTCACGCTGCGGACGTTACCCACACCGTAATCAATAATTACAAGCATTCTGTATCCTTGGTTGCTGGCTTTGGTTGACGGTTTCAGACCTCACCGGACATTCATCAAGACTGTCCCCGAAGGGCTCTTGTTCCACAACGTTGGAATTTTGGATGGGTGAGATCAGACTGAACGGGGGATATTGTATCCGGCCAGGGGCTTTTTGGCAACTGCAAACCGAAAAGTCGAGCATGGTTGTCCTTTATTGCCTCCGCTTCCTGACCCGAATCGCTATCACCTTTCGGGTGTCGGCTGTTACCCTGCATTGCTCTGCCCGGCGGACAGGGGCCAGCCATAGTACCCCTTGCTGGTCGGCAATGACAAAGGCCTGCCTGCGCAAGGCGGCATCGGTTTGTGAATGGGTCAAAAACCGGCTGACTCGTTTGGGGCTGGTCAGCCCCATCGGCACAAAGCGGTCCCCATCGCTGCGAGGCCGGGCAATCAGCGGCCAGGCCAGGTGGTCCATGTCAAACCATTGAACGGTTGGATCGCTGGCGGCCTTAAAGGCTTCCAGCTGCCCCGGTACAAGGTCAAGGCATTGCGACTCGATGAGCCATGGGCCAAACGGAATCTGACCCTCCTGCGGTATCTCAATTCCCTCGGCGGGTAAGGATGTTTCCGGGCGGTCTCGATAGGTAAACAGCAGCGCCTCGCCTTGCCGTCGAAGGCGGCACCCTCCCGGCAGGTCGATCTGCTGTGCTGCGGTCTGAGCGGCAAGGGCAAAGACCTGCTGATAATGCGCTTCGGTTAAATCCCGCCGGCCGCATCCGAGTCGGTCATAGATTCTGCCCAGCAGTTCTCCGCCGACAAAGGGGCCGCTGTCAGTGATGGCCCTTGCCCGGAGGGCAAAGACCTCATCAGTTGAGGCGGTGACAGCCTCATGCCAAAGCAGGTCAGCTTTCTGCTCAATGCGGGATTGCATGGCCGCCGCTGAGCGGTGCAACTGCTCCAGCTTCGAGACGACATCTGTGCAGGTCTGTTCCTGCAGGCAGGGCAGGAGGCGATGTCGAACCCAGTTGCGGCGGAAGCCCACGTCGGCGTTGCTTTGGTCTTCGCGCCAGGTCAGGTTATGTTCCATACAATAGGCCGTGACATCCCTGCGGCGTGCTGCCAGCAGGGGGCGTATCCATTGCAGGCCGTTTCGCTGGGCGACAGGGCGAATTCCGACCAGTCCACTGAAGGCGGTGCCGCGAAGCAGGCGCATGAGCAGTGTTTCTGCCAGGTCGTCTTTATGATGGCCTGTGGCGATGGCCTGGCAGTCGGCCTGTCGAGCCATTGCTTCAAGGGCCGCCAGACGCAGGTGCCGCCCGGCGGTCTCTATCGAGAGCCGGTTGGTTTTGGCATAGCCCATGACATCCACACGCTGGGTCAGGATGAGCAGGCCATATCGGGCCGCGAGGTCTTCGACGAAGTGCTGGTCGGCGTCGGACTCGGCCCCGCGAAGCTGATGGTTGACATGGCCGCAGACGAGCCGCAAGGGGGCGGGGGCCGCAAGCTGCTGCTGGGCCAGCAGCAGGTGCAGCAGGGCCACGGAGTCGGCCCCGCCGGAGACGGCGACGAGGATGCTCCTGGTTGATATAAGACTAAGTGTATCCAGTAATGTTTCAATCATCGTGGTCTGCCAACAAAAAAGGCCTGAGACAAATGCCCAGGCCCTGATGTTGCGGTTAAGTCACGGTGTTATTTCTTCAATACATCCGTGGCGGCTTCTTTCAACGACGGGTCGGCCTGGGACAATTGGAGAATGCGCTGACGGGCAAATTCGGTATTGTCTTCATAGCGGGACTCTTTCTGGACGGCCAGCTTGTACAGCGCCAGGGCTTCTTTACGCATCTTGAGTTTCTGGTCCAGGATATACGCGGCGCGGTAGCGTGCGGGGAAGCTGGTATTGTCGTTCCACTGGAAGCATCGCTGGTACATGACCGCGGCCAGTTCGTAATCCTTGAAGTGTTCATAGATGCGTCCGGCGCGGAAGGCGGCTTCGTCAATGCGTGTGCTGTTGGGGAATTCCTTCATCAACTGGTTGTAAAGCTGGAGAGACTGGCGAAGCTTGGCCGAGTCGGTGATGATGAAGTATCCGCCGGCTTCGAGGTACAGTTTCTGGGCCTGCTTGTAGAGGACTTCGGCGCCTTCGATAGTCTCGGTGGCGCTCATGTCCTGGGTGACGTATTCGCCGGGCACGAGGTAGCGGTACTGGGCCATCTGACGCAGGGTTTTGAGTTCATTCTGTGCCCAGCGGCGTTTCATCTCGTTGCCGGTGGACTGGTAATAGCTGATCATTTCCTGCAGGGCCATCTGGTAGCCGGTGCGTGCGGCGGCGACTTGTTCGACGACATCGACTTCGCCGGCGTCGGGGGTCAGGACACCCTGTTCGGCAATGGTCTGCTCCTGGGGGGTTAATATCAGATGTGCGTCATCGACTTTAGGGTTGGAGCATCCAACGAGGGCGGTGATTGCCAGCAGGGCCAATGAGGCCGTTGTGATCAGTTTCAGCATATTGTGTAACTCCTTTCGCTGTATCAAATTACGTTCTTTCAGTCCGTTTTTCGAAGCCCCAAATTGGCTTCGTTTGGTTTTTTTGTCTGACGGGTAAAGGCAGAACAAGACCTCTACCCGAAGCAATCCTGATATATCGGCAAAACAGGCAAGGTTTGCCCAAAAATTTCAGGTCGGTGACGGCATATCACAATACCAACTTCCCTCGTGGTGTCAATGGCCAATGGGCTGACCGCTTTCTGCAAATTGGGTTCGTTTGGTAAAAAAGTAAAATGGCAAAGGGGAAAAAGAAAAAGTACAAGGAAAAGGGTAAAATTGGGTTCGTTTGGCCGGACACAGTCCGGTTCTATGCCGCGAGAATGCACTGGGTCACGCAATTCTACGCAGGCGCGACGAGACCAAATGGGTTCGTTTCGTTTTTTGACAAGATTAACAGGATTAACAGGATAAATGATTTTGAATATCATTTCCATAAGCTCCCTACTTTACAGCTCCTTTTTAGCCTCTTTTTACTTCTGCCTGTCTTTTCTGAACAGGCTCTATATATATGTTGTTTGGGGAGGGAAAGTTGCTTTTATTTTTTAAATAATTTAAAAAATTATAAGACAATGGAACTCAAGAACCTAAGAACCTAAGAACACAAGAACCTAAGAACACAAGAATACAAGTGTACAGGAATACAGGTGTGAGGTGGGTTAGTAGTCGAGGTAGTTGACGCCCTGGCTGTCGGTGCCGGTCCAGTTGAGTCTGAATTCGCAGGTCTCGCGTTTGAACAGCCAGCCGGTTGATTTGTCGGCTTCGGCGGCAAAGTTGGCGACTAATTTGACGTCCCGTTTGTCGTTAAAGGGATTGACGGGCATTTTCATGAAATAAGGCCCGCAGGTAAAGAACGCGGTTTTGGTGGTATTGGTGGAGGAGAAGCCCTTGACGTCGGTGGTGCAGGTAAACTGTTCGACGACCTTGGCGGCGGTGGCGTTGGTCAGGGCGCCGCTGAAGTTGTAGTAATAGCCTGGCGTCAGGCCGTTGTGGTCGAGCTTAAACAGCTCGGTCTGGCTGCGGAGGCTGCGGAGCATGTCCTTGGCCGCGGATTCTTTAGCCAGTTGCGACTGGTTCTGGAACATGGGCAGCGCAATGGCGGCCAGGATGCCCAGAATCGACACCACAATCATCAGCTCAATTAGTGTAAAGGCTTTACGGTTCATATTATCAGACGTTTCGGTGCAAATCGCTTGTCTCTTTATCAAAATATAATGAATCTTTCGGAAACCGTGGGAATTTTCAAAAATTTTTTGTACGTATTTTTACGTAGAAAAAGGCTTTTTGGGGTGTCTTAATAAATTCTTTACAAGACGGTCTGATAATGCTGTAGTTATCAGGCTTGTTTCGGTCGTTTGCCTTTTGGTTGTTTTGAGTTTATATTTTTTGTATAGAGAAGAAGTGTTACGAGAGAAGAAACTTTAATTCGGGGGATTTATGAAAACCAGGCAAGTGCATCTGATCATCGCGGCCGCGGCTATCCTGTTGACGAGCACGGCGGTCAAAGCGGACACCACTGCGTACGGAGAATACTACTACGGCGGGGCTGTTGTTGATATTGACCGCGTGGTCAACGGCTATCTGTGGATTGAAGATGCCACGGTGAATCTGTACAAGAATGCTCATATCAAGAATGCTCTGTATGTGGGGGATGTGTTCTCCACTTCCGGGGCGGTGCTGAATATCTACGGCGGCAGGATTGATGACGCCCTGTACATCTCGACCAATTATAACGGCCTGCCTGAGGCAACGGTTACGGTGTATGGCTATGGATTTGCCGTAGCGGGTGTGCCTGTGGCCGAGAGGACGCCTGAATTGTTTATTCAAAACAAGGTTCTGTCGGGCTTTTACGCCGACGGCACTCCCTTTGCGTTTAAGGTGGATTGTTTTGCGGAAGGCACCTTTAAGCTGACTCTCAAGCTCGGATGGATATTGAGCGAGCCTGAGATGGTCGTAGCGCCTGAAGCGATTGACTTCGGCGCTGTCAAGATCACCGAATCGGTAACCCGGACGGTCTCTGTGGCCAATACGGGCACCGCGAATCTGATTATACAGTCCATAGGCTTCGCCGAGGGCAGCAGTGCTGAATTTGCCTGTACCTCTATGCTCCAACTGCCTACGACGATCGAACCCGGCGCCAGCATCCCTGTTGAAGTCGTATTTACGCCTGCTGCCACCGGCGCGGCCCTGGCTGTCATGATGATTAGCGGAGACCATGTGGATTCCGCGCAGATTATGCTGACCGGATCGGGCATCAAGCCCGTCATCGCCGTTGAACCTGTGTCGCTTGATTTTGGTCAACTGGACCTGGGGCAGTCTGCGGTCGGGACGCTGCGGATTTCCAATACCGGTGATGCGGACCTGGTGGTGCAGTCGATGGATTTTGCCGGGGCCGGCAGTGCCGAGTTTGCCTTCGTGGCGGCACCTGTGCTGCCTGTGGTGATCGCGGCGGGTGCCAGTGCTGAGCTGGACATTGCTTATACGCCCACCGTCGAAGGGGATGCAGAGGCTGTGCTGACGATTGTCAGCGATGATGTGGATCGTCCCGCCGTGGACGTGGAGCTCAAAGGCAAGGCGATTAATCCCGTCCAGACGCCTCTGGAACAGATGGATTCCATTTTGAAATTTTACGACCAGGGCGTCAAGAACAAGACCATCAAGGGTGTCGGTCCCAATCAGAAAGCCGCACAGGCCCAGGTCCATGTTGTTCAGCAGATGCTGGTCTGCACCCGCTGTCTGATCAAGGGCGGCTACGGCAAGTGGGCGATATGGGGGCTGTATGATATCGAAAAGAAGACCGACGGCAAGGGCTGTCCCAAGGATATTCTTCAAGGTTCTTCAGTGCCTGAACTGAATTCCAAAATCGACATGCTGATCAATACCCTGAAAAAGAAATAAGTCCGACGTCTCAAAAGCGTGTGAAGCGGGGCTGCATGGCTCCGCTTTTTTTATGCGCGCGAGAGGGGGCTATTGTCCGGCCTGGAGGGCCATGCGATAGGCCCTGAGGTAGCCTTCGACCATGCCGCTGACGCTGTGGCGGGCACGCAGATAGAGGCGGGCCTGTTCGGCGAGGCTGCGGGCCTGTTCCGGGAACGCCAGCAGGTGCTTGAGTCCGGCGTAGATGCTCATCGGGTCGGAGGGGTCAAAGACCAGGCCTGTTTTTTCGTGCTGGAGGAGGCCGGTCATGGTATCCATGCATCCGCCGACGGCCAGGCCGACGCTCATGGCTTCCATGAGGGCCAGGTTGCAGCGTTTGCGGTCTTTGATATGAATAAAGATATCCATTCCCTGAAAAACGGGGCGAACCGGACGCAGCGGGGGGACAATCGTAACGGTTGCAGTCAGGCCCAGTTCCCGGACGCGTTTTCGAATGGGCCGTTCGGCAGGGCCTTCGCCCATGATGCCCACCGACAGGTCGAATCCATCGGCCAGGAGGTGGCGGACGGCATTGAGCAGCGGCTCGAAATCCTGGACCTGATTGAGCGATTCGCAGATGACGATGCTGGGCATCTGGTCCGGGACGGCAAAACAGGCGGTATCATCCTCCACGAATGTGCCCAGTGGGATATGGATGACCCGGGCAGGCTGAACGGGTCCGGTCATCAGGCTGCCGTAGATGGGGTCTGAGGATGCGGCCAGTACACTGCTGCGGGGGATCTGGCCAAGGGCTGTCCGTGATGGCGATTCAAACAGCGTTGTTACGGTCGGGATGTTCAGTTCCTGGCAGAGGTATTGCGCCAGGTGCCCATCGCCCGGCCAGAAACCATGCAGGAGGGTGGGTTTAAAGCGGATCAGTTTGTCGAGCAGGATTTGTCGGTTTTTGAAATTGAGTAATTTCAGCTGGAATTCGGGATAGCGGATAAACTCCACCGACGGATAGAGCACGTTGTTTGTATCCTGGCCTTCCGGTCCGACCAGTACCGCCCCGTAGGCTGAACCGGTCAGGCCGACCAGGATTCGCCGGACGCAGCTTCCGTAATAGCGCAGGGTCCACTCATCGACCAGAATCACAGGTCGGATGAGAGCGCGATCCGCATGCAGGGTGTTGGCGTTTTCAGTCATAGTCGGTTATGGAGCTTATTTGCCGCCGCTGTCGGCCAGCATGGTCTTGAGCAGGTCCAATTGGCCGGGCTTGATATGATAGCTGTGGGCATCGTCGGGGAATCGGCCTGCGGTGACCTGCCGGGCGTATTTTTCGAGGGCTTTGCTTATTGCGGGAGCCAGGGCGGCGAAGGCTTTGGCGAATTTTGGCGGCTGCTGGCTGAGGCCCAGGATGTCGTGAATAATCAGGATTTGCCCGTCGCAATCGGGTCCGGAGCCGCAACTGACGACGGGAACGGGCACCCGTCGGGTGACCATTGCCGCTACCTCGCGGGCGGTGCCTTCCAGCAGGAGCATGGACGCCCCGGCCCGCACCATCTCGTCGGCGAGGGTAATCAGTTCATAGGCCTGCTCGGCGGTGGTGCCTTCGGCCCGCAGTGCGCCTTTCATTACGGAGCTTTGCGGCCGGATGCCCAGGTGGGCCATCACGGGGATGTCGGCGTCGCTGACGGCCCGGACGATATCCAACTGCGAGCGTTTGACCTCCAGTTTGACGATCTGGGCGCCGGCCTGCTGGATGAAGCGTCCGGCGTTGCGGACGGCATCGGCGATGCAGGTCTGGTACGACAAGAACGGCATATCCGCTACGAGGTAGGTCTGCGGGGCCGCCCGCCGGACGGCTTCGGTCAGCGTGACCATGAAGTCCATCGTTACCGGCAGGGTTGAATCGTGCCCCAGCATCATCTGGGCGACCGAGTCGCCGACCAGAATCATCTCTACCCCTGCGGCCGCAACGAGGCGGGCCGTGGCGTAATCGTAGCAGCTTACCGCCGAAAACGGCTTATGCTGCTGCTTGGCCGCCATAAAATCCCTAATTGTCATTCGTTCTTTCATAACCGGCAATTATACCCGATTCCGCTCCACTATACAATAGACAGCCTTGCGGCAATTCCGGGGCTTTTTATGTGGGTGTTTTTTGTTGACGAATCTGCTCTGAAAAGGTAGTTTTTGGAACAAGTCTGGCTCTGGGAGAGTCTTGTTTTCAGGAAAAGAAAGGAGACCGATATGCCGTTTTTGTTTGGATTGGTGATTCTGGGACTGATTGTGCTGGTCCCGGTGCTGATGTACAACAGTCTGGTCGGCAAACGCAACCAGGTGGCCAATATCTTCGGCACGATGGATGCGATGCTGAAAAAGCGGTGGGACCTGGTGCCGAATCTGGTGGAGACGGTCAAGGGGTATGCCCAGCATGAGAAGTCGCTGTTTGAGAACGTGACGGCGGCCCGCAGTCGGGCGATGGGCGGGCAGATGAGCGCCGATGAGATGGTGCAGTATGATAACGCTGTGTCGAAGCTGGTGGGGGTGATGCGGGCGACGGTCGAGAATTATCCGCAATTAAAGGCCGGCGAGAATTTCCTGCATTTGCAGCGGACGCTCAATGAACTGGAAGAGCAGATCTCCGCGGCCCGCCGGGCGTTTAATGCGGCGGTGACCGATTACAACAATTCCGTCGATATGTTCCCGACCAATATTATCGCCTCAATGTTCGGCTTCCAGCGCAAGGGGCTGCTGGAGTTTGAGGCACAGGCACGTCAGAATCCATCCGTTGGCTTTTAAGGCAGACAAGGGCTGAAGCGATGAAAACACTGGAACAGGTGCGGGAGTTTTATGAGTCGGAGCTGAAACAATCTCTTGCGGCACTGGAGCAGGATCGCCAAAAGATGATTTCCAAAGCTATGACCGTTGCCGGGATAATCGGAGTGGTTGGATTGGTGGGCGGATTGTTAATCACGCAGATGGGTGTGCACAACGGGGTGCTGCTGCTTATTGTTCCTGGGATTTGTATTGCAATCGGGGTGGGGGTATTTTCTGCTGCCAATAAGAATTACAAAACAAGGTATAAATCACGGATTATCCATAAGCTGATAACCTTTGCTGGGCCGGGGTTGGAGTATTGGCCCGAGGGGGGATCAGCAAAGAGATTTTCACAGGTTCGAGACTTTTTACGCATTCCATTGACCGGTATCGCTGTGAGGATTTGGTGCGGGGCAAGGTGGATAAGACGGAGATTTTGTTTTCGGAGATTCACGCCGAGTACAAGACGACCTCCGGGACGGGCAAAAACCGGCATACGGAGTGGCATACTATTTTTAAGGGGCTGTTTGTCGTGGCTGATTTTAACAAGCATTTTCGCGGGCGGACGGTGGTCCTGCCGGATACGGCCCAGAAGGCGTTCGGATTGTTCGGCCAGACACTGCAATCGTGGAATCCTTTGCGGGATGAACTGATTCGGCTGGAGGATGTCGAATTTGAGAAGGAGTTTGTGGTCTATGGCACCGATCAGGTGGAGTCGCGGTATATCCTGTCGCCGGCTTTGATGGAGCGGATTCTGGAGTTTCGGCGGCGACTGCGAAACGGGCTGTACCTGTCGTTTGTCGGCTCGAAGGTCTATGTGGCGATTCCGCTGGAGACCAACCTGTTTGAGCCGAAGACCTTTTCGTCCGCGGCGAGCTTTGAATCCATCAAGGAGTATTATGACCAGCTTCGGTTTGGTCTGGCGATTGTGGATGAATTGAATCTGAACACGCGGATCTGGACGAAAGAATAAGAATGCTGAACATCTTTATGCTGTAGAAAAGTCATTTTGTGTCGCCCCGGTGGGGCTTTGGTTGTTTTTTGATGGTTAACCGGCGGTTTCCACCGCCGGCTATTTTATCGCAGGCCTTTGGCCTTATAATTTTCAAACGTTCCGAAATTGGCTTAACTTGCGTTTTTTAAAAATACAAACACTTCACATCCCTTGCAATTGAAACCATCGAAGTTACGATTCTTTTTTAGTTCCGGAGGAACGAGATACAATAGCCGGGCGTGGGAACGCCCGGAAAGCGATCTCGCCACACTCCCTAAGCCCCAACGGGGCGATACCTTATCCAAACACATACTCCGGCTTGATGGGTATTTTATGCTTTTTCAGCAGCAAAAGCAATTCTTCTTCAAAGGTCATCTTTTTGTGATGTTCCTGCTGCACGCGAATGTAGTGTGATACCTTTTCCAGACCGGAAAAAGAGACAGAAAATGCTGAGTAGCCATCCTGCCAGTCAAAGGTGGCCAGATGCGGCCAGGTTTCATGTATCCATCGTGAAGAATTGGCTTTTACGGCTCTTACAATTTCCGAGAGGCTGCTTTCCGGATGCAGTGAACAGAGCAAATGGATATGGTTGGAGATGCCATTGCCCAGAAACAGACAACCTTTGCGATTTTTGAGGATGCCTCCAATATATCTGGATACGGCCTGAATTTCTTCTTCATTAAAAAACGGTTTTCGGGTCTTTGTGGAAAACACAATATGATAGTTCAGGCTGGTATAAGACATTGGACGGCTCCTTTTTGTGTCACCCCTTCGGGGTTTATATATTATCGTGCTCCTTTCCGGGCGTTTCCACGCCCGGCTATTTTATTGTGCCCCTCCGGGGCTGAATAGATTATTTTCTTCAAAGCGATATCAATTTTGACGCCTTCTATTATACGATGCCTATGATTAGTTTAATCATAAGATTTTGCATGGATTTGTAAAGGGATTTGTCCCCAAAAAGGTTTAGCGGATAGAATTTTGCCAAATCTGGGGTACAGAGTTGAGAAAATCCGCGGGGGTGGTATAATTTGCCGCCATGACGATGGATCCGAACAATCTGACGCCGGCGATGCGGCAATATTTTGAATTCAAGAAGAAATATCCCGATGCCATCCTGTTTTTCCGGATGGGGGATTTCTATGAGACCTTCTACGAGGATGCCGAGACGTGTTCGCGTGTGCTGGGGCTGGTGCTGACCAGCCGGAACAAGGGCAGTGACAACCCGGTGCCGCTGGCGGGGCTGCCGTTTCATGCGGTGGACGGCTATCTCAAGAAGATGATTCTGGCCGGGTATAAGGTGGCTGTCTGTGAACAGATTGAAGACCCCAAACAGGCCAAGGGGGTGGTCAAGCGGGATGTGGTGCGGATTGTGACGCCCGGGACGCTGACCGATGATATGCTGCTCAACGAGCGGGAAGATAATTTTCTGGCCGCGGTGTATCTGGGGCGAAAAGAGGCGGTCATAAGCTGGGTGGATATCTCGACGGGGCATTTCTTTATCCAGTCGATGCGGGATTCGCAGGTGGTGGATGAGTTGATTCGGCTGGGGGTGCGGGAAGTGCTGCTGGCCGAGCGGCGGGCGGAACTGTTTGCGGGTGAGCAGAAAAAGCTGGCCGAGCAGATTCGCCAGCTTTCCGGGGCGATTGTCAGCGAGCGGCCGGGCTGGTATTTTGATCCGTATGGCGCCCGGCAGAAACTGCTCAAGCATTTCGGTGTTTCGACGCTGGAGGGATTCGGGATTGCCGATGATTTTGAAGGCGTTGCGGCGGCGGGGGCCATTCTGGAATATCTCGACGAAACACAGAAGGTTTCACTGGGGCATATCCAGTCGCTCAAAAAGATGACCCGCACGACGTATCTGCAGATTGACCAGACGACGCTGCGGTCGCTGGAGGTGCTGCGGACGATGCGGAGCGAGGCGGCCAAAGGGACACTGTTGGAGTGTATCGATAAGACGCTGACGGGGATGGGGTCGCGGCTGATGCGGTACTGGATTTGCATGCCGCTGTGCGATGTGGCGGCGATTGTCCGCCGGCAGGAGGCTATCGGGGAGCTGGTCGAAGAGGATCAGGTCTGTGCGGACTTGCGGGGACAGTTGAAGGGAATATTTGATCTGGAACGAATTGTTGCCCGCATTACGACGGGCCGGGCGGCGCCGCGGGATATGGTGGCGCTGGCGGCGACGTTGCGGACGATACCGACGCTGCGGCAGCGATTGGCCGGGTGCCGGTCGGAATTGCTGGGGACACTTGCCGGCGGCTGCGACAGTATGGACGAACTGGCGGATCTTTTGGAGCGGGCGATAGAGCCGGAACCGCCGGCGCACCTGCGGGATGGGGGCGTGATTCGCGATGGGTTCGATGAGCGGCTGGACAAGTATCGGTCGATTTCGCGCGATGGGCAAAGCTGGCTGGCCCAGTATCAGCAGCAGGAAATCGAGCGGACGGGCATTGCCAATCTGAAGGTCGGTTTCAACAAGGTCTTTGGCTATTATATTGAAATTAATCATTCGCAGGCTGACAAGGCGCCGGTTGATTATGTCCGTAAGCAGACGGTCAAAAACGCCGAGCGGTATATTACCGAGCGGCTCAAGGAATACGAAAACGAGGCACTGGGGGCTGCGGAAAAGGCGCTCGACTTGGAAGTCCGGCTGTTTGAGCAGATTCGGACGCAGGCAGCGGGCTTTACCGGGCGGCTTCAGGCTCTGGCACAGGTCATTGCTCAGGCGGATTGCCTGGCGGCGCTGGCGTACCTGGCCCGGCAGAATCGCTGGATTCGTCCGACGATGACCGAGGGACGGGAACTGGTGATTCGCGATGGCAAGCATCCGGTGCTGGCGCAGATGCTGGGGGCGGAGTTTGTGCCCAATGATGTCCAGCTTGGCGTTGATGGGGCGGATGCGATGATTATCACCGGGCCGAACATGGCGGGCAAAAGCACCTATATCCGTCAGACGGCGCTGCTGACGCTGCTGGCCCAGACGGGGTCGTTTATCCCGGCGGCCGAAGCGACCATCGGTATTGTGGATCGAATTTTCACGCGTGTGGGGGCGGCCGATGAACTGGCCCGCGGACAGAGTACCTTCATGGTTGAGATGACCGAGACGGCCAATATCCTTAATAACGCTACCGACCGGTCGCTGGTGATTCTGGATGAGGTGGGGCGGGGCACCAGCACGCACGACGGCCTGAGCCTGGCCTGGGCGATTACCGAACATATCGCCAACAGGATCAAGTGTCGGACGCTGTTTGCCACGCATTATCACGAACTGACGGCACTGGCGGAACTGCTGGCCAATGTCCGCAATTATAATGTGGCCGTGCGGGAGTGGGCCGGTGAAGTGGTCTTTCTGCATAAAATCATCCCCGGCGGGGCGGATAAGAGCTATGGGATTCACGTGGCCAAACTGGCCGGACTGCCGAAGGATATTATCAAACGCAGCAGCGAGATTCTGGCCGATCTGGAAAGCACCTTTACGCGGGAGGCCCACGGCACCCAATTAGCCAAGCACAAAACCGCCGCCGATGAGGACCTGCTGTTTATTCGCAAACACAAGACTGTGCTGGATAAGCTCAGGGAAATTGACGTCAACCGACTGACGCCGATTGAGGCGATTAATCTGTTGGGTGAGATTCAAGAGCAGATGGAAGGAGAGTAAGGCGGTCTCTTGACGTTTTGGCGATTAAGCGACATACTAAAGATGAAAATAGAGTTATGCCGGGCGAATAAAAAGATATATCAAAAATCAAAAAGTAAAAAGCAAAATTAAGGATTCGCCTGCGGCGAGACTAAATCTACTTTGACCTGCTGAATGAATTGGGGCGATTGTTCGAAAGGCCGGTGGATTTGCTGGAAATCAAGGCCGTCAGTAATCCCTATCTGATGGAAAGCATTAATCAAACCCGGGTGGAGTTGTATGCGGCCTGAATCGAAAAAATTTCTTTACGATATTCAAACTGCATGCAAGGCGCTGCAGGAGTTTCTGAAAGACAAAACACTGGACGATTTTGTGCAAGCGATTTTCTCCGATCTGCTGTAGAACGAAAGCTGATGATTATTGGCGAGACAATCAGCCAGGCTTTCCGAAAAGATCCATCGCTGGAAGAGCATATCCCCCAAACCCGAAAAATCGTAGATTTCCGAAATATTCTTGTGCATGGGTATTATGCTATCCAAAATGAGACGGTCTGGGGTGTTTGCAGAAGGATGTGCCGATTCTGTTGAATCAAGTCGATGAGTTATTAAGTCAATAGCAACCCCTATGAAGCTTACCAGATATACGGCACCAGTCTGTACCTTGTTTTTTGGCAGTAGTCCTGATAGCCCGGCAACTGGTCTCGCAGCAGGGTTTCTTCCTTCAGGAGTCTGAACACAATCAACAGGGGCAGGAGGGCAAAGGGGATTAACGCCCAGTAGGACCCGAGTGCCAGCGGGGTAAACAGATAAAATACGATGGCGCCCAGATACATCGGGTGGCGAACGAGGGCATAGGGGCCTGTGGAGATGACCTGCTGGCCCTGTTCGACTTCGATGATGCGTGAGGCGTAGGTGTTTTCCCGGAAGACGAAAAAGATCAGCGTATAGCCTAAAAAGACAAACACATCCGCGACAAGAACAACAGTCGTCGGGACAGCCGACCCCTGGAAACGATGGTCCAGGCCGGCCATCACAAGGCCTGCAAAAAAAAGAATGCCCATCAGCCGGACGATCCATTGCTGTGATTTTTGTTTTTCGCGTTTTCGGGCGCGTCGCGACAGCAGGGCGGGGTCATGTTTCCATAAATACATCAGTGTGGCCATGGATGGGATGGAAATGGAACCATAATAAAGCCACCCCTGCCGGTAGCGGATGGTCCCGGCAGGCAGAAACACAAGCACGGCCAGGATAACGTAGAACAGACCCGCCCGGATCAACAATCGTCGTCGGGTTTTGTGAATGTCAAATTGGGTTTCGTTATGTTCCATGGGTATGCTTTTGCCGGGTTTTTATGTGAGTTGCAGTATGTCATTTTTTCGCTGGGGCCAGCGGGTGATGAGGTCGTCCCGGCTGCCGTGCTCGTAGTCTTCGTATTCGAATCCGGGGGCGACGGAGCAGCTCATCAGGCACCACCGGCCGGCGTCGATGAGCCGTGCTCCCTGCCATGTGCCGCGGGGGACGATGACCTGGACCTGCTGGCCGTGCAGGATGTCGGGGCCGATGATGATTTCGCGGCTGGTTCCATCCGGACACAGCCACAGCATCCGAGCCGGGTCGCCGAGGTGATAGTGGAATATTTCGTCGCTGCGGACGCGGTGCATCTTCGAGCACGACTCCGGCGTCAGGAGGTACAGAATGTCCGTGCAGTGGCAGCGGTCGCCGGGGTAGCGGCTGTCCAGGCCGGAACGGGCGATTTTCTCGGCGGCGCGATAGGTCTCCACGAACCAGCCGCCTTCCTGCTCGAGCGGCTGCATGCCGAAGTGGTCGATAATCTGTTGTGCGGTATAGCTGTTTATCATCACGGCCAGTATAACATCGAGTCGTGATGCCGTAAAATAAAAAAGGCCGGACACAAAGCCCGGCCATTCTATAGAAAATCGGCGAGAGCCAAAGGGTTTAGCGTTTCGGAGGATTGAACGCCTGAATATACACTTGTTTGATCTCGCCGAATAAGGGATATCGCGGGTTGGCCCCGGTGCACTGGTCGTCGAAGGCCATTTCGCTAAGCTCGTCGAGGCTGCCCATGAAGGCCTTTTCGTCCACGCCGGCGTTCTTGATGCAGGCCGGGATGTCCAGTTCGTATTTGAGCTTGTTGATGGCTCCGATCAGGCTTTCGACAAGCTGGTCGTCATTGGTGCCGGGCAGTTCGAGGTAGCGGGCGATGCGGGCGTAGCGGGCCTTGGCGTTGGGATATTCGTACTGCGGGAAGGCCGTCTGCTTGCGCGGGGCGTCGGTGGCGTTGTAGCGAATGACCTCATTAATCAGCAGGGCATTGGCCAGGCCGTGCGGCAGGTGGAACATTGCGCCCAGCTTGTGGGCCATCGAGTGGCACAGGCCGAGGAAGGCATTGGCGAAGGCCATCCCCGCCATCGTCGCGGCGTTATGCACTTTTTCGCGGGCCAGTTCATCTTTGGCGCCGTTTTTGTATGACCGCGGCAGGTATTTCATCAGGATGCGAATGGCCTCCAGCGCCAGGCTGTTGGTGTAGTCGGTGGCTGTTACTGCGGCAATCGCCTCAATGGCGTGGGTCATCGCATCGATGCCGGAATAGGCGGTCAGGGTCCTGGGCATACTCATCACCAGCTCGGCATCGACAATCGCCATGTTGGGTGTCAGTTCGTAGTCGGCAATCGGGTACTTCCGACCGGTCTGGTCGTCGGTGACCACCGCAAAGGGCGTCACTTCGCTGCCGGTACCGGAGGTGGTGGGAATCGCCACGAGAATCGCCTTCTGGCCGAGTTTGGGGAACTGATACACGCGTTTGCGAATGTCCATGAACCGCATCGCAAGGTCATCAAACTCCACCGCGGGGTGTTCGTATTGCAGCCACATGATCTTGGCCGCGTCCATGGGGCTTCCGCCGCCCAGCGCGATAATCACATCCGGGCCGAAGACATTCATCTGCTGGACACCCTTGCGGATGGTGGTCAGGTCCGGGTCGGGTTTGACTTCGTAGAAGATGTCGCTTTCGATGCCCATTTGTTCAAGTATCTGGGTGACTTTGTCGGTCATGCCCAATTCAAACAGGGGCTTGTCGGTGACGACGAAGGCTTTCTTTTTGCCCGCCAGGTCCGACAAGGCAATCGGCAGACAGCCGCGTTTGAAATAGACTTTCGGGGGGACGCGGAACCACAGCATATTTTCGCGCCGCTCGGAGACGGTTTTGATATTGAGCAGATGCTTGACGCCGACGTTTTCGGAGATGCTGTTTCCGCCCCAGCTTCCGCAGCCGAGTGTCAGCGACGGTTCGAGGCGGAAATTGTAGATATCGCCGATGGCGCCGTGGCTGGAGGGCTGATTTATCAGGACGCGGGCGGTGGACAGGTGCCGTCCAAATGTCTCGATTCGGTTGTCGTTGGCCTCATCGGTATAAAGCACGGCAGTGTGGCCCATGCCGCCGAACTCGACGAGCTTGGCGGCGACCTTGACGGCATCATCAAATGCAGGGACGCGATACATGGCCAGCACCGGCGAGAGTTTTTCGAAGCTGAACGGTTCGGTCACGCCGACGGTTTCAACTTCGGCAATCAGAATCTTGGTTTCTTCCGGCACGACAAAGCCCGCCATCTGGGCGATTTTGTGTGCGGATTGTCCAACGATGGCCGAATTCAGCTTGCCGTCCTTGACGATGGTCTGGCCGAGGGCGTTTTTTTCTTTGCCTTTGACGATATAGGAGCCGCGACGCAGGAATTCGCTGCGGACCTGGTCATAAACGCCTTCCACCACGACGACTGATTGTTCGGAGGCACAAATCATGCCGTTGTCGAAGGTTTTGCTGAGCAGGATGGAGTTGACGGCCATCTGGATGTCGGCGGTTTCGTCGATGACGGCGGGGGTGTTACCGGCTCCCACACCCACAGCGGGCTTGCCGGAAGAATAGGCCGCCCGAACCATGCCGGGGCCGCCGGTGGCCAGAATCATATTGACCAGCGGATGGGTCATCAACTGATTGCTCAATTCCACGGTGGGCGTCTCGATCCATCCGATGATGTCCTGCGGAGCGCCGGCCTCGACCGCCGCCTGGAGGACGACTTTGGCCGCTTCAATGGTGCACTGTTTGGCACGGGGGTGCGGCGAGAAGATGATTCCGTTGCGGGTCTTCAGGGCCAGCAAGGCCTTGAAAATGGCCGTCGAGGTGGGGTTGGTCGTGGGGATGATTCCCGCCAGAATCCCGACCGGCTCGGCGATCTTCTTGATGCCGAAGGTTTCATCGTCTTCGATGATGCCGCAGGTAGGGGTGTTTTTGAATTTATTAAAGACAAATTCGGATGCGAAATGGTTTTTAATAACCTTATCCTCGGCGATGCCCATGCGGGTTTCCTGGGCGGCCAGTTTGGCCAGCTCAATGCGTTTGGAGTTGGCTGCCATGGCCGCGGCACGGAAGATTTCGTCCACCTGTTTCTGGGTATAGCTCGAATAGAGCCGCTGGGCGTTTTTGACCTTTTGAATTAGAGCATCCAATACCGCAACCGGAGTTGGTGTATTGTCGATAACCGCTGTCTGTTCTTTGTTTGTCTGAGTAGTCATTGTACTTTCTCCTGAATATAGAATATAGGGAATCGTCTCTGATTAACAATCTGACAGGTAATTGTTCGCATCAGTAAAAATATATCGATATATTACAAACAGATATTAACTGAGTCAATAGTAAATGTGAAAAATTTCATATTAAAAATTTATATTATATTTATGTGGTATCTAAATGTTTGTTTGTTGTTACTAAAGTATCAAAATAAACGAAAAAAAATTTAGTCAAAACCGGCAAAAATCGTGTTATAATGCCCCTCATGCAGTCAAAATGCTAATAAAACAGATGAATTGCCATGGCAGGGACAGGCGATGCGTGATGAGAAAATGCTGAAGATGCTGCTGCAAATCACGGGAGGCGTGATGATGGCGGCGATTGTCTTTGTTTTTTGTCCATTTTCCTGGATGCAGGCGATCCATAAAATGATTGGGCTGGGGGAACTGCCGTTTACACCGTTGATGGCGTATCTCACCCGGAGTTTGTCCGGCCTTTATGTCCTGCTGGGGTTTGTTCTGGTCTTCATCGCTCGAGACATCCCGCGATATCTGGACCTGCTGCGGGCATTGACCTGGCTGAGTCTGGCGGCTTCGGTGTGTCTGGCGGTGTATGATTTTGTGATTGACTTGCCGCTGTTCTGGGCGTTGTCGGAAGGGCCGGCGACGATTCTATTGTGTGTTGCCATCCTGCTGTTGTGCCGGAAGATTGGCCGGACGTCCTGAGTGGGGATTATTCGCCTTTTTTCTTTAATATCTGCAGCAGGTTCATGTGGTCGTCGGTCCATAAATTCACTCCGCTGCTATCCGGGGTCTGAGTGCTGATTGCCCTGGTTATCTGCGGTGTCGCCAGCATGGCGGGATTGCGGCTTAGCAGTATCCAGTCCGAGAACACGGTACCGCTTTGCGGATTGATCTCGCCTTCAATGAAGACCGAGTGCAGATGGTATTCCTCGGCCATCCGCCAGACGACTTTCGCCAGATTCAGGTAATTGGACGAGATATGGAATGCCAGCACGCCATCGCTGTTGAGGTGCTTCAGATAGATTTCGATTGCTTCCTTTGTCAGCAGATGAACCGGTACCGAGTCGGAATTGAATGCATCGAGGACCAGCACATCGTAATTTTGCGGTGGCTGATTTTCGAGTGTCAGTCGTGCATCCCCCAGAAGAATCCGAATATCAGCTTTGGATTCTGATAAATAGGTAAAATAGCGTCTGGCCAGACGTTCCACTTCGGGATTGATTTCATAGAAGCAAATCAAGTCCGTCGGATTTCCGTAAATCGCAATTGTTCCTACGCCCAGGCCGACAATCCCGATGCGGCGATGGTCCTGTTTGGGCATTGATTCCAGCAGCCGACCGACGCCGCTGGTGGGGCTGTAATAGGATGTGGGCAGCAGTTTTTTGTCGGGTGCCTGAAATTGCAGTCCGTGGAAAGTGGTGCCGTGCTGCAGGAGCAATTTATGATCTTCCGGGATTTGCGGTGCTTCTTCCCAAACGGTCAGCACCCCGAAGAAATTACGGACATTGATAATGGCCGTCTGGTCCTTGACGGATTTACGTCCCTGAAACACGATGCCAATTGCGCCGACAATCACCAGCGCCGTCACCCAAATCCGCCGGCGTTTCTGCTGGTCGGGCTTCAATTCCTGCTGGGCCATCATCACTACTGCCGCCGAGGCCAGCAGGCCCAGGTGCAATTCGTGATAGACCCGGAAAATCAGCGGCGCGACCACCGCCACCAGAATCCCTCCGATGGCTCCGCCCGCCGAAATTGCCAGGTAATACGCCGTCAGATGCGAGGAGTCCGGCCGCAGGCGGAACAGTTCGCCGTGGCAGACCATCGAGCAGAAAAACAGCATCGCCAGGTAGAGTCCAATCATCGTTGCGGTATTGAGATGTTCTCCGAGATTGATGGCGATAATCACGCCGATAATCCCGGCCATAAACAGGATCAGAAACACTGGTCGGACATACCATCGGGGATGGTCAAAACAGATGATAAACGACAGCAGGTACAAACTCAGGGGCACAATCCATAAAAACGGAACGACCGCGATATCCTGTGTGATTTTGGTTGTTACCGCCAGCAGTTCCACCGAGGCACATGCCGGCAGGGCGATCCACAGCCAGAACAGTGACCGCGAGATTTTCGCCGCGGGCTTGAGAGGCTCGGACTTGCTTGCTAAGGTCGCAGCGGGGGATGATTTCCATTGAATCACCGCTGCCGCCGCATACAGCCCAGCATACACCAGAAAGCCCGCCGACCAGAATTTGGCGATTGCCAGCCGGGTAAAATACGGCTCAAAAAAAAGCGGGAAACTGACTAAGGCCAGCAGGGAACCGGCGTTACTGAGAGCATATAGGCGATAGGGGGACTGACCCGGCAAGAGTCTGGCAAACCATGATTGCAGCACCGGGCCGGTGGTGGATAGCAGGAAATACGGCAGACCCACGCTGGCCGCACATATCAGCAGTATCTTGAGTATTGGATTGTCCGTCGGGGAAGGCTTCAGCGAATCGGCGGGAACCACCGACAGGGTGACCGCCGCGATGACCAGAAGTCCAATCTGGACAAGACTTTGCCGCCGGGAAGTCAGAAAGCGGATGCACAGATGCGCCCATCCGTAGCCGGCCAGCAGGAACAACTGAAAAAACAGCATACAGGTCGTCCAGACCTCCGGGCTGCCCCCAAACCACGGCAGCAGAAACCGCCCGACCAGCGGCTGTACCTGAAACAGCAGAAACGCCCCCAGGAAAATCGTCACCGCAATCAGCGCAGCAAATCCCGGGCGCTTTACTGTGGCGGCCTGTGTTTTTGTTGTTTGTTTTACTTTGTTTGTCATTTTCGTCTGCAATTTGAATGGCTGACGAGCATATCGGGTTTCAGCGAAAAAATCAATTTATTTCATATAAAGGATTATCCGCAAAGAATATAAGCACAAAATAGACAAGGATAGATCGTGAGTATCTACATAATAAAAGACATAGATAATCACACATATCGATAGGTGACATTTTTGGATTTACATTGACATCTGTGGACATAATATTATAAAATTCCAGTCTGTCCTATTAAGGGCAAATATTACTGTGGAGAATCATAAATGCAATTGTCAGTAAAAGATACAGCGGCGTTGTTAAATGTTTCAGAGAAAACGATTTATCGCTGGATTAAGCAGGAAGCGATTCCGTTTTATCGCATCAATGAGCAATTCCGATTTAATCGATCTGAATTGTTGGATTGGGCAACCTCCCGTCGAATTCAGGTCTCACCGGAGATTTTCAAAGAAGTGGACCCCAATAAAACGCCGCTTCCCAGCCTGACGGATGCATTAAAGGCCGGGGGGATTTATTATCGGGTTGGCGGCAGCGACAAGCCGTCCGTTCTGCGGGCGATTGTCGATGTGCTGAATCTTCCGGAGGAAGTGGACCGTGAATTCCTGTATCAGGTGCTGATGGCCCGCGAAACGCTCGGTTCTACCGGGATTGGGGAAGGGATTGCGATACCGCACGTCCGAAATCCGGTCGTCCTGCATGTCTCCAAGCCCAGCATGGCTCTGTGCTTCCTTGACCACCCGATTGATTTTCATGCGATTGACGGCCAGCCGGTCGGCACGTTATTTACGCTGACCAGCCCGACTGTCCGGGCGCATCTGCACATGCTGTCGCGTCTGGGTTTTGTACTGCAAAATCAGGAATTCAAGGCAGCCCTGAAGCGTCAGGCCTCACGTGAGGAATTAATGGAGACTCTGGCGCGTGCCGAAGCCTCACTGCCTACAGCCCCCGCGACTCAGAATGGTCAGGCCAAATGATTTGAAGTGAATGGATGCCGACGGATTGCCGGCCTGAAAGGACGCATTGATGTCTTTATCTCTGATCCTGATAGCGATTGGTCTTGCAGCCGCCAGCGGCCTGCCGGGACTGGGTCTGTCGCGGTCATCAGTCTGGGTGCAGAGAATCTCCGCTGGATTCATGACGCTGGCCGCGATTTCAGGACTGAGCGGTGCCGCGGCGGGCTTATTCACACAGCATAATCCAATCATCGACTTCCCCTGGCAGGCGGCGGGACATTCCTTTATTGGCCTCGATGCCCTGAGTGCATTTTTTCTGTTTCCGGTGTTCCTGATGGGCGGGCTGGGTTCGATTTACAGCCTTGGCTACTGGCCCCAGCGGCAGTATCCGCACAATGGCCGGAAACTTCGCCTGTTCTGGGGACTGCTGACGGCGGGGATGGCGCTCCTGGTCATCAGTCGGCACGCGATGGCCTTTCTGTTCGGATGGGAAGTGATGGCCCTGTCGGCGTTCTTTCTGGTTTCCACTGAAGACGAAAAAGTCGAATGCCGTAAGGCGGGCTGGATCTATTTGATTGGCACGCATATCGGCACATTGACCTTGTTTGGCCTTTTTGCCCTGTGGCGTTGGGCCACAGGTTCATACGCCCTTATGCCGGCAGCCGCAGAAGCAATCAGCTTGCCTGTATTGAACCTCCTGTTCCTTCTGGCGATGATTGCTTTCGGTGTCAAAGGAGGTGTCATGCCGCTTCATTTCTGGCTGCCCGGGGCGCATGCCAACGCTCCGACCCATGTATCGGCAATGCTGTCGGGGGTGGTGCTCAAGATGGGCATCTATGGGCTGGTGCGATTCCTGTCGCTGTTACCAGATCCGCCTGCGATATGGGGCGGCCTGATTCTTCTGCTGGGTGCAATCAGCGGATTGCTTGGCGTCGTATTTGCCATTGGTCAGCACGATCTCAAACGCCTGCTGGCCTATCACAGTGTCGAAAACATCGGGATTATTCTGATGGGGCTTGGCCTTGCGATGCTGGGTCGGTCGCTGGACCGGCCTGAATGGGTCGTGCTGGGGCTGGCCGGGTGTCTGCTGCATGTATGGAATCACAGTTTGTTCAAGGGGCTGTTGTTTTTGTGTGCCGGCTCGGTTGTGCACAGCACCCACACCCGCCAGATTGATCAACTCGGCGGACTGGCCAAAACCATGCCGTGGACTGCGGCGATGTTTCTGGTCGGTGCGGCTGCCATCTGCGGGCTGCCGCCGCTGAATGGCTTTATCAGCGAATTATTCGTCTATCTGGGCCTGCTGGGGGCGATGTCATCCGATGGTATTACTGGCTCGGCAGCGGTAATCGTTGTGCCTGTGCTGGCGATGATCGGGGCGCTGGCGGTGGCGTGTTTTGTGAAAGTCTATAGTACAGTCTTTCTCGGCAGTCCGCGGACGCCGGCTGCGATGACCCCCCACGAAGCCCCGTTTTCGATGCGGGGGCCGATGGGGGTGCTTGCCGCCTGCTGTGCGGTCATCGGCATCGTGCCGATTGTGCTGACTCCTGTTCTGGATTCTGCGATTGCCGTCTGGATGCTGGATTCGGATATCATGTCGCCCAGCGTCTGTATGGCGGCCCCGCTGGAAGCCATCAGCATCCTGTCTATCGTGCTGATTGCATTGTTTGCGGTATTGTCACTGGCCCTGCGGCTGCGTCATTCGCCGCTGCGTTCCACGGTGACCTGGGATTGCGGGTATGCCGCCCCGACCAGCCGGATTCAATATACGGCGTCCTCGCTGGCCCAGATGATTGTGGCCTTGTTCAATTGGGTGCTGCGTCCAGACATGCACAAGCCGCATATCGAAGGGGTTTTTCCCCGGCCAACGAAGATGCACAGCCATGTGGATGATGCGGTTCTGGATAAGGTGCTGCTTCCTGCCGGGAGCAGGATCGAGATGTGGTTTGGCTGGTTTCGTCGATTCCAGCATGGCATGATACAACAGTATGTACTTTACATCCTGATTGCGGTAATCCTGATGCTGGGTACATTGATACCTTTTGAGGAATTTATGACGCGTCTGTTTGCGCGGTGAGTGTTAAAGAAGATGAATACGGCCGCGGTTGATCTGCGATTCGTATCAAGGATATGAAATTAATATGAGTGTGTGGATAATACTTGCGGCGATTGCCGTATTAGGCTTTAGCGGCTTTCCGGCGTGTTTATTTTCGTCACGCCGGGCGGCAGGGCAATGGCTGACAACGTTAATTATGCTGTTAGGCAGTGGTCTGGGATTGAGCGGTGTTGTGATGTCGCTGAATGAATCGACAACGGCGTCGATGTGTGCGGCATGGTTTTTGCCGTGGGGCCGGTTTGCTGTCGCAATCGATCCGCTCAGTGTTTTGTTTCTGCTGCCGGTCTTTGTGGTGCCGGTGCTGGGTTCGATTTACGGTCTGGGCTACTGGAAACAATCCGAACACCAGACTAATGGCCGACGACTGGGCCTGTTTTATGGCCTGCTGGCCGGGGCGATGGCTCTGGTGACGATTGCCCGCGACGGTGTTCTGTTTCTGATTGCCTGGGAGGTCATGGCGATTGCCGCCTACTTTGCCGCTACCGCCGAAGATGACAATCCTGAAGTCCGCCGGGCGGGATGGGTGTATCTGATTGCGACCCATGTCGGCACCCTGTGCCTGATTGCCATGTTTGCCCTGTGGAACCAGGCGACGGGATCGTTTGCCTTAAGCCCGACACAAGGTGTGTCATCGGAACTGGCCGGAGCACTCTTTATCCTTGCAGTCATTGGTTTTGGCTTCAAGGCGGGCCTGATGCCGCTGCATGTCTGGCTGCCGGGCGCTCACGCCAACGCTCCCAGCCATGTCTCGGCGGTCATGTCCGGTGTTATGCTTAAGATGGGTGTGTACGGTATTGTCCGAATGACAGTCCTGCTGCCGGTCCCGGAGATGTGGTGGGGCGGTGTCCTGCTGGCCGTGGGGGCGGTTACGGGGATTGCGGGCATTGCTTTTGCTATCGGTCAGCACGACCTGAAGCGCCTGCTGGCCTACAGCAGCATCGAAAATATCGGTATTATTGCGATGGGGCTGGGTCTGGGGATGCTGGGCCGCACCCAGAATCGTCCCGACTGGGTCCTGCTGGGGTTGGGCGGGGCATTGCTGCATGTCTGGAATCACAGTTTGTTCAAATCGCTGCTGTTTTTCAATGCGGGCGCGATTATTCACGCTGTACATACACGGGATATTAACCGCCTGGGCGGCCTGACGCGGCACATGCCGCTGGTGATGGGGCTGTTTGTCATCGGGGCGGTTGCCATCTGTGCGTTGCCTCCTTTCAACGGCTTTGCCAGCGAATGGCTGCTGTATGTCGGCCTGTTCCGCACGCTCGGTTCGGATGTGCAGGCAGGCTGTCCGGCTGCGGCGCTGGCGGCGGTTGCACTGGCGATGATTGGGGCGCTGGCAGTGGCCTGTTTTGTCAAGCTGCTGTCGGCGGTCTTTCTCGGTTCACCTCGTCATCCCATGCCGGGGCATCTGCATCCGGCCTCGACCAGCATGACGATTCCCATGCTGCTGCTGGCCGGCGGCTGTGCAGTGATAGGGCTGTTCCCGATGTTGACTGCGGGGCTGCTCGAAAAGGCCATTGGCACATGGATGACGCTGCCTGTCGCGGCGGACTCCATCACGGCAATTGCCCCGCTGAACTGGATTACACTGCTGGGGCTTGCCCTGATTATCCTGGTTGGCCTGATTACTCTGATCGTGAGATTTCTGCCGATGTCAACAGTCATCCGCGAAGTCGGCACCTGGGATTGCGGCTACAGCCGTCCGACGGCACGCATCCAGTACACCGGCTCGTCACTGGGCCAGATGCTGGTCAGGCTGTTCGGATTCTTCCTGTGGCCCAAAACTGAAAATCCAAAACTGCGCGGGGTCTTTTCCGGGATTACCCAGTTCAAAAGTCTTGTTCCGGATACCGTGCTGGATCGGCTGGTTGTACCCGTGTTTAATCTGGCCGGGCGATACCTGCCGTGGCTGCGGATTATGCAGCAGGGCCAGACGCATTTGTATGTTCTTTATATTATTGTTATTGTGATGATATTGATGATTTGGGGAGCATGTGGGAATTAGTATGATAGAAAAAGTGATTCATATCGGGGTGCTGCTGGTTTTGCCGCCGCTGTTGCTGGGCGTGATCAATAAAACCAAGGCCTGGTTTGCCGGCCGTAACGGGCCGGTTCTGCTGCAGGTCTATTACGATCTGTTCAAGCTGATGCGCAAGGGCATGGCCATCAGCACAACGACGACCTGGGTTTTTCTGGCCGGGCCGGTCATTACACTGGCTACCGTCCTGCTGGCGGGGCTGCTCGTGCCGATGGGCCGCTTTGATGCCCCGATTGTCTTTACCGGCGACCTGATTCTGTTTGCGTATCTGTTCGGCCTGTCGCGATTTTTCACGACCGCCGCGGCGATGGATACGGGGTCTGCCTTTGAAGGCATGGGGGTGGCGCGTGAAGTGACCTTTGCCTGTTTGTCCGAGCCGGCGTTATTCTTTGCCCTGCTGGTGCTGGCCAAGGTTTCGGGCTCACTGAAACTGACTGAGATGCTGCATGGCCCGGCGGGCGGATTCACTGCGGCGGTGGCGGCGCCGCTGGTGCTGGTGGCTATCGGCCTGTTCATTGTGCTGCTGGCGGAGACCTGCCGCATTCCGGTGGATGACCCCAATACCCACCTCGAACTGACCATGATTCACGAGGTCATGGTGCTGGACCACAGCGGCCCGCTGTTTGGCGTGATTCTCTATGCCGCGTCCCTTAAGATGCTGGTTATCGGTTCGGTCCTGCTGCATGTGGTCTTTACGTTTCAGACCGGCCGGGCGTGGCTGGACTGGCCGCTGTTTATCGGCGAACTGCTCGGGCTGGCGGTGGTGATTGGGATTGTCGAATCCGTGATGGCGCGGCTTCAGATGCGCCATGTTCCGTATCTGCTGATTGCCGCAATCCTGTTTTGCGGTTTTGGCTTTATTCTGCTGGTGAGGTAATTATGACCAATCTGCTTAATGCTGTTCTGGTATTGCTGCTGGTGATGAACCTGGCGGCGCTGGGTACCAGCCGCATCCTCGCGGTCACGCATATCGTTGCCGCACAGGGTGTCCTGCTGGGGCTTATTCCGCTGCTGGTGCATGAGCATCTGTCGATTGCGGTGGCCCTGACGGTCATCGCGGCGGTGTTCATCAAGGCCGTCGTCATCCCCGCGATTATTATTCGCGCCCTGCGGGACGCCCAGATCAAACGCGAAGTTCAGCCGCTCATCGGCCTGCTGCCGTCCATCATTCTTGGTGCGATTGCCACCGCGTTTGCACTGCTGTTTGCCGGCCAGCTTCCCCTGGCTAAAGCACATGAAGGCACGCTGATTGTCCCCACGGCCATCTCCACGGTCTTCGTGGGTTTTATCATCCTGGTCACCCGCTATAAAGCCATCAGTCAGGTCATCGGCTATCTGATTCTCGAAAACGGCATCTTCATCTTTGGAATGCTGCTGATTGAGGCGATGCCGCTGGTGGTGGAACTGGGTGTGCTGCTGGACCTGTTTGTAGGCATATTCGTAGCCTGTATTATCATTAATCACATCAACCAGGCGTTTTCCTCGATGGATACACGCAAGCTGGTTTCTCTGAAGGAATAATTCATGGCTTGGGTAATGATTTGCTTTCCGTTAATGATGGCGGCTCTGACCGCGGCGATTCCCTCCAACCGCCTGCGGCCCTGGCTGCTGCCGGTTACCGCCGTGGTGCACCTGGCCATGGTCGTGTTTGTCCTGTCCCGGCCGGACCTGATGACCGCCGCAACATGGCTGGTGCTCGACCCGCCCGGACGCATCGTTCTGCTGGTTGTCAGCACGCTGTTTTTCTTCTGCTCGTTCTATGCAGCGGGCTATCTGCAATATCGCCAGGAACGCCCCAACCGCGTGTTTTGTGCATGTCTTCAGGCCTTTGTCGGCATCATGAGCCTGGTTGCCTGGTCGCATCACCTGGGCCTGATGTGGGTGGCGATTGAAGCCACTACGCTGGCCACGGCCCCGCTGATTTATTTCAATCATACCCAGCGCAGCATTGAGGCCACATGGAAATACCTCATCGTCGGCTCCGTCGGTATTGCACTGGCATTGCTGGGGACGTTTTTCCTGGCCTATGCTTCGCTGCAGGGCGGCCTGGAATCCACGATGACTTTTGAATCCCTTCTCCAGCACGCCGCACAATTGTCCAAGCCATGGCTTCGGGCGGCATTCATTCTGCTGCTGGTCGGCTATGGTACCAAGATGGGTCTTGCCCCGATGCATACCTGGAAACCTGAAGCCTATGGCGAAGCCCCCGGCGTAGTCGGCGCGATGCTGGCCGGCGGTGTGACGAGTTGTGCGTTCCTTGCAATATTACGCATTTATCATATCTGTCTTGCCGCCGGCGAGAACGTTTACACCTCGCGTCTGCTGATTTTCATGGGTCTGTTCTCGATGGCCGTTGCGGGCCTGTTCATGGTCGGTCAGCGGGATTTCAAACGCATGCTGGCCTACTCGAGCGTCGAACACATGGGCATTCTGGCACTGGGGCTGGGCATTGGCGGACCGGCCCTGTTCGGTACCATGCTGCATATCGTGACCAACGGCATGACCAAGGGTGTCCTGTTCCTGTCGGCCGGCAATATCCACCGCGCCTATGGCAGCAAGAGCCTCGACCAGGTCTGCGGCGCCATGCGAAAAGTCCCCTTGTCCGGCACGCTGTTTCTGGCCGGGTTTCTGGCCATCACCGGCTCGCCGCCGTTTGGCCCGTTCATCAGTGAATTCGCCATTCTCAACGGTGCATTCGGTGCCGGGCGTTTCGTTGCCGCGGGGTTGTTCCTGTTCCTGCTGCTGGTGGTCTTTATTGGCATGGGCTCGACCGTCCTGCAGGTTGTTCAGGGAACGCCATCGGTGGAAATCGCCGCCAAACCGTATCGCGAAAGCATTCTGACCGCCGCACCGGTCGTTGTTCTGATGGCGATTGTGCTGCTTATCGGCTTGTATATTCCCGCCCCGTTGAACAACCTGATCAACGATGCGGTGGCTTTTCTGGAGTGCAAATAATGACTTCCAATAATATTCAATTTGCGACGCTGACCAGCGGTCGGGCCGTGAGGCTGGATACCATTCCAACCCTGACGATGGACGACTTTCAGCGGGGCATCTGCAATGCCGTTGCCTTTGATCATCGTGTCTCGGCCCTGTTTGGCGTCTCGACAGGCCGGGCCGACCTGACGCAGCTTTATGTTGTTCTGGCCGATGATGCCCAGAACCAGCTCTATGTCGGTCGCACCGAGGTTAAAGGCGACAGTTTCCCGTCGCTGACGCCGCGCTGCCCGCAGGTCCATCTGTTCGAGCGTGAAATCGCCGAGCAGTTCGGCCTCAAACCGACCGGCCACCCGTGGTTCAAGCCCGTCCGCTATCATCGGTCTTTCACCGGCCGGGATGCCTGGAACCGCCCCACAAACGAGGCCATCCTGCCTGCCGTCAGCGATTTTTATCGTGTCGAAGGCGATGAAATACATGAAGTCGCCGTCGGCCCCGTCCATGCCGGCGTGATCGAACCGGGCCACTTCCGCTTTCAGTGCCACGGTGAACGCGTCTTCCATCTGGAAATCGCCCTGGGCTTCCAGCATCGCGGTATTGAGCAGGCCCTCATCGGCGGCCCCCATCGCCGCAGCCTGCATTACGCCGAGACGCTGGCCGGCGATACGACCATCGCTCATACCACGGGCTATTGCCAGATGCTCGAGGCCTTTGCCCATTGTCAGAAATCCGCCCGCGCCCAGACGCTCCGCGGCATTGCACTGGAACTCGAACGCCTGGCCAATCACATCGGCGACCTCGGCGCCATCGGCAACGATGTGGGCTTTCTGCCCACCTCCAGCTATTGCGGCCGAATTCGAGGCGATGTCCTTAATATGACCGCATTGCTGTGCGGCAGCCGCTTTGGCCGCGGTATGGTCTGCCCCGGCGGAGTCGGCTTCAACATCGATGACGCTCGCGCCGCCGAGCTTCTGCGTCGGCTGGATTTGGCCGAACGTGACACCACCGTGGCCGTCAACCTGCTCTGGGATACACCGTCGGTTATGGCCAGGCTGGAAAACACCGGCCCGCTGCCGCGTCAAATCGCCATTGAACTGGGTATCGTCGGCCCCGCAGCTCGCGCCGCAGGTCTGGCCCGCGATATCCGCCAGGACCAGCCTTCGGGCATCTTCCGCTTTGTCCATGTGCCCGTGTCCACCTGTGACACCGGTGATGTCTTTGCCCGGGCCTTTGTCCGCTGGCTGGAAATCCAGCAGTCCTTCGATTTTGTCCGTGAACAGCTCCGTGCTATCCCCGCGGGCAATCCACAGTCATCGGTCGGTTCACTCGCGCCGGAAAGCTTTGCCGTTACGCTCAATGAAGGCTGGCGCGGCGAGGTCTGCCACGTCGCCATCACGGATGGCCAGGGCCGCTTCGCCCGATACAAGATTGTGGACCCGTCCTTTCACAACTGGTCGGGGCTGGCATACGTCCTGCGCAACCAGGAGATTTCCGATTTTCCGTTATGCAACAAAAGCTTTAACCTGTCCTATTGCGGATACGATTTATAAGATAACAATGCCGCGTCTGATTCGCGGATGAGGAACCCGATATGTTTAAGATTATTCTCGCCCGACTCCAGCAGGGCCACCGAACGATGAAATATCCCGACGGGCAGCCGCCGGAACTGCCCGACCGTTTTCGCGGCCGGCCCGTACTTGACACGGCCAAATGTCCCGACGGCTGTCGTGCTTGTGTGGAGGTCTGTCCGACCGGGGCGATTGCGATGGCCGGTAAAAAGGCCACGGTGGACCTGGGCAAGTGCCTGTTCTGCACCGATTGTGCCGACACCTGCCCGCAGAAGGCTATTACTTATTCGAGCGACTACCGCCTGGCTGTTCGTCAGCGTCAGGATCTGGTCGTCGATGACCAGCAGGCCCTCAAGCTGGCCGCCGCCCTCGACGGCAAGCTCAAAAAGCTGTTTGGCCGCTCGCTGAAGCTGCGTCAGGTCTCCGCCGGCGGCTGCAATGCCTGTGAGGCGGACTGCAACGTGCTTGGCACGCTGGCCTGGGACCTGGGACGCTTCGGCATTCAGTTTGTCGCTTCGCCCCGGCATGCCGACGGTCTTTTGATTACTGGCCCCGTCACCGAAAACATGCATCTGGCCCTGAAAAAAACCTACGACGCTCTGCCCGACCCCCGCATCGTGATTGCTGTTGGCTCCTGTGCCGTGGCCGGCGGCCCCTTTATCGACCACCCGCAGGCCCACAATGGCGCCCAGTCGGTCGTCCCGGTGGATCTTTTTATCCCCGGCTGTCCGCCGCATCCGCTGACCATTCTTGACGGCCTGCTCCGCTTTATCGGCCGCCTCGAAAAAGGGGATCCTTACCGCGCCTTAGCCGCTGTGAAATAATTCCTAATTCCGTACAGGCTTAGTCTGTAGTTGCCGGTTGGTTGAACTTAGCAATTGTATTCAGTTGTATACCCAACAGGTATGATTATTCCGCGAGCAAAAGAAGCAAATGGTTAATGCCGCTATACTTAGCCGCGACGAAATGGAAAATTTCAAGTAGGATTCATTATAATTGCTATAAAAAACGTGAATCCCCGCTCGTCTCAGGGTATGGCATCCAGCCATCGGGAGGCCAGGTCTGACACATCCAGCAGGTTGACGGTGTAATCCCGGTTGATATCCCCCATCAGATGGTACATGGTCAATTGGGCGTCTCCGCCGGAGACTCCATCGCCAGATGGAAATACCGGGTAGTCCGGAGTTCCCATGACCCATTCACCATCCAGCGGTTCCGATGACGATAATGCCCTGATTCTCGATGCCCCGCTTTTACAGGTTATGGTCATGGATTGATTCAGAATCGGGCTGCCCCAGGCCAGCGTGGTGCAATACCGATTGGTATCATAGCCGATATAGGTCGGGTTCGGCGGCAGGGGTTCTCCCGGCTGACTGCTGAAGGCAAAATTGCTGATGGTATTAGCGCCAATGACATCATGCGAGAAAAAGATTTCAACCAGCTCAATCCCGTCATGGCCGATAAAATACCACCCGAAATCACGCCGTCCGCAGTGGTTGACTCGAATGTCCACAATTCTGGGGGTATCCAGGCTGCCGCCGACTAATGCAAAGTTATCGACGCCGTTGGTCTCGGTGATGGCTGAACCCGCCTCAATATTCAGGCTGACCGATGTCACATTGGCCAGCAGTCCCGTCCACGTGCCGGACTGTTTTGTCCATTTGGATTCGGTTAATTGCCGGGTATATTGAATCCAGCCGGCACTCACTTCGGGCGGATTACCCAAATCGACAGAATAGCTGCCTCCCGGTCCGGACAGTGTCAGGATGCCGAAAGAATGCCATTTGTCGCTGCCCTGGACCAGCGTTCGCAGCGACACTGAAAAATAAGCGTTATTATTCAGGGCTGTATAATCACCCAGAAATGCCGAGGGGGCGTAGATGGTCATTTCGCCCCCTTTGATGTCAGCAGCCTGAAGAAATCCGCCGCTGACGCCGCCTGTGAGTGGAAACTGAACCAATGCCTCGGTTACATCCCAGGTCCACCCCTCGGCTGTGCCGCTGTCCCAGGTGGTTTGTGCGGGCACCACCGGTGCTGCATAAAGACTGCAGGTACGGAACAACACGATAAGCGCTGAAATATAGGCGTAATTTCTCATTTTATTATCCTTTAAAACAGGAATTGACGGTTTCAGTTTATCCATCCGAGCGAAATGATGGCCAGGTCTTCCAAATTTACGCTGCCGGAGTGATTCATGTCGGCGCCGTCGCAGCAGGACATGCAGCCGCAATCGTTGCTGAGCCAGTGATAGGCAACGTTTGCAAGGTCGGTCAAATCGACAACGCTATCGCCATCCGTATCGCCCGTCTTGAGAGTCAGGCCATATCGTAAAAATTTCAGCTCTGCATTATGAAATGCGTGATAGGTTGCATCACCAAACAGGATTCTGTTCGGCGTGGTTTGATTCACAGAGCCAGCCGGGATAGCGACCACAGGATTGCCATCGATAGAAAGCTGCCCGATATTGTTCTGGATAACTAATCGATAGACGTGAAATCCATCCGTTGTGGTGTATGGGGCAAACGAAGAACTGTTTTCGTAACCCCAGTCATAATCATTGGACAGGATGACTCCGGCGTCGGCTATCCCAACGCGAATAGTTCGTCCCAGGTGATCCGCCGCCCAGACCGTATATCCGGTACGCCATCGATTTGAACTGATGTTCGTATATTGCGATGAATTGATTTTCAGTTCGAATTCCACGACCAATCCGTGATCGGTGGGGAAGCAAATGTATTTATCCGTACGAACCCAGTACAGATACTGAAGGACGGTTGAATGTGTACACAACACATTATTCTCCATCCATGGCTGAGAATCGGCGGGACTATTGGTAATGCTCCAGCCCTGTTGTTCGGGAAGGGTATTGAGTCCTGCATCATACCATCCCAGCCAGGTGTGATTTGGATCATAAGCAGGATCAATAAGATAAGGTGTTTGTGCATAACCCGCGATTGAGATCGACAATAGACATACACATAGCGTTATCCGTATCATTGGCATTTCTTCACCCTCCAACAATTATTTCCTGTCTCTCCAGTTACACATGACCGCCGCAGGTGTTCGCATACAGGTAAATCTTGGACACCTGCACCCTGTTTTCCGGCTCATACCTTGTCGGCAGACTCAATCAAAAGTATATGATACTCGATATGCACAGGATAAATCAATTAGGGAAACTACGGAAAAGGGATAATCATCCAAATTTCCAGCGAGTTTTATTGTTTATTAATAGTCATTAAATCCTATGGGATAAGGGGGAGTATTTTGTGAATTAAAATCTGCGATTGCATTTGCTTGAATCTGTGATACAGTCATTTTAAGTATAAAAACACTTGGAAATGGCTTAATTTATGAATCTTAACGATAAAAATACGATATTAGTGACTTGTTCGCCGGGGCTGGGGGAATTCCTGGAAAAGGAACTCCAGTCTCTCGACTTTAAGATGGATACGGTTCGCCCGGCCGGCGTCGAGCTGCAGGGCACGATGGCCGATGCCATGCGGCTGAATCTCCACCTGCGGACCGCCTATAACGTCCTGTGGCTGCTCAAGGAGTTCCGCTGTGTTCGCCCGGACGACCTGTATCGCGAGGTCAAGGATTTCCCGTGGGAAGAGATTATCTCCACGAAAGAAACGCTGACGGTCATCGGCCGGGTCGATACCGGGGCCATCGATAATTCCATGTTTGCCAACCTCAAGGTCAAGGATGCCATCGTGGACCGGATTGCCGACAAGACCGGCGCTCGTCCCGACTCCGGCAAGGAAAAGACCGGCGTGGTCGTGCAGTTTTTCTGGAAGCAGGACTCCTGCCGGGTGTTCCTCAACACCTCCGGCCTGAAGCTGTCCGACCGCGGCTACCGCCGGATGCCTCACAAGGCCCCGTTGCGGGAGTCGCTGGCCGCGTCTATCCTGATGGCCGCCGAGTATGATGGCACCGTGCCGCTGATTTGCCCGATGTGCGGCAGCGGAACGCTGGTGATCGAAGGGGCGCTGATGGCCACCGGGAGGGCTCCGGGGCTGCTGCGTTCCAACTACGGCTTTATGCACACCCGGTTTTACGACCCGGACCTGTGGCAGCAGATGCGGTCGCAGGCCCTCAAACAGAATAAAAAGCGGGGCGGCAAGACCGGCGCCAGGCCTGCCCCGATTATCGCCACCGATATCGACCCGGAGGCTGTCACGGCGGCTCGCAAGAATGCCATGACCGCCGGCGTAGATCATCTGATTGAGTTTGGGGTCTGCGATTTTGCCGACACCCCCATGCCCGCCCAGCCGGGGATTATTATCATGAATCCCGAATACGGCAATCGGATGGGCGAGATTGAAAAGCTGCGGGACACGTACAAGCGAATCGGCGATTATTTCAAACAGAAATGTGCCGGCAGCACCGGGTATGTCTTTACCGGCAACCTCGAGCTGGCCAAGGTCATCGGCCTGCGGACCAGCCGCCGCATCATCATGTTTAATGCGGACGTGGAATGCCGGCTGCTGAAGTTTGAACTCTATACCGGCAGCCGCAAGCATGCCGATACGCCGCCGTCGGAACCAAAGGCGGCTGAATAAAGAAGACAGCAAACAAAAGCAGGGAGCGGAAAGGATGTATGGCATGGAACAGTTTCTGAAGGCGGCATACGACGAGGCCCGCAAGGGGTTGTCCGAGGGCGGCATTCCCATTGGTTCGGTTCTGGTCTATCAGGGGCAAATCCTTGGCCGGGGCCATAACCGAAGAGTCCAGAAGGGCAGCCCGATTCTTCATGGGGAGATGGATGCCCTTGAAAACGCAGGCCGCCAGCCTGCCAGGGTCTATCGGGACAGCATCCTCTATACGACGCTGTCGCCCTGTGCCATGTGCAGCGGGGCGGTCGTGCTGTATGGAATTCCGCATGTTGTGGTGGGGGAGAACCGCACTTTTCTGGGAGAAGAAGAATGGCTCAGGAGTCGCGGCGTGGTGGTCGAGGTGGTGCAGGACCCGGATTGCGAGGCGATGATGCGGAACTTTATCAAGAGCAGGCCGGAGCTGTGGAATGAAGACATCGGGGAATAGAGCGATTGCGGTTGCCGTCTGGCGGTTTATGCTGTTTGCCTGTATCGGGCTATTGATGGAGGTGACGCTTGGAGCGGCGGTGGGGCTGGTGCATGGCGATTATAATCTGCGGGGGAGCACCTGCCTGTGGATGATTCTGGATTATGGCCTGCTGGGGGTGCTGCTGGCGCCGATTCGGGACCGGCTCATCCGGCTGCGAGTGCCGCTCTTGGCGCGCGGCGTGGTGTATATGCTGCTGATTTACACGGTAGAATATATCTCCGGCGTGATCTTTACCGCGGCGGGGCTTCACATCTGGGATTATCACTGCCATACCTATCAACTGCACGGCCATATCGCGCTGGTCTATGCCCCGCTATGGTATGTGCTGGGGCTGTTCGCCGAGTGCATCTACGGCAAAATCCACGCCTGCGCCGAAATCCTGGCAGGGAAATCAAAATAACTCGTAAACACATAACTATTCCAGATAATGGGTGACTGGATACGGAATCGCATACAAGAGGTATTGTGTCGGCATACCCGATAGGATATTTATGCCGAAAAGTTGTTTTTTGCAAAACCTGTACGTCCGACTTATGGTACAATAATTATAATGCAGCGTTAAACCATAAGTGGATGGTGTAACATGGAATTGAAACGGCCCAATCGTGCCTTTACGCTGATGGAGCTGCTGGTGGTGCTGGCGATAATCGCACTACTGATGAGTGTTATTCTGCCGACCCTGCACCGGGTGAAGGAATCCGCCCGGGTCATTCAATGCAAGACGCTGATGAAGAATTATTCGCTGGCGCTGTATGCGTATTTTCTGCAGACCAATGAGCTGCTGCCGATTTCGGTGCAGGACTGGAACCGGGGGATTGTGATGCATCCGTGGCATTCTCTGGAGGAATTTCGTGTGCTGCTGGATTTGCCGCCGACCGGCCCGGAATACCGCGACCGCCGGATCGGGCAGATTCAGGAATACAAGCCTGCGTTTGAACGGCGGTTCATCTGCCCGTCGGCCTCCTATGCCCTGAATCACGCCGAAGAAGGTCTGTATCCGATGGACCGCAGCTATGGACTCAATGCCCATGTGTATTATTTTGAGGACTATGTCCGCCGCCGCCTCGAATCCCAGAGCAGTCGTATCCTGTGCATGGCCGATGCCATGGACTGGTGGATGAACTACTGGCAATGCGATAAATATCTGGAGTATGGCGAGAACTGGGTGGGATTTGACACCTATGGCACTGCGGCGTTTCGTCATCAGGACAAGGCCAACGTGTCCTTCTGGGACGGCCACGTCGATCAAATGACGGCCGAGGAATTGAAAAGCCACCTCAAGCAATGGCTCGATCTGGACAGGCAGGCAAAATGACAAGGCTCGATTTAGTAATGGCCTGAAATTGTTCGTTTGGGTAAGGTTGTGAATGAGAAATAAAAAAGCCCTTGTCCTGGGTGGGACAAAGGCTTTTTGAAACGGAGGAGGAGGGATTCGAACCCCCGGTACCTTTCGGTACAACGGTTTTCAAGACCGTCACCTTCAGCCGCTCGGTCACTCCTCCAAGTTCTTTATTTTAAACAGGTTATGCAAAACAGGGGCTGCTGGCTAAAACGGAAACTACAACCCTAATGAAGTGTTATGATTTCATAGACTCTATCATCTTCACTTCAACCTGAATATTGATAGGACATTTATGCCAATATGAAAGAGCAAAACGAAAAAAGCCGGAAGCGACGTTCCGACAAATTCCCCCTGACTTTACATCCGACAGGCCCATTTTGCAAGAAAATTAAGGGCAGGTTAAGCGTGGCCCTAGTGCCGCATGGGGGGTGGGCCTGTATTAGACATTCTGGAACGAAACGGCGCAGTCCGGGTACGTGGTCAAGGAAGTCAACAGTCCGCCGACTGCCGGAGATGGCGAGGGGGCTTTGTGGATCAGGGGTGCCAGAGGCATGATTATCGAGGCAAGTTCTTTCTAATCGAACAATTCTGCGAACTCTTCATCCTGCTCCCAGTCTTCAATTTCCATCAGATAATTGACAAAAGAGCCGGATTTGTCGGCCAGCATACTGATGTCAATACCGGGTCGCAGCCGCATGGCATCTCGTAATGAATCGGCCAGATAGCGGCATTGTGGAGCGGGATTGTCAGAATCTTCGGTGGGCCATCGTACTTCCCACCAGGTGTCCCTGAGCTTTTCCCGATATTCTTTGGTGATTTGATCATTATCTATCTGTTGTGCGTGCATCACGTCAAACGATTTGATACGCATTATGGTATCCAATATGTCTGAGAAGCCGTTTTGATTTAAAACAGCAACCAGCGTTTCAAACGGCAGCAGTGTACTGCGATATTCCATGATTCTATCTCCCTAAACTTTGTTTTATTGTCATCCTACCGCGGGAGATTAGGGTTGTATTAGGGCAAGATGAAAAAACAGTAAATCTTCCAGCGGAATCATTCTCGGGAAGCGGTGCCAACCGATAAGGGGGATACGATGTTCCCTGTTTATCCCATTAATGCCGTTTTAAAGTGTTGACTTTTCGGGTGGAAAACAGACAATAAAAAGCCTGTGAGGTCTATTCCCGGCTCTTTGGAAACACATGCGGTGAGATGGTCGATTGTCGAAGGACGATTGACGATTTCAGATGTCATAAAGGGCTGCGCGGCCTCACGAAATCGAGTCCAATTTTGAAACCAAAGCAGGCCTTGTGTCATCACTATCTAATATGCACTTATTTTAAGGACTTACACATGCAAAAAACGAGACTGACACGACGGGATTTTTTACGGGCTGGAGCGGGGGTCATTGCGGGATTTACGATAGTGCCGCGGCATGTGCTTGGCGGGCCGGGGGTGGTGGCACCCAATGACCAGTTGACCAAGGCGGTCATCGGCGTCGGCGGTATGGGGCAGGGGCATCTGAACTACCCGGGCGCCAAACTACTGGCGATCTGTGATGTGGACCGCGGACATCTACAAAGCACACTGGCCAAGGTCGGGCCGGACGTCAAGGGCTATCACGACTTTCGCGAGGTTCTGGAGCGGGATGATATTGATATTATTCATGTTGTTACCCCGCCGCACTGGCACGGCCTGATTTCGGTCGCGGCCGCCCAGGCAGGCAAGGATATCTGGTGCGAAAAACCCATGACCCGCACCATCGGCGAGGGCAAAAAGGTCGTCGAGGCGGTTCGGAAATACGGACGCATCTTCCGGCTCAATACCTGGTTCCGGTTCGACAGCGAGTTTTATGGTTTCGGGTCCACGGTCAAGCCGATTAAAAAGCTCATCCAGAGCGGGATGCTCGGCTGGCCGCTGAAGGTGACGGTCAACGGCACCACGGGCTTTAACTGGAAGGGCTACTGGTCGGGCAAGACCGACCTTGTGCCGGAGCCGGTGCCGGCGGAGCTGGATTATGATTTCTGGCTGGGGCCTGCCCCGTTCAAGCCCTATCACCCGCACCGTGTCCATGGAAGTTTCCGCGGCTACTGGGATTATGATGGCGGCGGGCTGGGGGATATGGGCCAGCATTATCTGGATCCGGTGCAGTACCTGCTGGGCAAGGACGACACCAGCCCGGTGGAAATCGAGGCCGATGCGCCGCCGCAGCATCCGGATGCGGTGGGGGTATGGCGGCGGATTCGGATGAAATACGCCGACGGATGCGAAATCATCCTCGATGGTGAAGACCGCGACAAGAACAGTCCTTATATCGAAGGGCCCCAGGGCAAGCTGTATCGGGGCTTTGAGTCGGATATTCCCAATCTCCGCCAGAAACTGGCACAGTTTCCGGAACCGGAGCCGCAGGTGACGGATTTTGCCGATGCGGTTCGCAATCGCAAAACCTTTGCCCTCAATGAACGGAACGGCCATCGAAGCTGTACGCTGGTGAATCTGGGCAAGATTGCTATGCAGGTCCGGCGGCCGCTGCGGTTTGACCCGGTCAAACAGGAATTTATCGACGACCCGCAGGCCAATCGTCTGATTGATCAGCCGATGCGCGGCCCGTGGCGTATGTAATGCGGCATCCGATTTGTTATTGATATCAATATCAGGAGACTCCAGATGAATTTATATCGTGTAAGTATTTTATCTGTGGTGCTGGTAATCAGCACAATGATGGGGATGGTTGGGGCGGCACAGCAGTCTGTGGCCGAGTCTGCAGCGTCCGGCCCAGAGCAGACGTGGTTGCTTAAGACCCTTCTCAAGGAGGGGCCTGGGGCGATCAGGGCTTTGTGCGATGCAGTGAAGCCTTCCGGCGATGACGGCCGGGTGCGGACGGTCCTGATGCACCTTGCGGTGGCTGTAGGTAAGGATGACCTTCAGCATCGCCGGATGTTTAGCAAGACGATTTGTGAAGCCTTGCAATCCAATGCAGACAAAGAAATCAAGGCATTGTATATTCAACTGCTCCAGTATGCCGGCGGCGATGAAGCGGTACCGACCTTGGCGGGATATCTGAATGATGCGAGGCTAAGCAGTCCGGCGGCAACCGCGTTGACTCAGATTGGGACGGAGGCGGCCTGCAATGCGTTGTTGGAATCTCTGGCCAAACAGGATACCGTGGCCAAAACGGATGTGATTCTCGGCCTGGGTTCCCTGCGGGTCCAGAAAGCGTCCGGGGCGATAGCGGCCTTGCTGGATAATCCGCCCCTGCGGGGAAGTGCCCGCTGGGCGCTGGCCAATATGGGGGATGAGGCTGCGGCCGAGCCGATTGTGTCGGACTGGAAAAAGGCCTCCGGCTATGCCAAGTCTGTGGCGGGTGACGATTATCTGCTGCTGGCCGAACGGCTGGCGGAAAAGGGCCAGAAGGATAAGGCGTTTGCGATTTGCAAGCAGTTCGGTGCGGATGCTCCGATTCACCAGCAGATCAAGGTTCTGGCTATTTCGGTTTCCGTGCAGGGCGAGCAGGCCATGAATGACTTGCTGGCCGCCGCTGATAGCGATAATGTTGAGCTTCAGGCCGCAGCAGTCAATATGGCCGGTGCGATGCCGGGGGCACAGATAACGACCCAATGGGTCGATAAGCTCCAAAAGGCCAATCCGGTGCTCGCTGCACGGATTCTGGCCATGCTGGGAGAACGCGGCGATAAATTCGCATGGGAGGCTGTGGTCAAGGCCTTTGGCAATGCGGATTCGCAGGTCGTAATTGCGGCGATGGGGGCTGCGGCCAAACTCGGGCCGGCGGAGGCTGTTGAACCGATACTGGCTGTCCTGAAACAGAATACCCAGCCGGAAATTATTGCAGCCGGACGAGATATCCTCATGCGGCTGCCGAGTGATAAGCCGCTGCTGGCGGCAGGCGAGGCGTTGAAGACCATGCCGCAGGCGTCGCGGATTGCCCTGATGGAAGGGCTGGCCGGACGGTCTGCGACCTGCTGCAGTGCGGCGGTGCTGACTCAGGCTCAGGATGCGGATGGACCCATCCGGCTGGCGGCGATGAAGGCACTGAGTGATGTGGCCGGGGCGGGGGATATGCCTGCGGTGATTAAGCTGATGCTGGACAGTACCAATGAACAGGAACGAACCGCCCTGCAGCGGGCCGTGGTGCAGGCGGCTTCGCGCCAGGCGGATAAGGAAAAACAGGCCCAGCCGCTGCTGGATGTCCTGCCCAGTGTTTCGGGTGCGAATAAGGCCATCGTCCTGCGTTGCATGGGGCGGATTGGCGGTGCCAAGGCGTTGACTGCGGTATTGGATGCGACGAAAAGCGAAGATGCTGAAATCAAGGATGCCGGGATACGGGCGCTGGCCGACTGGCCGGATGCTGCGGCCCTGAATGGCCTGATGGGCATCGTCAAAACCGGTGAGTTAAAGTACCAGGTGCTTGCTTTACGCAGTGGACTAAAGCTGCTGCAGGCCGGCGGTCTTTCCGATGCGGATAAGCTCAAGCTGACCAAAGAGGCCCTGGATGCAGTCAGCCGTCCGGAAGAAAAGCGGCTGGTTCTCGGGGCTATCGGGCAGATCAAGTCGTCGGCTGCTTTGCAGTTGGCGGCCTCATATCTGGATGATGCATCGCTCCAGTCGGATGCGGCGGTCAGTGCGGCGCGGATTGCCCTGCCCGCCGAAGGTCAGGAACGCGGACTGGAAGGATATGAAGTGGCCAAAGTGCTGAAAAAGGCCATTGATCTGATTAAAAATGATGAATTAAAACAGCAGGCTCAGAAATATCTGGAGACGCTGCCCAAAACGGCCAGTGTCAAACGAGCCGTTCCGGAAGGATTCACCGCCCTGTTCAACGGGCAGGATTTAACCGGCTGGAAAGGGGTTTTGCTGCCGCCGAATGATAATCCCATCAAACGGGCGGCATTGACGCCCGAACAGCGTGCCGAATGCCAGGCCAAAGCCGATGAGAGCATGAAGGCCCACTGGTCGGTGGAAGACGGCGTTCTGGTCTTTGACGGCCACGGATTCAGCCTTTCGACCGCCGAAGATTATGAGAATTTCGAGATGTACGTGGATTGGAAGATCGATTCGCACGGCGACAGCGGGATTTATCTGCGCGGCTCGCCGCAGGTGCAAATCTGGGATCCGGCCGACTGGCCCGAAGGCTCCGGCGGACTGTATAACAACCAGAAGAATCCGTCCAAGCCGCTGGTCAAGGCCGACAATCCCATCGGGGTGTGGAATACGTTTTTCATCCGCATGGTCGGGGAGCGCGTGACGGTGTATCTCAACGACAAGCTGATTGTCGATAATGTCCTCATGGAAAATTACTGGGATCGCAGCCAGCCGATATTCCCCACCGGGCCGATTGAATTGCAGTGCCACGGCCACCGCATCTGCTTCGATAATATTTTCGTCCGTCGTTTGCCGGCGGCCCAGGAAGACGGCTGGGTGACGCTGTTTAACGGCAAGGACCTGACCGGCTGGATTGGCGATGTCAAAGGCTATGTCGTCGAAGACGGCGCCATGGTCTGCCGCGGCGGACAAAACATTTTTGCCGCGGATGAATACGCCGATTTTCATCTGAAGTTTGATTTTCTCCTGACGCCGGGGGCCAATAACGGGCTTGGGATTCGCGCCCCCAAAGACGGTGACGCGGCCTATGGCGGGATGGAACTCCAGATTCTGGACGACAGCTCCGAGCAGTACGCCTCGCTGAAGCCCTATCAGTATCACGGCTCGATCTACGGCGTGGTGCCGGCCAAGCGCGGCCATCTCAAGCCCGTGGGCCAGTGGAACAGCGAAGAAGTGATTGCCAAAGGCCGTCATATTACCGTAATTCTCAATGGCGTTACCATTGTGGACGCCGATATTACCGAGGCGATTGAAAAAGGCACCATCGACGGCAACGCCCATCCGGGACTTGCCAACGAACGCGGACATATCGGATTCCTCGGCCACGGCTCGCAGGTGTCGTTCAAAAATATTCAGATCAAAAAGCTTTAAACAATCGGATACAATAGATTCCAATAACAAGCAGCAGTTGCGTTTGCTGATTGTTGTGTGAACAAATTACCATACATGTTCTCTGTTTTGAGGATATGTATGGTAATTTTGTTGGTGCAGCCTGTTATCGCGAATAGCCGCGGATTTTGGTCTCGACGTGGTTGATCAGCGGATGTTCGGCATAGCGCTGTCCCGGGGCGGCGGGGACGAGGTCGCAATGAAATTCCCACCAGAAAACGCCGCGATAGCCGCGCTGCGAAATCCACCACATTTTATGGTCGAGGCTGACGGTATTGTCGATGCTGACAAAGTCGCGTCTGTCGGGGCTGAAATAATAGGGGGCCAGAGCCTGGTTATCGAAAGTTTCCGTCCAGCCCGCCGCCAGCAGCGCTGCCATCTGATTATGGTAAATGGAGCGGCCGATGCTTCGCAGAGGGACTGAGCTTTTCTGACCGGGCTGGATGCCCTGATAGTAATAGCCGTAATTGGCCAGCCCAATACACACTTTGCCGGGCGGAAACACCGACCAGTTATTCATCAACTCCTTAATCCGGTTCAGCGGGGTGTTATGGCTGGGGGTGGTGCCCCAGGTGCCGCCGCCGATGTCATAGGTCATAATATTAATCCAATCGACGCTGCGGCTCAGCCGTCCGGCCAGGTCGGCAGAGTATTTCTTCCCTGCCATCAGCGCCGTTGCCAGATAATAATATTGCGATGTCGAGCGGCTCAGTTCATTAAGTGTATTGCGAATATCGGCCATCAGGGCGGCATGAAGCGGCAGATCAAAGTCGGATTCCCAGTCGATTTCAATGCCGTCAAAACCGTATTTCCTGACAAAGGCTGTCATCACTTTGGCAAAACAGGCTCGCCGGTGCGGATTCTGGGCCAATGGCAGAAATTCGCCATCCTGTATCGACAGTAGCGTCTTTACGCCGCTTTTATGGGCACGACGGAGCAGCTCCGGGGCCATCGCAAGTCCGGTCTGCCCCGCAGGATACGTATGATTATGGACCAGTTTCTGGATCGCCTCCGACGACGATAAATCGAAATCCGCGGGTTTCCAGTCGGGCCCGGCGATGAGATACAGGATATTGAACTGGTCCAGCCGGGACTGTCGAAGCTGGCTGATATCCCCGATACGCTGCCCGTGCACATAACAGCCATGAATAAAAGACATGGAAGGCGGATTGGCTGACAGCGGCGGCTCTTCAACAACCGGGGGCGGAATCGGGATGCCGGTTTGGCCGGGCTGCTGGACGTCGGGGGTTTGTGTGGGAGGTACGCAGGAACTGAGCAAAACCACAATTGCCGCCATGCATAATAGAATGAGTCTGGACATCCGTGTCAATCCTTTGTCTCTGGAGTATCATTTTTGCGGGATTTTAGTGTGAAAAATAACGAATGTAAAGTATTCCTCGGAAAATTCATTTTTGGGGTTAAATTATTGTGTCGCGGAGTATTATAGGATAGAGCGGTTTTCTGTTGCCTCTGCGGATTCAAAGTGTACAATATCCACAGTATGATTAATTTCTCAGAGGATGGAATATAATGCATAAAAAAGATAACACGACGCTTTTGATTCTGGCCGCAGGAATGGGCAGCCGTTTTGGCGGGATTAAGCAAATCGAGCCCGTCGGCCCGAATGGCGAAATTATTCTGGATTATTCGATCTATGATGCAATCCGGGCGGGATTCAACAAGATCGTTTTCGTGATACGCAAGTCTATTGAGGACAGTTTCCGGCAGAAAATCAACCCGAAAGCCGCCGGGCAGATTCAAATCGAGTTTGCCTATCAGGAACTCGATAGTTGTTTGGCGGGATATTCGGTTCCCGAAGGTCGGCAAAAGCCCTGGGGAACCGGCCATGCGGTACTGGTGGCTCGCGGTAAGATTGCCGAGCCGTTTGCGGCCATCAATGCCGACGACTATTATGGCCCGTCAGCCTTTGAAATGATGAATAAGCACCTGACCAGTCTGGCCCAGGGACGCATCAATGACTATGCCATGGTAGGGTATCCGCTGGGCAACACGCTGTCGGATTTCGGAACAGTCAGCCGCGGGGTTTGTGAAAGCGACTCACACGGGTATCTCAAACGCATCGTGGAACGCACGAAGCTGGAAAAACGGGATGGCGGAGCCGAATTTGTGGATGAAAACGGCACAAGCCATTTTCTGACCAATGATACCGTGGTATCGATGAATTTCTGGGGTTTCGGGCCGGATATTTTTGGATATCTGGATAGCGAATTTCGTGATTTTCTGTCACAAAAAGCAACCGATCTGAAGGCCGAATATTATCTGCCGTTTGCGGTGGGTGGACTGATTACCCGAGGGGTCAAAAAATGCCGCATCCTGGCCGCCCGTGAAAGCTGGTTTGGAATTACCTACAAGGAAGACCTGCCAACCTCGCAAAACGGCATTCGCAGCAAAATCCGTGAAGGTGTTTATCCGGAGAATCTCTGGGGATAAAAGCGTATCCCTGCCGGCAGTTCTAACGTTAAACACAGGGAGTTGCCATGAACGAATTATTGGGTATTGCACAGCGTTTTATGATTGATGGGCAGGCGGTTGAAGCTAAACCGCTGGGCAACGGCCATCTGCATAAAACCTATCTGCTGACGGCCAAACAAGGCACTGTGCAGAACCACTATGTGCTTCAGGAGGTTAACACGCTGGTATTCAAAGATGCCGATGCCCTGATGGAGAACATCCATCGGGTAACGACGCATCTGGCTAAAAAATTGCCGCCAAGTGAAGTGCGTCGGCGGACCATGGCATTTATCCCCACGCGCGACGGGGGGCTGTATCTTAAAGATGAACAGGGCAAATGCTGGCGGCTGTGCTGGTATGTCCAGGGCAGCTATACCGTCGAGGTGCCCAAAAACACCCGGCAGATTTATCAGTCGGCCCGGGCGTTTGGCAATTTCCTGAAAAATCTGGCCGATATCGAGGGTCCGCCGCTCAAGGAAACCATCCCGGATTTTCACAACGGTGTCAAACGCTATCAGCGCCTGACGCAGGCGATTCGAGAAGATAAAGTCGGACGGGTCAAAGAGGCTCGCCCGGAAGCCGAGCTGATTCTGAAGAATGCCGATATTTTCGAAAAAATGGCTCAATGGATTCGGACCGGGGCTTTGCCGCTGCGAACCACACACAACGATACCAAGGTCAACAATGTCCTGTTTGATAAGGCAACCGACGAGGCGATTTGTGTGATTGATCTGGATACGGTTATGCCCGGCGTAGCGGCCTATGATTTCGGCGACCAGGTGCGAACGACCGTCAGCGAGTCGGAAGAGGACCAGACCGATTTATCCGGGATTGCCGTGCAGATGGATCGCTTTGAAGCGATTGCCAAAGGCTATCTGGATGGCACAGCGGGTATGCTGACCGAGATTGAAATCGAAAGTCTGATGCTGGGAGCCAAGATGTTTCCGCTGATTATGGCCACTCGCTTTCTGACGGATTTCTTTGAAGGCGACTGGTATTTTTCGACGCATCGCCCGGGGCATAATCTGGATCGCTGCCGGACGCAACTGACGTTATTTGAGTCTATATGCAGGAACGAGAAACAGATGGCTGCTGTGCTCGGAAAATAATCCGGCGTGCCGGGTTGTTCATTCGAGGGTCGTTCCTGAGAAAACAAAGTTTATATAATACAGGAAAAATCGAATGGTTCAGGAAGTAACGCAACAAAGCGGCGGGGGGTATGGTCCGTCTAAAACGGAACAAATTGCATTGAAGACCTCGAAATTCGAGGCCATTTATCCGCCCACGGAAAAAATTCCGACGATTGTCGTGGAATATTTTCCCGCACTCGGCAAGCTGTCGGCGGTTCGTTTTCTGGAATGGGTTCAGGACCATCCCGGCGGAGTCATTTCGCTGCCGACCGGAAAAACCCCGGAACATTTCATCAAATGGGTTCAGTATTTTCTGAAAAACTGGGACTTGTCCGAAGTGCAGGCCGAACTGGAGCAGTTAGGTGTGGATCCTGCCCGTCGCCCCGACATGAAAAGTCTGCATTTTGTCCAGATCGACGAATTTTATCCGATGGAATCCTCGCGGCATAACAGCTTTTATTACTACGTCAATACGTTTTATATTCAGGGGTTCGGCCTCGATCCGGCCAAAGCTCTGCTGATGGATGCCTCCCGACTGGGGCTGACCGAGGATGAAACCCTGGCCGATATCTGGCCCGACGGCCAGGTCGATTTGACCCTGCGGTATCGTCATCCCCGCAATGTTCTCGAGCAGAAACAGAAAGCGGCGCTGGAGCGAATCGATGGCTGGTGCATGGAGTATGAACGCCGGATTCAGGCGCTGGGTGGTATCGGGTTTTTCCTCGGTGGTATCGGGCCGGACGGCCACATTGGCTTTAATATCAGCGGCTCGGACCACTACTCCACGACGCGCCTGTGCCCGATCAATTATGAAACACAAGCCGCCGCGTCCACCGACCTGGGCGGTATCGAAATCGCCCGCAAGAGCCTGGTGATTACCATCGGCCTGCGTACCATTACGCAGAACCCGGACTGTGTCGCCCTGATTCTGGCCGCCGGCGAGGCCAAGGCCGGCGTGACCGCCGCGGCCATCCAGTCGCCGCGGGATGTACACATCCCCGCCACAGCCCTGCAGATACTGCCCAATGCCCGGTTTTATATCACCCAGGGCGCCGCCAAACACCTGATAGAACGTCAGTTAGCCCGGCTCAAGGCCGCCCCCGAGATTCAGCCGGTTGACAGCTACAAAATTCTGGTGGATCTGGCCGTCGAAAAACACAAAAAACTGACCGACCTGACCGAAGCGGATTGCCAGAGTAATCCCTGCGGACGGCTGCTGCTGAGCCGGATGAGTGAGCCGGTCTCGACATTGACCGCTCGGGCCCGGGATACCCTGATTGCCAATATCGCAGCCGGCATGGATGTCCAGGACAACAAGCGGTTCCTGCATACTGAACCGCATCATGATGACGTGATGCTGGGCTACTTTGCATCGGTGGTTCGCCATTTCCGCAAGGCCGGCAATACGCATTACTTCATGACCCTGACCAGCGGCTTTACGTCGGTGACCAATGACTTTATGAAAAAGCAGTTGGCCAATCTGCGCCGCTGTGTCGAATTGCCGTCCTTCCGCCGGCTGATGACCACCGGCTATTTCCTCCCGAACGACGGCGTGGATCGAAACCGCGACGTCTGGCAGTATCTGGACGGCGTGGCTGCACGCAGCGAACCCTATAAGATGGAAGGCTGTGCCCGTCGTCTGCTGCGCAACCTCGTCGAGATTTACGGCCCCGAGGTTCTGGTGTCGCTCGATAACCGGCTTGGCAAACTGGATGCTTATTTTGACGCGGCTTATCCGGGCAAAAAGGATTCACCCGAGATGCAGCGGCTCAAAGGCATGTGTCGCGAGTGGGAAGCCGAATGCCTGTGGGGCTACTACGGCTGGAAATGCGATAATGTCCGTCACCTCCGTCTGGGCTTTTATACCGGCGATATCTTCACCCGCGAGCCGCAGATGGAACAGGACGTCCTGCCGATTGTCAAGGCCTTTGATGAAATCAACCCTGACGTGGTGACCGTGGCGTTTGACCCCGAAGGCAGCGGCCCGGATACGCATTACAAAGTTCTTCAGGCGATTTCCGAAGCCCTGCGGATTTACGAACGCAAGACCGGCCGCAAAGATATCAAAATCTGGGGATATCGCAATGTCTGGTACCGCTTTGAGCCTTCGGAGTCCAATTGCTATGTGCCGGTCAGTCTCTGTATGCTTAATGTGATGCATGAAGCGTTTCAGAATGCATTTTTGAGCCAGAAAGATGCCTCGTTCCCCAGCCATGAACACGATGGGCCGTTTTCGGAACTGGCCCAGAAAATACAGGTTAGCCAGTATCAAACCATCAAAACCTGTCTGGGACGCGACTGGTTCTATGGCCATTCCAGCGCCCTGATACGGGCGACACGGGGATTTGTCTTCTTGCGGCAAATGCAGACCGAGGAATTCTACCAGTCCTGCAGAGAATTGAAACGGTCGGTGGAAAGCCGTTAGTTTCGATTTGCAAAGACGTGCGGAAAACCAGATGAATCCTGTTAATACAAGGCGCAGAGACCTGATGACGCAATTTCACTATTCCAGCTTTGGTCAAAAAGCACTGACACAGTCGGGCATCGGCGAATTGATGGACGATTTGGGACAGGCGATGAGTGTCCGTCCGGATTTGCTGATGCTTGGCGGAGGCAACCCGGCCCATATTCCCGAAATGGAAAAAGTGTTCCGTGAATCCATGGAAGATATCTTACGCAAGCCGGAGACCTATGAACGATGCGTGGGGGATTATGACGGCCCGCGAGGCAATCCTGCTTTTCTGGCCGCCCTGGCCGAACTGCTGACAACGCAATACGGCTGGTCCATCGGGCCTGAAAACATCGCCCTGACCAATGGCAGTCAGTCGGCATTTTATGTCCTGTTCTCGCTGTTTGCAGGCCATTTTGCCGACGGCTCGTTCCGCAAAATCCTCCTGCCGCTGGCGCCCGAATATATCGGTTATGCCGACATCGGTTTTGCCCCGGGGCAATCCCTCTTTGCTTCCGTCCGTCCCCGCATGGAATTTCTGGACAACAGACAATTCAAATATCATATCGATTTTGACAATCTGACCATCGGGCCGGATATCGGTGCGGTTTGCGTGTCGCGTCCGACCAATCCCACGGGCAATGTCCTGACCGATGATGAAATCACCCGCCTGCGGACTATGACACGTGCCGCGGGTGTGCCGCTGATTATCGACAATGCCTATGGCCTGCCGTTTCCGGGCATTTTATTCGAGCCGGCAACGCTGAGCTGGGATGAAAACGTCATTTTGTGTATGAGCCTGTCCAAGCTGGGACTGCCCGCCGCACGCACCGGTATCGTGGTCGCCTCGCCGGAAGTCATCCGGGCTATCAGCGAAACCACCGCGGTTATGAGTCTGGCGCCCGGCAGCATTGGCCCGGCCCTGGCCTTGAATCTCATCCAGAGCCGGCGGATTATCGAACTGAGCCAAACTGTTGTCCGCCCGTTCTATCATCAGCGAATGCAGGCCGCTGTCGGTCTGCTGCGGGACAAACTGGACGGCATCGATTACTGCATGCATAAACCCGAGGGTGCGATATTTCTGTGGCTGTGGTTCAAGGATCTGCCCATTCCCAGCGCCGGGCTGTACCAGCGGCTTAAGCAGCGCGGCGTACTGGTCATCTCGGGGCATTATTTCTTCCCCGGCCTGGAGCATGACGACTGGCCCCACAAGTGCCAGTGCATCCGCATGACCTATTCGCAGAAAGAGCCTGTCGTGCAAAAGGGCATTGAAATCATCGCCGATGAAATTAAAGCCATCTATGCCGGGGCGTAAATGGCACATCTGAATATCGAAATCAAGGCCCGCTGCACCGAGCCGCAGCATATCCGCCGGGTACTCCAGCAGCATAACGCCCGCTTCGTGGGTACCGATACGCAAATCGATACATATTTTAAAGTCCCCGCCGGACGGCTGAAACTGCGGCAGGGTACCATTGAAAACGCCCTGATTTATTATCGCCGCCCCGACCAGTCCGGCCCCAAACAGGCGGATGTCTGGCTCTATCCGTGTCCCAATGGCCAGGCAATGAAAGAATTACTCACTGCGGCACTGGGGCTGCGGGTGGAAGTCATCAAGCGGCGGGAGATTTATTTTGTCGAGAATATCAAGTTTCATATCGACCAGGTCGAAGGCCTCGGCAGTTTTGTGGAGATTGAAGCCATTGATTCCGATCTGTCCATCGGCACAGAAAAACTCCGCGCGCAATGTCAGATGTTTTTAGACCTGTTCGGCATTCGCAGAGATGAACTGCTGGAGCGGTCCTAGAGTGATCTGCTGGAGCAGTCCGCGGGTCGTTCGGCTAATAAATAAAACCATCCGGCCAGAACGGATTCAGCCCCGGCCAGTCGCTGGCCGGCGGCCACTCATCCGGCAGACTGAAACTCAGGATCTCAGGCTCTGTCAGACGCATGTATTCTTCCATATCCATCCAGATGCTCTTGCGGTGCGAGCCGGCCAGAAAGACAATCTCCTTGTCTTTGGTCAGCGACTTATCCAGCAGCACCGGCAAATCATACGGCTGACCCAACGGCGCCTCGGCCCCGAGTTCCGTATCCCGGAAAACAGCCTTAAGCTGATGTTCATCGGCCAGCTTGACTTCTTTGGCTTTCAGATGATGCTGAAGGGCGTATAAATCCACAATACGATCCGCCGGCAAAACACACAAATACAGTTTCTCGTCGGCTTCTATCACCACCGGCTTGGCGACCTGCCGGGGACTGACATGCTCGATCCGTGCCAACTGACGTGCCGAATATACCGGTTTGTGTTCCGTGACGCGATAGGGGGTTCTATGAATATTCAGATATTCCAATACGCTCATAATCGTACTCCTTTATGATAGTGGCTGGATTCAGGGCCGATTGAGGGGATATATTGAATAATAGCAGTTTGAAATGGGATAAAACAGGAGTTAAAAACAGGAGTTAAATGCGGATGAGAAATAGTCGGATATGCCTGAATCTGTGCGATTAAGCTTTTATGACTCGTATCAGGTGTTCTGCTCTGGTGTTGCCGGCCTATCGTTTTTGTGATTAAGATAGTTCGCATACTACACCTCTTTAATTATTATATGAAAAATACCCTATCGGTTTCAAGCAATTTGTCATTAGGGATCAGTAAATGAGTGGTTTTCAAATCTGTGGGATTCAAAATATCGGGTTTCCAGACTTACACGATGGAAATTTCCGTAATATGGTGTATAATGACCTGAAAGTGTACAGGAGTATTTATGGCTCAAAAAGACATTATGATTATTCACGAGGATGTGGATAAGCTATTGATTAATAAACCTGCCGGCGTCTCGGTGACTGCCGACCGCAGCGGAGCATCGGATATTCGCCAGCTTTTATCGCGTCAGGCCGGACAGGAACTGGATTTGCGGCTGGTACACCGGCTGGATAAAGATACCTCCGGCGTGATGCTGCTGGCCAAAAACCTCGCTGCCCAGAGCTTTTACAGTCGCTGTTTTGCCAAACACCAGGCCCGCAAAGTCTATATTGCCATCATCCGCGGACAACTGCCGCGAGAACAGGGATTTATCACGGCCCCGATTTCCAAAAGCGATAAGATTCAAACGGTTCGCATTGATTCCTGGCGCGGCAAAAAAGCCAAGACGTTTTATCGGGTACTGCTGCCGATGGGATCGCTGACCCTCATCGCGGCCATGCCGATCACCGGCCGGACCCATCAAATCCGTATTCATTTTGCACACAAAGGATTCCCCCTGGCCATTGATCCCCTCTATGCCGACAACGCCCCCATTTATTTATCATCCTTTAAATCACATTATAATCTGTCCCGGGACCAGGACGAACCCTCGCTGATTGACCGTCTGACCCTGCATGCTTATCAATTGACCATTCCCGGCGGGCCTGAATTGCCTGTGCAGACTTTTGTTGCTCCGCTTGATAAGAAATTTGCTGCAACAGTCAAAATGCTCGCCAAGCACACCGCTGCAAACCCCAAAAAACCGGAGATTCCGGAGCCGGTGCGGGCTGTTATTCAGGGGTTACCCATTCCCCTTGATTTCAGCGACGAGGGCATCGACCTGAGGCAGGATGACGACCTGGTTTAAGCCGCCCTGTGATTATTTTTCTTTGCTGGGGCCAAAGATGATATCTTTCCAGCTTCCCGTGGATTGCGGGGTCTCGGATTTCTTTGTGGTGATTTCCGAGGCGGCTGATTGAGTCGCTGTCTGGCTGGAAGCCGTGTTGGCGGCAATCGAAGCGGGGGCTGTCTGAACGGTCTTGCTCTGACCGGCTTTATAATATGACATCGCCTCGGGCATGAAGTTTTTGAGGTTGTTGATACGGGTCTGGTCGGCAGGGTGAGTGCTCAGCAGCTCCGGGGGTTTTTGTGTGGCATCGCCCTGATTTGCCATCCGTTCCCAGAAGCCCACCGCGGCCTGCGGGTCATACCCTGCCATCGCCATGAAAATTAATCCCAGCCGGTCGGCCTCATTTTCCTGCAGACGGCTGTAAGGCAGTAAATACCCCACATTCGCCCCAATCCCGTAGGATTTCATAAACAATTCCTGGGTTGCCGCCGGACGCGAGGCAATGGCTTCACTCAGAGCCATGCCGCCCATCTCGATCAGAAGTCCCTGGCTCATCCGCTCCCCGCCGTGCCGGGCAACCGCATGAGCGATTTCATGCCCCATTACCACCGCCATTCCCGTCTCATCTTTGGTAACAGGTAAAATGCCGGTATAAAAGACCACTTTGCCGCCGGGCATACACCAGGCATTGATTTCCTCGCTTTCCACGAGGTTGAATTCCCAGTTGTACCCTTTGATTCGGTCGGCCATCCCGTTGGCATTGCAGTAGGTTTCCACCGCATTGGCGATTCGAGTGCCGACTTTCTGCACCATGGCGGTCTGTTCGGCATTCGTGCTTTTCTTGTTTTCAGACAGGAATTGACCGTATTCGGTGGCCGCCATACTGTTCAAGGTTGAATCCGGAACAATATTGAATTGTTTTCGCCCCGTAATAGCAACATCAGAACATGATACGCAACATACTGTCAATAAAGTAAATACAGAAAATACGATGAAGTAATTCAGGTTTCTCATACAGCATCCTTTCAGCTTTGGCTCCTGCTATTTAAATACGACAAATCGATTCTCCTGGTTTCAAAGAACCATATTCAAACATAGCAATCCAGAGCCGTTAAGTCCAGTGAAAAATGGAGCAGGGAATGGTTGTGCACAGGGACGCGGAATATCTCTGAGATAACAGGGGGGATGACAGATAAGACCGGTTTTGACCCGTCCGGGTTAATTCAAATTCCTGCGAACGACTGCGGCGGCGGCCAGCGTCTGATTGACTTTGCCAAGGTCGTCTTCAACCGACAGCAGGATACGCACATTGCGTACGGCTGCGGGACTGCTGGCGGGAACCAGGGCCCGGTTGAACGTCACGCTATTGACATTGCGGCACAGGGCATAGCTGTTGCCGCTGGTGTTGTCGTCCAGGTACAGTATTTTCTCATCGGCACTGTAGCGATACGTAATATTGCGTCCATCCGAAGCAATCAGGCTGCATTGGCTGTTGTCAGGGTCGCCGCCGGTGCCAATGACCGCTACGCCCTGGGCGGTTCGCAGTTCGGTCGTAATCCGCAGCAGGGCCGCCCGAGCCGTATTCATCGTCTTGGAAATGCCTTCATTGACCTGAAAATTTGTTACCGACGCATCAAATGCCACGGCCACCGCCGTCATCAGCATCGCCAGGATGACCAGCGCCATCAGCATTTCAACGAGGGTGAAACCTGTTTTTTTCTGAGTCGTTTTCATGGAACAGCCTCTCGGTTAATAGCGGGCACGAATCCAGCTTGCCGAACTGACGGTTTGCCCGTTTTTGGTAATGGTCACGGTCACGCGGTATAAATCCGTACTGTGGTTGCTGACCGCCTGAGTCAGGTTGGCCGTGCTGACGTTCTGCACGGTGACCCGCTGCGTGAAAGCCGAGAACTCCGGCATGGCGGTCCGGCTGACATCAATCGGCGGACTGAAAGACCGGTTATGGAAATCATCCAGGTCGTCATAATTGCCGACTGCGGTTTCACCGCTTTCGGCGCCAAACGTTGTGGTGCCCCCGGTGGGGTCCACCGTTGGCAGCGGGGCGGTCAGCTCACGGATTTCCTCGATGAGAAATTCCGCTGTGCTCAAATCCACACCCGCGGCGTTGTACTGGGTAAACGCTCCGCTGGACGCGACCAGTCCCGCCACGGCCAGCCCGATCAGCATGATCGCCAGCAGGGCTTCCAGCAGCGTAAATCCGGTTTTATGTCGCATCGTATTCATGATGATACCCCTTTCTATGATCGACCGGCACCCGGCCTATTTGCCCGAGGCCACGCTAGACATCTTGAAGATGGGCAGAATAATACTCATCGCAATAAAGCCCACCAGCACGCCCATCACCACAATCATCAGAGGTTCAATCATGCTGGTTACGGTCTTGATGGTGGTTTTCAGCTCGCGGGCGTAGAATTCGGAAATGTCTTTGAGCACTTCCCCCATGGTGCCGGATTCCTCGCCGGACTGAATCATCTGCACGACATTGCCTGGCATCAGATTATAGCTGCCCAGGCTGGCGGCGATTTTTTTGCCCTGCCGCACCGCTTCATGAACTCCTTTCCACATCGTTTCATAGAGCACGTTGCCGGTGATGTGGGCGGTAATTGAAATCGTATCCAGAATCGGCACGCCCGCATTGGTCAGCACGCCCATCGTGTGCATGCTGCGGGTGATATACAGGCTCCGGCACAGGTTTTTCAGCAGCGGGATGCGCAGCTTGGTGCGATCCCACCAGGCTTTTCCGACATCGGTGCGCGACGTAAAATACCAGAATCCCATAATCAAACCGCCGATGGCGGGAAACACGATAAACCAGTAATTGCGCATGCCGCCGCTGGCGGCCATGATCAGCTTGGTAGGCGTCGGCAGCAGATGCTCTTTGCCCGAAAACACCACCAGAAACCGCGGCAGAACAAAGGTCAGCAGGAACGTCACGCAGGTCACCGCCATCACACCGATAATAATGGGGTACACCATGGCGCTGATGACCTGGCTGCGTGTGTCGGCTTCCTGGTCCAGGTATTCCACAAGCTGCTGCAGCATGGAACTGAGCGATCCGGAGATTTCAGCCGCGGCCACCATATTGATGTACAGGTTGCTGAACACTTCCGGATGCTGGCTGAGGGCTTGTGAAAAACTTTCACCGGACTCAATCCGGTTTTTCAGATCCATCACAATCACCCGGAATTTCCGTTTCTGAATCTGGGTGCCGATGGATTCCAGGGCATCCTGCAGGCTGATGCCGGCGCGAACCATCACCGCAAGCTGATTGGTGAAGTTCAGAATATCTTTTTTGCTGGGGCCGAATTCAATGCTGAATCCGCCCGATTTACCGGAATTGCCGTGTCCGGGCTGCGTGCCCGCTGCGGCGTTTTTCGGTGCATTTTTGACGGCTGTTGACATTGTGTTTCTCCGTTATTATTTCAGTCCACGGGTATCCGTGTTCTTCGAGCCCGGTTGGGACTACTCCGCCGTGGCCGCGGCCATCGCCGCATTCGGGACCTGTCCGGGTTTGGGCGGCAGAAGACGTTCCATCTTGCCGGGATTGCTCGACCGCAGGATGGCCTCATCCCGGTCGATAAAACCGGCCAGATACATTTGCTGGATACTATAATCCATCGTCTGCATTCCCAGCCGCCGCGAGGTCTCGATGATGTTGGGTATTTCATAAATCCGGTTTTCACGGATGCAGTTGCGTACCGCCGAGGTGCACAGCATGATTTCCACGCACGGCACCATGCCGGGCTTGTCAATTCGTTTGAACAGGGTCTGGGAAATCACTGCCTGCAGCGTATTGGACAGCATGGCCCGAATCTGGTTCTGCTGACTGGCCGGGTAAATATCGATAATACGTTCCACCGTCTGCGAGGCGTTAATGGTGTGCAGAGTGGACAGCACCAGGTGGCCGGTTTCAGCCGCCGTAATCGTCGAACTGGTGGTTTCCAGGTCGCGCATTTCGCCGACCAGAATCACGTCCGGGTCCTGACGCAGGGCGTGTTTCAGGCCCGAGGCAAACGTCGTGCAGTCGGCTCCGACTTCACGCTGTTCGATCATGCAGGATTTGTTTTCAAGCAGGTATTCGATGGGGTCTTCCATCGTGATAATGCGCTTGCGGCACTTGGCATTGATGACGTTGATCATCGCCGCCAGTGAAGTACTTTTACCCGAACCGGTATGCCCCGTCACCAGGATCAGTCCGCGCGGCAGGTCCGTCAGCTCCTTGACAATCGGAGGCAGATGCAGGTCGTCGATGTTGGGGATCTTGTTGGAAATGGCACGGAAGGAAATGGCTACGGTTTCCTTCTGCCAGTGCGCATTGACGCGGAAACGGCTGCCGTCGGTCAGCATGGTCGAAAAGTCCAGGTCTCGCTTTTCATCAAAGACCTTCAGCTTGTCCGGCCCGACCATATCCAGCACCATCTGCCGCGCCATCTCCTGGCTGACTTCCGGAAGCTCCATCACAATCAGCTCCGTATTGATGCGCATGATCGGCGGCATATCCACGTTGATATGAACGTCCGACGCGCCCCGCTGAATGGCTATCGCCAACATTTCTTTGACATCAAACATAATCGTTTCCTGTCTGTATGCTGTGGGTTTGATACCTGCTAACTTTTAACGACATCATCGCCGATTTCGCCGGACACTTCCGTGGCCCGCAGAATCTCGTCGATGGTGGTAACGCCTTTTCGGACCTTTTCCAGACCGTCATCAAACAGTGTCGGCCAGCCGGACGCCTGGAAGGCCCGCCGCATGCTGTTGACCGACGCGTCCTGGTTGATGATTTCGCGGAATTTCTCATCGACGACCAGCAGTTCAAAAATACCCGCCCGGCCTGCGTACCCGCTGTTGCGGCACTGGTCGCAGCCCTTGCCGTGGAACAGCTGCGTCGGTTCGATTTTGGCCCGATCCAGGTATTTCCGCAGATTCTCCGGCGCCGTATAGGGTTCTTTGCAGTGCTTGCAGATCCGCCGAACCAGCCGCTGGGCCAGGATGCCGTTCAGCGACGCGGCAATCAGGTACGGTTCGATGCCGATATTGACTAATCGCGAGACGCTGCTGGGTGCGTCGTTGGTGTGCAGGGTGGACAGGACCAAATGCCCTGTCAGTGCCGCCTGCACCGCAATCCGTGCCGTCTCGCCGTCGCGGATTTCACCAATCATGATGATATCCGGGTCCTGACGCAGCAGGCTTCGCAGCGCCGCCGAGAACGTCATGCCGGTCTTCTCATTGACCTGGACCTGGTTGGTATATTCGAGGTTATATTCAACAGGGTCTTCCACTGTCGAGACGTTCATCGTCTGACTGTCGATCTGGGCCAGCGCCGAATACAGCGTGGTGCTTTTGCCCGACCCGGTGGGGCCTGTTACCAGCAGAATTCCGTGAGGCAGGTTGATCTGTTCGAGGAATGCATCCAGCACCCGGGGCTCCATGCCGCTTTTATCCAGCCCCAGCATGATGCTCTTGCTGTCCAGCAGACGCACAACAACTTTTTCGCCATGGCTGCACGGCAGCACCGACACGCGCAGGTCCACGTTGCGTCCGCCCATAATCACGGCAATCTTGCCGTCCTGCGGGATGCGCCGCTCGGAAATATCCAGGTTGGCCATAATCTTCAGACGCGAGACAATCGCCGGATGCATCTTGGCCGGCGCCTGCTGGGAATCGAACAGCACCCCGTCGATACGATAGCGGATCTTGGTGTATTTTTCCTTGGGTTCGATATGAATATCGCTGGCCCCTTCGCGCAAGGCGTTGGTCAGCAGGAAATTGACAAACTTGATGACCGGCGATTCGCCGGCGCTTTTTTCCAGGTCTTCGGCGCTGCCCTCGTCGATATCCTGGACAACTTCGATTTCCCCCATGTCGCCCATGATTTCATCGACGTTGTAATTGAACTTGGATTCGTCGAATTTATCGCAGACCGCCAGAATATCTTCCGAGCTGCAGACGACTACATCCACCGGCATCCCGACGTGACGCTTGACATCATCAATGCCGAATACGTTCGACGGGTCGCTGGTCCCGACCATCAGCACGCCGTCCCGAATTGCAAATGGCAGCACAAGGTTCGTGCGGATATAATTCAGTTCCAGCTTGTCAAACGCCGCCTTATCCACGTCGCCGGGACTGATCTTCTGAAACTCAAATCCGTACAGCCTGGCCTTGGAACGAAGGATATCGTCTTTGCTGATGCCCAGCTTCTGGAGGTATTTCTCGATGTCCACATGGCCCCGCTGCTGTTCATTCCGCAGGCTTTCAAGCTGTTCGGCGCTGAGAACCTGTTCTTCGCCCAGAACGTCGGCGATATCCCGTACGTGGGTCTTGACGTTGGACGCCGGAGAATACAGATTGCGCAGACCCGGCGCCAGTTCGGTCTGCCCGGCCTGCAGATCCATCACCGCGGCAAAGTCTTCACCCCGCCGGTCCTGTTTTTTTCCGAATAGCCTTCGCATTAATTCATCTTCAATTCCACGCGTGCTCCGTCGCGTTCAAGAGTTACCGTTTGTTTGCCGATCTCGGACACCTTGAAGCCGTTGATTTCGTCCCCGGCGTAAAGCACCTTGTCGTTAATCATACAGCAGGCCCCCCGGGGCGATGCCGTAATACTCCACAGTTCCAGCCCGGCCGCCTGCTTGCGGGCCTGTTCCATCAGAATCTGCATCTGCGTCCGGTTGTCCAGGCTGATTTCGCCGGAGGTCAGTTCCCGCGTAAAGGGATTCTTCTTGAGATCCTTGACGTCAATCTGTCCCACCTCCGACAGATGATTGAGCCGGCCGGTCACATTTTTCATTTCCTTGTTGACCTCGCTCTGCATCCCTGAAAGCTGGGCAATAGCTGTCTCAATTTCCAACTGCTCTTCTTTCTGCTGGGCCGCCGCGGCCTGCGAAGGCGTCGCTTTCTTGACCATCAACAGCACACTGATCCCGCCGATGGCAAACAGGGCGATCAGCAGAATAGTGCTTTGTTTGAGTTTTTTGCTGTGTCCGGCCACCGTCAGGTAATCCTCCTGCCGTGTTACCGAACCCTCGCTGGTGTCGGAAGGGTTCATATCCGCGGATGCGGGAAGGGTCTGACCGTCTTTAAGAAACGAAAGCATAATATATCCTTTCAACGCGTCAATTAGTGCTGTTTGCGATTCCAGTTTGTTCCATTCGCCGTCAATTCTTGGAATCCATGAAGAAAATGCTCATCACAAAAGTCGCTTCCGTCTGACCTTCAAACTGGGATTTTTTCTTCAGCGTCAGCTCACGAATCTTGGTAATGCGGTCCAGCCGCTCCAGTTCCAGCATGAACGCATAGTACGAATTGAAATCGCCGTGCAGTTCCATCTTCAGAGGCTGCTCGATGTATCCGTTTTTATTGGAAGGCTTCAGGGCGCTGATGGTTTTGGGGGTCAGCCCGTTCTTCTGGGCTATCAGCGTCACATTCTCCAGCACGGTGTGAATTTCACTCTTGGGGGGCAGCTTGCTTTCAAACACCTGGATTGCCTCCTCCACCCGCTTGAGCTGAGCATGCAGATCGCTGGCGGTGCTCCTGGCCCGGTCCAGTTCCAGCAGCTTGGCCTGTTTCTGTTCCACCATCGTGCGCTCCTGTGCCAGGGCCGCGTTGGCCGGCTTGATCATGTACGCCCAGGAGATATACGCCATTGCGATAATCAGGGCAAAAAAGATAATATGTCGAATTCCACTGGTCATGGTTCTGATCCTTTATACTGAATGCCTGTCCGTCGGTCCGTGCGGTTTATATCATTTCTTCCCGTTTCTTGCGAATCTTGGAAATGTCCTCTTTGGTCAGCGTCAGGTTGGGTTTCAGCGAGGTGCGAAGCCGGAACTGGCGGAATTTAACCCCGTCGATATCCTGCTCCTTGGATTGAACCAGCTCGACACTGTCCAGCAGAATCGATCCGCTCAGGCTGGCGATGAAGGAAGCCACTTCAATGTCGCTGGGGGCGATGCCTTCAATTTCAAGATTGGTCACAAGCACGGTTTTGGTCTCGGGTGCTGCCGCTTTCTGATTCTTGGCCGCTGCGGATTGATACTGTGTAGTCTTTGCGGGAGCCGCTGTCGCCGCAGATTTGGCCGCGGGAGCCGCCAGAACCTTGTTTTCCTTTTCCACAAGCTGCATTTCCAGCAGCGAGACACCCGACGGCATGTTGTTGGTCAGGCACGCCAGTATCACGCTGCGGGGAACCGGTTCCAGCAGTTCGGCAGTCATCACCATGCTTTTCATCATGGTCTTGCCTTTGGTCTTAAGCTCTTCCAGCTGGGTAATCTGCTCCTTGGCCTCCATCATCTTGGCATTGATGGCGGCCAGTTCCCGCCCGACGACGCTCTGCCGCATCTTGATTACCGAAAACGTGACTCCGATGCCGCCCAGCAGCGCCGCCAGCAGCGTCAGATACATCAGGTTTGCCCGGCTGGATTGCCGCTGCTGAATGTAATCGTTCGGTACAAAATTAATAGTTGCCATAGGTTAACCTCTTCAGCGTATTCCTGCTACGGATTCATTTATCGTTTAATTCGCTTGGGCCGACAGACAAGGCCCAAGATCAATCTCGCTTTTGAAACGGGTCAGTTCTTTCCCGCGCCTTCCAGGCTCAGTCCGAACGCTGTCGCCCAGTCCACATTCACATTCCGCCGGTCCACCATGCAGTCCGAATCCGGGTTGACGTCAATGGCCGACAGCACATCCCCGACCTGTGCGGGAATCTGCATCTTCTGGGCCAGTTCCGCCATCTTGTCGCAGATGCTTTTATCCACATTCCGTCCCGCCAGCAGCAGCAGCCGCTCAATCGGGACCTTGCCGGCAATCGTCTCGAAATACCGGCAGCACGCATCGATTTCTGCTATCAGCCGCTGAACCATTTGCCCCTGGCTCAGATGCACATACCCCGTCGGAATCACACGCGCAAACAGCAGTTCACCGCCCCGGCCAATGACCACGTTGCAGTGCCGTGTCCCGATATCCATCAGAATCACAATACGATCCTGTTCATTCTTGCGCCGGCAGAAAAACCGCCGATAGCTGTTGATCAGCGCCATCGGCCAGACACTCATCCCGCCGATATCCAGCCCCGCCTTTTCATAAATCGCCAGATGACGATCCACTTTCTCCCGCTGGGCCGCCATCACAATCACATCCACCTCGCCGCCCTTGGCCTGACCGACCTCCAGCGGTACCGAGTGAATAATCGCTTCCGCGGGGGCAAAGGGCAGTTTCTTCTGAATACGCGAGGCAACCGCTTCGGTCAGTTTGTCCATCACGCCGCGGGGAACCTTGATCTGGTCAATAAATAAATCATCCGAAGGCAGGGCGGTGATAATGCTTCTGCCCTTGAACCCTCCCGTCTTGACCAGGTCGCGGATGGCATCAATGGCCCACCGCTGCCAGCCCGGACTCTGCGGTTCAATGTCCTGTGGACGCGCAGCAATCGCGGCCGCATGCAAATACGGCCCGCGTCCATTAAATCCGATTTGTGCCATACGCAAAAATCCGCTGCCTAAATCCACACCAATCGGACAAATATGTTTTCCAAACAAATTAAACATAGCAATCCATTTTATCGTCTTAAGTACCTATACCTGGCGGCTCCTGAGCGACTCGCTCAAATCATCGCACTGTCTGGTTTTATATTCTGTCCCTGTTCTGTTCGTCACGATATCCGCCTGACATAACCAAACTTCCCGGGTCTTGTTCCGGGATGCCGAAATTCAGATACCTATAAAATCTAAGAAACAAACTCCTGCCAGCCAACCCTCGCTCCTGTTTATCTGGTATGAATCGATAGTCCTATAACAACACAACACGTGAATCTGAAATCAAATATTTGCCGAGGGTCACGACAAACGCCCGGATACATCTGCAATCCAGTCCCACACTCCAAATCACGGAATCAACCCAAATCAAGCCTTTTTCAATTCCCAAAAATGAGACCATTCCGCGTGAAAATAGTCCGATAATGACAGGTGTCCAATCAAATCAAAAGAAGATAAAATAGACCTATATTCCATTTTGGTAATTTCTAAAATAAAGGCTTGTGATAAAATGTCCGGCGGAACGGTAACTGTATCGTATGAGTCCTAAACAGGCATATCGAATTCCAAAATATCCGAAAGTGTGGAATAGTAAAAAATAAAATTATTTTTTTGAACCATTCCTGTTTGTTTCTGGTATAATAAGAAATCACGAAGTGCATTCTTTCATCTCTCAAGAGTATGCTTCCCATAAAAATAAAAGTCGAGAGATCATAGTTGAATGGTCTGAAAAAAGCAGGCCAGGGAGTATTTAAGTGAGTACAGGTACAGTAAAGTGGTTTAACGCGAGCAAAGGTTTTGGATTTATTACCCCGGATGATGGCGGCAAGGATTTGTTCGTCCACCACTCAGAAATCAAGACAGGCGGCTACGCCACGCTTGATGAAAACCAGAAGGTCAATTTCGAAGTTGGTCAGGGCAAAAAAGGGCCTTGCGCCAATAACGTCAAACCTCTGTAATTCAGTCGCAAACCGACGAACTAAAGGCTCTGCCATCCGGCAGGGCTTTTTTTTTATCTTCTTATTCAATAACAGGTTATGCCGATTCTATCAGTCTGTCCCGGGGGCAAAGACACATTTTTTTTCATTTTCCTGAATTTTTTGACCCGAATTTCTGCGTTTTGCTTAATGTATTGATGTAAGGCAATATATAAGCGACAACAGAACCGAGAAAAAAGAATTTTCAGGTCGTTCAGTGGATAAAAAGAATCACAATTTGGATCATGCGGAGTATATCCGCCTGCTGATGGGCAGTCAGGCACAGATTTGTGCTTATATTCAGGCCCTGGTGCAGAATTTTCAGGATGCCGAGGATATTTTCCAGGAGACAGCGGTTATTGCCTGGGAAAAATTTGATGAATACACGCCGGGCAGCAGCTTTATTGCGTGGGCAATAACAATTGCCCGTTACCGGATTATGTATTACTGGAATAAAAACAAGCATTCCATTATCCACTATTCCGATGCGACTGTCAAATCGATTGAAGATTATATGGCCCGGCGGGCGGAGAAGCTGTCGAGCGATTTAAGTCATCTGGACGATTGTCTCAAGAAGCTTTCGGCGGGGGATGTTCAGTTGATTCAAACCCGGTATTCGCGGAAGATGACGATAAAGCGAATGGCTGAGGAACTGGGGCGGTCGGTTCAGGGACTTTACAGCACGCTGTCACGGATTCATCTGATGCTGGCCGAATGTATTCAGCGCCAGCGACTGGTGCAGGAGCGATGAGGATGACTCCACAGGAAAAAATCCATCTTTGCCAGTTGATTTTGAAGTTCAAAGACCAAACCATCCGTACGGATGAATTTACGCTGCTGGACAAGACTCTGCAGGAGCAGCCGGAGGGGATTGAGCAGCTTTTTGAGATTATTGAGGTGTATTACCAATTAATGCGGACTCAGGGGACGCAATTTCACGCCGGAGACCATGAGATTCTGGATCAGGCCCTGTGGCGTGCGATGGCGGATGTGGAAAACAAGGCTCCGTCGGTCGATATCCCGCACGCCGAGGAACCGAGTGGTGTGATTGGCAAGGTGGAACTGCCGAAAACGAGCCGAAAAATCCGCAGGAGTACCATTTTTTCATTGATGGCTTCAGCAGCGGCGATTTTGTTTTTCTTTTTATTCCCGCGGCTTGTACCGGTGGGAGACCGTGTGCTGGTGGGCAAACTGACCCGGCAGGTGGATGCCCGATGGGAAACAGTCTCGGGACAGCTTGCCGCCGGCGATGACCTGACTGCCGGACCGCTGAAACTGACGGCGGGGTTTGCGGAGATTGAACTGGACAGCGGGGTGAATGTCATCGTTGAGGCCCCGGCACAGTTTACTCTCGAGTCAGCCAGCCAGCTTTACCTGCAGCAGGGGCGGCTGGTTGCGAAAATCAATAAAACGTCGCAAAATCCGTTTGTGGTGCATTCGTCTCATGCCAGTGTTGTGGATTATGGTACTGAATTCGGCGTGCAGGTGGATGACCGTAACACATTGACACATGTCTATCAGGGCCGGGTGGAATTGCGATCCGGATCCAATCCGCTGCGTTTTGAGCATCGGATGGCGTTAACACAGAATCAAGCGGGACTTGTCAATGCACAGGGCGAGATTGTCGATAAACAGGATGCTGCCGGACTGTTTGTCCGTCGGTATGAATTTGAAGCCCGAGCGCTGGCTGCGCAGGGATCGGGCTATCATCGCTGGCTGGCGTACAGTTACCAGCTGCGGCGTGACCCGAATATGGTGGCTTATTATACGTTTGAGCGTGACAGCAGCAATCCCGCCCGGCTTGTCAACATGGCAACTGCCACATCGGGTATGCTGGACGGCACATTAAGCAGTGCGAACAAGGCCTCGCTGCCGACGTGGGAGCAGGGACGCTGGCCGCAAACCACGGCCCTGCGGTTTGACCGCACCCAGATGCAGGTGGTTGAAGTACCCCCTCATCCGGCCCTGGGTATTAACGGGCCGATTACGATTGCAGCCTGGATTGAATGCTCGGGTGTTCAGGATGGCGGTCATATTGTCTCCAATCGCGTCGGTACCTACGCGATGTGTAATTATCAATTCGGCTACCGAAGCCCTTCTTTTTCGGAATGGAAGCAGGGAATGCATTTTTCACGAAAAGCTGACAGTCAGGATTCCCGTAATCAGTTGTACAGTAAGCCGTTGCCGGACGTGCTCGGCTGGATTCTGATTGCGGCTACCCACGACAACGACACCCTGAAATTTTATCTGAACGGCGAACTGGTTGATACCCGGCGGTGGTCTTTGAAACAGCCTCTTGTTGAAGGGGGATTGCAGATCGGTTCTGATTTCTCACCCGATGATTTATCGCGTTTCAATGGAAAAATCAGTGAACTCATTATTGCCAGACGCGTCTTTACGGAAGAAGAAATCAGCAGGATGTATCAGGCCGGAAAACCGTAACAGACCCAACGGGTATAGAAGCAGATTAAAAACCAAAGAGCAAAAATCAAAATTGTGGAAACCGCCGGAGGCGGAGGCTGAATTCGACTCAAGCACGGAGACTTAAGCCGCAACCGCCGTGCCGGAACGGAACCATTTAAGCGGGATCAGTAAAAACACACATGAAAGAATGACACGATTGGCTACGCCATAGAATAGAAATGGGTATTTGGTGGGGTGTGTTGCCCGAAGCTCTGAATATACCCTTTAAACGTTTTTTTAGTTCAAGGAGAATTTACATGAAAAGCAAGCTGTTATTGATTTTGTCATGCCTGACGGCAGTCCATGCCTGGGCCGCGAATGCGACGGTGGCTGATTTGTACAATGCGGTAAATCAACGGATTGGCGCGGACACGTACACCTTTTTTAACTTTGTCCCGGCCAATCCGACATCGACGACGTATAATTACGGTTACAGGACCAAGTCGTGGGCGACCCTGGGCGATGTCTGTGATTCATCCTGGTCCTGGTCGAATCCCGATCATCAGCCCATCACGATGTCACTGACGGGTTTAACTCCATCCATCGGTTATGATGTCTATGTGGTGGCTGGCGGCAAAATCAATACCGGTGCGTCCGAAGACTGGGGTGTCCGGGTTGGTTTTGCTCCGAATGTCTATTCCCTGGTTACGGTTGACATTGGTGACGATGCGGCTCTGACCAAATATAATCTGGGATTATACAACAATGGAACCAGCTATCCATTCCGTGAAGACCAGGGGTCTGCGAACAATGCCTGCATGTGGGCGGTTCTGGCCGGCACGGCGGCGGCGGATGTATCCGGCAGCCTGACGGTCTATGTCAATGAAATCGAAGGCATTACCTTGGGAAGCGCGGTGGGGGATCGCACCTGGTTTGATGGAATTCTTGTTGCCCCCAGCAGGCAGGTTTGCAATCCCACTCCTGCCGACGGCGCTGTTGACCTTGCTGTTGGAAACGTCACCCTGTCCTGGGTTGGCGGAACGGACCCGAATGGTCTTGTTGCGGCGGGGTACTATGTCTATCTCGGAACAGCCGCAGATGGCTTGAGCCGGTTGAATGCATCGCTTGTTCCCGCGGCAGCACCGGTGTATCCGCTTGGCCAGGTGAATATGAATACGACGTATTACTGGCAGGTGGAACAGGCGCGGCCCAATGGCAAGGGTGGGGCCTATGCTGCTGGCGATCCCAATAATATCATGGGGCCGGTCTGGAAATTCACGACCCTGTTTTCGAATCCGATTATCACAGAAAATCCGACCAATCAGGTTGTTTCGGCCGGGAGCACCGCCCAGTTTTCTGTTGCCGTGGAAAGTCTGTCGCCGACGACGTTCAAGTGGTATAAGTCAACGGATAATGCAAACAGCACCCCGGGTGACGATGTTCTGGTGGGAAACAACCAGATGCTGTCACTGTCCAATGCCGCGATTGCCAATGAAGGCTATTATTATTGTGTAGTGAATAATGAAAGCAATACGCAAGCCGTGTCTCTGACAGCCAGGCTGGCGATTACCCGCATGGTGGCTAACTGGACTTTCGACCAGGCGGACTATGTCAACGGCCAGTATCTGGACAAAAGCGGCAACGGGCATCACGCCGAACCGAACGGTGTTCCGACGTTTGCTGCCGGCAAGATTGGCGATGGCATTTATATTGAATGCAAGGATGGGAAAGCAGGCCCCACCACCCAGAGCTGGGCTCGTGCGGGAACCTGGAGTCCTTCGGAATTGTCAGGGATGCTGACGATCAGTTTTTGGCTGAAGTGGGATGGTCCCGACAGTGTCTATACCGAACAGGTCTTCATCTCCAAGCGTTCCAGTGCAAACCTGAACGATGCAACCCACTGGCAGCTTACAACGACCAGCGGTAACTCGATCCTGCTGCAGAGTCCCAACGGATATCTTTCGGCCAACGGCGCCCTTGAAAAAGGCCAGTGGCAGTATATCGCTGCCACGTTTGATGGTAAAACCGGTGTGATTTATATCAATGGCAAACTGATTGCCAGCGGCAATTTCGCACTGGGTAATGCCGCCGATGCCATGATTAATCTGGGCGGCAGTAATTTCAATAATGTCCCGGGAAAATGGCTCAATGGTATTCTGGACGATGTGAAGCTGTACAACTATGCTCTTTCCGATCTGGCTGTAGCACAGATGTATGTTGCGGATAATCCGGGCAGTTCCGTTTGCGTCGACTCACTCAAGCCGGCTGCGGCGTATGACCTCAATGGCGACTGTATTGTCAACCTTGGCGACTTTGCGATCCTGGCCGGACAATGGCTGGATTGCGGCCTGGTCCCGGGTTGCGTGCAGTAAGCAACCGATTCTTTTGTTCATAGTTTTAGTGACTTCGTGGTACGATTTGCAGGCAGGCTTAGCGCTTGCCTGCAAATCTTTTTATTTTCGGGATATCTTCACGTTACCACTGGGCCTCGACGTAGGGGCCGGTGGGGCCCTGCGGTTTGGGTTTGGGGCGGGATTCGAGGATTGCTTCGGCAATCGGCACGTCGGCTTTGCGGGTGATTTTCAGATTAGTGTAGTCGGTTTCGACAATCGCGACAGGGTGGCCGAGGCTTTCGACCAGCATGGCGTCGTCGGTGATTTTGGAGGCATCCAGATTGGGGAGGTTGGCATAGGCTTTTTTGAGCAGGTCCGCAGCGAAGACCTGCGGGGTCTGGGCTTCCCAGAGGTTGGTGCGGTCCACGGTCTGCTGGATGAGGGCGTTCTGGACCCGTTTGAGGGTTCCATTGACCGGGCAAGCCAGGATGGCGGCACCGGTTTCGGCGGCCTTCTGGAAGACCTGAGTAATCCATTCCTCGGTGACGCAGCAGCGGACGGAATCATGCACAGCGATCAGGTCGGCATCGGGATTGACTTTGGCCAGAGCATTGGCGACGGTTTCGAAGCGTTCTTTGCCGCCGTGGACGATTTTGACACCGTAAAAGCCCATGGTCGGCCCCCATTTCAGACGGACCAGTTCATCATCGTCCGGCGCGATGCACAGCAGAACCTGCTTGACATCGTCCCGACTGGCAAACGCCTCGATGCTGCGCAGGAAAGCCGCTCGTCCGCCCAGTTCCACAAAAGGTTTTTTCTTATCGCCGCCAAACCGGGCACTGGCCCCGGCCGCACAAATAATTACCGATACGGATTTTGCCATGACTGGTCCTGTCTAAAGTCGTGCTGACGCTCATAACATCGTTATTTGCCTGTTTAATTTAATGGATATATTGTGCCGGATTTGGCGTGGCTGTCAAGGGCTGTTTCTGTCCGGGTGGGTTTTTGAACCCAGAACGTCCGATAATCGGGGCCGGAGCCGAAATACGTTTCTTGTCGAGCCTGCAAAATCCGTGGATAAGTGGCGAAAATGCAAACCAATCCGGTCTTTTGGTTATTCTTCCGCCTTATCGTGACGAAAAAATGCTGTAAGGAATTCTGTCCGGAATCAGAAATCGGGGTTGATTGTGGATGGAATCCGTCGTTATGTCAAGGAATGTAGTATGGAATTCAAGAATCAGAATCAACCAAAATCCAAAGCCGACACCAGCAGTGAGCAGCTTCTGCGGGAACATCGCGTGACTCAGGCGGCACTGGAAGCCAAAAGCCGTCTGATTGACAATATGGCCTATCAGATTCGCACGCTGTCCAACGCGGTCATCGGATTCAGCGATCTGCTGTATTCGGAGGACCTCGAACCGAGCCTCAAGGAATATGTGGCTGAGATTTATCAGGCGGGCAAGGCGTTGTCAGTACTGGTGAATGATGTATTGGACCTGGCCAAGCTGGAGGCGGGTAAACTGGTCGTGTCCAAGTCATTTTGTCTGCTTGCCGGCCGGCTGCAGGAACTGTATCAGCTTATTCACGTCGCGGCCCGGCAGAAAGGTCTGCAATTTTCGATTACGGCGGACCCGGATGTGCCGTCCAGGATGTTTACGGACGGGGATCGGCTGGTCAAGTGTCTGTTGAATCTCTGTGCCAATGCGGTGAAATATACACCCAAAGGATATATTCGTGTGCATGTCAGCCGTCAGCGTTTTGATGAGCAGGCGGGGCTGCGTTTTGATGTGGAAGATTCCGGAATTGGAATTGCTCCCGAGCGGCTTGCGAGCCTGTTTGATGAAGTGGTCCAGGCGGAAAAAGCCAATCATGATGTTTTAGCAAGTATGGACATGGGATTGTCGATAACCGCGTCGCTGCTGGCGACCCGGCGGCTGGTGGAGGCGCTGGGTGGTCGTATCGATGTAGCCAGTACGCCCGGGGTCGGCTCGACGTTTTCATTGCTGCTTCCGGCGGGGGTCAATCCGGATGCGGAACAGGCTCTGAATTTGTCCGAGGTGGTCTGGGATGCGGCTGCGCCGGAAGCATCGAAAACCGATGATATTCCGGCCAAGGCGACGGACAAAGCGGCATCCACCGGCACAGTGCTTCTGGTGGAAGACCAGGAATCCAACCGTACGGTGATGACGCTGCTGCTGGAGACGCTGGGGCTGTCGGTGGTGACCGCCGAAGATGGCGTTGAGGCGGTGGCGGCGACGACGACGCGGTCGTTTGATGTGATTTTAATGGATTTGATGCTGCCGCGGATGGACGGGTATCAGGCGGCGGATATCATGCGGCAGAACAATATTTCCTGTCCGATTATCGCTTTGTCGGCCGGGGTTATGAATGACAGCGATTCGCAGCGCATTGCCAAGGATTTTGACGGATTTCTGTATAAACCCGTGGACAGCAAAAAGCTCCAGCAGACGCTGCAGAAATATCTGCCGCATCTGGGCAAAACCAAATCCTCCGGCCAGCCGGCGGCTGCGGACCAGGATGATTTTGTGATTGAATATAAATAATATACCCAGCGGGTATGATGATTCCGCGAGCAAAAGCAGCACGTGGTTGATACCACTGTACTTGGCCGAGCCGAAACGGAACATTACACAAACAATCAATATACAACAGGACAGATTACGCAGCGATGTCACTTGAAACCAAAATGATTGCTTCACTGACGGAGTCCCGTGAGCATCTTCAGTTCGGGACCTGGCTTGTCCAGCAGGGCAGGCTCAGTGCAGAGGATTTGCAGAAGGCTCTGGACAGTCAGCGTGCCGAATCAGGCCGGCTGGGCGAGGTGCTGATTCGGTTAAACCTGATGTCTGAAGTCGATGTGATTAAGGCTGTCGGTGAGTTTCTGTCGATTGAATATATTGATCTGGACGATTACACGATTATTGATTCGGATGTGTCGCGCAAGATTCCGGAAAATATCGCCAAGCGGCTGGAGCTGATTGCCATCAGTCAGGAGGACGATACGGTTCGCGTGGCCATGGCCGATCCGCTCAATATTGTCGCCATCGATACCGTGACGGTCAAGCTCAAGCGGCAGGTCAAGCCGCTGATTGCGCTGCCGCGCAAAATCCGTCAGGCCATTGAATTTGTGTATCACGGGGTGGATGTCGATCAGCAGCAGATGAAGGATATTGTCGATTTGCAGGTGCAGACCGACGACCCGTCCAAAAAGGCGCAGGAGGAAGCGGAATTTTCCTCCGAGGGGATGTCCGAGGCTGACGCCCAGGATGCGCCGGTTATTCGTTTTGTGGATTTGATGCTCAGCCATGCCATCAAGAGCCGCGCCAGTGATATTCATATCGAACCGCAGGAAAAAACGATGGTTATCCGTATGCGGGTGGACGGGATTTTATGTGATATGGTCCCGCCGAGCCGCAAGATGCAGCAGGCGGTGGTTGCCCGCATTAAAGTCCTGGCGGAAATGGATATTGCCGAACGACGGCTGCCCCAGGACGGCCGGTTCCGTATCCGCATGGGCAAGGACCGTGCCGATATTGACGTGCGTGTCTCGGTGCTGCCGACGATCTATGGCGAAAAAGTGGTCATGCGTATTCTGGACAAAGGTTCGCTGAATCATAATCTCGATGCCCTTGGTCTGGACCCGGAGATGCTGACGCGGTTTCGCCGGGTGCTGGGGCTTCCGCATGGGATTATTGTTGTCACCGGCCCGACCGGCAGCGGCAAAAGCACCACCCTGTATTCGGCGCTGAGCGAATTGAAAGATCCCCGCAAAAATATCACGACCGTCGAAGACCCGGTGGAATATCGACTGGCCGGAATCAACCAGACGCAGGTCAAACCGGAAATCAACCTGGATTTTGCCGGGTGTCTGCGCGCCATTCTGCGGCAGGACCCGGATATCATTCTCATCGGTGAAATCCGCGACAAGGAAACAATGGAAATTGCCATAAAGGCCTCCATGACGGGGCATCTGGTGCTGAGCACCTTCCATACCAACGATGCCTGCGGCGCCATCAGTCGGTTTGTGTATATGGGGCTGGAGGCGTATCTGCTGGCTTCGTCGCTGAATCTGATTGTGGCTCAGCGGCTGGTACGTCGGGTCTGTGAGAAATGCCGCAGGCCGGTTACGCTGGCGACCGAACTTCTCAAGCGACTGCGCATTACGCCGGAAATGATGCAGAACGCCCATTATGTCGAGGGGGCCGGTTGTCCGCACTGCAACAACACCGGCTATCGGGGTCGTGTCCCGATCTTCGAATTCCTGCTGATCGACAACGAGATTCGCCATGCGATTGCCGAGGGCCGCCGCGAAGACGAAATCCGTGCCATTGCCCGAAAGAAAGGCATGGGCGACCTGATGAGCAGCGGTGTCTCACGCATGCTGGCCGGGCTGACCACCGCCGAAGAAGTGCTGCGGGTCACTTTTGCCGACGACGGCGAACTGTAAACCCTCGCACTGCAATCGTCGCTCTATTGTGCCGGTTTAGCCGGGGGTGTCGCTGCAGGGTATCGATCCAAATTCTCAATTTTGAAAATGTTAATGAATCGGTTTCCACTTCGCAATTGTTTGATAAATTTGTAAGGCCCTATGTCTTTTGTCTGGACGAGCGGCTGAATAACCTTGAGATTGTATAATTCATAATAAGGATCATTCGGGGCAAGTCCCAGCCGCGAATCCCAGGCGATGTAAACGACCCCCAGTTTCTGCAACTGCCGGGCAAAATCAATGATGTCGTCGCCCTTCACGCTTCGGTAATTGATAATCTTGTGTCTTTTATCCGGCGATATATACAAGTTGACTACCCCCGACAGGCTTGTCGCCAGCCCTTCGCCTTTCTGACAGTTTTCCATATACCAGTCCGCCAGGTATTTAAACTCGGCGTCGCGTGAGCCGTCATTGAGCAGCCAGGCGGTGTTCATCTGGCCGGCAACAACCGAGACCAGAAGCATCGAGCACAGGGTGATTTCCAGGACGACGCCTCGGAAGCGATTGAAATACAGGGACGGGACCGCTAACAGGGCCATGGCAAGCATTGTGACAAACGGCATCGATGCGGCTTTGGCGCAGATTTGCCCGCATCGTTCGAGAACGGGAACCAGGCTGAAAAACCACAGCAGGGCGATGATGCTGATGACGACCTGAGTGACTGCCATGGCGACGGGGTACCGTCTGGCGGCGATGCCCCAGATCTGACTGATGCCGTAGAGTGAAATCAGCAGGGCGATCCAGAATATGGGCATGTGAAATCGGGGGATGGGGTAGGGATAATAGGCATGGACCAGAAAGTATGGAATCAGGAAGATGCCCAGAACCAGGACTTTCCAGTTTCGCCGATAGATTGCCCAGCCCGCCCCCAGCAGGAACGTCATGCCGGCGATCATTTTGCTGACCCACATCAGCATTTTACCGGCATTTTCGGATGCCCCGACAGGCAGGGCGGCCAGCGGATTACAGCCGACTGTCCAGATCAGATTCAAGTGCAGGGAAATCCCAATCTTGTCATTGCCTAATTTGCTGAAGGCGTTGTTGACGCCGGTTTTGAAGACGCTGAAATAATGGGTGTCCGAGACTTCATACTTCAGAGTGGCCGCCATCCACAGGATTAGAGGCACGCTGGCCAGAAAGGAAAGCCCCAGCGCCCCCAGGCGGTCTTTTTTGGAGGCTGCGAATATCATATCGATGACAAACGCCGCCAGGATCAGGGCGGCGCATTCATAGCGGACCATGGTTCCAATGGATGCGAACAGATAGCTCCAGCGGCTTCTCCGAAAGATCAGATAAATCGTCAGCAGAATAAAGAACAGCAACGGCGTCTCGGCCAGCGGCTCGATCATCAGGTACAACACCCAGGGATTGATCAGGCACAGCAGGGCCAGCCACTTGCCTGCCCGACCGGCCAACTGGCGGGCAATGAGGAAAATCAATATGCCATTGAACGGATGCAGGATGCCGTTGAGCAGCCAGCTTGCCTTGAGGTCGGCATAATTGCCCGACATGAGGGGGGTCAGGACGTTCTGCAGAATCCCGGTGACCGGGCCCCGCTTGAAGGTAGCGGGCAGCTTGAAAGACAAGATGGTTTTGCCAACTTCATAAAAACAGGAGAAGTCGGAATTGGGCACGATTTGATGGCCGTAGAACAGAATGGATTGATACACACCAAATAAAAAGAGAACCAGGCAGATCCAAAGGGTGATTTTTCTATCCCTGTTTTTATCATCAGCGATTAAATTGGGTGTTGTCGCGGGCTCTGCGCCGGTTTGCTGACGTTCTTTGCGTTTGGATTTTGCGCTATTCATTGACTTTATCAAACCCCTTTATCTGGAATCGGAAAATCTTGTTTATACGACAGCAGCGATGGTACAAAATGCTCCGCGGCAAGGTCAAGCAAATTCTGTCCGAGTTCATTCAGGACGTTTTTGAATGACAATGGTTTCAAACATCCCAATCAGGCCATTCAGGGGGCTTAGGCAGCATTCCAGACCTTTGAACAGGGGATACGTCCAGTCGAAAGTCAATTGCCGCAGGGTGAATCCGCCGCTGAACAGGTAACGCAGCGGGGTGTGAAACCGTCTCTGCAGAATCTGCAGGGTCGGGAACTCGGTTTGGAAAATCCCCCGGTCGCGGTGAAAGACGATCCACGGCAAAGCCCCGTTTGCCGTGGACAGCGGTCCCTCGGATTTGAACTCCCAGCCGGTGGTCGGGTCGAAGGCTTCGTGGTGAAAATGCTGATAGATGAAGCGTCCCCACAGGGTGTTGCCCGGCTCAATCATGGCGATGCGTCCGCCGGGTTTGAGGATACGCCGGGCTTCGCGGAAAAACGCCCTGACATCCGGGATATGGTGCAGCACATCGACCATGACGATGGCGTCCACGGAGGCGTCTTCAAACGGCATGTCGCAGGCCGAGAAGACCCGGTCTACCGTCGGCAGGTCCAGCACATCCGAAGTAATGACCGTCGGCATCAGGGTCTTGAGGAAGCCGCCGCCGCTGCCCAGCTCGACAACGGTTTTGTCGCCGCGGTACTCGATTGCCGCCGACAGCTCATGGTAGAAATCCGCGTAGATACGCCGCAGGAACTTTTTTTTCAGGATAATGTCCCGGTGCAGCAGGGTCTTCTGTGCATCATTCCACGAGTCGGTGCCTTGCAGTTCCGGCAGTTTGAGTCGGTCCAGTAATCCCATGTTATTTGAGCCATTTAAATTTGGTGAACGCAAACCAGCTCATCTTCAGCAGCAGCCAGCCGTGGCGGAAGCGGTCGATGTTGGTGGTGCCATAGGTTCTGGCCCGGTAGGTGACCGGCACTTCGACGACTTTGAGGTTCTGTTTGACCGAGCCGAAAATCAGGTCGAAATCGCCGAAGGGGTCAAAGTCGCCGAAAAACGCCCGGTTGGCCGCGAGGATGTCGTAGTTGGTACGGCTGATCATCTTGGTACCGCACAGCGTATCGCGAAACCGCTGGTTGAGCAGCCAGGAAAACAACAGGCCGAAAAATTTGTTGGCCAGCAGGTTCAGAAAACGCATTGCCTGTTTTTCCATCGGATAGACTAAGCGTGAGCCGTTGATGAATTCGCCTTTTCCCTCGGCCAGGGCGTGGAAGAATTTGGGCAAATCCTCCGGCGGGGCGGTCAGGTCGGCGTCCTGAATCACCAGCACATCGCCGGTGGCGGCGGCAAAACCCTTGCGAACGGCGTCGCCTTTGCCGCGGCCCTGTCCCTGATGAATGAGCTTGATATTCTTGTCGGGGTGGAGGCGGATTTGATTTTCAATTTCCGCCGCGGTGCCGTCGGTACTATTGCCGTCCACGAAGACGATTTCAGTGAAGCGGCCCATCTGCGGGATGCGGGCGATGGCATCGGCAATATTGCCGCGTTCGTTGCGGCAGGGCACAATGACTGAGATACTGAGCCGGCTGGAATCCTGCACCTGCGGGCGGGGACGGGCAATAATCAGGTTTATCAGGTTCATCGCCCGAAAGCCCGGAATCAGCGAGAGAATTCGATTGAAAAAAGACGATACCAGCGGAATGTATTTGGGCAGGAGCATAAAACTTTCGCCGCGGATAAAGTCAAAATCGCTCAGATACAGCAGGTTGGCGATATCTTCCGGCGGCAGCCAGTTCTGGTAGCTGTTGGGGCGGCGCATCCCGATGGCCGAGCCTAATCGCAGCAGGCTTTCCCACAGGTAGCTGTAATAGGTGATGACGATGCGTGTGCCGGGGTGTGTCAGCGGGCGCAGGCGTTCAAAGACCTGCTGGATGTCCTGCCAGACGCCGAGGGAATTACAGATGAGAATATAATCAAAGGTTTCGCCAGGCTGGATATCCTGCGGCTGCTGAAGGTGAAACTGCAGATGCGGAAAACGCTGTCGGGCTCGCTCAATGGCCTGCGGGTCGGTATCGATGCCGACGCCATAGGACGGCTTGACCGCGGCCAGCAGATCGCCGCTTTCACAGCCGACATGCAGGACGCGGCTGTTGGGACGGACGTTGTATTGGTACAGCTTTTCAAGCCATCGGTAATAGTAGGCGTTTTTGCGTCTCCACGTGTCGCAGGACGGATCGGCAGGCTGCGGAGTGTTTGTGTTCGTCTGCATATTACGGAATATCCTGTCTGAGGCATTGGCGGATTGTGTCTGTGCCGGGGTGCTTGATGATGCCTTGTTCGGTGATGATGGCGGTAATGTCGGCGTGATCGGTCACATCGAAAGCGGGATTATACACGCCGATTTGTTCCGGGGCCATGCGGCTGCCTGCGACGTGTGTCACTTCGTCGTCGCGGCGATGTTCAATCGGGATGCCGGTGCCGTCCGGGATGGACAAGTCAAAGGTGCTGGACGGCGCGGCGACGTAGAAGGGCACGCCGAAGTGCCTGGCAAGGATGCTCAGAGCCAGTGTGCCGATCTTGTTGGCGGTGTCGCCATTGGCGGCGATGCGGTCGGCACCGACAAGGATGGCGTCGATTGTTCGGGATTTCATCAGCGATGCGGCCATGTTGTCGCATTGCAGCACGGCATCAACACCGGACTGGGCCAGTTCCCAGGCGGTCAGCCTTGCTCCCTGTAAAAGCGGACGGCTTTCGTCCATATAAACGCGAATTTTTTTGCCCTGAGCATGAGCGGTATAGATGGGGGCCAGGGCGGTGCCGATACCCGCGGTGGCCAGGGCTCCCGCGTTGCAATGGGTCAGGATGGCGGCATTGTCGGGGATGAATTCCTGGCCATGCTTGCCGATAGCGTCGCACATCAGCCGGTCTTCGGTTTCGATGGTTTTGGCCTCAGCCAACAGGGCTTCTTTAAGCTGGCCGGTGCTGCATGTCGGATTGGCGGCTAAAAGTTGCTGGGCCGTCCGTTTCATGCGGTTCAGTGCCCAGAACAGGTTGACCGCGGTCGGGCGGCTTTGCGCGAGGTAATCGGCGGTTTTCAGTGTTGTTTTGAGGGTTTCTGTGGTAGGCGTTGTATCGGGAATCTGACGGCAAGCCAGGCAAATTCCATAGGCGGCGGCCACCCCGATGGCGGGGGCACCGCGGACGGCCAGGGTGATGATGGCCTCGAAAAGCTGCTCGGGGGTCCGGCACGCGAGATATTCCATCCGGCCGGGCAGCTTCCGCTGGTCAAGCAGTTCGAGGAGGCCGTCTGTGGCACCGGCCCATCGCAATGTTTCAAACGCTTTTACCATAATCGACTATAAGTATATACAAATACGAGATTTCCAATCTGACTCACCGTCCAGTACTTTCGGCATATTTGAACATGTATTTTATAATGTAAATTGTATATTGTAAATTGGAATTGGCGGGAATATAGGTAAAGTTGGGATGTTTTTTTGACAAAAGGTTTAAATTTGCAAAGCATTACGACACCACCGGCAGTTGGTCCCAGCGGGTGGTGAATTTGGGGGACAGGTGTTTGAACTGGGTGTGCCAGGGTTTGTCGATGCCTTCAGCGGCCCAGCGAACGGTGCAGTCGCCCCGGCGGTTGATGGCATCGAGGGTCCGCATCAGGCGGCCGGCCCTGGCCCGGTCGGCCGTATCGAACAGGGTCCGCTGGACGTGTTCCTGCGGGGTCAGCTCGTGCAGCAGGACGCCGGCCCGCTTATAGTCAAATCCCTCCCGATAGATCCGCTCAATCGACGCTGTTGCCGCCTGGACTAATTCGGCACTGTCAAAGGTGGCGGTGGGAAAGACGGTCGTGTGGACATTGTAATAGCGGTGCTCGATGAACCGGCTGGTGGCGACCGAGACCGACATCATCCCGGCGGCAAGGCCTTCCTGGCGGAGTTTTTCCCCGGCCCTCGCCGCATAGGTGGCCGCCGCTTCCATAAGCTCTTCAATGGCAGTGACCGACCTGCCGAACATGCGGGAGACGATGATGGTTTTTTTGTCCTGCGGATTTTCTTCCAGCGGGTAACAGCTTACCGCCTGCAATTCATAGACGGTCCGAACCCCCTGAACCCCGAATTGCCTCCGTATCCAGCCGATGTCGGCCTGGGACAAATCCAGTGCGTTCATGATCCCGGCGGCATTCAGTTTGCGGGCGATTCGCAGGCCCACCCCCCAGACATCCTGCACGGCAACCCGCTGCAGGGCCTGGGTCAGGAAGGGCGAATCCGCCAGATTCAGCACGCCGGCGGCCTTGGGGGATTTTTTGGCGATTTTGTTGGCTAATTTGGCCAGTGTTTTGGTGGGGCCGATGCCGACCGATACGGGGATTCCCGTCCACTGCCGGACGGTATGCTGGATTTGCCTGCCATACTCGGCGGGAGGCTGTCCTATCCCGGACAGGTCCAGAAAGGCCTCGTCAATCGAATACACCTCCATCGCGGGGGTGAAATCCGCCAGCGTCTGCATGACCCGGCCGGACATGTCGGCGTAGAGGGTGTAATTGGAGGAAAAGGCCTCGACATGGTGTTTGTTCAGGATATCACGGACCTCAAATGCCGCCTTGCCCATGCCGATACCGAGGGCCTTGACTTCGTTGGAACGCGAGACGATGCAGCCGTCGTTGTTGGACAAGACCACCACCGGCCTGTGTTCCAGCCCCGGGTTAAAGACCCGTTCGCAGGAGACATAGAAATTGTTGCAATCGACTAAGGCAAACAGCGTCGTCATAAGGGATGAATCACATTGGTAACCACACCCCAGACCTGGAATTCCGCATCGGTGCTGATTTCCTGGACGGCGTAATCGGTGTTTTCGGGTTCCAGACAGATTGTCTTGCGATAGATTCGGATGCGTTTGACGGTCAGCGAGCCGTTAATGGCGGCGATGACAATGTTTTTATCCCTGGGATTCAGCGAGCGGTCCACAATCAGCAGGTCGCCGCTGTGAATGCCAGCCCCGACCATCGAATCGCCGCTGACCCGGACGAAAAACGTGGCGGGGGGATTTTTAATCAGGTATTTGTTTAAATCCAGACGGCCTTCCTCGTAATCCGCGGCCGGCGAGGGAAACCCCGCAGGGACCCGGGCCTCGTAGTAAGGCTGGCTGAGCGAAGTCGACAAATCCGGTTGATAGATGGTATTTATCCTGATTTTCATGGATATATAATACCATACAAAAACCTAACAAGCAAGGGGGTGACGTTGTCCATAAAAAAAGGCCTCTGATGGTGTCAGAGGCCTTGCAGCTTGCTTCAGGGATAATCGTTGATGTTTAGTTTTTTGCTTTCTTCTGCCGCCGCAGGATAACGCCGCCCAGAGTCAGCAGTACCAGCGTCGCGGGTTCGGGGACCAGCACCAGCGAGGTATAGCCGTCGGCGTATTGAGCGTCCACGCTTTTGCCGGCCACACTGGTGTAGATATTGCCGCTGGCGATGGCGGCATCCAACAGAGTGCTGTAGTCGCCTGCCACGAGGAACTGGCCGGCGTTGAACTGGATTTTGCCGAGCACCTGGCCGAGTGCCAGCGAATCCGCGGTGAAATCAAAGGTGTTCAAATCGACCAGCGAATAATCGATGCCGGCGGGGATGCCGTCGGGGGTAATGCCCAGAATGTTCACGATGCCGCCGTTCATGTTGAGCGAGCCGCCCTGGAGCAGGCTCAGTTTCTGCATATTGATTTGGGCCGAGCCGCTGAGATTGAGTTGGGTATTGCCCAGCCCCATTCTCAGGGCGCCGCTGGTGGCGGCGGCCGTGGCGTCGCTGATGATGATATTCATTGTTCCGCCGGTCATATCCAGCGTGCAGGACGAGGTGGCGGTTTGCCCGAAGGTGACGCGGTCGGTATTGAGGATGCCGCCGGACATGGCGACAAACGCAGCACCTGTGTCGCCGAAGGTGGTATAGCTGTTCAGGACGTTAATTGTGCCGCCGGAGATGGTGACATAGCCGGTGGTGGTGGTTTTGCTGATGGCGGCTCTGAGGGTGTTGGTGATGTTGTGGATTCCGCCGGAAATAATCAGTTCACCGGTGGCATTATCGGTCGTTGCCACCTGCACGTTGGCCGGATTATTGGCCAGGGTTCCTGAAAGCACTGCGTTGGCGGCCCCGGACTTGTTGATTACCAGCGTATCGTCAGCCAGGTCCGCTGCGATGCTGCCGCTGCCGTCGGCCTTGGTGTTCCAGTTGCCCAGGACACCAAAATCGTTGCCCCCGGCGGCATTGGTCCAGTAATAGGTTGCCGCAAACGCCGGCGCCACGGCCGCTGTCATGACCAGTACAATAAACACGCTTGTCTTTTTCATTTCCTGCCTCCAAAAATAAAGTTGTTATTTTATCGAGACCTCATCAGTCTCACGTTGTTGTGCGGAAATCTCACCCTTTGCCAAGTATATCATTTTGGGCTTTCAAGAGAACGCCGTTTTGCACATAAAAACCGCCAAAATTAGCCCGCACCAGCGTAAGAAAGGGATTGACTTTACAGGAGAAGTCGTGACAATAGGGCTGTTTAAAAAGAGGTATTGGCGAAAAACAAACTTGTTCTTATTCCATTTCCGGTTACCTTTTATATTGATGCTTTTCCGCAAAATGCACCCTATTTTGCGGGGAAATAGGCAGCGAGACCCAACGGGTAGGAAGATTCTGTAAGCAAAACAAGCACATGGTTGAAGCTGCTGTACTTCGCCGTGCCGAAACGGACAATATAAGGCAGGAACATATAGAATGAATAAAATATATGGAATGGCTACAATTGTGTTTCTGATGGGACTGTGTCATGCTGCCGATCCGGTCGTTCAAACCCCGTTAACCGCGAATCCGGCCTACTGGTCCTGGGCAAAGACTCCGCCGATGGGGTGGAATAGCTGGGACTGTTTCGGCACAACACTGACGGAAGAACAAGCCAAAGCTCAGGCTGATGCGATGGAAAAACACCTCAAGCCGTATGGCTGGACCTGGTTTACGGTGGATATCCAGTGGTATGAGCCTGATTCCCAGGGGCATGGCTATCGGCGCGGTGCACGGCTTGAGATGGATGAATACAGTCGGCTGATACCGGCTCTGAAGAAATTTCCCTCTTCGTCGGACGGCAGAGGATTCAAACCCCTGGCGGACTATGTCCACGCCAAGGGTCTGAAATTCGGCATCCATATCATGCGCGGTATTCCCAAACAGGCGGTGCGTGACAATACGGCCATCCTTGGAACGGATGCCCGTGCGGCGGATATTGCCAATACCCGTTCGACTTGCCCATGGAATCCGGACATGTATGGTGTGGATATGAGCAAACCCGGTGCCCAGGCCTATTATGATTCGCTGTTTGAGCTTTATGCCTCCTGGGGTGTGGATTTTGTGAAAGTGGACGACATTGCCCGTCCTTATGACGAGGTACAGAAGGCTGAGATTGAGGCCATCCGAAAGGCCATCGACAAGACCGGCCGGCCGATTGTGCTGAGCCTGTCGCCCGGCGATACGCCGATTGAGCGGGGACAACACGTGATGAATCATGCCAATATGTGGCGGATTTCCGACGATTTCTGGGACCGCTGGCAGCCGCTGTATGAGATGTTTGGACGACTTGAGAAATGGACAAAATACCGGGCCGAAGGAGCGTGGCCCGATGCCGATATGCTGCCTTTCGGCATCGTGGAATTCAATCGTCCCACGCGTTTTACCCCGGATGAACAAATGACCTGCATGAGTCTGTGGTGTATTGCTCGTTCGCCGCTGATTCTCGGTGCCGATATGACCCGCATGGACGACACAACGCTTAAGCTGCTGACCAATCCGGAGGTGCTGGCAGTCAATCAGGCCAGTACAAATAACCGGCAGATTAAAAACGAAAATGATCTGATTGTCTGGGCGGCGGACGGGCTTGGCGGGGATCGCTATGTCGGTTTGTTCAATGCCCAGAGCAATGAGAATCCGTTTGATCTGTCCAAAGTCGATTACACCAGCCGTCGGCTCAGTGGTCAACCCCAGGCCCAGGTCATTGAAATGAGTATGCCGATCCGGAATGCCCGCCGGCTGGTGCTGGCAGTTAAGGACGGCGGCAACGGCAGTGATTATGACCATGCTGCCTGGATTGAACCGGTGCTCACCGGCCCCAAAGGAACGTTGAAGCTGACCGACCTGGACTGGATCCTCGCAACGGCGGGATGGGGAACCGTTCGCAAGCATCGTACCGTTGACGGACGTCCCCTGACCCTGGATGGAAAACCCGTCGAGGGCATTGGAACGCACTCCGTCTCGGTGATTGAGTTCGAATTGCCCGAAGGGTACGACACGTTTACTTCCAAAGGCGTGATTACCGAAGGCAGTCAGGGACGGGGGACGCTGGAATTCTGCGTCCTGCTGGATCCCCAGAAGCGGCTAAAACCCGATCGCAGCATGGTATCGGTGTCTTTTGCGGATCTCGGGATCACCGGCAAGGCCCGGGTGCGAGACCTGTGGACACGCCGGGATCTGGGTGAATTCAGTGATTCGTTTGGGACGGAGGTGCCGCTGCACGGTGCCGGATTGTATCGCATCTCACCGATGCCGTGAACCCGGCTGCGGGAGAAGAATTCGATATGAATGCGTTTGTCGTTGCATTATCGATATGTATATTATCGTTTGATTCAATAGGAATGTGAAATCAGCAATATAATTTGAGGATTAACCATGAGAAAATCAAATCTGACGAATATCTTGAGGACGTCCCCGGCAGCAGCCATTATGTCATTGAAAAATCAGAGGGCCCGGTTGCTGTTGCCTGCCTGTCTGGTGCTGGGATTGCTCGTGAGCCGTTGGTTTGCCGCTTCTGCTTTTGCGGCTGAGGAAGTCTGCGGTTCCTGTACGCACAAAGTGAGTGTTACGGGGGAATTTGCCCACTATAAAGCTGCTGATTCTGTTGCAATCGAGGGAGCCGGCGGCGACGAGGCTGCATTTCGTGAAGAAATCTATGGCAAAGAGTTCAGCATCAGCGTTTCCAATCTGCCGGCAGGTCAATACAAGGTCCTGATTGGTCAAGCGGAAACCTTTTTCAGTGAGCCGGGGCAGCGGCTATACAGCGTGACTTCCGGCGATGTGGTGCTGGCCCTGGACTTTGATATCGTCAAGACCGCCGGCAAGGCAAAAAAAGTGTGTTATATTACCGGCGTAATCGATCATGAAGATGATGCACTCCGGGGGCCGCTGAAAGTGACGTTTAAGGCGCATCAAGACAATGCCAAGTTCAACACGTTCGAGGTCAAGGATGCTTCAGGAACGTCCATGCTTTCCTTCAATGCGTCCCAGATTGCCGAACCCTTTGCCGGCAAAGCCACGGTGATACCGGATATCAAGGAAGCCCCAATCTGGCGTGAGCCGGCTCAGCCGCTCCGGAAGCGCATCGAAGATCTGATTCGCCGGATGTCGCTGGCAGAGAAAGTGGCACAGCTTCAGAACGAGGCCCCGGCGATCGAGCGGCTCGGACTTCCTGCTTATAACTATTGGAATGAAGCCCTGCATGGGGTTGCCAATAACGGTGCCGCAACGGTTTTCCCCGAGCCGGTGGGAATGGCCTCGACGTGGAATCTGGAGCTGCTCCGTCGAGAAGGAACGGTGATCGGCGTCGAAGGTCGTGCGAAATTCAACGATTATACCTCCAAAAATAACGGGAATTCCAAATGGTGGACCGGCCTGACTTTCTGGACACCGAACATCAATATCTTTCGCGATCCCCGCTGGGGCCGCGGCCAGGAAACCTATGGCGAAGACCCCTTCCTCACCGGCGAGATCGCCGTGGAGTTTATCAAGGGCATTCAGGGGGACCACCCCGACTATATGCTGGCGATGGCCTGTGCCAAGCATTACGCGGTACACAGCGGCCTGGAGCGGGAACGTCACAGCTTTAATGCAGAGCCTTCAGAACGGGATTTGTATGAAACCTACCTGCCTCAGTTTGAACGGGCGGTGCGGGATGGAGGGGTTGCCGGCGTGATGAGTGCCTATAATGCACTGTACGGCATTCCCTGCAGCGCCAGTCAATTCCTGCTCAACGACCTGCTGCGGAAGCAGTGGGGGTTTGAGGGGTATGTTGTTTCGGATTGCAGCGCCATCAACGATATCTGGAACCGGCGAGCTCATAAATATGTCGAGACTCCGGAACAGGCAGCGGCCCTGGCAGTCAAGGCCGGGTGCAATCTCTGCTGCGGCGGCGATTACAGCGCCCTGGTGCAGGCCGTCCAGAAGGGCTTGATCGGAGACAAAGAAATCAACGAGGCATTGTATTACACGTTGTGGACGCGTTTCCGTCTGGGGCTGTTCGATCCGGCCGAGAAAGTGCCGTATTCGAAGTACACTATTGCCGACAATGACACGCCCGAGCACGGGCAGGTCGCCCTGGAGGTCGCCCGTCAGTCTCTGGTGCTGCTCAAGAACGACGGCATTCTTCCGCTGGACCGTTCCAAATATAAACGCATTGCGGTGATCGGCCCCAACGGCAATTCGAAATCCATGCTGGAAGGCAATTACCACGGCTCGGCTTCGCATCCGGTTTCCATTCTGGACGGCATCAAGCAGGCGGCCGGAGACGGTATTGAAATTACGTTCGCCCTGGGCAGTCCCGTTACCACCAAACCCGGGACAGCGGCCTGGAGTCGCCAGGATAACGAGACAAAACGTCCTGTTGCCGAGTTGAAAGAGGAAGCTCTCAAACTGGCCGCGGAAGCGGATTTGATTATTTATGTCGGCGGCATTACACCCGCGCAGGAAGGCGAGGGCTTTGATCGCGATTCGATTGAACTGCCCGAAGTGCAAACCCAGCTCATCCAGGCGCTTCATGCCATCGGCAAACCCATGGTCATGGTCAATTGCAGCGGATCAGCCGTGGCCCTGACCTGGGAAGACGAACATCTGCCTGCAATCCTGCAGGCATGGTATCCGGGACAGGAAGGCGGGCGTGCGGTTGCCGAAGTCCTTTTCGGCCAGGTCAATCCATCGGGCCATTTGCCGCTGACATTTTATCGCGCAACATCTGACTTGCCGGACTTCAGAGATTATTCGATGGCCAACCGGACCTATCGTTATTTCAAGGGCAAGCCCCTCTATGCGTTTGGTCACGGCTTGAGCTATACGACCTTTGAATACAAAAACGCAAAGCTCGCGTCGAAGGAGGTTTCCGCCGACGGTGTTGCCAAAGTGTCCTTTACCATAGAAAACACTGGTCGTCTTGCCGGCGATGATGTGGCACAGGTGTATTACCGCCATGTCAGTTCACAGGTTCCGCAGCCGAAGCTTGCCCTGTGCGGATTTGCCCGTGTGCATGTTAAACAGGGCGAGGCAAAGTCGGTTGCCGTTGACATTCCCGCCAGCCGACTGCGGTACTGGGACACAACGAAAAAACAGTACGTGGTGGAGCCGGGAGAGTATGAAATTCTCATCGGTGCGGCTTCCGACGATATTCGGATCAAGCTGCCTGTGACAATCACCGCCCGGTGAGCTGCTCCAACAAACGCGGCCCCCGGGCAGTCCGGCCGGGGGCGGCTCGAACTCCTTGCGAAAATGAGGTGACAATGCTGACTCAAAAGAAGACTCAATCCTATCTTATGTATCTATGCCTTGCATGGCTTTGCCTGTTTCTGTTCATAATTCCCGAATCCGTGCACGCGGCGGAGCACCGCCTTTCGTCACCGGATGGCCGAATCGAGGTTATTGTCTCAGACACAACGGGGCTGCGGTATCGGGTAAAATACGAGGGCGATACCGTACTCACGGATTCGATTCTGGGGCTTGAATTCAGGGACGGCATCAAGCTGGGGCCGTCGGCGACTGTAACCAAAGCCAAAACCAGCGATCATGACGGTCAATGGGAAAACCCGTTCGGCCAGCGGCGTATTGTGCCGGATAACTGGCGGCAGCTTCATCTGATGCTGGAGGAACAAGGCCGGACGTTCGGTCTGATTGTGCGGGCCTATGACGACGGCGTTGCATTTCGATACGACCTTCCGAAAGAGTCCGGCCTGGGCGATTTTGTGCTGACCGATGAACTGACCGAGTTTCGCTTTGCGGAGGATTATCGCTGCTGGGCCGGCAATGAATCGGCGTGTGCGGAGAATCAGTATCCGGAGAAGAAGTTAAGTGCCATTCGTTCGGGCCGGGCGGGCCGACCCTTTCAGAGCGTTTTGCCGCTGCTGGTCGAAACGCCGTCGGCTTATATTGCGGTAGCAGAATCGGACCTGCTGGACTGGGCCGGCATGTCGCTGACGGGGACCGGCACATCCGCGGTCAGGGCGGTACTTGACCGGCGTTCGGATGGAAACGGGCTGGTGGTGTCGTCCACACCGCGTGTCAGCCCCTGGCGCGTATTGATCATTGGTCGCAAAGCCAAAGACGTGGTGGATTCCGATTTGATTGCCACCCTCGCTTCTCCCTGCCGTTTGCAAGACATATCGTGGATTAAACCCGGTGCCTGTGCCTGGGATGCCTGGTGGACGGGAACGAATCCCTATGATTCCAATCCGGGGCACAAAGGGGTATACGCCCGCGGCTCCACGCTTTCACATAAGGAGTGGATTGACCTGGCGGCTGAAATGGGCTGGCCCTATCAGTTGATGGATTGGTTCTGGTATAAGGGGATGACGAGTTTTGACAAAACACTGCATTCCAGCCCCAATCCGGTGCAGGGCGATTTCAGACAGCCGGTTCCGGAGGTCGATGTGGCTGAACTGGTTCAGTATGCAAAATCAAAAAACGTCCGATTGCTGATCTGGGCACACTCGCTGGACATCGAAACGTTCGGCGTTGAAAACGCTCTGGCCTATCTGGCAAAGCAGGGATTCGCCGGGGTGAAAATTGATTTTTTCAACAGCCAGTCGCAAGAGACGGTTCAATGGTGTGAAAATGCGTTGTCAATTGCGGCAAAGCACGGTTTGCTGATTAATTTTCATGGGACCTACAAGCCTGCGGGGATGGCTCGCACGTATCCGAATTTTATCACGCAGGAGGGTGTGCTCGGCAATGAATACAACAAACTCGGCGGCAATCAGTGCACTCCGCTGCATACCATGACGCTGCCGTTTACGCGAGGTCTGCTGGGGCCGATGGATTTTACGCCCGGCGGTTTCATCAATCGTGCGCCGGGGGAGTTTAAAATCACCTCGCCCACCCAGGTTATGGGATCCCGGGCCCGGCAGCTTGCCATGACGGTCGTCTATTTCAGTCCTCTGCAGGTCCTGTGTGACAGTCCCCGCAATTATCGCGGCCAGCCCGGCGTGGAGTTTCTGCGGAATCTGCCCACCGTCTGGGATGAGACGGTAGTTCTGGAGGGCGAGGTCGCCCGCTCTATCATCATTGCCCGTCGGTCGGGAGACACTTGGTACCTGGCGGCGATGAACGGGGATGAGCCGATACAATTGCAGGCCCGTCTGACATTTCTGGACAAGGGTAAATGGACGCTGCGCAGCTTCGCAGACAATACGGAATCCTCCGATTATCAGGCTGTAACTGAGTCCGCTGTCGCAGTGGATGCCAAAACCGTTGTTCCGATTTCAATGCTGCCTGCCGGCGGCTTTGCCGGAATCATCACCAGAGAAAAATAATCGATGAAAAATCAATTACGTCGTCTGTCGTTTCATGACCTGAATAAGGATATCAATCGTATGATGCATGGAGTTAAGAAATTATGGGTTTGTACAATCTGTGTTTTGCTGGCATCGGCATTTGCGGCGCCGGAAAACACCGCATCCGAGGAAACAATCTGGCTGTCCAGTCTTGATGTGTCGCGTATTGAACAGGGGTGGGGCCAGGCGCGTTCGAACCGTTCCGTGGATAACCGGCGTATGATGATCGCGGGCCAGCGATATCAAAACGGCATCGGCACCCATGCCAATTCCAGCATTCCCCTGCTCCTGGACGGAAACGGGGTTGAACTGTCGGGCCGTGCCGGTCTGGACGATGAAACCAACGGCCGGGGGTCGGTGGTGTTTCAGATTACCGCCGACGGAAAAGAGATTTGGACCAGCGGGCTGATGCGTCCGGGTGATGCGGCCAAAGAATTTACGCTGGATGTCAAAGGTGTCAAATCCCTCGTGCTGCTGGCACTGGATGGCGGTGACGGGTTTGACTATGACCATGCGGACTGGGTGGACCTGAAAATCACCATGATCAATAACGGCAAGCCGAAACTGGACATTCCACCCATCGAAGATGCGGTGATTCTGACCCCAAAACCCGCACCCTCGCCCCGCATTAATGGAGCGAAGGTCTTCGGTGTTCGTCCCGGGTCTCCGTTTCTGTTCACCATTGCGGCTACCGGCGACCGCCCGATGACCTTTTCGGCCGAAGGACTTCCCTCTGGACTGACGCTTGATTCCGAAACCGGACAGATAACCGGAAAGCTGGAAAAGGCAGGGGAATACAAGCTGATGCTTCATGCCAAAAACACTCTTGGCCAGGCCAGTCGGGAATTCAAAATCGTGTGCGGTTCGCAAATCGGTCTGACTCCGGCAATGGGCTGGAACAGTTGGAACTGCTTTGCCGGTGCGGTCACCGCAGAGAGCATCAAGGCGGCCGCGGATGCCATGGTCAAAAGCGGCCTGATCAATCACGGCTGGACCTACATCAATATTGACGATTTCTGGCAGGTGCATCGCGATTCAAAGGACCCAACGCTCCAGGGTCCCAAACGCAGTGAAGACGGTCGCATTCTGCCCAATCCCCGCTTTGCGGACATGAAAGGTCTTGTGGATTACGTTCACGGCAAAGGACTCAAAATCGGCATCTATTCAGTGCCCGGCCCCTGGACGTGCGGCGGCTGCGTTGGCAGTTTTGGCTATGAATTGCAGGACGCCCGGCAATACGCCGAATGGGGATTTGACTATCTTAAGTATGACTGGTGTTCCTATAATCCCGCCTTCGAAGACCGTCGTGACGACAAAGACTGGGATCCATACTCGGCGCCCAATATCCAGTATTCCGGCGGTGATCATCCGACAAAAGGCCGGGCTCCCTTCAAGCGGATGCATGAGGCGCTGGCACAGCAGCCGCGGGACATCATCTACAGCCTTTGTCAATACGGGATGGGCAATGTCTGGGAGTGGGGAACCGAGGTCGGCGGAAACTCCTGGCGCACCACGCAGGATATCAATGACAGTTGGGGCAGCATGTCAGGCATTGGATTCCGACAGGCCGGTCTGGAAAAGTATGCCGGCCCGGGACATTTTAATGACCCCGATATGCTCGTTGTCGGCCACGTAGGCTGGGGAAATCCCAAGCCCACAAAACTTACCCCCAACGAGCAATACACCCATATCAGTCTCTGGAGTCTGCTTGCGTCGCCTCTGCTGATCGGCTGCGATATGACCAAACTGGACGATTTCACCCTGAATCTGCTGACCAACGACGAAGTCATCGAAGTCAACCAGGACCCCCTGGGACGTCAGGCCGGCCGGATTACGCAGGAGGGGACCCGTGAAGTCTGGGCCAAGCAGATGGAAGACGGCTCCATGGCTGTAGGCCTGTTTAACCGCAGTCAGCGGGAACAAACCGTTACCGTTACCTGGTCCGATCTTGGGATTACCGGACGGCAGTCTGTGCGCGATCTGTGGCGTCAGAAAGACCTGGGCGAATTCACCGGGCAGTTTGAGGCACAGGTTGGCCGCCATGGTGTGGTTCTGGTGAAAATCGCCCCAACCAAACAATAATTAAATCGAGACAGGAACCATAAATGAAGCAGACTTGCTTCTTGTCAGGAGTCAATGCATTATGTCTAAAAAAGCGCGCCATCTGATAAAAAGTATTTACACGGCTGACCCCCGGGCCCATGTGTACAACGGAAAAATTTATATTTTCCCCTCGCACGATATCGAATCCGGAATTCCCGAGGATGACACAGGAAGTCACTTTGATATGCGCGATTATCACGTGTATTCGATGGAGGATCCCGAAGGGGATGTGATCGACCATGGTGTCGCACTCGATATCAGCGATGTGCCCTGGGCCCGTCGTCAGATGTGGTCCAACGATGTGGCCTGCAAGAACGGCAGATATTACATGTATTTTCCCGCAAAAGATCAAAATGATATTTTCCGAATCGGCGTTGCCGTCAGTGACAAGCCCGAAGGTCCGTACAAGGCCATGCCCGAGCCGATGAAAGGCAGTTTCAGTATAGACCCATCGACCTATCAGGACAATGATGGTACGCACTATATCTATTTTGGCGGGATTTGGGGCGGCCAGTTGCAGCGGTACAAAACAGGCAAGTATGAACACAACGATAACCTGCGAAAACCGGGTGAACCTGCGATCTGTGCCAAAGTCGCCCGATTATCCGGCGATATGCTCGAATTCGCAGAGCAGCCGCGTGATGTTGTGATTCTCGATGCCTATGGGAAACCGCTGAAAACACAGGACGAGAACCGTCGGTTTTTTGAAGCGCCTTGGATGCACAAATACAACGGGAAATATTATTTCTCGTATTCGACGGGCAATACGCATCTGCTTTGTTATGCCGTGGGGGATAACCCGTACGGTCCATTTACCTATCAGGGAGTTATCATGACCCCGGTGGTTGGATGGACAACGCACCATTCCATTCTCGAATTCAAAGGCAAATGGTACCTGTTCCATCATGACAGTAAAGTATCGGGCGGAAAAACCTGGCTGCGCAGCATGAAAGTAATCGAACTGAACTATCGTAACGACGGATCGATTGAAACCATCGATGGAAATGCAGACGAATAAGGGCCGTATGGCCCCGGATGAAGCCGTACCGGTGTTTATCCGCAATAAGAGATGATTAAGGAGAATTTAAATGGTTACAAGACGATATCTTGGAATACTGACGGGTTTTCTTGCCTTGTTTTTCCTGGGGGGTGGAAATTCCTTTGCTCAGTCGGATTCCCAGGTGATTCCGGAGGATTTCAAACCGGCCTCGACCAATCAGCCGGGACGCTTGTATCCCCAGGTCAACTCCGAAGGCCGTGTACGCGCACAAATCACGGCTCCGGATGCCAAACAAGTGTTTCTGGATATCGGGGGCAAAAAATATCCTCTGACGAAAAATCAGGACGGCGCCTGGGTGGGGCAATCCGATCCCCAGGACGAAGGATTCCATTACTATCAGATCATTGTTAACGGTGCCCAGGTTCCGGATCCGGGCAGTATGTATTTCTACGGTGCCGGCCGATGGGGCAGCGGCATTGAAATTCCGGCCAGGGATCAGGATTTCTACGCACTGAAGAATGTCCCCCACGGACAACTGTGTGAACATCTGTATTTTTCGAAAATTACGAATGCATGGCGTCGTTGTTTTGTCTATTTGCCGCCGGATTATTACAAAGACGGCTCGATGCGATATCCGGTTCTGTACCTCCAGCACGGCAGTTTTGAAGATGAGACGGGCTGGGGCGCTCAAGGCAAGGCGAATCTGATTCTCGACAACCTCATTGCTGAAAAGAAAGCCGTCCCGATGATCATTGTCATGGACAATGGGTATGCATCCGCGCCGGGTTCCAATGACAGCGGCGGAAACAGAGTCGCCCGCGGTACCTCGGCCTTCGAGGACGTGATGATCAGGGAGATTATCCCGATGATCGATGGCCATTATCGTACGCTGGCGGACCGCGAGTACCGGGCGATGGCCGGCCTCTCGATGGGCGCCAATCAGACTATTCGGATTACCATGAACAACCTCGATACGTTCTCCCATATCGGCGGTTTCAGCGGGACATCCAATTATCCGGACACAGCGCCCCTTGATCCGGAAACATTTATGAGCGGAAAATTCAAAGACGGCCAGGCACTGAACAAACAAATCAAACTCTTCTGGCTGGGGTTGGGAACCAAAGAGCCTGCTCCGTTCCCGGGTTCTGTTGGAGCGTTCAAGGCGATGCTGGACAAGGTCGGGATGAAATACGTGTACTATGAATCGCCTGAGACGGCGCACGAATGGCTGACCTGGCGACGCAGCTTATACCAGTTTGCTCCGCTTCTGTTTGCAGACCTGAAGGCACAATCCGCCGGCCCGGCTGAAACGGACGGATTGCGCATCTATAGTGCCGGACATAGCCTGCATTGGTATGTTCCGGATATCCTTGCGGAATTAGCTGCGGCTTCCGGCATCAAAGGACATAAAACAGCGGGCGTGCAGAGCCTGGGTGTATCACGCACCCTCCAGCATTGGAACCATCAGAATGGCCGAAATCCAGCCAGGCAGGCATTGGAAGCGGGCGGGGTGGACCTGTTGACGCTGTCTCCGATTCAGTTCCCGGACGAGGGAATTGAAAACTTTGTCAAATTGGGCCTGGAACACAATCCCAATATGAAGTTTACTGTGCAGATTTCATGGGGCGGGCCTGACATCGACAATCAGGATTTTGACTTCTCTTTGCTCATGAGCCGGCCTGACAGGGAAAAAACGCCGGAACAGCTCAAGGCACTCAATCAGAAAAATGAGATTGCCGCCCAGGATCAAGCCGCAAAGATCAACGAACAGATTGGACGACAGGTCGTCTTGCTTGTTCCCACCTCGCAGGCCCTGACAGCCCTGCGTACCATGATTTACAACAAACAGATTCCGGGCCTGGACAAGCAGGCCGAATTATTTGCGGATAATATCGGACACCCGACAGCGCCTCTGCAGGCACTGAATGCGTATTTGCATTTTGCCGTGATCTATGGCCGCAGCCCGGTTGGTTTGCCGATTCCAAGCGTCCTGAAAAATGCCGGCAAGCCGCAGTGGAATAATGAGGCGTTCAATCGGGCTCTCGCGGAATTGGCCTGGACGACCGTGGTGAACTATCCCCCCAGTGGCGTAAAGGTGCCTGTACCATAATTCCGTTATCATCTCGGCAGGCAGGGCGTTTCCTGCACACTATTTCTTTACGTGCCGGCCAAGTGAGCGGAAGGGGTGGGTTGCAGACATTCTATGTAGAAATTCCAGATTTTGATTGCGTTTGTTTTCCGGCATGTTAATATGTGCGGAGCTATCCAAAAGAGGTTTTTGGGCAATTGGCCGGCGGCCATTTGTCGCCTTCGGGTCATGTCGGAAAAAAATGTTGGAGAAATCATGGAAACGGTAAAATTTTGCGGTTTACAGACGCTAACGGTATGGATATTGGTCATTTTCAGCGGCTTACAGGGGGCCACCAATTATGCCCCGCTGCAAAAACGGCCCTACAACGGCCCGTATGAAGGAGCCAATCTTAACCGGATTGCGTTCCCCATCGGCGGTATCGGTTCGGGGATGATTGCCCTCGAGGGCACCGGGGCGATCTCGCATGTCTCAGTCCGTCACCGGATGCAGTTTTTCAATGAGCCGTGCACGTTCGCGGCGGTGTGCATCCAGGGCGACAGCGGCAATCTCGCCAAGGTGCTGGAAGGCCCAGTGCCTGCCTGGAAAATCTTTGGTCAGGGAGGCTCGGGCAACGGCAGCGGTAATACCACCTACGGTCTCCCGCGTTTTGAAAAAGCCTCGTTTCTGGCCCGTTTCCCCTTTGGAATTATTGATCTGGCTGACGGCGAAATGCCCGTCGATGTCCGGATTACCGGCTGGAATCCGTTCATCCCGGGCAATCCCGACGATTCATCTCTGCCCGTCGGGTCGCTCGAATATCAATTCACCAACAAAACCGACAAGCCTGTCAAGGCGGTGTTTTCGTTCAATACCGTCAATTTCATGTCGGTCGGCGGCGGCAATTCCATCAAGGCAACTAAAAACGGCTTTATCCTCTGGCAGGATGGATCGGCGGACAATCCCGAAAATGAGGGCGGGTTTGCGATTTATACCCTCGACGACAAGACCGTCGTAGACCATTGCTGGTTCAAGGGCGGATGGTGGGATTCGCTGACGCTGGCCTGGGATAATATCGAAAAGGCAACCCTGATGGACAATCCGCCGGTGGATGGTTCGGCCCCCGGAGCGTCGCTGTTTGTCCCGCTGACGATTGGGCCTAACCAGTCGCAGACGGTGCGGCTGATGATGACCTGGTATGTCCCCAGAACCCGCCTGCGTCACGGCCAGAGTGCCAAGGAAAATCCCGGCCCGGCCTTTGGACGCAAGCCCTCGACCGGTACGGCGGATGGCCAGCAGGCCGTCAGCGGTTTTCTGGGGCAGGGGCTGGTCAATACCTTTGACCCATTCGGCGATGGCCTGACGGGCAGGCTGACCTCGCCGGAATTCAAACTTAATCATAACTATATCCAGTTTCTGGTCGGTGGCGGCGGTCACGCCGGGCAGACCTGCATCAATCTGCTGATCGACGGCAAGGTCGTCCGAACCGCAGTCGGCAGGAATACCGAAAAGCTCGAATGGACCACCTGGGATGTCGCCGAATTCAAAGGCAAACAGGCCAAAATTGAGATTGTTGATGAAAACACCGAAGGCTGGGGGCATATTCTCGTCGATCAGATAATCCTGTGTTCCAGGCCCTTTGAATCGGCCTCGCAAAGCATCAACAATGCCGACGCCGTTGTCCTGCATGATTTCGAATCGGAATCGTACAAAGACTGGATTGCCCAGGGGCCCCCGGCGCTGGAAGATTGCCCCGAAGGAACCTGCGTGGAGGGAAGCTGCGGCAAACCGTCCCCATATTATTTCCCGTGGTATGCGTGCCATTTTGCGTCCCTGCAGGACATCGTCGATTACTGGACCATCAACTACGACCGGCTTCGCAGCCAAAGCGTGCTGTTCCGGGATGCATTTTATGATACAACCCTGCCTGCCGAAGTGGTCGAGGCGGTCGCCGCGAATCTGACGATTCTCAAATCCCCCACCGTCCTGCGTCAGTCCGGCGGCAGGCTGTGGTGCTGGGAAGGCTGCTCGGATGGCAGCGGCTGCTGTCCCGGCTCCTGCACGCATGTCTGGAATTACGCCCAGGCAACGTGCCATTTATTCCCCTCGCTGGAGCGGTCGCTGCGCGAAACGGAATTTTTCCAGAGCCAGAACGCCGAAGGCCACCAGACCTTCCGCGCGGCACTGCCGATTCGCCAGATCAAAAGCAGCTTCCATGCCGCCGCCGACGGTCAGCTCGGCGGAATTATGAAGGTCTATCGGGAATGGCGCATCTCAGGCGATATCTTCTGGATGAAAAAGCTCTGGCCGCAGGTCAAACAGAGCCTCGATTACTGCATCAGCACCTGGGACCCGCGCGGCAGGGGCATTCTCGAAGAGCCGCATCATAATACCTATGATATCGAGTACTGGGGGCCGGAAGGACATTGCGGCAGCTTCTATCTGGGAGCGCTGACGGCGGCCATTGAAATGGGCAAGACCCTCAACGAAGACACCGGCCGCTATCAGCAGCTACTGGCCGATGGCCGCAAGTTCATGGAAACCCAGCTCTACGACGGCGAATACTTCTATCAGAAAATCCAGACCGAAGGCCTGACCAACACCTATCAGCCGTTATCCTACGCCGGCAACGGCAAGGGCTATCAGCCCATGATCGAGGCACTTAATCAGCAGGGGCCGAAATATCAATACGGCAAGGGCTGTCTGTCGGATGGTGTTCTGGGCTTCTGGATGGCCCGTGTCTGCGGTCTCGATGGCGATATCGTTGACCCTGCCAAAGTCCGCAGCAATCTCAATGCGATTCACAAGTACAATTTCAAGCCGACCCTGTTTGACCATGTCAACCCGCAGCGGCCCACCTATGCAATGGGCCACGAAGGCGGTCTGCTGCTGTGCACCTGGCCCAAGGGCGGCAAACTGTCCATTCCGTTCGTCTATAGCAATGAGGTCTGGACCGGCATCGAATACCAGGCGGCTTCGCACCTGATGCTCGAGGGCATGGTTGACAAGGGCCTGGATATCGTGCGTGCCTGCCGTGATCGTTACGACGGGGCTATTCGCAATCCGTTCAATGAATACGAGTGCGGCCACTGGTACGGGCGGGCGCTGTCCAGTTATGGCCTGATTCAGGGCCTGACCGGCGTGCGCTATGATGCGGTCACGCAGACGCTCTATATCGACTCGAAGGTCGGAAACAACTTCAAGAGTTTTCTATCGACGGCTACCGGTTTCGGTTCGGTCGGCCTCAAAGACGGCAAGCCCTTGATCGACATGAAAATGGGCCGGCTGGATGCCCGGCACATCGTGATTTCCGGGAAAGAATACAAACCATAATTCGGGCAGAAAACCGGTTTTTGTCGCGGCCTGTTACCTGCCCAGCTACTCGATCGCTTTGAGCAGCGGGGCGATGGAGACCTTGACCATGCCGCCCAGAGGCTTGTTCATCTCCTCAATCAGAAAGATGACCCCGCCGACCGAGAGGGCACAGACAGCCAGGGAGTTGCACAGCAGCATCCCTGCGACCATTCCGGTAAGTACGCATAAAAATGAGATGATCCCCGGTTCTGCCGCACTCATATTTCAATTCCTTTAATTTAAATCGATGCTGATCCTGCTTGAAATATTCCGGTGCTTTGCGGCTCAGGAGCTTTTAGTCGCCAGCGTCCAGCAACAGCTTTGTCATCGCGGCTATGTAGGTAACTTAACCCAGTGAATACACGCGGCATAAAAGCGGCCCGCGGCCGTCGCGGAATAATCATACCCGTTGGGTACACGATGTCCTCGGAAGCAGAAAACCATTTATTTTTCATTCGGCACAGCGACATCCTGTCCCCAGCGTTTAGCCCACTCAAAGACCGACCGGTATTTGGGTGTCGGAACGCTGTCATCATATTCAATCAGCCCCCAGCTTCCCCATTTACTCCAGGTGCCCACCGAAGAAAAATGACAGAGCAAGTCGCCCCCAGCGTCCTGCCAGGCCTGGTAATACCGGTCATAAAGCAGTCCCATCCGCAGATGAGCGTTGGCCTGATGAAGCAGCGCAGTCAGTGTGTCATGGTTCTCCCCGCCGCCGACACCCACAAGATGCTGACCAGCCTCATAGGCGATGAGCTTGAGTTCGTGCTCGTCGGCGATGGCTTTATTCTTTTTGATCCATTGTGTGCATTCAGGCAATGCGTGAGTCTCAAGATGAGTCAGAACTTTTTCCACATCCCATGTCGCAACAACCGCGGCATTAGGATCACTGCTCGGCGAGATGTTGAAGCTGATATACGGCGCAATCGCCAGTGCGTCGGCATGTACAAAGGCCTCCTGAAATGTGACAACCTGCCGGGAGACATAATCATTGGCCGCCCATCCGGGAAGTACGCGGACTAATCGCTGGGTTCCGCCAAAGACCTCCTGCCAGATTTTGAAAATCTCCACCGACCGATACGCGGTATAGTGCCATGCCGCCTCCCACGGCCGGTCCGGATGACCGAAGCCCTTTGCCAGACCCTGCTGCTGGGCATAGCGGTGCTGGGCAAAGATGCCGTTCCAGACCTCATTGGAATATTCCACATAAATCGTCAATTCGGGATTGAGCCGCTGCCTGACTAATCTGGCAAAATTCCGCACATACTCATCATCGGCCTTGTGCGGCATGCAGAACCACGGATCAGCCCCGAGCCGATTGGCCAGGTCAATCAGGTATTCCAGGGCAACCCCTTTTTCGGAAAACGTCGCATCCTCCGGAACAGGGCGGTCCGACCACCGGACAATCTCCGAATTATTCGTATGCATAAAATCCATAAACCGCACACAGGCCATCCCTTTCCATCGCTTCAGCAGGGACGGATGCCACGGTTTATCCGCATAATCTTTTTCAAATCCGGGCATAATCACGCGGATATTTCGGATATAATCCGTCGGATCAATTTCTTTCAGCCGCAGCCAGATTGCCCCGCGTGCCGGCTCGACTTTAAGTGTCAGCCGCCCCGGCCTCTGGTCGATGATTTGTCCGGCACCCCAGGCCTCCATCTGCCCCTGCCCCTCATACAGTACCGTATAATTTCCGCCGGGGTAATGGCCGCCCTCAATCGTATTCAGTGGCGTCTCCACCCAGCAGTTCGGCTCCAGCCGCTTGACCCAGCCGTGCTCATCCAGTTCCAGCCCCGGCCCCTTGCCCCACGGCTGCTCCAGTTTCTGGCTAATCCACGGCCGCGACATTCGAAACACATCCACAAACGGCAGTTCCGTATTCCAGTCTGCCGGCCCGGCCAGATTAATGCCCATTCGGGCAGACGAGCCGGCCTGACCCGAGGATGTTGTGAATGATAACAGCAGGCACAAGCTGACGACAGACGCATGATGATAAGGTAATGCAGACACGGCTCAAACTCCTGTAATAAGTTGTTTGACCAAACGACAATGCAGTTCATATAAATATATATGTTATGTCCTGTATTTCAACGGATAATTTCATTTAAAAAGCGGATTTTATCGATTTTCTTTGTCATTTCTCTTCTGGACGAACGTTTATAAAGAGAATAGCAAAACAACGATGTGAAGATAATATAAATTCTGCTGATAAGTGGACAAGAGTATGCGAGAAATGATTATTTCGTTGCTGACTTGTATGCTGGCTTTTTCGGGTGGGGTATATGGGGCGGCGGCGGTCATTCCCTTTGAAATCAATGCCGGATTTACCATCAATAACCCCATCGACCAGGCCGTGCTGGACAGTCTCGCCGAGCACCAGATTACCCCCGCTAACCTGTGTTCCGACGAAGTCTTTGTCCGGCGGGTATATTTCGATTTAATTGGCACGCTCCCGACCGCCCAGGAAGTGCGTAAGTTTCTTGGTGACAAGCGGTTGGATAGACGCTCAAAACTGGTCGACTCCCTGCTTGCCCGTGATGAATTTGCCGCCTACTGGACCCTGAAATGGTGCGATGTCCTGCGGGTCAAGGCCGAATACCCCGTCAATCTCTGGCCCAACGCCGTACAGGCCTACCACCGCTGGATTCTCGAGTCGGTCCGCGATAATAAACCCTATGACGAATTTGCCCGGGAACTGCTGACTGCCAGCGGCAGCAATTTCCGCGTCCCGCCGGTCAATTTCTATCGGGCCATCCAGGGCCGAAAGCCCGCCGATATCGCAGAAGCCGCAGCGCTAACCTTCATGGGCACACGCCTGAAGACCTGGTCGCAGGAACGCCGCCAGGAACTGGAAGCGTTCTTCTCGCGGGTTGCTTACAAAAGCACCGCCGAATGGAAGGAAGAAATCGTCTATCCCGACCCCGCCCAGACAGAGCCATTCAATGCGGTTTTTCCCGATGGAACCAAAATCAAAATCGGTCCCGACGACGACCCGCGTAAGGTGTTTGCCGACTGGCTGATTCAGCCGGACAATCCCTGGTTTGCCCGGGCGATGGCCAATCGCGTCTGGTCGTGGCTGATGGGCCGAGGCATCATCCACGAACCGGATGATATCCGCCCGGATAATCCCCCAGCCAATCCTGCTTTATTGAAGTATCTGGAAGCTGAACTGGTACAGTCCGACTGGAACATCAAACACTTGTTCAAGCTCATTTGCACCTCGCGCACCTACCAGCAATCCTCAATTCCGCAAAGCGATAATCCCAAAGTCGAAGCCCTCTTTGCCTGTTATCCGCCGCGTCAAATGGATGCGGAAGTGCTTATTGACGCCCTGTGTTATCTGGGCGGCACCGAAGTCAAGTATTCCAGCCCCATCCCTGAACCGTTTACCTTTATCCCCGACGAACATCGCACTATCGAACTGGCCGACGGCAGCATTACCAGCCAGTTCCTCGAAATGTTCGGCCGCCCCGCGCGCGATACCGGCCTCGAATCCGAACGCAGCAGCCATCCCACCGATGTGCAGCGGCTGTTTATGCTCAATTCCTCCGACGTGCGCAAAAAGATTACCCAAAGCCCGCTGCTGCGAAAAATCTTTGACGCCGGCAGAGGCAAACCCCGCGAGATGATCGCCAGCCTCTATATCACCATTTTATCGCGTTATCCGACGCCCCAGGAATATCAAACCATCGAAACGCATTTTGCCGCCAGGCGAAACCGCTCCGGCGAAGCCGCCGAAGATTTAACCTGGGCCTTGCTCAACAGCAGAGAATTCTTATTCCGGCATTAAAATGGTTGAGGACCTTAAACCATGAAGCAGAATAGATCACACATCCAAACCCTGAACCGCCGCGACATGCTCAAGTGGATGCTCGGCACCGCGGTCGCACCAGCCCTCATCGAACCGGCCCGCCTGTTCGCCCAGGCCGCGCCGCCGTCTGCACCTGCCAAAGCCATCATTCAAATCTGGATGTGGGGCGGCCCGTGCCATCTGGATACCTTCGACCCCAAGCCCGACGCCGGCGATGCCTACACCGGCCCGTTCACCAAGCCCATTGCCACAAACGTTGATGGCATCCGCATCGGCGAAATGCTCCCGCTGCTGGCCAAACAGGCCGACAAATATTCCCTCATCCGCAGCATGACCCATCGCAGCAACGCCCACGAGACCGCGACTTACATGATGCAGACCGGACGCAATCCCGGCGAGCGGCTGGTCTATCCGTCCATGGGAGCGGTGGTCTCGCTGTTCAAAGGTTATGACCACGGATACAAAAGCCTGATTCCACCGTATGTCGTATTGACCACGGCGCTGGGCCGTTTTTCGGAAGTGGGATTTCTCGGCCCAAAATACAAGCCGTTCGTCACCGGCGGCGACCCCAATAAAACGCCGTTTGCCGTCGAAGGCATTGTCGCCGAAGGCATCACCGAACAGCGCCAGAAAGACCGCCGCCAATTGCTGAGCAGTCTCGATTCGCTGGGTCAGGCCCTCCCGAACAATGACGAATTCAAACGCTTCGACCAGTGCCAGAACAACGCCTACGAAATGATCCTTGGCGACGCCCGCAAGCTGTTCGATTTATCCCAGGAAAAAGCAGAACTCCGTGACCAGTATGGACGGACCACCTTCGGCCAGTCCTGTCTGATGGCCCGCCGCCTGGTCGAACACGGCGTTCCCTACGTCGCGATTAACTACGGCGGCTGGGATACCCACAAGCAGCATTTCGAGACAATGCGCCGCAAACTGCCCGAATACGACAAAGGCCTGGCGACCCTCCTGCAGGATTTATCCAGCCGCGGCCTGCTGGACAGCACCATCGTCTCCAGCTACGGTGATTTTGGCCGCACCCCCAAAGTCCAGTGGGAAGAACCCTGGAACGGCGGACGCGGACATTACGGCAATTGTTTTTCGGCCCTCGTCGCCGGCGGCGGCTTCAAGGGCGGCTGCGTGATCGGTGCCTCCGACGCCCGCGGCGAAGAAGTGGCCCGGCGTCCCGTCTATCCGCAGGATTTAATCGGCACCTTTTACCAATTGATGGGCATTGATCCCGACGGCCCGATGCCCAACCCCATGGGCATGGATATCAAAGTCATGCCCTCGGTCAACAAAGACGGCGTCCCAACCGGCGGCAGACTCAACGAAATGATTAAAGCCTGATTCCTTATGAAGACAATAAAACAAATTGCTTTAACGGTTCTGATTCTCGGTGTCGGCTGTGCCTGGGCGGAGACGGCTCCCAAACTGCCGAATATCGGCTATCTCTATCCGGCTGGCGCTCAGCAGGGCACGACCATCCAGATCACCGTCGGCGGACGAAACCTCCGCGGTGTCAAAGAAATCTATGTCTCCGGCGATGGCGTCAAGGCCTCCGTCGTCACCTATCAGGGACGGCTCAAATCCCTCAACCAGCAGCAGCGGGATGAATTAAACAGCCGCCTGCGCCAACTGCGTCAAAAATTCGCCCCGCCCGGCCAGCAGCGCCGCGTCACCCCGCCGGCCCCGAACTCCTCCGCCCCCAAAACCGATCCCAACGCAGTCACCACCCCGACAGAACCGGTCAGACTGCCCGACCATCCCATGCTGCGCAACCTCGACAAGCTCAGCGCCGAAGGCCTCCAGAAAGTGGTCGATGAATTCATCCGCCCCAACCTCAACCAGATCAATCCCCAAATCGCCGAGACGGTGGTGATTGAAATCACCGTCGCCCCCGACGCCGCACCCGGCGACCGCCAGATTCGTCTTGGAACTTCGAATGGATTGACCAACCCGATGCTCTTCGAGATCGGCACGCTGCCCGAAATCCGCGAGCCGGACTATGCCGACCCCGGCAAGCCCGTCATCACCCGCCTGACCGTTCCCTCGGTCATCAACGGCCAGATTCTGCCCGGCGAAGTGGACCGCTTCCGCTTTGCGGGCAAACAGGGCCAGCACCTGGTCATTGAAACCCACGCCCGCCGCCTGATTCCCTATCTGGGCGATGCCGTGCCGGGCTGGTTTCAGGCAACCCTGAGCCTGGCCGATGCCAATGGAGACGAAGTCGCCTTCGCCGACGACTTCCGTTTTGACCCCGACCCCGTGCTTTATTACCAAATCCCCCGCGACGGTGATTATATCCTGACCATCAACGACGCCATCTATCGCGGACGCGAAGATTTTGTCTATCGCATCGCCGTGGCCCAGCAGCCGTTTGTAACCTCCATTTTCCCGCTGGGCGGCCCTGCGGATAAACCCCTGACGGCGACCGCCCACGGCTGGAACCTGTCCGAAAAACAAATCAGCCTTGATACCCGCCCCGCCGGCCCCGCGATACGCACCCACCAATTCCAGCAGGATGGCCTGTGCTCCAATCCCGTACTCTATGCCCTCGATACACTGCCCGAAATCGATGAAAACGAAGACAATAATACCAGCGACCAAGCCCGGAAAATCGACCTGCCACGCATCATCAATGGCCGCATCGCCCGGCCCGGCGACATGGACGTCTTTCGATTCGAAGGCAAAGCCGGCCAGAAAATCGTCATCGAAGTCCTGGCCCGCCGCCTGCATTCCCCGCTGGATTCACTGATTCGCCTCAAAGATGCCAACGGCAAAACCCTGGCCTGGAATGACGATTGCGAAGACAAGGAATCCGGCCTGATGACCCACTATGCCGATTCGTATCTGACATTTACGCTGCCCGAAGACGGTGCCTATGATGTCTGCCTGACCGATTCCCAATCCCACGGCGGCACCGACTACGGCTATCGCCTGCGCATCAGCCCGCCGCGTCCCGATTTTTCCGTCTATGTCGATCCGGCCAGCCTGACCATTCCCGCCGGCCGCAGCGTCCCGGTTAACGTCCACGTCTTCCGCCGCGATGGATTCGATGGCGAAGTGGAACTGACCCTCAAAAACGCCCCCAAAGGCTTTGTCCTGAACGGCGGCCCGGTTCTCGCCGGACAAAATGAGATGAGTATGACCCTGACCGCCCCGGCCAATGCCCCCGCCCGCGCGATTCCCCTGCAATTCCAGGCCCGTGCCCAGATTGACGGCAAGCCCGTCACCCGCTCGGTCACCGCCTGCCAGGATATGATGCAGGCCTTCATCTATCGCCATTATGTCCCCTCGCAGGATTTCGTGGTCACCGTCACCGGAACCCGCCGCACCTCCCGTCCCGCCCCCCAGGCCGCAAAACCATCCAATCCTTCTGATATCTGAAATTTCAAATCCTCAAATTTGTCCTCCGCGTCCCCCTGTGGTCGCCTAATATGTATCCCTGTCTTCTTGTATTCTTGATCCACGCCCCCCGTGCCTGTCCTTTCCAACTCACGTAGGGGCGGACCTATGTGTCCGCCCTGATCCACCCCGTGGTTGCCCTGATTAATCGTAAGGCGCGACTTGCAGTCGCCCAATTCATACCCTCATGTTCATTTACGCATGTAGGGGCAATCCCCCCGTGGTTGCCCAAATTAATCACAGCAGCCTGGAGCGCAAGCGACGGGATTTTTCCAACGTAGAAAATATGGAACGACCGGCCTTTGATTGTAAAGGATGTCATAGATCGCTAAGATTTATGACAGGGCAGCACAGGGCTGCCTGACGCGGGTTATAACCTTGCGGCCACAGAGCCGCATACAAA